>Ga0193738_1000007_pt1 | contig 187467 bp, 152 predicted proteins | sample L2a1metaG_FD_144927 | JGI IMG/M metagenome (GOLD analysis project Ga0193738, IMG submission 144927) | Soil microbial communities from a riparian zone of the East river system, Colorado, United States - L2a1 | ecosystem: Environmental > Terrestrial > Soil > Riparian zone | place: USA: East... | reverse complement strand
GGGAATCACCCAAAAAATTGGCTGGAAACTGTTCCGAGACATACTGCGGAACCAATTCTAGTTGCTTCATATATAGTTTAAAAAATTACATAGCCTAATTTACAAAAAGATGTGTGCATAGACTAGGCCCCCTCAAGGGGGAGAATGATGTTGGGTGCAGGATAGGGGTATAAGGTATAAGGTATTAGGTATGCGGCATTCCTCATTCCTCATTGCCATTGTTCACTGATCATTGATCAGTGTCCTTTTTTACTTCTTCAGCAACTTTATGATTGTTTGCTGATTTTTCACGATGGTGTCTAATGTTTTTTGATTCTTTAGGATCAGCCTTTGGTTGCTCATTATAGCCCGCTGGTTTGAGAGAATAGATCGTTGATTGTCTTTCAGGGACCTCTGGTTGGTTACGATCACATTCTGATTTGATTTGATTCCTGCCTGATTCTTAAGGATGGATCCCTGGTTGCTCTTGATTACTCCCTGGTTGCTTTTGATTGTTTCTTGGTTGTTAATAACAAGTCCGTTGTTTTTAGAGGCTGCCATTTTTTTGAGATTTAAATGTTAATGATGTTTCAAAGTACACCTTTTCAAAATCATTCTCAAGTTTCCTTTAAAATGCAACTACTTAGGTTCAGGAATCGCAGCGGCATCAATAGCTGCAGGCGTGATCTGTTCGGGCAAAAATTGCCGGCTGATGAGCTCATGCATGGGAATCTTTTTCGTAAGCAGTCCCAGTTCTAATCCGATGTCCTGGATGGACTGAAGGTCTTCATCTGTGGGAGTGAGATTTACGTAACTCACACGATGGGGGTCAGCAGTGAGTACGTAACGAAGTACTTTTTCATCCTGACGAAAATATGGGGACACTAATTTTGCAGCCTCCTCACGATGGGTTTCGGCCCATGCGCCAGATTGAGCAATGCCTCTCACGAGGTCGCTGACAATTGAGGGATTCGAATTAATGAGGTCCTCATGAACAACGAGCGCGCATGAGATAAAATTTGGCCAGATATCGCGAGCATAATAGAGGACACGCCCGATACCGTCAAGTTCAGCTTTTGCGCAGAATGGTTCACCTACAAAATACGCAGCAATAGCGCCAGTTGCCAATGATGTGGGCATGTCAGGCGGTGGCAGTACCACGAATGAGATGTCGTCCGGGGCCATACCGTAATCTTGCATCAACCTGTGGATGACAAAATTTTGATTACTAAAGAGGCTCGGTACAGCTACGATTTTTCCTTTCAGGTCTTTCAAGCTTCTGATCTTGCTGTACTTTCCCACGATGATCTCGGAACCGTCACGATGACCGAGATAACAGATCTTGACTGGTACTCCCTGCTCACGAAGTTTCATAGCCAGTGGTACGATCATGAATGTGGCCTGAACCTGTTTGGCTTCCAATGCACTCACAACCGTTGGAAAATCAGTGAATACCCTTGAATTAAAATTTGTATTTGTTTGTGTTGTTTTAGAAGCATAATCAGTGACTGGACACGTAAGGTGGCAGGTCACAGGAAGGAAACCAACGGTAAGTTCACGTGTAGCTTTTCTGTTCGATCCTTCATGTATTACATCCCTGACATTACCCACTCCCCAATTGCTCCATGGTCGATACCGAAGTACTCCCAGCACAATAATGGTGAGCATGACGCCAGCAATAATTCGAACAAAAGTTGATTTCATAAGAGTCGTTAAGCAATATACAACTTTATGCCTCGTCGGTATTCAATCCAAGCTCGACAAGTATTTCATTCATTGCAGCAATAACCGCGGGATCCGTAAGTCCTCTTGGGCGCGGGGCCGCGATCTTAAGCTCTCTACAAATAGATGCGGGCCTTTTGGATAATACCAGGACACGATCCGCCAGCTGTGCTGCTTCTTCTATGTCGTGTGTAACAAATACGACTGTGCGCGGTCTAGTTTCCAACAACCGATTCAACTCCCGGCGCATTCGAAGTCGTGCCTGGTAGTCGAGCGCAGAAAAGGGTTCGTCCATCAACAGAATGTCCGAGTCGCCGGCCAATACGCGGGCGAGTTCCACACGCTGCCGCATTCCTCCTGACAGTTGATGCGGGTAATGATTTTTGAAGTCCTCCATATGGATCAACAGCAACAGTTCATTCAATTCCTTCACACGTTCTTCGGCATTTTGAATGGAGCGCAAGCCCATAAAAATGTTTTCTGAAACGGTTAACCATGGAAAGAGTCCGTCATGCTGGTAAATAGTGCGGATAATTCCTTCACGTCTGATAGACCCTGATGTGGGTTCAATATGCCCAGATAATAAATTGAGTAGAGTAGTTTTGCCACATCCCGATGGACCTACCAACATAACCACTTCACCAGAATAAACTTCGAGGTTGAGGTTATCGAGAACAGCAATGGATCCATAGCTATGAGAAACTTTTTCGACAACAAGCTGACGGTTGGACAATTTATCTTTCATAACCCCAACGTACTCCCCGTAGCTTTGTCAATTGAGCCAATAAACGATCGATACCCATTCCCAGTAATCCAATAACAATCATATAACATACGGCTGAGTCCAACCGAAGGCCGTTGCGAGCTTCCCAGATCCCATACCCTAATCCATCCTGGCATCCTACCATTTCTGCTGCAACAATAACAACCCATGAAATTCCATAACTCACGCGCAATGCAGTAATTATCTGGGGAAGTACGGCGGGAAATGTCACTTTGGTAAGCAGTTCGACTCCTTTATAATCATAGTCTTGCGCTACTCTGAAGTAAATGCTGGGAATGGATGCAACGGCCACCATGGTTGCCAGTGCCAACGGAAAAAATGTCGCCATGAAGATTAGGAAGATGGCAGGTTTGTCGCCGATGTGAAACCAAAGAATAGCAAATGGTATCCAGGCAAGTGGAGAGAGAAAGCGAAAGAAATTCAGCATGGGTACGAATGCGTGACGGGCATTGAGCTTTTGGCCAAGCCAAAGTCCTGCAGGTATTCCCAATAAACTCGCGATACTAAACCCTACGGCCACGCGCCATAACGAGGCAATGATGTCATTAACCAGGCGACCGGAAAGAAGTTCTTCTTGGAAACTATTCAATACGTCTCCAGGCGATGGCAAGGCGTATGCAGGAAAAAGATTGGTATAACTGATCAGATACCACAATGACAAAAACCCGATAAGGACAACAATGGGTAACACGAATCGGAGGGTATTCGACTTTGTCATAAATTCAACTCCGTAAAACCTGTGGCATAAAGGCGTAACGGAATTGAAAAGTAAGAATAATACGCCAACGGGAAAAGAGCACCCCCCGACCCCTCCCGCTTTAGAAGCAAAGGACAGCATGGCCAGGGTGCTGGGTTCACTGATCGTTATGGCAACCACCATTGATCATTGATCATTGGTCATTGCTCAATTGATATTACTTCTTCTTCTTTTGCTGGCCGGGAGCTTCTTTCGCGGATTGACTGCCAGTTTCTTTTTTTGCCTGGCCCGGAGCGTATTCTTTCGCCGATTGACTACCAGTAACCTTTTTTGCCTGACCTGGAGGTAGCGGTTTAGTAGTAGTCTTAGTTTGTACAGTTTTTTTATGTACGACACACGACTGAACAGCAAAGGCGATACAAACACACAATGCGATGCGGGACGCGTTTTTTACGAGGATATTCATATTATACAGGTTATTGTAGAATCTAACAGCCGGTTAATTGACCGGATAGACGTGCAAGTAACCAGTTCTTAGGAGCCCGCATTTTACTAATTGGCTTGTTTTCTTACATGATTCGGTGAGATTGTCAAAACACCGGCGACGCTGCAGCGAGCCCCGCCAAATTGTTTTCTCACTCAATATTCTTCATTCCTCATTGATCATTGCTCGGGTTGTGCTGATCGAGGGGGATGGGTGCGAGTAGTAGAGTGCCATTCATAGCTCATTCTTCATTTTTATTGTTCATTGTCATTTCCTATACCCTTCCCAGTTCCTACGAGGTTCAACAATGTGGTTCAACAACACTCCATTGAATAAATGATAACTCACGACGATAACAATCCGAGACGCGACTGATTCAACCAATATGCAGAAAAAACATTTTTGCACCCACCAAAAATCCCAAAGGGATTTAAGCTCAATAACCCGGCATGGAATGCCGGGTTACAACGGACCGTTAACTGCCGAACCCCAACGGGGTTCAACAGGACGGTCCAACAATACTCTATTCAATAACGATGCCTCCAACCATAACAATTCGAGGCGCGCCTAATCAATAGCAGCTACTTGAGTGTTGATTTGTTGAATGTTTTTTTGCTGCAAGTCGGTCGCCAATACCGGATGATATTCGGCTTCGAAAACAATCAACAATCAATGTTCAAGTATTTTCTACATCCCTTTAAATAAAAAAAAGGAGCCTCCCCCCGGAGGACTCCTCTAACCACAACCCCTAAAAACTATTTTTAATATCGTTTGGCTTTTTCAGGCCATGAGTGACGTTTATATTCCTACTTCGATTTGGAATCGGCAGATCCAGAAATCTTTCACCGTTGCATTAACTTCATCCAGGCGGTCCATCTCGTAGGTAAAATCGCTTTGAAGCTTGATACGATGACCTTTGATGTATTTATTCAGTCCAATCGTATACTGCTCTTTTATCTTTTCCTTTGTCTTGATCTCATCACCTGGATTTACGATGGAGTAACGCGATACGATCTCGAAGTTATTCTTGAATATGTAGCTTCCCTGGATATTCTTTCCATCACCGACATACACATACTTTTCAGCACCTTCTGCGTTCGAAGTGACAGGATTTGGCGAAGTACGTTTCATATACTCACCAGCGACAGAGAAACCTTTGTATTTATATATAAAGTCAATCATTGCCGTTCCAATGTCTGTGCTTTGGTATAGGTAGCTACCGAGTTGACCACCGGTGCGAACTGCGTTTTGGTTGAATGAATAGCCAACTCCGATTGAAAACTTTGGCTTCGGTTCGCGGGCAAGGTCACCTTCATAGTAATCACCGCCGTTTGTAAACTGACCCATAGGAAGCAATTCGGCACGTCCAGTGTAAGCAAGTCCGTCGTCAGAGGTGTTGAGGTTTCTTCCTTCACCAGAAGAAATAGCACCCTTTAAACTCAGTTTAGGTTTTTTGAAGGCAAACTGCACGCCGAAGTCACGGTCTATGTTGAAAACGCTAGTGACAATGGAGCGATCAGCAAGCTGTAGGTCACCAGATGAAGTCACCCGTTGACGGTTGCCAGGAAGTTTAGTCTGTCCGAATCCAACGGAAAATGATTTCGATACCCCGTATTGAATGTAAGCATCACGCACGATGTTCGGGAAACCTAAGCTTTCGTAATCGAGGTCACCACGAGAGAACGACAGTTGTATGAGGTACGTCAATTTCGTTGTATAGAGAAAGCCATCGAAGCGCAAACGCAGTCTTCTTATTCGCGCTTCAACTTCACTGATGGAAAAATCATCGCCATCTTCGGTTACAAACGCCACCCTGTTTTGCATCCTGAAGCGGATGTTCAAGAGGAATGAGCTGTCGGGTGCTATAATACCAACACCTTTGTTGAAGGTATAGTAGGGTGAGGGAGAACCGGAGCTTTGCGCCTGTGATGAGAGGCATGCTAACAAAGCAAGGAGTCCAAATATCAATTTACGCATGTGTTCTTTTTTTGTTTTGATGGTGAGACAAAGCTATTGTTTGATAATAGAAGAAAGTATCGCGAATAGATAACTGGCGGCCCTGAATGAGTACCTGGATGAGGGCAGTCAGCGCGTTAAAATACTGCGAAAATGCCCCCGCAAAGTACGTTTTAGCCAGAAGCACCAGGAAAGGACAGTGTTGCAAGAAATAGAGTATCATAGCTGTTATACATTAATGCGTTCACAGACTTCTCCAGGGATCTGAGGTAGGGGCAGTACGGTGCAAACACCGCCGGCTTGCACTGCTTTGTTAGGCATTCCGAATACCACGGAAGTGGCTTCATCCTGCGCTATAGTGTGTGATCCTTTTTCGTACATAGCCAGCATTCCAGTAGCTCCATCGTCGCCCATACCGGTCATTATAATTCCTATAGCGTGCTTTCCTTTTACTTCCGCGACGGAATGGAACAGCACATTTACCGACGGACGATGGCGGTTGACCAATTCGCCCTGATAAATTTTGATTATGGTCTTTCCGCCTTGATTGCGAATAGCCATGTGGTGATTGCCCGGAGCGACATACACAGTATTTTGCTGTACTGGTTCAAGATCTTCAGCCTCTTTCACATCAAGCGCACATAGATCATTGAGACGTTTTGCAAAGCTTGACGTGAATTTCTCTGGCATGTGCTGAACGATCAGAATCGGCGGCATCTTTGGAGGTAAAACTTCCAGGAAAGACCGGATCGCTTCAGTTCCACCCGTAGATGCTCCGATCGCGATAAGTGATTGTGCTGAAAATATTCCCTGCTGTATCGGCGACCTTTTAAAGAATTTTGGTGACTCACCAGCTGATGCCGGATTTGTTTCCGTTCGTGTCGATGTATTTCTTTTTGAATAGAATGCCGAGCGTACTTTATCGATCAATCGTATTCTTGATTCTTCAATTTCAGTTTCGTTGGAAAGACCCGGTTTAGTCATAACGTCCACCGCGCCAATCTCCAGTGCTTTTAAGGCAACATCAGCGCCCTTTAGTGTTTGATTGGAGATCACGACCACAGGCATTGGTGCCTGTACCATGATCTTTTTCAGGAATGTCAGACCGTCCATGCGTGGCATTTCTATGTCAAGTGTTATGACGTCGGGACGTTCCTTCTGTATTTTTTGAACAGCAATGAATGGATCGCTGGCCGTTCCGATCACCTGGATCTCAGGATCTGTTTCTAACAATGCCCTGAACGACTGACGTATAAGGGCTGAATCATCAACTATCAAAACTTTAATCACGCTCATTTCTCAGGAATTTAAACTGTGACTTTTTGATAAATAGTCGGTTGAATACTTTTCAATGGAAGGTTAGTTCCTAATGCGGTCTCGGAGTGGCCGAGAAAAAGATAGCCGCCCGGTTTGAGCTTGTCGACAATTCGAGTTAACACTTCATTGCGCGTTTTGGCATTGAAATAAATGGTTACATTCCTGCAAAAGATAAAATCGAACGCTGTCGAAAAGTTGTATTGTTTGTTGTTCAGGTTAAGCACCCCCAGATTGATTTTGCTTTTAATCTCTGCGTTTGAAAACTGAAGTATCGGCTCGCCGTTATGGTTGTGCGTGCTGAAATATTTTGTCTGAACCCCCTCAGGCATGTTTTCAAGTTCTGACATGGAAAACATTCCTCGTGCTGCTCTTTTGAGAGATGGAATAGAAATATCTGTCCCGGTGATTTTGTAATCGAGCATGGGAATATCCTGCCTTTTTTCGTTCATGATGATCCCAAGGGTATAGACTTCTTCGCCTGTGGAACAGCCTGCGCTCCAAATGTTTATCAACCGGTTGCCATGGCTCTTTTGATAGTCGGGAAGAATTCGCTTTAAGAATTCGAATTGATAGTTCTCGCGGAAGAAGAAGGTCTTGTGTGTCGTAATATGTTCTACGAATACTTCATACTCCTGCTTTCCGTCTTTTGATTTGAAAATATGGTCCAGGTATGCCTCGATTGATTCGAGCTTCAAATGGTTCAGTCGGCTAATAAGGCGCGACTCGAGCAACACCTTCTTTTCGTTCGGTATGTTGAGCCCGTATTTCGAAGAAAGGTAGTTTGACAGGAACGCAAATTGCTCCGTGCTGATTTTTTTAGAGGTGAATGGGGATGCGGTCATGGGGTTGTTTGGAACGGTTGGGTTATGCGGATAATTTGAGCGCATTGAGAATGAAGGCCATGCTTCCGTCGCCGAGTATGGATGCACCGGAAAAACATTGGGCCGGGTGAAGCAAATCATTCAACGGTTTGTAAACCGTTTGAAGCTTGCCTAATATGCTATCGACAACCACTGCGATCTTTGTATCATTTTTATTGATGACGATCACCGTTTCTTTTTCATTTTTCTCTTCTATTCCGAAGTACTCGCGTAATGAAACGAATGGCATAAGCTGACCCTGGAAGTTGATCTGCCGGCTCTTTTTGCTGAAAAGCTTTTTGTGATCTTCCTCGTAGCAGAACTGAACCTCGCTTATAGGTAACAGATACTTGTTGTCGGAAACTTTCACGACAAGGGTATCAAGGATGGTAAGCGTTAATGGCAGGCGAAGGGTAAAAATTGAACCCAGACCTTTTTCCGTGCTCACTTCAACGTCACCACGTATTGCGGCGATATCCTTTTTAACAACATCCATACCAACACCGCGTCCACTAACTGTGGTCACCTTATCGGCAGTTGAGAATCCAGGGGACATCATTATGTTGAGTAGCTCCTTTTCGGAATAGTTGGTATTTTTATTCAACAATCCTTTTTCAATACCCTTGGCGCGGATCTTATCGAAATCAATTCCATTGCCGTCGTCCTGCAACTGAATGAAGACGTGGTCACCACTGTTATAAGAGTAGAATTTCAGAAGACCTTTTTTGGGTTTGTTCCTTTTTTCGCGTTCTTCAGGCTTTTCAATACCGTGATCAATGGCGTTCCGGATGATGTGCATCAAAGGCGCCTCCAAGGCATTGATCATGCTGCGATCAAGTTCTGTATCCAGTCCTTCTGTAATAAACTCTACTTCCTTACCAAGCTCTTTAGATACGCTCCGGATAAGACGTTGAAGCTTTACATTCAGAATATTCAGCGGAACAAGACGGATATTAAAGGCGCTGTCACGCAACCTGAGAGTCAGACGCTCGAGCTTTTCGAGTGCTTCCGAGATCTCGCGACTCTTGATGCCGCCCATGAGGTGATGCATTTCCGAACGGAAAATCACCAGTTCACTTACTATGTTGATCAATTGATCCAGCTTCTGCGTGGCGACGGTTACATTACCGTTCTTTTTTGACTTGCGAACAATGTGCGTGCTCTGCTCATCTTCGTCATCATCACCGACCGCAACAACGGCGTCGATTTGTTCTTCGTCGCTGCCTGCACGCCCGGCAGGCGGGGATATTGATACTTGTTTCGTATTTGCAAGTATTGTCGGATTAAGGCTGTTTATAATTCCGATACGGTGTTCGATATCCTGATCGTTAAGCTTTATGAGAGCTTTATATGATTCAGAAGTAAAAAGATCTTCACCGCTGATCTGAAATACGGAGTACTCCGCAGTTTTCATGAACAGGAATACATCCTTTACGCTCTCAAGTCCGACGTTAGAGGTTAGAATTATCTCGAACCATGATTCAATCTGCTTGGTGGCCAGCTGGCGTTCAAACGGGACTGCTTCATTATGTATAATGAACTCACAGGTTCCGAGTTGGTGAACATCCTCGACAATGGCCTGAAAGTTTATTCCCCTCTTGAAGATCTCTTTTTCAGGTCTGAGGATGATAACAAATCCTTCCTCTTTTCCAGAAGCGGAACTGGAGGTTATCGATGCATTCTTGACGCCTGCGCCGGATTTGATATTGTTGATGTCGGCAATGATCCTGTCAGCCTCTTTCACTGCATCTTTCCCGTCGAGAAGGTCGCCCAGTACATCAACTGCGTGCAATGCCAGGTCGATAATAAATTCGTCCTGTTGACGTATTCCGTCGCGAATGTCGGAGTAAACGGACTCCAGTTCGTGTGAGAGTCTTTCTACATCGTGAAAGCCGAACATACCGGCGCTTCCCTTCAGCGTATGGAGATAACGGTATACGGTGTTGATCTCTTCCGGATCAGCTGACCGTTGCTCGAATTGCATCAAGGCCCCTTCAAGGCTCTTGAGTACCTGCTTTGCTTCCTCGATGTATTCTTGTATGAAGTCCATGACTATCTAAGGGCTTTTTTAACTATTTTGACGAAGTCTTGTGTTTCAAATGGCTTCTTGATGAATGCCGTAATATTTCCATCCAATGCCTGTTGAATTTTTTCCTGGCGAACCTCTGTGGTCAGCAACAGAATAGGTATGTACTCATAGGCCTTCAATGACCTCACCTGTTTAATGAGTTCCGCACCGTTCATGTTAGGCATGTTGAAGTCCGTGATAAGCAGGTCCACTTCGCGACCATCGAACAGATCAGCAGCTTCTTTTCCATCGGCCGCTTCCATAACAGTGAATCCTTCTTTGGCGAGCGTGCTTACAATTATTTTTCGGGAAACGTTGAAGTCTTCCGCGACAACTATTCTTTTGCTCATTTGCTTGGCCTTTGTTTATTGTGTGAATGTTGCGAGTTCTTTTTCAAATACTTTTTCTGCGTTCAGGATCATGTAAAAGTCGTTGTCGATCTTATACATTCCGTCCAGCGTTTGGGTATCAAAACCCATTCGATCCATTGCAGCCGGCATCAGTTTTGACTCTTGTATTGTAATTACATTGAGTACATCATCAACCAATGCTCCGACTTCAAGTATATCATCGTTGTGTTGAACTTCGAGGATGACAACTTTTGTGTGCTTGTCGATCCTGGTAACTCCTAGCTCGATCTTCTTTGCCAGGTCGATAACTGGTATCACATTTCCTTCGAGGCTGATGGCGCCGGCAATATAAGCCGGGGCCTTCGGTACCTTCATTAGTTTCTGGAGACTGATCACCCGCAATACGTTGTCGACATTAATTCCGAACAACTCTTTATTGAGAGAGAACAGTAGGCATGGCGTTTCATTTTTCATAGTTGAAAGGTTGTTTTGAATACCAGCTGTTATTTAGCGCTGCCGTTGCCGTTACCGTTACGATCTTTTTCTATTGCGCTTTCAGCAAGTTTTTCAGTGAAGTCGTCGCCGTCGAAGTCTTCAAGCTTTATTGCCGGACCACCAAAAGAATCTTCAACGTGAAGGGATTTGCTCGTAGATTTCACTGCAGGCTTTGCAGGCTCAACATGATCGTTTGTTTTTGAACTTGTCTCAGCCTCGTCCGTTTCATTGAGGATAGATTTGAGTTGTTCGATCTGGCTTATGATACGTTCACGCTGATACAATACTTCACCTTTCTTGTCCAACTTGAAGAACGATACAGTCTCTTTCAACTTCGCTGACTGGGTATTGAAGTTTGTTGACGCAGACGCCAATTCCTCTGAAGAAGAAGCATTTTGCTGAGTCACCTGGTTCAATTGAGCCAATGCTACGTTGATCTGCTCGGCACCCGACCGCTGCTCTGCGCTTGATGATGATATTTCACGAACGAGGTTGAATGACTTCTGAACATCAGGAGCAAGCTCATCGAGCAGGTGTCCTGAATTTTCAGCTTCTTTTATTGTGGTCTTTGATAGTTCAATGATTTCCACGGCAGCGCTCTGACTTCTTTCCGCAAGCTTGCGGACTTCGTTAGCAACAACTGCGAAACCTTTTCCATGCTCACCGGCGCGGGCCGCTTCCACTGCAGCGTTAATGGCAAGCAGGTTGGTCTGGTCAGATATGTCGCTGATGATTTCAATTTTTTCGGTGATATCACGGATAGATTGAAATGCAGTTTGGGTAGCTTCGCGAACAGTTTTCATTTTCTCTGCAGCGCCTTTTGACATTTCTTCAGCCTGAGCTGCGTTGTCGGCGTTCTGGTTAATGTTACTTACCATTTGTTCAACAGAAGAAGAGATTTCTTCGAGTGAACTTGCCTGCTCTGTCGCTCCACCGGCAACAACTTGTGAACTCTTGCTGATCTCGTAAGATCCGAATGAAATTTCCTCCGCACCTTTGGTGATATCCTGAACGATCTCGGTAAGTTTCTTGATCATGTTTTTTAACGCATTGTCAAGCTGACCATCTTTCAATTTCGTCTTTGCAGCGTCTTGTGCACTATATAATTTTCCTCGGGAAACGAGGTTTGCAACTTCCACACTATTATTGAGGTTGCTGATGAGGTCGTTAACCGAACGTTGTGTTTCTCCCAGTTCGTCGTTTGAATTGATCGCAAGAGGAGGAGGAATGATACCTTGTGATAATTTTACAGCGGCTTCTCTGATGGTAAGAATATTTGTTGTAAGGCGTTTTGAGAATTGAATTGCAATCACGATACCTATTACCAACTCGATACCAAATACAATTATGAATGTTAATAACGTCTGGTATACGATTTCTTCAGTAGCAGTCTGTACTACTGCTTCGAGCCTGTCGAGTGCAGGTTCGATCTTGTGAACGTTGGCACGCATCTCGCCCATAAGACCAGTGGTTTCGCTGAAGCCTATAGCTTCTTCGAGCTTAATGACATCATTGAATTTTGCTTCGTATATCGCCAATTTGTCTTTGATGGCCAGTGCGCTGGCGCTATTTCCTAATTCAGCATTAAATTTCTCCAGTTCCTTGTGGAACTTCTCCACAGTCTCCATGTTCTTGCGGAGGAAGAAATCTTTTTCATGTCTGCGAAGGGTAAGGAGACGGACTTCGTTAATGTCGAACTCAGATTTTTCAACGCTGTGAATTGCTTTGCGCAATTCACCTTCCAGGCCATGGTCTAAATAACCGCGTTGAAGATATGTTTTGACAATCTTGCCGAAAGTACCATGATATCCCTTGAGATTCTTGCCAAGATCGACGAGCTCTCCTTTGATATCCAACTTTGATGACCAGCGGCTTTCAATAAGATAGTTGAGCAGGGAATCTTGGTCGAGCATCAGCTTATCTATGGTCGTAGAATACTTGCTTTCTCCGGATGCCATGAACTTTTCATTGGTGAGCTCACGCATGAGGAAGTCCTTTTCCGCCTTACGCATCTTCAGCACCATCTCGTTGATAGTCTTAAAATCTTCCTTTATTCCACCGATCTCCTGGACACGTCTAATGGAATAGTATCCCCATCCCGCAAGGATGCTGGACAGGAAAAGTACAGCACAAAATGCAAGGAGGAGTTTCCCCTTGATCTTGTTGATTTGAAATAGATTCAGTTTCATGTTCGTTTTATGTTATAGTCTTTTAATTGGTGTTTGTTATAGTTCAGTTGTTTTGAATCGGCGCTGTTGCTTTTTCGATCTTTTCGAAAAAATCTTCGGAGCGATAAGGTTTTTTGATCCACGCGAAGAGACCGGCCTTCTGCGCAGTTTCCATCTTCTGATAGCTTAACTCAGTGGTGAGGAAGATCACCGGTATGCTTGCAGTAGTGGGATTGTCCTTGATCCTCTTCAATAGATCGTAACCTGTACAGTCAGGCATGTTGTAATCGGTGAGAACGAGGTTCACATCGCCTGATCTTTCTGTGAGGATCTGATATGCTTCGTTACCGTTGGAAGCTCCAAGAGTTGAATAACCCTTCCGCTGAAGAGTTGAACAGACGAAATTCCGTATGCTGGCAAAATCGTCGACTACTAGAATGGTTTTTTGCATCGGTTTGTGTGATATAATAGTCAAATGTATTCCGATGTTACCTCCATGTTAAGCGCGGGCGTATACCCGGCGGTAGCAAATGAGTAAGTGGCGAACTTGGGTTTACGGCGAAAAAGGCCAATGCTTTCGTTTGCAGACCATAAACAGAAAGTTTTAGTCTAACGGACGTTTGCCTGATGGTTGGCTAAGAATGTAACTGGAGGATTTCGCCCTTCAACTGGCAGAACTATGGATTTTCCGTGACGGGGATGACAAGACAAATGTTCTGCTCGTCGTCATTAATGAAGTTGATTTGAAGACTGGCCTTCATCTTTTGTGTGATCTTTTGCGCTGCATAGTAATGGATCAGCTGCAAATATGTAACGGCATTTGAATAAAGGGGCGCCCTATGACGGATCGCCTTCATGAGCTGATAGCTTCCCAAGAAACCTTTTGAGTCGATGATTATGCGAATATTGTTGTGTCCGGCGGTAATCGATACCGCTATGCTGTTAATTTCAGATTTTGGTAATGCAAGTAGGTACAGGAGAAGATTATTCAGCAGTGACGTTACCAGCGCATCGTTCATCCCCTTGTAGATGACCGTTGCTGAGCTGAAATGGAAATGGATATCATCGATGGGATGATTTTCTTCAAGTGTTGACCGTAACGATGATTCCAGGGCACAGCTATTCAGATCTTCCTTTTGAATGTCACCGCGGCCGGATTCTGAGAGGTAGTGCAATCCAAACAATCGATCATCCATTTTAATGGCGTGTGCATCGATCATTTCGACTAGATTCATCATTTCTTCCATCTCCGGCCTCAGCTTCATCAGGTTGATTAGTCCACGAATAGTTGCCAGTGGGCCACGAAGGTCATGTGATGCGCGATAAACAAATTCATCGAGTTCATTGCGGCTGCTCTCGAGCTGCTTGTTTAACTGGCTGATCTCATCAAGCTGCTTAACCCTTAGAATTATAAATCCGCTGAAATCGCTGATCAGTCCGAGGTAAAAGCCAGTTATTTGACACGATATGTTTCCAAAGCCCTTTGTTTTTATAGTAGCAATCGTCCCCTGATCACAAAAACCGTTAATGAGTTTTTTCTTTAGCGTCTCCCGTAATGACCCTGATGGCGATAGAAAGTCCAGTGGCTTTCCTTCCAGGTCTGTTCCTTCAAAACCAGTCATTCTGGTCAGACTATCGCTGACGGCGGCGATAACAAAGTGGTCATCAACAACTATCGCGTCTGTAAAGATCGCTGTGAGGTTTTTTCGAATAGTGCTTTCCGATATAAGTTTATAGGTGATATCAGGTTGCTCCATTGTTTACTTTTGCCGAATTATTATACAATAATAGGCTGATGTGATGTCAGGGAATACCCTGAGTGAACAAATGGAGTGTTTAACTGCGCAAGTGGTAGCTTCTATTGTGTGGGTGAATGCGCTCGCCCTGATAACAGCTAACCGCGGCTGCCGATGCGTTCCATGAACGCTTCCTTCTTACGTCGGGAAACATCGATGCTGGTGTTGTCACTCATTACAACATATCCGCCTTCACCGCGAACATAACTTTTAATGCAGTTTAGGTTGATGAGGAAGGAATGATGGATCCGAAAAAAATCACGGGTGTTGAGAATGTCTTCATATTCTTTTAATTGCCTGCTAACGAGATGTTTCTTTCCATCAATCATGTAGATCTCTGTATAGTTTCCGGAAGCTTTGCAGTAGAGGATATCGTTCGCTTTGATAAAAATAAGTCCGTCAGAGGTTGGAATTGCCAGCTTATAGTTTTCTGAATTCGTGACATTTAGGTTCTGAAGAAGCTGTTGAAGTCGTTCCGTAAAATGAATATCCTGCTTCTTTTCGACCTTGGCGACCGCCTTTTGGAGGTCACCTATGTCGATTGGCTTCAACAAATAATCTATCGCGGATGATCGAAGCGCCTTTAGTGCATATTCGGAATGGGCGGTAGTAAAAATCACTTCGAATTTGATGTCTTCCAACTTTGAAAGGAGGTCAAACCCCGTTTCGCCTTGCATCTGGACATCCAAGAACACGACATCCGGTGTCAACGTATTAATTGCCTCGATGGCTTCCTTGAGATTTTGGCAGGTGGCGAGCACCTCTATTCCCTCGCAATATGAGGTCACCATCTTCCTCAGGGTCTCGCGACTCTTCAGCTCGTCGTCTATAATAATGCTCTTGAGCATAATGTTAAATTAACGTTTTGCATCAGACTATTCTTAGTTGGCTATCCATATTTTTACTTTCGTACCAGCCGGCAACCCATTCTTTTCGAGATCAATGATCTCAAATGAAACTTTGCGACGCGTATTGATCAGTTTAAGGCGCTCTTGCGTCAGGGTCGTTCCGTAGGACTTGTGTTCGCTGAGCTTTTGCCGCTGTAATTTGCCGGTTGCGGTGCGCCCCACACCATCATCCTCAACCTCGAATATTATGCTGTCGTTTGACTCTTTCACGCTGATTTTAAGATTGCCGCGTTCTGGTTTGTTATTAATGCCGTGTAAGATCGCGTTTTCTACGTACGGCTGGATAAGCATAGAGGGTATTTCGATGTTTTCAGTATCCATGGAAGGGTCTACATCGAACGCAAAATCGAACTTGTTTTCGAACCGCATTTGTTCCAGGGTAACGTAATGCCTGAGCATCTCCAGTTCCTCATTCAACTTGACCTTCGCGACTACCGAATGATTCAGTATGCTCCGGATCAACTTTGAAAACGTGGAAAGGTAATCGACAGCATTGCGCTGGTCGTTCTCCATAATATAATATTGAATGGAGTTTAGCGTGTTGAAGATAAAGTGCGGGTTCATGGCCGCACGCAACGCCATAAGCTTGAGGTCGTCGATTTGTTTGTTAGCCTCGGAAAGTTCCCTTTCTCTTTTCTTGAGCTCGGTAGTCTCTTCGGAAAAAACGGTTACCCCTGCGACCATTTCGTTTTCAATGATAGGGTTTAGCGAAGATTTGAAATTCCTTCCCGAATACTCTTCTTCCAACACAAAAGACTCGCCTTCCATCGCCTTCCGGTAGTGGCCCAACCATTCTGAAGAGAACTCCTCAATCTGGACTCCGTCCCGATAAATGTCGGTGATCGACTGGCCTTCCTGGACTTCTACGCCAAATTTATCGCGTATATAATTCTTGAATGGTTGATTGATATTTTTGAGTTCATATTTCCTGTTAATGGACCAGATAAAGAAAGTTGTGTTGTTGATAGTTGCATTGAGGTTGGCTTCAGAGTTTCTTAACGCATCCGCTTCCTGTTTTCGGGCCAGGTAGATGCGGATCAATTCAGCCATCATGTTAATAAGGTCCCTTTCCTCCTTCAGGAACGGCCCTTCAAAATCTAGAGGTTTTTCCTCCAAGTAGACCAGCTCCAGAACAACAGGCAGGCCATCCGGTGTTTCAATGCATGCTTTTTGCGAGTACTGACTTTCACTGAAATTGCCAGTCCGGAATTCCAGTTCCCCATAGCTGATCCTGGCGGCGGAAACTTCAGGGTACTGCCAACCATCGGGCATGATGTCGACAATTTCCTGGAGTGCTTGATTTACGGGACGATTGTCCTGAAGGATCTGATAAGTGTTGTAGAGCGTTCTCAGTTCCTTTATCCGTTCGTTCAGTAAATATCTCGTGCGTTCCTTTTCCTCTTCAGCTCGTTTTCTTGCCGTGATATCACGGGCTATACGGGAAACACCTATGACACCCGTACCATCTCGTACAGGCGATGCGGTAAGAGAGATATAGATAACCTCGCCATTTTTTTTCTTCCGTTCTGTCTCAAAATTTTCGACGGCATTGCCATCGCTGATCATTCGTAGTATATAGTCTTCTTCCTTCAACCTGCTTTCGGGGATTAGAATGGAAATATGTTTTCCCAATACTTCGTCCGGCTCATAACCGAATAGCTTGACGGCTCCCTTGTTCCATGTAGTAATGTTGCTGTCCAACGATTCACTGATAATAGCGTCTTCCGACGAGTTTACCATCGACACAAAGAGCGTTTGCTGCTCTTCAAGCTTCTTACGGTCGGAGATATCAATCAACGTTCCGATAATAGCTGGTTTTCCGGAGTATTGAGTGCGCGAGCCAAAAACTTCTGCCCAGAGCGTTGTGCCATTTTTCCGGATGCCCTTTAATTCATAATGGACACTTTCCTTCTCGCCCGATAAGCGCGTTCTAACTTTCTCTAAGACAAGTTTCCGGTCGTCAGGATGGATGACTGTCTCAATGGAATAAACGCCTATCAATTCATCCTGCTGGTAACCAAATATTTCAGCAAATCTTGGATTAACGTATGCATACTTTCCCTCCACCATAATATACACACCGACCAACGACTCCTCTACGAGGTTCCTGAACTTAGCTTCCGCCTCGCGAAGCTCCTGCTCAATTTTCTTTCGAGGAGTGACATCACGAAGGATGCCCAGAAGTCTGTTGTCACTCATCTTCTTTACGCTGTTCTCAATTTCGACGATGCTCCCATCCTTCTGTGTCATCCTTCTTTCGTTAAATCGAATCTCACCCTGCGCGAGAAGATCAAGTCGAACGGGATGTTGTTCAAGCTGTGCTTCGTCCAGAAGTTGTGTAATGTTCATTCCGATCAGCTCCTCACGTGTATATCCAAGAAGTTGACACATTTTTGGATTGCAGTCGGTAAAATTGCCATTAAGGTCAGCGATCACGATAGCATCTGATGCCTGCTCAAAGAGTGACTGGTATTTGTTTTCGCTGTAGCGGATCTGCTCTTCAGATTGTTCACGAATTAGTTTATTCTTTTCGGCCAGTTCCGAAATCAGCCTGGCGTTTAGTCTGTCACCGTTGTCAACAATTATCTTCAGTGCCAGGCAAATTCCGTTGATCACAACATAAGCTAAGAATACCCGGACGTTGGTAAATGTGTAACCGGCATCCACGAGACCATTTTGTTGATAACCAATGCCCATCAAATCAAGCAACCGGTCACAAAATATTATAGCAACCGCATTTGGCAGTATGCCTGTAATAAAAAGAACATAGCTCTTTCTTTCGAAGAAAAGGTAGGGAACGCAACTGGTTGCTAACAAATAAAAACGCAGACCATCATACATAGAGATTGGTATTGGGTCCATATCTCTCATGAAATCGGTCATGTACCAGAATATGGTAATTGTGGGGAGGTAGCATTCGTACAGCTTGCTAATAGTAGTAAGGTGCCATCGGTTCAGAACGATTGGAATTGAAAAGACAACCGTGGCAAATAACATTTCAAAGAATCCGGAAATGTTACGGTTGCCTGGAATGATCAGAAACAAAAGCAGGTTCGCAGCAATCAGCGTAAGTGCAACGAAATTCGAAAGGATAATTCCTCGTTTTCTGGAAGGAGGATCATCCTTACTTACTCCGCTTTCGGTTAGTTTTTGTAAAAAGCCCAGTTTCACGGCGCGTCGTTGGAGTGCTGCCGTCTGAATTAAGGATGAATCAAACTCGTCCTGCTTAAAGATAATCGATGAAAACAAATGGCCTGCCGGCAGGCAAACAACGAATCATGATCCTCAATACCACAGCAATAGCACACTTAAATGTGCGAAAAAATTCTCTTTACACCATGTTTGGACACTCTATATATATATAGAGCAGCAACGATTGATCTGGGCCGCTACCGGCCTTGGCCGCACGTTGCTGGTAATTTGCGCAGATTGTCAGAAGAACTGCCTATTCCACTATCGTCTTCATCCAATTTATGAGCTTTTGGGCAAGCTCGTCCTTGTATAGGCCCTTTCCATAAAAATCAGTCAAGGCATCGTGTTGATTTTCGAACCAGAATAAACTGTGATCCATCTTCGGCACAAACTCGTACGTAGCCTGCCCACCATTTTTTATCACAAGTCCGGCGATACTCTTGTGATCATCTTCAACCATCGCCGCGTCGTATTCACCATAGAAAACATAAGTCGGTGATTTTACTTTGCTCCAGGCTTCGCTGATATTAAGATCCTGAAGTTGCTGCACATAGGCTGCAGGCAAATCCCATTGGTGGTCGGGCTCATCCGACCATGCTTCTTTCAATTGTGGTTTTTGACGGAGTATATCTCCGGGCAATTTTTTGTGAATGAGGTAGTCCGTATAAAATTCGCTAATCAGTTTCATCCTCCGAGTGACTTCCGCGGGGCCTACGTCACTTAACTGCAAATCTCTTCGGCTGTATTCAAGCATATGCTCGTACCACGTTTTAGTCCATCCGCCTGAAACTACATATGCGGCAGGCTTATGTTCGCCAGCGACTAATGGCGCATAAGCGGCGCCATTGCTGTGTCCAAACACGATGATCTTTTCCGGATCTATGTAATCCAGGCTGCGGAAAACTTTGTACGCTTCCCGGTGTGCTGCAAGTTCTTCATTGAAGTCCGCGTCATAACAACATGGTCCCTCACTGTCGCCGAATCCTGGTTTCTCCACGCGTATCACGGCGTAACCGGACTTGAGAATAAAATCTTCAAGCATTCGCGCTGCCCCATGTTTTCTTGAAACGGGTTTTTCAATCGGATCGCAGCTCATCCACCGGACAAAGAATATTCCCGGAATCTTACCGCGGGTGTTTTCAGGGCGTGTTACAATTACCTGCACATTGTAACCGGACGGAGATTTGATGGACCGGTATTCCGTGACAATCCCTTTGAATGATTCCAATGGCCGCGCAGGGATCAATCCTTTTTTAGTGAGTGCCTTTCCGCTTCTGATCACATCAAGGGTCATTTCTGTGCCGCCTTTGATATACTTTGTCGAATAAAAAACTTCATAATACCTGCTCCGTGTTTTGATCTCAACACCGTTGACTTTTGTAATAATATCTCCCTTTTTCAGATCGATGGTTTCTGCAAAGCCCGAGGGTACTGTCGCCGAGATGGATACTCCGGCTACCGGTGTTTGGACCTGCGTGAAAGACGCCCCCCAATACGCGTGACGCGGAAGCGCATTCAGCAGTTGCGCATTTACGCAGAATGAGAAGGCAAAGGAGGAAATGAGAGTTAAAATGAGATTACGCATATTCAATTTATTGTTGCAGGCCCATGTTTCAGGACTTAAATTTATCGGCCTGCAACGGACGGAATGGAAAATTTATGCGATCGACAGGTCCATCCCTTCAACGACATCATTAATCGTGACGAACTAAAGCTTACTTGAATGAAATACTACATCTTCAACTCGAAAATTCTGACCCACGTTTTGTTTTGGATCAGTTACTTTCTCCTTTTTGGTTTCATCTGGACACGTGAAGGAAACTATCTGGACGCATACACTCTGGAATTCGTTTTGCTGCCTGTGAGGATCATGGCGGTTTACGTTATGATCTATATGCTCATTCCGCGCTTTCTTGAAAGAGAACAATACATGAAATTCGGACTTAGTTATGTCCTGTTGTTATTGGTAAGCGGAATACTTCAAACGCTCATTGTCTATTTTTATCGAGGTGCTGACGACTCCGTGCTAACATTAAGTGCATTGGTCCGAAACGTCGTTCTCATCAATTCCACTGTCGTCGTCATCGCTTCCTTCAAAATCTTTAAACTCTGGCAACAACAGCAGGCAACCAACAAGGCAATACAGACGGATTCTGTACCCATCATTGAAATGAAGGCAGATAAGCGTACGTACCGGCTGCGTACATCTGATATTTTATACCTGGAAAGCCTTGGTAACTACGTCACCTGTCACCTGAAAGACAAACGATTGATCTCTTACACGAGTCTTAATGAGTGTGCGAGCCGTTTGCCGGGGAATTTTATGAGGATCCATAAGTCATATATTGTAAATCGCGAGAACATCACTTCGTATAATGCAGAGGATATAGAGATAGGTGACAAGCGGCTTCCGATTGGAAGAGCGTTCCGTCCTCTGTTAATTGTTAATTGTTAATTGTTAATTGTTGAATGTTGAATGTTGAATGTTTTCGGCTGTGTGAAGAATTGTTGTAAAACATTCTACACTCCACACGCAATAAGCAACATTCAAGGATTGTTGACTTAAACTACAGGCATTTCGTTTTTTAAACCCCTAAATCCCCTTAAGGGACTTGAATACAAGTTCCAAAGGCGAATCCACTTGAGTGTTGAGTGTTGATTGTTGAATGTTGAATGTTTCGGAGCCGATTATCTTCCGGCATGGCGACAGCTGTCTTAAAAATGGAACGACTAATCATTCTCTTCCCATCATTTCCGCAAGCGCCTGTTCAATTCCAATGAGCTCGTCGCTACCAGGTTTAATTATACAACTTCTAGTATTTTGTGATGAGATCGCCCGTACAACACCGCTCATCATTACGCGATCGTTGATGTGAATACCTGTGTTGTTCAACGCCGACTCAATTAGCGCGCTGATGTCTCTATATTGTTCCGCGTTTATCGCTACGGTTCTTGCTTCGCCGCCGGAGTACATACCTGATGAGCTTTCTTCTTTTTTAACGGGTACATATTCAAGGCTGGAGGCCTGAATTCTGTAGGTATTCCCATTACCATCCGCATATTCATAAACAGTCGACTTGTTCATACAGGAAAGGGTGAGAAGGTTAATAAGGATTGCGCACGTGACGATTCGCATAGTACAAGATACAAATTAGCCGTTAATCGTTATCCGGTAATCGTTGTTTGTAATTGCTTTCGACATTCGGAGTTGGACATTGGAAATTCAAAATCGGGAGTAATAAACAACGGGACTTTAAATTCATCGTTGACTATCAAGCTCGATCTTTCTTTTTTTAGCCTCGTCGAGGAGATGGTCAAGCTCTGTTCTGCTGTAATATTCACCACGAACAATTACGCTATTGATGTTGCGTATGCGTTAATATTTTCGAGAGGATTCTCATTCAAAACAACAAGGTCTGCATTTTTTCCAACGTCGATCGATCCCGTTGTTTTTTCGATTCCAAAAAAAAATTGCTCCGTTCAGTGTGGCGGACTGAAGAATTTGCAACGGCGTCAGTCCTGCTTCGCGAAAGATCTCAAGCTCCTGGATAAAAGATTCGGCAGGATATACATAAGTATTTAAGGCTGCAGCATCGCTACCCGCAATGATACGAATACCGGATTGTTGAATGAGGGGCAGCTGTTTCAATAAGAAATTGTATCGTTCTTTTCGTTGTTGACGCTGAGTGGCCGGTTCATTTGCCATCCTGTCAATTCGCCACTGGTAGTTTGATAGAAACTTTTTTGTCAAATATTGAAGAAAGACATCTTTACTATGATCGGTCACATCCAGGTAAGCAAGCTGTTGACCGCCAATGAGTGTGGGACAAACAAACAATCCCAGATTGCCCATTGCTTTATAGTTAGCGTTTGCTTTGTTCTGATCAAATTCCCGCGCGTATCGCGCTTCAGCTTCGGCTTTATCGATCTTTCCGCTGGCCAAGTCATGTGTGATAGAGGTCTCGTCAGCCCCCAACCGAAGCAGATAAGTGGCGTGCTCCACACTGGTAAGCCCGGCGTCTACGAGTTCTCCGATGGTAACGTCCAGAGGTACATGGCCCGACACTTTATAACCGCGTTGATGGGCTTGTCTGACGCTTTCAAGGAAGAGATCTCCTTTTAAAGTGTTCTCAGTAATTTTTACAAAGTCGACTTTGTAGCCATCCAACTTATTGAGCATTGTTTCCAGCTCCTTTTCATTTTCTATTTCCAGGTCACCCTTCCAGATGGAATTTTTACCCTCGAGCTTTGAGCCAGCCGTGAATATTGTCGGCCCCGTTAGCTTGTTATCTTTTATTTCCTGCCGCCATTTAAGAACCTGCTCACCGAGATCGCTTGCACAATCTCGCACGGTTGTAATTCCGTAGACGAGAAAAACGGGAAGCAGCGCTTTATTATCTTCGATGAGTTCAGCGCCTTCGAGATGAATGTGCATATCCCACAGGCCGGGGATCATAAATTTGTTCTTTGCATCAATCCGTTGTGTGTCAGGAATTTTTCGGTCGATGGATCTAAAAGGCTCAATGACTTTGATCTTGCCATTTTCCAAAATAACAGACTGGTTCTTTTTCACAGTTCCGTCTGTTACGTTGATAACATTGATGTGATAGATTTGAATAATAATTGGCTTATCCTGCGCGAATAGTGCTAAGCCTGAAAAAATAAAAAACAGTATAAAGTGTACTTTCATTATCGCCACGCTGTGGCTACGCGTTTCATTTCGTCCACCGAGGTTTCATTTGTGAGGCGATTCACCTTCATGCGAATTATCCTGTTGCCTTTCCTGACCATTAAGAGGCAAAAGTTCGTTCCGTCGCTATGAAGCCACGCCTCATCGCCAATGTCGGGGTGTGATTGCCCAGAGTTGTTCCTGTTGCTTATCACGATATCTTCAAATACTTTGTGAGCCGATTCGGCATTGTCGTGTTGTTCGTCAATATAATAAAGACTACTATTAAGATCATCCTGGGTTGCCTTCCATGAACACTTGTGTTGAACGACATTTTTTTCGTTCACTGTAGCACTTTCTGTTTGACTTGCTGGCAAACCAAGGATCTTTTCAGCGTCTACCTTTTCGATGCATGTATCATCGGAATAATTTTTCGTTGGCCACCCGAACGAGCTGGAGAATAACAAGCCAATCAGGATAAAGGTGATTTTTGCCATATAATCGCAGGATTAATTGGACTCTATTGCCTTGTACGAAGTTAGCGAGAATTCACGTGGGTGATAAATAAAAGGGACTTCTATTGTCACGAAAAGTGATGCTTTCATCAAGAATTTCAAGGAGAATGGGATAATTGGAGAAGACGGGAATATCGCCGGGTAGATCCCGATAACTAATAAAAAGAGACGCTCTGGACGACGAATTCAAGGGGAGGGAATTAATTCCCCTCCTACAAACCGTCATCTTGAGCTGTGGTGAGCACGCTTAATAACACCTGCAGTCCTTTCGAATGTTCAGCCTCAACCCGACGATTCACACCTCAGGATGACAGCCGACGGAAGAGACGGTTCCGTAAGAGCGGCATTTTTGTGAAACTGCCTGCGGTCAAATATACTTACGCCTCCAAACCTTATACCATCCTTTGTTTTTTGGGTAACTTCTGTTTGACGTAACGTTGTTAAAGAACAGCGCTACTATCAACAAGATCATGATCCCTGAAAGGATAGGGGTTAGCACGTACAAATAGCCAAGGCCTTTGATCTTTTCGCTTCCGATAATAGCAATCAACGCGGTGGCTCCTCCCGGAGGATGCAAGGTTTTGGTTACCTGCATTAGAACTATCGATACGGATACTGCTAAAGCGGCAGCAAGCCAGGGTACAGGCATAAGGTAATTGCATGTGACACCCAGTATCGCACATATCAAGTGACCACCGATTACATTCCTTGGTTGCGCAAGAGGACTGTTAATAACTCCGTAGATCAATACAGATGTAGCGCCAAACGAGCCTACAAGAAACAGGTTGTCCGATGTGGGAAGATAAAAGCTTTGTAAAAGCCCGATCAATGCTATTCCTGCGAAAGAACCAAAAAACGTCCACATGTGCTCATTGAAATCAATCAATGTTTCCTTGTAAATCACAACACGTGCTACCCTGATTGTCCGTTTGATTCTTTTGCCCATAGCAATTTAAAGCCGGCAAATTTAATCTAAATAGAAGAACGAAAGGGCTACCGGCTTTAGGGGTTTTCCCTGACAGACATGACCAAAGGTTATATTTTACGTACGACCACGGTTGTTCTCCCGACGGCTGGCCGTTATCCGTTAATCGTGGCGACAGAATAGTATGATGCTGTTAACCCTGGACTGACAACAGCCGGCTTGCCTATCGTCAGTTAGGCAGAGAGGGATGAAGAAGCTATTTTTTGAAAGGGTCAGCATTGTGATGATTTGTCGAGGATATTTTACAAGTAAACTTTAAGTTCGTAAACACACCCGCCTCCCTCACCCACACCCACGATTAACTATTAACGGATAACGATTAACGAGTTCAAGCCGATCAAACTACCTACACACCCAAGGTCCTTTATCCCAGTCGGCCAAACCATAAAAAAGCATTTCCCCTGCCATCGATGTAAAAATTTCTGTAATGATCCTTTTTTTCCCTATGTTCAAACGAATGTTCAGAGTTTTGTACAAGTGAGATTGACGCCTTACAACAGATTGATAGGAATAGCGCTGGTTGTTACGGCTGGTGCATGCGTTGAGCCCTATCCGGCTCCGGATATTGCGGACGATCTCAGTATTCTTGTTGTAGATGGATTTGTCAATGGATCCGATGGCGTTGCCACGGTACGGCTAACACACACTGTAAAATTGAATGAAGATTCGGGGTCACCTGCGGAGGAAGGGGCAACCGTAAGTATAAAAACGGAAACAGGGGATTCATTTACATTAATTGAACAAGATTCAGGGAGATATACTGCGGAAGGTCTTGTTATTGACGCCAACAAACAATATCAATTATATATCAGGACTAAAGGCGGTGAGGAGTACATATCAGATTACGTCACCGTAAAGGATACACCACCTATTGATAGTGTGACGTGGCGCCCCGAAGGTGACGGGGTCTCGGTCATGGTCAATACCCACGACTTAACCGGACAGACCAAATACTACCGATGGGAATACGTGGAAACCTGGGAGTATGAATCTCCATACGTTTCACTGATGAAGGTGGTAAATAAGCAAGCGCTGTACCGCGACGCTACGGATTTTATTTATATATGTTATCGCACAATTCCGTCGACGAAAATTTTTGCCGGTTCCTCAGTGCGACTCCAAGAAGACGTGATCCGTGATTTCCCCTTGAACTACCTTCCTCGGATGTCGGGCAAGATTTCTGTTTTGTATAGTATGATGGTAAGCCAACGGGCAATCGAAAGGGCCGAGTATGAGTATTGGCAGGACTTGCAACGGGTGACAGAAGGCCTCGGCGGACTCTTTGATTCGCAACCTTATGAAATTGTTGGCAACGTCCACCATGTAAGCAATCCTTCTACACCTGTTCTTGGATACTTCGGTGCAGGATTTGTACAAAAGCAACGGATGTTTTTGAGTTATTATGATCTGCCCAAGGAGTTGCAAAAGAGGCCATATCATGGCTGCCAACTCGACACCGTATGTGTTCTCAGAACTCCAAGCGCGCCATTCAATTGTGCTAACGACATACCTGGTCTTCCTAACAACACGCCACTGATTTCGCCACTGTATTCGGGGCCGACTGTCGTGGGTTATACGATGTCATCGCAATATTGCTCAGATTGCCGCCAGCAAGGTGGCGTTCTGGAAAAGCCGGACTTTTGGCCGTGAGGGGGAAGGTTGCTGGGTGGCTACGCGCAACGGTAATCATATACGCACACGTAGCAGTCAGCTGGGTGAAAAAGTGTGGAAAATCTGCCACAATTTAGTTTACAATGATAATTTCTTTTGGAATCATTTACTTCCCATAGGGGTTTTGAGTGTGACGTCATTATAGCCCCGTTCCCTTTTCTTCCATAAGTGCACGAATAAGTTCAACTTCTCAACGCTTTGGATCATGAAAAAAATTATCCTCGTCGCAGTCCTTACTTTTGTCACATTGTGTGTCCGTGCACAGGCTGGCGTGACCAATGCCAATGGGATCACTATAGCGTATGAGTCCCTTGGAGATGTCGATGACCAGGTCATAATACTAATACCCGGCACAGGTGCTACATTAACCAGTTGGCCGCTTGAACTTTGCCAACGTCTCACGCGAGCCGGTTTTCGTGTGATACGTTTTGACAACAGGGACTCAGGAATGTCCACGCAACTGGATTCATTAGGACAGCCCGATTGGGCGGCACTCGGTCCTTTTATGAAAACATGCGATAAAGCGCCACTGCCTTATACAATAATGGACATGGCGAATGATGTGGTGGGGTTAATGGACGGCCTGAACATTAGTAAAGCGCACATCGTCGGTGCCTCAATGGGAGGAGCTATTGCACAATTGATGGCGATAAATTCTCCAACTCGTGTATTGACACTCACTACGATTGCTGCTTCATCAGGAGATCCGAGTCTGCCTGGACCTGCTCCTATGACCACTCATGCCATGAGTACACCTCCACCGTCTTCCACAGATAACGAGACGTTAGTCAAGTATATGGCTGGTATCTATCGATCCTTAGGAAGTGTTGATGAAGATGTTGCGCTTAGAGACCGCGCCACTTTGCATATCAATCGAGGATGGCATCCCGCGGGCACTGAACGTCATGTTGCCGCAATAACTATTGTTGACAACTGCGACAGAAGAAAGGAGCTGCAAAAAATTCAGGTTCCCACAATTGTGATCCATGGCGACGTCGATCCGTTGGTGTCGCCGGAAGCTGCGAACCAGGTGGCCGGCGCAATTGTAGGATCCCAACTATACATGATCAACGGGATGGGGCATGACCTGTCATCAAGGTTTATTTCACCTATTTCAGATTTGATCCTCAGGAACGCGAGGAAGCAGGCAGCAAGTCAGACTATGAAATAAGTGATCTCTCAGCGTTTGTGAACATTTATGTACAACGCCCTTATATTTTTCAGGAAATAATTCCCCGGATACACACCAGCGCGTAGTCTATTTCATGATGTATGGTTTTTGCTTTGCATTCGATAGACTACTCTATGCCTTCGATATACAAAGAGAAAAAAGCACTTGAGATTATCTCGAAAACATTATTGCAAATGAACGAATCGCTGGCCGTGGCAGAAAGTGTAACGGCAGGTCTGATTCAATCAAGGTTGGCTCTCGGAAAAGACGCCATGCTCTATTTTCAAGGTGGCATAACCGCCTATAACCTTGGTCAGAAAGTAAAACACCTCAGCATAGATCCGATCTTTGCTGAACGATCCAACTGTGTTTCTATTTCTATAGCGAAGGAAATGGCTTGTAGTGTAACGCGTCTTTTTAACAGTAGCTGGGGTATTGGCATAACGGGTTATGCTGCACCAGTACCAGCATTAAAGGTCAATGAATGTTTTGCATACTATTCGTTTGCTTATAATGGACAATCGGTATTCGAAGAACGCCTCGACACGAAGCTTAAATCTGCTCCCGTGGTTCAACGGCTGTTTGCGGAAAAGGTAATAGAAAGCTTTGCTCATCATCTCAATAGCGTAACGTCAGGCTGACGAAAATAAATGGTTGGATTATAAAATGAATGCTATTCACCCGTTTCCTCATTCGGAGCATCGACAGGTTTCGATTCGGGTGACCCTTTTTGCCTGAGAAAAATCGAAAGAACAACGATCGACAACACCGCTACAAATTCACTCTGCCAGTTTTGAAATGATTCATACCAGAAAGTGTCTGACACAAGGTATTCATTCCAGGATTCGGCTGGCTTGCCTTTTAGCGTTTGCTTTTCGTTGTAATTGTTCAAGCTGCCATATACGTGCAGCACAAAACTCAAAAGAAAGAGTGTTGCAAAAGCGATCGATAATGAGTTCTTATATATTGAAAGGTAAACGCCACCTTTCTTGACTGGCCACGGGTGCATTCTTACGACGTGGATTTGGTTCACGATCTACTTCCTCTTCTTGATCAATTGATTTTGATTCACTGGATCCAAGCTGTCGCAAAAAGATTGTCAACACCACGTACATTCCCATTTGTAAGAATTCGCTTTCCCAGTTCTCGAAGGTCGTCTGCAAAAAATGGCCGGTTTGCAGATACTGAACTAAGGTTACTTCATGTGGTGACCCAAGCTCCTGCAACTCATCTTCGTATACTTTGATGCCCGTAGAAATCTGCCCAACAAGGCACAGCAGGAAGCACAACGTCAATACAATGGACAGACTATTCCTGAATAAAAACGAACTCTTTTTTTTCATACCTCCAAACGATCAAGCCGAACATTAACGTTGTCCAAATAACTATTTTTCCGTAGGCCTTGGCTTTTCTTTCTTTTGAACCGGCGTTGTGTTTTTCTTACGTTTCTCGCGTGGAGCCGGAGGCGTTTCATCCTGCGGAGCTCCGGCGTTTTGGGATGTTTGTTTCTGTTTTTTCTCCATAGCTAAATTTTCTTTGCTAGAAGTATGCAAAAACATGACCAGTCGCTGACAAACTAATTTGCATGCTCTATTCGAGGAATACGGCTACCGTAGGGCTTCACCTGCGAGACTGGTGTGGTTGTATGTCTACATCGCCTTGCATGAGAACGTTAAGCAAGGGGCAAAATGAATATCTTTGGAACGAATGAAAAGCCTCATTTATTTCTTTTTAATGATCACCAGCCTGAATACTGCGGCACAGTCGTTCGATTATGCTGTCACGGTATCGAAAATAAAATCGCTGATTGCGGAGCATTATATAGTCAATGAAAAGGTTAAGGGGATTTGCGATTCGTTGGACAAGATGAACTACACTGGCTTGAAACCCCAGGATTTCGTCGAAAAGATCAACCTGCAATTGCAACGACGCAGCGCTGACAAGCACCTTCGTCTTGAGTATAATCCAGAGTACGCTCGTAAAACAAAAAGCGGCGTTGACGTGAGCGAAGACCAGCGTGTGAACGAGCGCGAAGACCAGCGTGTGAACGAGCGCAAGACAAATTTTGGCTTTAATAAAATTGAGATACTCGAAGGAAACACCGGTCTGTTGAAGCTTACGTATTTTGCTGATCCCGAAAATCTTGAGGATTTGATTAGTGGCGCATTTAATTTTCTTAAGAATACGGATCAATTGATAATCGACGAGCGAGGAAATTCAGGAGGCAGTGGAGGCATGCTTCAGAAGTTGATGAGCGTACTTCTTGATGAACGATCTGCGTCCGTTCTGCAGATAAAGTATAAACAGAACACCGTCCAATTGAAGACGGACGCCGAGCCGTTATCATCGTATCACAAGCCTGTATATTTATTATGCGACCGAAATACTTTCAGCGCGGGCGAGGGATTTGTCATGATTCTGAAAAACAGAAAGCGAGCGACAGTGATCGGCGAAACTACAGCCGGTGCTGGAAACATATCAGGGCCCTACGTGGTGGACGATAATTTTATTATCACCATACCGGTAGCCGTAATCACCGATGCGTTAACTGGCAAGGGTTGGGAAGGAACAGGAGTTAGACCTGACGTGGAAGTCGCTTCAGAAGATGCATTGACAAAAGCTCTGGAAGTTATTCGGGGAAAACGATGATTAATGGGCCGTACGTCATTGCGAGGAAGCGGGTACGGCGAAGCCTTACACTGCTGACGTGGCAATCCCCTGCCAATGAAATGCACACCTGGACAACGCCCACATCTGTATGTAAAGTCTGCAAAGTTCATTGTGTCATCCCTACGGGATTTGTTTTCGGCCGTGTATTCTTGCTACCAATATTGCGTCCCTAACGGGACTGATTGATAGATCGTCCCATCGGGACGACACATTGGTAGATCAACGATGAAGTGGATACCTGAATCCCGCTGGGGATGACACAAAATGTCTGTGCGATGAGCTTTCAATTGAAATCAAATACCGAATAATGCGACGATCAAAATTTGTGACTCTGCACACCTGTATATTAAGTCTGCAAAGTTCATTGTGTCATCCCTACGGGATTTGTTTTCGGCCGTGTATTCGTGCTACCAATTGCGTCCCTAACGGGACTGACTAATGGATAATCCCATAATTTGAAATGCAGCGACAAATCCATATTTTTTCTCTTTAATACTATGTCTATGAAATATTTCGTTTTTCTGATCGCTTTGTCAGGCGTGTTTACTACAGTTGGGCAAAAGACATCCTCTGAAAAAAAGATTGCTGAATTCGACGCTTACGTGGCGCGAGTAATGCAAGAGTGGGACGTTCCGGGAATGGCAATTACCGTTGTGAAGGACGGCAAGGTTCTATTTAAAAAAGGATACGGCATCCGTGAACTCGGCAAACCAGACGCTGTCGATACTCAAACTCTATTTTCCTGCGCATCAACTACCAAGGCTATGACCGCTACCGTTTTGGGGATGCTGGTCGACGAAGGAAAACTGTCTTTTGACGATCCCGTCACGAAATTTATTCCTGAGCTGAGATTACATGAAACGTATGTTACCAGGGAACTTCGCGTCCGCGATCTGCTGATTCATAATACCGGCCTTGCGGGTACAGATTACTTCTGGAGTGTGATGGATATATCAATCGATGAAGTTATCAAAAGGCTAGTTCTCGTGGAACCTTCGTATTCATTCAGAGCGGGATATGAATATCAAAATACAATGTATGTGTTGGCGGGGCTGGTAACGGAACGGGTAACAGGAAAGAAATGGGCGGACGTAATGAACGAGCGCCTTTTTAAACCGCTTTCCATGAGTCAGACGGTGCCTGGACGAAGCCTTAGCAATAGTAAGAACATGACTAAGCCACATTTTGGGGTGAAAGGAGAAAGAAAAGTGCTCGATTATATTGACGATTCAGAGATTGGGGCAGCCGGAGGTGTATGGTCAAATGTAGATGATATGTCTAAATGGGTGATCGCGATGCTTGACAGTAGCAAGCACGCCGGTGGAAGACTGGTTTCAAAGGGAACGTATGAAGAGTTGTTCAGACCGCAGACAATAGTTCCGTTGGGAGAATATCCCACGTTTAGTGTCCTGAAGCCTCAATGGATCACTTATGGACTCGGGTGGTTTCAGCATGATTACAGAGGAAAAAAAGTAAACTTTCATACGGGAAGCTTGCCCGGTCTTACGGCAATCATTGGATTGATCCCGGAAGAAAAGATCGGTGTATATATTTTCGGAAACTATGACCACGCGGAAGTACGTCACGCCTTGATGTATAAAACGTTTGACTGGTTTGCATTAGGAGGAAACCGTGACTGGAACGGGGAGTTAAAAGTCCTCTACGCGTCGAGAACAAAGGCGTACGAGGATGAAGTTCAATCCTTTGAGAAGAAACGTGCTGCTAATACTAAGCCTACTTTTTCGCTCAACACTTATTCCGGAAAATATTCCAGTGACCTCTTTGGAAACGTTGATGTGCGCGCCGAAAATGGAAAATTGATCTTTGATATCAACGACAAGTTTATAGTCGCTGAATTGCCGCATTGGCATTACGATACTTTCTACGGTCCGATTGGTGAAGCCGGACAGTATACGTTGGTTGCCACATTCGGACTGGATGCCGAGGGCAAAATAGCTACGTTGAATATCGATGGGCTGGAGTTTGAAAGAAAAGATATCGAAAGCCAGGGTGATTGATTGTGTGTCCACCCGTGAACGACTATTTTCGCTTTCGTTGCACTTTGATGCGCTGACGGCCGCTCAGCCCTTTATTTCGCGTGATTTAAATTGGTATGATCTTGGAAACCAGTCTGCTAAAAGCACTACAATGAAAACTTGCGTAGCCATTCTTTTTCTTCTTGCATCTACAACTGCAATCACAGCCCAGAAGTACCTAGGCCAACCGTTGCCCGGACCAGTGCCTGCTGTGTTTGCTCCAGGTCTTATATCCACACAAGGGCTGACCGAATTCGGGTCTATCTTCTCGAAAGATGGCACTGAATTCTTTTATGCCGCCGAACCGGGAGGAGTAGCACAAATACGCCACATGAAACTGATCAACGGGAAATGGACTGATGCAAAGACCATCATGTCGCACAACGTTTACAGCTACAACGATCCGTTTTTGTCTCCCGACGAGAAAAGGTTGTATTTCATTTCAAATATGCCCTTGAGCGGGAGCGGGGAGAAGAAAGACTACGACATCTGGTATATCGTTCGCGAAGGGAATGGTTGGTCCGCCCCAAAAAATGCAGGGAGCAATATCAATTCGCCTGGAAACGAGTATTATATGTCATTCACAAAAGCTGGCACAATGTATTTTTCGTCTAATGGAAAAGCCACGGATGAAAAGAAAGAGAACTATGACATATATGCATCGCGAAATGTTAAAGGTGAATTTCAAACCCCTGTGAAATTACCTGAGACGATCAATACGCAATTTTATGAGGCTGATGTCTTTGTAGATCCTGAAGAAACCTATGTGATTTTCTGTGCGAACAAACCTGGCGGAAACGGGAGGGGAGACTTGTACATCTCATACAAGAGCGCTGATGCTACCTGGCAGCCTGCAAAAAATCTTGGGAAAGAAATCAACGCGGAACGCACGGAGTATTGCCCATTTGTGACTTCAGACGGACAATACTTTTTCTTTACAAAGGAAGATGAGATCTGGTGGGTTGAAGCAAAATTCATTAAGTCCCTTCGCTAACGACCCTTTATTCTAAGCACCACCATCGGCAGCGAAGCATATGTCCTCAAAGAACAAATCTATTTTCCGATAATTGTATAGACACTGCCTTTTTTAGTGGCAAATGTTGTGGTATACCCACCGTTGTCCAGCTTGGATTTTACTGAAATCCCCTTTATGGTAAATGGATGGTGTAAGCGGATGGTACATGAACCTCCTGCTTGTGATCGCAATGTTGCTTCTTTGAGCTTCTTGTTGTTCCAGGTGAGATCAAGCTCGAACCCGCCCCTCGCACGGAGACCGTGCACTTCTCCGGTTGGCCATGCGTCTGGAAGTGCCGCAAGCAAATGAACGGTTCCAAGATGACTTTGCAGTAACATTTCAGTCATGCCCGACACGCCGCCAAAATTTCCGTCAATCTGAAAAGGAGGATGTGCGTCAAGCATGTTCGGATATGTACCACCGCCATTGGTATAAGTCGTTCCTTCAACGCCGGTCAGGGTAAGTTGCTCGCGAATCAATTTGTATGCGTGGTTTCCATCGAGTAGCCTGGCCCACACATTGATCTTCCAACCTTTCGACCACCCCGTTCCGCCGTCACCACGCAATTCCAGAGATTTACGCGCGGCATTTGCAAAATCAGGATTTTTAAGCGGTGAGATCTCACGACCAGGGAACAATCCGAACAAATGTGAAATATGCCTGTGTTCTGGTTCTGCATCTTCCCAATCCTTATACCACTCCTGCAGGTTTCCTTTCTTTCCAATTTGAAGTGGAAAGAGTTTTGCTTTCTTTTCTTTCAAGGTTGTTCTGAAGGATTCGTCAACGCCTAGTATTTCAGTCGCTTCTATTACGTTGGTAAAAAGATCTCTTATTATAGACATGTCCATTGTTGTCGCGACGGACACCGTGCCTTTGTACCCTTTTTCCGTGATGTACACATTTTCCGGTGACGTAGCGGGTGAAGTGACGAGATAACCATTGTCCTCAATTAACCAGTCAATGCAAAACATCGCGGACTCTTTCATCAAGGGGTAAGCAGTTTCTTTGAGAAAGTGCTCGTTGCGGGAAAAGGCGTAATGTTCCCATAAATGTTGAGATAGCCATGCTCCGCCCAGGGGCCAGTTTGCCCAGCTGGGACTACCGCTCATAGGGTTTGAAGTAGCCCAGATGTCTGTGTTGTGGTGGATCGTCCATCCGTTGGCTCCATAAAAATTTTTTGTTGTTTGTCGTCCAGTTATCGCTACGTTCTTAATGAGGTCAATTAACGGTAGGTGAAGCTCCGATAAATTGCAACTCTCAACCATCCAGTAGTTCATTTCTGTGTTGATGTTGGTGGTGTAATTGCTGCTCCACGGGGGTCTGACATGATGGTTCCATATGCCCTGTAGATTTGCCGGTATCCCCGGCGAACGCGAGGAAGAAATTAACAAGTAACGGCCAAACTGGAAATACAACGTCTCAAGGCCAACGTCACTTTCTCCTTTTGTGTAGGCTTCAAGTCGTTTGTCGGTTGTAATATCTTTCTTTGGGTTCCCGTTAATCGAAAGCGTTACGCGATCAAAATACTTTATGTAATCAGCAAGGTGATCGGTTTTTATCTGTTCGTAATTTTTATTCGAGACACTGTTAATATGTTGTTCTGCTATTTTTTTCTCATCCTTTCCATCCTTGTCAGGACATTTATCAAATCCGTTGAAACTTGTCGCTGCGGCGAGATAGAGTATCACTTGTGAAGCGTCCTTAATTTCCAGGCCGGATCCCGAAGCGCTGACAGTTCCATCCGTATTTTTAACCCTTACTCTCAGTTCGAACCGCATCCCACGACATCCTGTAGGATCGTTGTATATGACCGGTTGCTCCATCGTTTGCATATAACTCGGGTCGGTGTGAGAGGGGGCTTTTCCATGCAGGCCGATCTCGCTGTCGTTGATATGTTCAGTAGTGTAATAAAGCGGACTGGAGGCATTGACCACAAAGTTCAAAGACTTAGGTTGGCTGGCGGTCAGTCGAATCACGATCACTTCATCGGGCGCGGAAGCAAACATTTCGCGCGTATAAGTAACGCCATTTACATCAAAGCGAGTCGTAGCCATAGCCGATGAAATATTCAGGTCGCGGTAATATGACGTGGGCGTTCCGCTGAGATTATATTTTAATTCAAGATCGCCGAGTGGTTCGTATGATTCGGTGAACAATCCGTGTAATTTTTTCGCCAGCTCATCCGCAAGTTTATAGTTTTCATCCTTTAATGCCTTTCGCACTTCTTCAAGATATCGCGGTGCCATGGGATTGGGGTTTATATTGACGGGCCCACCCGACCACAACGACGACTCATTCAGCTGTATCAATTCTCGATCGACATTTCCAAAGATCATTGCACCTAATCGTCCATTGCCAATGGGTAGTGCTTCGTTCCAGTTTCTGGCGGGCTTGTCATACCAAAGTTTGAGATCATTTTGTGCTAGCAGGCAGCTTGCATAAAGTAAAGGAATAAAGATTAAAAGTTTCTTTGACATTAGTGAATTGATTGTTCTCTCTAATGTAATGAGCAATGATGAATGAACAATGAGGAATGACGAATGAATATTGTTGATGAACCGTTCCGGAGCTGGGCCGAAAGCCTGGAATATATTCTGGAGAGTGGCAAAATCTTTCGCACATATGGGATTTGCACGGGTGGCACTTCCGCTCGTTTCCTTCAGCATCCTCTTAAATAAATCACTGGACAACACGTTCAGTAAGGTTTGCATTCATTTCCCTTTCAGTCACAAATGCGTTATTTTAGTCCATAGTCCATAGTCAATAGTCCATAGCCGTAGTGCATTAACTATCGACCATCGACTAACAAACAAACTATCGACCATTTTATGAAAAAGATATCCTTCATTCTATTCGCAGTGTCAATGGCGCTAGTAACAGCCTTTGATAAAAACCGCGTACAGCAGGCCGTAATAAAACTTCCGGCGGGATTCAGCATGCACCTTTTTGCCGAAGACCTAGGTACCGCGCGCCACATAGCGGTCACCCCCCAGGGAAATGTCTACGTTAAATTGGGAAAGCTGACCGATGGCAACGGTATTGTTATGCTTCAAGACGGAAATAAAGACGGCAAGGCCGAAAAGAAAACGAGCTTTGGCAATTTCGCAGGAACAGGGATAGCTGTAAAAGGTAACTATCTTTTTACTTCGTCCGATTCGGAAGTTTTCCGTTACACACTCGATGCAAAGGGAGTGGTCACCAACCAGGACAACCCTGAACGTATAGTTACAGGGTTAGTTAACAAACGACAACACGCATCAAAGTCAATCACGCTGGATAACAAAGGAAATATCTATGTCAATATCGGCGCGCCGTCTAATGCCTGCCAGGAGGTAGACAGAACAAAAGGTTCCAAGGGAATAATGCCATGTCCTATACTGGATTCGGCTGGAGGTATCTGGCAATTCAACAGCGCGAAGCTCAATCAATCATATAGTGAGGGCAAGAGGTATGTAACCGGAATTCGGAATATCGTCGGCCTTGACTGGAACACGGAGACTGATCAGCTTTATGTCATGCAGCATGGACGTGATATGCTGTTCCAGCTTTACCCGGAATATTTTGACGCTAAACAAAGCGCCGAGCTTCCTTCTGAAGTAATGTTTGCATTTAAACAGGGAGATGATGGTGGATGGCCGTACATATATTATGATCACATTCAAAAGAAAAAGATCCTTGCTCCAGAATTTGGTGGCGATGGTAAGAAAACCGGAGGCGAGAAAGCAGTGGATCCCGTAGTAGCTTTTCCTGGACACATGGGCCCCAACGGATTGTTGTTCTATAAGGGCAATATGTTTCCAGAACGTTATCGCAATGGAGCGTTTGTCGCATTCCATGGGTCATGGAACCGTGCGCCTGAGAAACAAAAAGGATACTTCGTTGCCTTTGTTCCCTTCAAGAATGGAAAGCCGGCTGGCGAGTGGGAAATTTTCGCGGATGGTTTTGCAGGAATTGAATCTATTGATGCCCCAGGTCAGGCTCGACATCGTCCTTGCGGACTTGCAGAAGGACCGGATGGCGCGCTGTATGTGACCGACGATGTTAAAGGCTACGTCTATAAAATAACGTACGCTAAATGATGTTGAGACCGGGTTGTAATTGTGTAATGGTGAAATCACGGAGTTTTGTATTCATAATACTGGCATTGTGCACAAGTTCGATAGCTTTGGCACAGTCTATCGCAGATAAGGGCAAGGAAGTATACGATCAAAATTGTCTTGCCTGTCACCAGGTTGACGGTAGTGGAGTTCCCATGCTAACACCCTCGTTGGTAAATGCAGAGTATGTCCAGGGCGATAAGGTTAGACTTATCAATGTTGTATTGAAAGGACTAAAGGGTGTTGAGATAGGCGGAGAGATGTACGATAATCCGATGCCACCGCTTGTACATTTAAGTGACGAAGACATTGCTTCGGTTCTTACCTATGTGCGTAGCAATTTCAACAACATGGCAGGTCCGATAAAGAAAGAGGAAGTTGCATCCGCGCGCAAGGCAGCCAATTAACGTCACCTCTGCAGCCCACGTACGAGACCGTCATCTCCTTCAGTGATGAGCACGTCTAACTCTTTAGACTGTCTTCCAGAGCGATTACCTCCTTATCAAAGACCTGCGCTAAAGGAATGGATCTTGCGAACGAAATTAATGCCGTCGAACCTGGGCGCGAGGGATCTACCGGAAAGGATCTGTGCAAATGTTATCCTTGCTGCTCTTGTTCTTTTAGATCCTTCGCGAGAACGTTCACAGGTATCTATACTATTCACAAAACCCATTCCATTAGGCCAGTTGTTTGATAGCAAAGCAAGCGATCTGGATGACACCATTAAAGGAGGGTGATAGGAGACCACACCTCAGGATGACGGATTTAAAATCCGTTGCCGAAGCAGTGTCACCCGACCTTCTCGGGGACGCTGCGTTATGGGTTGGAAAAATCTGATTGCTGTTGTGTATATTTAACACATTGAGATAACCAACTCAGTCAACTCTTTAATTCAACTTAGAAAAATTGCAATGCTTGCATTTTATGGATTTGCCACGATAGCACTATTTCTGGTTCTGATCATTACCAGGCGCCTGTCTGTCATTACTGCACTGGTAATTGTACCCATCATATTTGGAGTTCTGGCCGGAGCATCCGTCAAAGATCTTGCGGACATGATGCTTAATGGCATCAAACAAGTGGCGCCCACAGGTATCCTGTTGGTATTCGCAGTGCTGTACTTTGCCGTGATGCTTGACGCTGGCTTGTTCGACCCCGTTGTTAAGTTCATTATCCGGCAGGTAAAAGGCGATCCGCTGAAAGTAGTACTCGGTACCGCTATCCTTACAATGATCGTTCACCTTGATGGAGATGGTACTGCCACATTTATGATTGTTATCTCTGCTTTTCTGCCCGTTTACAAGGAATTGAAAATGAATCAGCTGGTGTTGGCTGGAATTGTTGCTTTGAGTGTGGGACCCTTACATCTTGTGCCATGGTCGGGTACGTCCGCGCGTGCCATTGCAACGATGAACTCCACTGCCGCAGAAATTTTTAATCCCAACGTGCCGGCTATTCTTGGCGGCATAGCGTGGGTGCTTTTTGTTGCCTACGTTCTTGGCGCGAGAGAAAGAAAAAGGTTGGGCGTAGTCGCCTTTGATTACGATCATCATACCTCACTTAGCGAAGACCAACGTTCACTAAGAAGGCCAAAACTTATACTACTGAATGCGATCATGACAGTATCTCTGATCGTGGCGCTCATGAACGCATGGATTCCAGCGCCTGTCCTCTTCGTTATCGCAAGCTGTGTCGCGTTGCTGATCAATTACCCGAAGCTGAAACAACAGCAAAAGATCATGAAGGCACATGGCTCCAACATTTTTATGGTGTCAAGTATGATTTTCGCGGCGGGTATTTTTTCCGGGATACTTACTGGTTCCAAAATGATCGAGGCAATGGCAGGTTCTCTTGTCTCGCTTATTCCTGAAAATCATGCCAACTGGTTGCCGGTTCTTACTGCGTTGACCAGCATGCCATCGAGTCTGCTATTCACTCCGGATGCGTATTATTTCGGGGTAGTGCCGGTGCTGAGCCAGGCTGCGGAACACTACCAGATTGATCACCTCGAGATTGGCCGGGCAGCATTACTGGGCCAAATGACAGTAGGCTTTCCGTTAAGCCCGCTTACGGCCTCAACTTTTCTTTTGATTGGATTGTGCGAAGTTGAACTAGGCAGTCATCAAAAGTTTGTTTTTATGTGGGCCCTAGGAACCACGATTGTTATGACCATCGTTGCATTGATCACAGGATCGATTCACCTATAAACATACTCATGAAGGACAAAATCAGGATCGGATGTGGTGCAGGTTTTTCGGGTGACCGTCTTGATCCGTCTATTGTCCTCGTTGAAAAAGGAACTTTGGATTACCTGGTATTGGAATGTCTAGCTGAACGGACGATAGCGTTGGCTCAGAAAAGAAAACTTCAGGATCCGACAAAAGGATACGATCCTTTGCTGGAGCGCAGGATAGAATCCTTAATAGAACTGCTCGTCAGCCGTAAAGTGTGCCTCATCACAAACATGGGAGCAGCTAATCCCATAGCAGCGGCAGAAAAGGTCGTTCAGATTGCAAAGGCCCGGAAGATCAACCTTAAAGTAGCAGCTATCACCGGAGATGATGTTTTCGATAGAGTCGACTTCGGGAAGCCAGCATTGGAAACAAGTCAACCCATTTCTAATGCCGGCAACCCCGTATCGGCAAATGCATACCTTGGCGCCGTCGGGATCATTGATGCTTTAAAATCAAAAGCTGATGTTATCATCACCGGGCGTATAGCCGACCCGTCCCTTTTTATTGCTCCCATGATCCACGAATTCGGATGGTCGCTGGAAGATTTTGATCTACTTGGCAAGGGAACTGTTATCGGACATTTGATGGAATGCGCCGGACATATTACGGGCGGTTATTTTGCCGACCCTGGAAAGAAAGATGTACCAGACATGGCGCATCTCGGCCACCCCTTCGTGGACGTCTCTCGCGATGGATCAGGTACGATCTCGAAAGTTGAGGGTACTGGAGGAATAATAAACTTGCTCACCGCGAAAGAGCAGTTGCTTTACGAAGTTGTAAATCCATTTGAGTACTATACACCAGATGTGATAGCAGATTTTACTTCCGTTCAATTGATGCAAGTCGGACCAAATGTAGTAAAGGTGACTGGTGGAAGTGGCAAAGCGCGACCATCTACCTATAAAGTGAGTGTAGGATACCAGGCATCGTATCTTGGGGAAGGTGAAATCACGTATGGAGGCAGTAACGCTATTGCCAGAGCAAAGCTGGCAGGTGAGACCGTCAGAGAAAGGCTCATGGTTGATTTTCCTGATCTTCGGATTGACCTTATCGGTGAGAGCTCAGTTCATGGCAAGGAAATATCATTTACATCTCGGCCGTACGAAATACGGCTCCGGGTTGTTGGCACATCACCTTCTTCAGCAAAAGCCGCACTGGTTGGAGAAGAGGTCGAAGCCCTGTACACAAATGGGCCAGGCGGCGGCGGTGGTGTTCGAAAGAATGTTACTGAGGTTATCGGGATAGTATCAACACTGATCCCGAGGGAACAGGCCGCTCACAAACTTACTCTTCTTCAGTCATGAAACTATATGAAATTGCGCATAGCCGTGCGGGTGACAAGGGAAATACGCTTACCCTTTCATTAATTCCTTACAAAGAAGAGGACTATGCGTTGCTTTGTGAAAAAGTTACCGTTGCTAGAGTACGGCGTCACTTAAGTGAACTTGTTAAAGGAGACGTTGTGCGCTACGAATTACCCAACATTGCCTCATTGCTATTTGTTTGTCATGATGCGCTTGCGGGAGGAGTAACAACTTCGCTTAGAATGGATGCGCACGGCAAAACACTTAGCTATGCGTTACTGGAGATGGATAATGAGGCGTTACCGTGTCAACTTTTATAGGGACCGTCCTCCTCTTTGATACTGTCTTCCAGAGCGATTACCCAATTATCATAGATCTGCGCTAAGGGAATGGGTTTTGCGGACGAAATTAATGTCGGTGTACCTGGGCGCGAAGATGCCGGAAACGATCTGCAAATGTCAACCATGCTGCTCTTGTTCCGACAGATCCTTCGCGTGAGCGATCCATAGTATCTATACAATTCACAAAACCCATTCCATGCGCCCAGTTGTTTGATAGCAAAGCAAGCGCTCTGGAGGACACCACTAAAGGGAAGCGAAAGGAAGCATTGCCACCTATGCCACGGCCGTGTCATCTAAAATTTTTTTGAGCCGAAGGTTTTTATTTCTCAGGATGATGGATCAAGGAGTGAAAAAAAATAGCCGGCGATTTGTCCAGATTTGTACTTCTCATCAGTTATAGGGATGACTTTAAATCGCTATACTATGAAAGTGTTAGTTTTCAAAACAACGGTGGAAGACAGGGAAAGTATTCAAAGGATTGGTCCCGGTCTTGACTCATTGGTAGGGCAGGGGCATTGGAATTTCGCCCTTGACGATTGTGATAAGATCTTGCGGATCAAATCTGCGGCTATTCTTCCGGAAATGGCCATAAAAGTGCTTGCCGACTGTGGCTTTGAGTGTCGCGAACTTCAGGACTAACGAGGTTTCGTGGATTTTCAGCAGTTTTTAGCTATTAAGGTGCAACCTCGAGGTGCTGCAAGGCGTCTTTTAAGTTAGATAATCAACCAACCATGAAAACTATATACATTTTTGTCCTTCTGCTGACTTCCATCAACTGCCTATCGCAGGATTATTCGTTCAAGGAAAGTTATCAGCTTGGATCCCCAGCACAGGTTTCGATATCCTCTTCTGATGGAAACATCGAGGCTGTAGCATTTGATAACGACAAAACCGACATATTCTACATTGTCAGGAAGAATAACAAAGTGTTGAACATTAGCAGGGCAGACCTCGAGAAGGAGGTCACGCTCGAAGTCCAGCAATCCGGCAACAGCCTCAGCATCGTAGTAAAGTATAAAAATGAATTTGGCTGGAGTGACTGGCGTGATAAGATGGTGGTTAGCTTCCGGCTCCAGCTTCCACGCGAAACAGCGTGCACCCTCAGGACCTCCGACGGCAACATTGCGCTGAAAGGATTCAATAGGGATCAACGTTGCAATACCAGCGATGGGGATGTTAACATTTCAGACGTTCGTGGGTCAGTGATAGCTTCCACTTCCGATGGCAATGTTTCAATTTCAAAAGTAAGCGGCGGTGTAGAAGCCAAGACCAGCGATGGAGACATTCAGCTTGAAGAAATCAAGGGCGACACACGAGCAAGCACCAGTGATGGGAATGTTGTGGCTACCAAACTTATGGGGAACATAACAATGAAAACTTCTGATGGAGATCTCAAATTCCGCGACATCGCCGGTTCGCTAAATGCTCATACTTCAGATGGCAACGTTACGGGCAACCTTACGGAACTAAAGAATGAATTGACCATTAGAACAAGCGACGGAAACATTTCGGTGTTTGTGCCAGCCAATATTGGCATGGATCTGAATATAAAGGGCGAGTCACTGGATGTACCGCTTAATAACTTTTCGGGTCGTTCTGAAAAGAAGTCAATTCAAGGTAAATCAAACGGAGGTGGGGTAGCTGTAAATCTCAGCACGTCTGGAAATGTGACTTTAGCGTATCGCTAGTTGATTGATATTGAAATATTTTTAATATGAGCGCCGGAAGAACTCCGGCGCTTTATTTTTTACATGTAGATAAGAATAATTGCAGCTAGCAACACCATGGCAAAATGGTAGCCGGTATTTATTCCGAAAAGTTTCCATGATTTATTTTCCCAGGCGACAGCGCCAAGATCGACGGGAAAATAAAAACCAAGCCACGTAAAGGTGGCAGCGTTCATTACTTTCATCATGGGCGACATTTGATCCATACCGGGAACAAAGCTCCATGCTGCATTATTATGCGCGAGGACATACGCCATAAGGAAATTTCCAATTACCATAAAGATCATTCCCTTGGCCATGGCACCTTTCGGTGGTTTTACGTTCATGTCATAGCCCATTTCCTTTGCCCACGCCTTACCGAAAAGTGGGGTATACCAGAGGAATCCAAGAATAAAGTTGGCAACCGTTGCGACGATGATTGCCGTAATGTTGATACCAAGTTCTTCCATAATGTTTTGGGGGTTAGGTGTAACTAAAGGTAAAATTTCCATAAGATGGATCAAAGATATATTGACACAGGGCCTCAATAAGTTTGGGTGATTTTATCATGAGTTCTGCTCTCTTATTAGGAATGGAAAAAACTTTAGAGTAGCGCGGTAGGATCTGGTGTCGTCGCAGACTCTCCCCGAGAAGCCCAGGAGACTCTGCTACGACGTCGCAACCATCTTTTCTCGCGTCATGAAAAATTGGAGGCGGACGATGCATGTACCGTATTTGATTGAGATACATTATGGCTACCGTTCACAACACTACGCACTCGTTACTTTAATGAACAAAGATTTATTAAATTGAGGATATGAGCATTCACAGATTTACATTCATCTTATTGATTCTGACTTTCGCTTGCGCGAAGCAGGAAGACTCCGGTGTACCTTTTATTGTTTTTGTTGGCGCAACAATCATTGACGGTACAGGTTCCGATCCTGTTCGTGATGGAGTATTGGTGGTTCGCAACGGACGAATTGTTGACGTGGGAAACAAAGCGGATGTGAAAATTCCAGAGGGAGCATTGATCAATGACGTTTCGGGTAAAACTATAATGCCAGGCATCATCAACGGACATGGGCATGTCGGCGAGGTTAAGGGAATTGATGGTGGAAATTATTCACGTGACAATGTGATCGACAACCTATCCATCTATGCGCGTTATGGTATAACCACCGTAGTGAGCCTTGGAGGTGATAAAAAGGAAAGTGAGCCTGTCCGCGCTGTCAATGATACGTTGTCTGAAAACCATGCACGACTATTTATTGCAGGGGAAGTAATCAATGGTAAGACGCCAGCTGAAGCGCTGATTGTGGTTGATAGCAACCATCACATGGGTGTGGACTTTATGAAGATCAGGGTTGACGATAACCTGGGAACAAGTCCAAAGATGAGCGAAGAGATGTACCGCGCAGTCATCAATCATTCTCACGAGCTGGGATATAAGATAGCAACTCACATGTATTATCTTGAAGATGCCCGTAAGCTGCTGGATGCTGGCAGCGATTTTCTTGCACATAGCATAAGGGATCTTCCTGTAGACGACGCATTCATTGAACTCATCAAACAAAAGAAGATCGCGTATTGCCCGACGTTGACCCGGGAGATATCCACATTTGTTTACGGTGATACTGCGGAATTTTTCACCGATCCTTTCTTCTCCCGTGAATTTGATAGTGCCGTCATTCAACCCTTGAAAGATCCAGCCCGCCAGTTGCAGGTGAGGAACAGTGAAAGTGCGAAGAAGTATAAACAACAACTGCCAACCGCGATGGCCAATCTTAAGAAATTATCGGATAATAGTGTGCCCATAGTTTTCGGGACCGATAGCGGTGTACCCACGCGATTTATCGGCTACTTTGAACATATTGAAATGAAGATGATGCAGGATGCGGGGCTTACACCTATGCAAATAATAGTATCCGCTTCAAAAACCGCTGCCGAATACCTTGGATTGAAAGACCTCGGCACGATATCTCCTGGTCATTGGGCTGATTTTCTTGTCCTGGAAGCCGATCCATTAACTGACATAACCAATGCAAGAAAGATCACCGCTGTATATATTGGTGGGGATGATGTGACTAAGAAGTAGAGTTGTATTGCCCACCCCCCGACCCCCTTCCGGGGAGGTTAGTTGGTTCGTTGAATCCAGAAAATTGAGTGTTGATTGTTGATGTGTTATTTGCTGAAAGCCAGTCGCCAAAACCCGAAGACAATCGCCTCCGAAAACACTCAACACTCAATAAATCAACAATCAACGCTCAAGTATTTTCTGCTCCTTTACCTTATACCCTATACCCTATACCCTATCCTTATACCTTATACCCTATACCTCTATACCCTCAAGGAACCCACACCCCATTCATCATCACACGCCTTACATTTCGCATTACTTTAATGTCTTTCAGAGGATCGCCCTCAACGATGATAATGTCGGCAAGCTTTCCTTTTTCTATGCTGCCAAGTCGTTCGTCAACACGAAAATATCTTGCGTTCTCCATGGTTGCCGCCACAAGCACTTCCATCGGTGTCAGCCCGGCTTCATGAAGCAGTTCCATTTCGCGGAAATATGCATAACCGTTTTCAGCGTAAGCCACATAGGTGTGGGATCCCACTACCATTCGGACGCCAGCCTTCTTTGCGAGACCAATGAATGAAAGCATGTTTCTAAATGCATTTACCTCCACACTGTCGCCCTTGTCCGATCGTTTTTCAAATGCTGCAAGTGTTGGACTTAAGAAGATCTTCTTGTCAGCCAGGAATCGGCAAAGCGAATCGACAACCTCGTTGTTTTTGACATAAATGCGATTCCACACTTCATACCTTCCGCGCTTACGGGCATCATTGTCGGCAAGCACAAGAAGTTTGTACTGTTCAGCCTCCATCGGCGGAATAAGGATAGGGCCAAACGATGTGACGTGTTCAATCCCGTCCAGCCCAGCGTTTATTGCATCCCATGCATTTGTGATCTCAAGGTGCGCGGTGACAGGAAGACCATACTTGTGAGCGGTGGTGCAAACTTCTTTGATGGTTCCTAGCGGAAGCCCAAAATATACTTTGATTGCAGTTGCGCCATCATCTGCTAACCGCTCCACCGCCAGACGTCCTTCTTCTGAATCCTGAACAATGATCGCGTCTTCAGGGTAAGCAGGCGGAAAAGTGTTGAGGTGTGGTCCTGTTAAAAATAACCTTGGGATGGGTAGACCTGCCAACCGGACGCTATCATACATTTCAATCCATTCGCCCGGATCACGCACTGAGGTAATGCCCCGACGCAGATAGATGGATGGCATATCGCGGCTGTTTTCATTGTGATAATGTGCATCGAACAATCCCGGGAGGATAGTCATGCCGTTAACATCTATCACTTCTGCGCCGGAAGGAATACTAACGTCGCCTTGTTTTCCTGCGAATTCAATCTTGTTGTTCCGAACGATTATGCAGGAGTTTAATACAGGCTCGCCACCATTTCCGTCAATAAGCTGACCTCCAACGAGAGCAATGATGGTGTTCCCATCCGGCAGTTCGTTTGCGTTGAGTTCATGAATTACAGTTCGCGGTCGGCCCGCCAATGTTTCGTCGTTCTTATCATTCGACGTACAGCTTATTAAACAGGACAGGCACAAGACCTGAAACAAAATTGTCTTCATGGATCTAAAGATCAGAAGATAATTTCAAATCTTGTTGTTTAATGTTAGTAGGGCGGATGAGATCGACTTTTCCGTAAACTTATGCAACGGCAACTAGGCCTTGCTGCAGCGCAAGCTTCTTGTGATAATAGATGTACGATAGGGCTCCGAAGCCGAAGAAAACGAGCATGGTTAACATCATTGGGTCAAAACCATTGTGGGCCAGTCCGGAATAAGTTGCTCCGATAAGGTCGAATGCAAAACCTGCATATGCCCATTCTTTGAGACGAGGAAATCCGGGGACAACAATTGCTACTACTCCGAGAAACTTAGCAACACCAAGGAAGGGCAGAATGTATATGGGGTAGCCGAGTTGAGTAATTATTGCCACCCACTCGCTCGAAGACAACATGTTGGGAATGGCCGAAGACAGCATTAATGCGCTAAACAGACCCGTAAATACCCAGCGCAAAATGTTCACCTTTTTCATAAGCCTTTATTTTATTTGATAAGTTACTTTTCAGAAATTTCCTTTAGAGCATTTAATGCTGCCGGCCATCCATCCTGGAACATCTTTTCCCAGTCAGGGTTCGTTTCGATCCCTACAGTGAGCGTTGTTTTACCCTTCGACTCACTGAAGGTATAACGTTCCAGCGTTCCAACCCATCCTTTTGCTATTTCACTGTTATAGTCTTCTGAGCCGTCCGCATTGAGGACAGCAATATGTCGTGCCAGTATCGTTTCGTACGGCTTAAATTCTTCAATTATTGCCAATGTGCCGCCTTGACCGTCGCCAACAAAACGAATCTTTTCATCCTTCGCCCACTTTCCTTTATAATCAGAGCCGGGCCAGCCTGCTTTCACCCACTCTTTGTACGTATTCGGTGCCAGCATCGTATCCCAAACTTTTTTGGGTGTTGCGGCGATGGTCGTTTTGAATTCAATTTTTTTCATGGTTATGGAGTTTTGTATTTTTTAAAATTTAGTTTCCTCAGATATGGATATCATTATTGACTTTTTCATCGTCATGATCTTTTTGTCGCTGTTTGACAATACAAATATGCAGTGCGGGATTTTACCTCTCGGGGTGTGAGAGCGACAGATTAAGAGGTGGATTGCGTCAGATTGCCGAAAAACGTTAATCGTTATCCGTTAATGGTAGGGTGCGGTTGAGTGAGTGGGTGTGTTCACCGCAGAGACCCCGATATATGGGGGCGAAGGTTTCGCAGAGATTGACATACCCCTGCGCAACTTAGCGTTCTTTGCCCCGAGTTCTCGGGGGTGAACCTGCCCAAGCCCCACACCCACACTACGATTAACAATTAACAATTAACAATTAACGATTAACGATTAACGGATAACGATCAACACCACGGTCCCGAAACTGAGCAGGAGTAATGTTGTTGATCCTTTTGAATGCGGAGTAGAAAGCGGAAAGAGTGTTGAATCCACTTTCATAGGCGATGGCTTCAATGGTAAGAGCTTTGCTGCCTTCGGCACTGAGAAGGTTTTCCGATTTGCGGATGCGATATTGAACAAGTAGTTCCGAAAAGCTTTTTTCAAAATATGAATTGATAGCTCGAGATACGAGATAAGAGGGAGCCTTCAGTTGAGATGCAAGTTTTGTGACGGTCAAGTTGGGATCGCAATAAATTTCAGAACTCTCAAATAATTCCCTTATACGTTTGGCAAGCTCTTCGTATTGCGTCGCCGTATCGTCGTTTTTCTTTCGTTGATCGGCTACAAAAAGTTTGGAGCGTGGGATTGCCCACAGCGATAATGAATAAAAAACGGCTGCCGCAGAAATTACAATTAACTGGTAGGTTAAAGGATGATAGAAAATTAATTGCAGAACAAATGTGATCCACAGGATCGTGATTCCTCCCAGGATGAACGTGATCCATTGCCATTTTAGATCATCCGCTTTATAAAGCTCTTTGTTTCTGTACAGAAAATAGGCACTCGCGATCACGTACACGATCATGTGGGCCGTAAAAACATAGTAAAACCGCCAGAGTCCCATCGTTGCAAGCACCCCCGCAATTACTCCTGGAAAAAAATGCAGATAGTCAATCGCTCGAAGGCGAAAGGAGTGGTCAAACAAGCTACGGGTAAACAAATATGCAAGTGGACCGATTTGTGCCATGGTTATCAGTCCCATTGTGCTGAAGAAGTCCATGTGGCCGGGAAAGACAAAACCGGTTACAGATTTACCAACGCGCAGTGCCAGCATAACCAGCAAAAGTGACAACAGCCGATTTGACAGCCGGTTGTTTAGCCGAAAAAGTACAACGGCCCAAAACAGCGCGTGGCCGCAGGCAATCGACGAGATCACTAATACAGTATACATAGCGAAGGAAATTAGGGCAAACAACTAAATAATCCCGATCAACTACTACTGATTCGCGAATCTTGAAAGGATTTCCGCTGGAGTTGCCGACATTTCCTAAAAAAACTATGGAAACAATCCATCGACGCAAATTCTTTTTAAGAAGTGGCCTCCTCTTAACAGGAACTTTCCTTTTTCCAGGACGGTCAAACTCAGAAACTCTAATGACAAATTTTATGCAAGACAGACCCGCTCCCATCAGCGCTGAGCTGGTGCAGGAATTTGTAAAGGTTTCTCATGGAAACTTGGACAAAGTAAAAGAACTCCTTAATCAACAGCCCAACCTTTTGAATGCTGCTTGGGACTGGGGAAACGGCGATTATGAAACAGGCATGAATGCTGCGGGTCACATGGGCCGCGCTGACATTGCGGATTTCCTGCTTTCCAAAGGCGCCCGAATGGACATTTTCTGTGCGGCGATGTTGGGAAAGTTCGACATCGTTAAGCCAATCCTGGATGCCTATCCCAACCTCAAATCTTCAAAGGGCCCTCATGGCCTGCAGTTGCTTCATCACGCGGAGAAAGGCGCCGAGAACGCGAAAAAGGTTTTGGAGTACTTGCGAGGAATTGGAGCGAGTTAAATAGCAATGGGCAATGATCAATTAATGATCAATGATCATCTTCTCCGATTTGTCGCGCTCTATTCTGAGTGAGAGGGTTCCAAGTGCATCAAATCCGTTCGGGGTGAGAATACCAACCCCGTAGGGGTGACATATCGGTAGCCCCGGGTTTTAACCAGGTTTTAACCCGAGGTGCAGATTCAAGCGCGCCAGAATAAATAAGCTTAGATACGCGCTAAAGATCTGGCGCGCAACAAACGCACAACTCTCGGGTGAGTTTTTATTTGCTATTCTCTCAATTTATACGACCGTATAACTTTGTAACTAAGCCTATACGATACACCAATATCCCAAAGCATCCCTGAGCCTGAATCCAAATCAAAAAAGATGGGGTGAATTCCTAAATGAAAATTCACATAATTATTAACAATGGCCGGCTGAAGGTAATATCCCGATAGCCGATCATGGCCAATTTTCATCGCGTAATGTAAAGTGAACCCCGGACTGAATCCCTGAAGCTGAATATAGTCCGGGTCGTTGCTGTTTGTACGCGATGAAATGTTTTGGATGGCATATCCCGCCTCAAACTGCGCCATAAGTTCGCGTCGTTCATTTAGTGGAATGAGTTTATTCAATGCCAGTCCGAGAAGAAGGATTGGCTGTGATCCATTTTGTGTGCGGTTGGTATTGATAGGATAATCTTTTTCTAAATCATTAAAGTAGGCGTTCATAAATATTCCGCCTCCATAACCGCGTTTTCCAGTAAATAAAAGATCAACCTTCATCCCACCACCGAGACCAAGATATTCATTCATGTTGCCGACGGGACCATTAAACACTGCTCCGATAAGGCAATCCGTTCTTCCTCCGGTTACCATTTCCTCGAAATCTTCAAGATTCGGCGGTCCATATTGACGGCTCGTCGGTCCCGTGTAAGTTGGATACTCTAGTATCATCGAATAGATAGATCCTTCCGTCCGGCCGTTCACCTGCATCGGATTAAAGGCAGGCAGCTGTTCCGTTGTGTAGTACAGGCTGTCAAAGATTGCCTTATCGTTGATTCCATTAACGTCTTCGAGTGTCGCTTTGCCGATACTGTCAACATAGAAGATGAATTCCAAGGTGACATCCTCAAGAAGTTCACGCTGAGCAGCTGTGAAATTGATTTTTAAAAACTGTAACGCTAGTTTGTTGATACCTTCCTTAGGCCCCGGGACAGAATTTAAACTATCGACTTGTCCATAGAGCGCTGGGCTCATCGAACAAAAGCATAAAATGATCCAAATTGACCTGAACAACAATCGCGACATTTCGAACAAATGTATCTACTAGTCAAACAGGTTTCAAGCTATTTGCTACGATACATTGGATTCATTCGAACCACCGCCAATCTCTCTCACCGCCGGGGGTTCAGTTTTGCCCTTGAACCATTTCCAGATCGCACCACCTAATCCGACGATAGCAAGACCGATTAGTTTGATGTTCTTTAAGATCAATGCAAGTATCCCGGCTTTTGCCAAAACCTTACCGGCAACAAGTCCTCCGATGGTCCATGCAGCAACCTCATCAACTTCCGGATCGAAATCGTCATATTGATTTCCTTCCGAGTAAGCGAACGCCGTTAATACCGGATTGATGTTTTCTTTAACTTCTTCCAACGCTGACATCGAGGCAACTGCATTCAAAACCAATACACCCTTGCGACCCAATACTCGAACATTGTAGTTAAGAGTGTTGTCCTCAGAGTCACCGAACTTAATTTCTTTTGCCCAATGAAGGATCTTTTTATCCTTGTCATAGAAAGGAGTTGTGGCCCAACCGATAATTGAGATGGGCTCATAGCCTTCTTTTGTACGCTGTTCGTTTTCTGCGCTTGTCTCCGATTGCAGCTCTTCAAGCATCTCATCATAGTCGATATCGTCTGCGTCGTCGTCTTTTACGTAACCCATTTCTTCATAGGTGATGATGAAGGCCCATGACTCCATAGACGTAATGGGAATATTTGCAGGCACAAGCATTCCCATGGTGCCTTCTCCGCCGGGATTTCCCCAAAGGTCGTGGAGGATGTAACGCGTCTGGTCTGAATCAAGATATCTGAATCCCTGAGGTACGGTGAGAGTTCCGATGTTATCATCGAACTTGATCTCGCCGGTCTGATAGTTAAAGCTGGATTCAAGGCTGTCCAGAAAAATTTGCGTGCTGTCAGTCTCATCAGCCGCAAATGCTGTAACCATTGTAAGGCACAACATTAATGTGAATAATTGGTTCATTGCTAATGGTTTAGGATTGGTTTGCAAGAACGCAACTTTTTATTTCACTTGCAGCGGGCCGTAAGTTTTTCGCCGATTGTCTATTTTTTTATGAATGATGGCTCCGTTATTTATTCAAAAATGGCGACCAACTGACAGGTTAGCGGTCAACACCGTTCAAACCCTCACGTAATAGATTTTATAGACTAACTGGTTACCTTTAACATTCAACCTCCAGACTATGTTTATTATCGACCTTAACTACATCGTTCCACTGGAACAGCTCGATAAACACATGACCGATCATGTGAAGTTCCTTCACAAGTACTACAAGCAAAACGTGTTCTTAGCGTCCGGACGCAAGGTTCCAAGAACCGGTGGGATCATACTTGCGCTTTCTGATTCAAAAGACGAAGTAGAACGAATAATTAGCGAAGATCCTTTTTCTGTTCACAAGCTTGCTGAATTCAAGATCACTGAATTTCAAACATCCCAGTCTCACCCTGACTTGAAAAATCTGCTGAGCAAGAAATAGGCTTCAGCGGCCGCTGCTTACTCAACAATCTAGTATAGGATATGGGTTTAAAAATGCTTTGCAATTACCGATTTCCCATACCTTTATACCCTTATACCTTATACCCTATACCTATTTTTAATTGGATACACATGACCAACAGACGGACTTTCATTAAACACGCAGGCCTTTTGGCTACGGCCTCGCTCGTCGCGCCCTCTTTTTTAATTAAGAAAAAATATAAACTTGGACTTCAACTTTATTCCATTCGCGAAGCCATGGCCCGGGATCTAAAGGCTACCCTCAAACAGGTTGCCGCCTATGGTTATGAGGAGGTGGAGATCTATGGTTTCTCTGATAAGAAATACTATAAACTTCAACCTTCGGTCTTCAAGAGTATACTGGATGACAATAATCTGACAACTTCCAGCGGTCATTATGATCTCAATAAATTCATGCTGCCGGGAAGCACCGATGACCAAATGTGCAGGTATGTGGATGAATGCATCGAAGGTGCTCACACGTTGAAACAAAAATATATTGTATGGCCATGGCTTGACGCAGATTCACGAACGATCGATAAATTCAAGGTCGTGGCTGACAAACTTAATCGGATTGGTGAACGCCTTAAAGCAGCAAACCTCAAGGTTGCATATCACAATCATGATTTTGAATTCGTCGAGCATAACGGGCAGATCGGCTACGACATTATATTAAAAGAAACAGACTCATCACTGGTGAAGCTTCAAGCCGATCTTTACTGGTTATCGAATGCATCCAAGCTGAAACCTCACGATTACTTTGCACAATATCCAGGCCGTTTTCCTATGTGGCATCTGAAAGACATGAGCAAGCAGGATCGCAGCCTGCATGAAATCATGGGTGAGGGAGCAATCGACTTCAAGAGCATTTTAAAAGACGCCGAGCTTGCCGGTGTGGAGCACATGTTTGTCGAGCAGGGCAACAACTATCACCCTGATGCAATGGACAACGTGGGGAAGAGCGCGCTTTATGTTAAGAATGTTTTGTTCAAATAACTTATCTACAAACTTTGCTGTTAAGCTGGACCTCAGATAACTGATCAACAACTTTCTGAATAAGTTAGCGACGAAGTCCGCGATTGTTAGGATCTTGTTTTTTGGGCTAAATTGTTCACTCAATGGGCAAGCACATACTTCTTGTAGGATTAGGCGGCTTCATCGGTAGCGTTGCACGTTACCTTCTTTCGGGCGCCATCGCCAAATGGTTTCCATTATCTTTCCCGCTAGGAACTTTCGTCGTCAATGTGGCTGGCTGTTTATTAATTGGGATTATTTATGGGCTGACCACACGTTTCGGCTGGATGACCCAGGAATGGAGAATTTTTCTGGCAACGGGCATATGCGGCGGATTTACCACGTTCTCCGCATTCGCCTACGAAAGCTTCCGCCTCATCGAAACTTCTGAGTATTGGACTTTTGCAGCGTATACTTTTCTTAGTCTGCTTTTTTGCCTCTTGGCCGTATTTTTTGGTATGGCTGTAAGCAAGCTGTAACGAATGGTGTCCCAATTGTTTCAAAACTCATTATATTCATGGTGAAACTATTACGTGACCATTAAAGGATTTTTCATGCTAAAGAGTTTCTTCATCACATCTATCAGATACATCAGAAAAAACCGATTGTATACATTTATTAATGTAACAGGTTTAGCTCTCGGCGTTGCGTGTTGTCTTATAATTTTCCTGATGATACGCTTCGAAACTTCCTTCGACGATTTTCATACCAATGCGGATCGTATCTATCGCATCAATTTAAACTATCAAACTCCCCAGGGACGCGAATTAAGTGGGTATAACTTTACACCACTCACCGACGCTGCGCGCCAGGAATTAACTGGGATCGAGCGGGCTACCGGCGTGTATTGCCTTCAGTTGTATCAGTTCGCAAAGGACAATAGCATCTTCGAAGATAAGTACGCTTTCTTTGCAGATGAGGAGTACGCAAACGTGTTTGACGTTAGATGGATCGCCGGCAATCCAGCGCAGGCGTTGTCTAAACCGGGAACAGCTGTTGTTACCGATAGATTTGCGGAAAAATTTCTGGGAGGGACTTCCCGTGCTATTGGTAGCGTGTTGACTCTTGAGAACCGGCTTACGCTAACAGTGACCGGAGTTGTGAAAGAACCGCCCTCAAACACCGATCACCCTTACAGTATGCTGATATCGTACTCTTCATTGGCACAATTCAATCCTGAAGCCATCGACAACTGGGACAGGGTTTTTGCCGGAGCTACGTATATCCTGGTCAACGAAAACACATCGATAGAAAAACTTTATCCCCAGCTCGAAGGAATCATCAAAAAGCACATGAAGGAAGATGTGGCATCAAAAACAAAATTTTTCCTGATGCCATTGAACGATAATCATGATCGCAATTATGACTACAATAATTTCACCTACGATTTTCCTGTTCCTGTTATGATAATTCTATCTATAATAGCCGGGATGATCGCCTTTATTGCGTGTGTCAATTTTACAAACTTGTCTACTGCGCAATCTCTGCGGCGTGCGCGGGAAGTCGGGATCCGGAAAACGATGGGAAGCACAAAGACACAGTTAATACTTCAGCACATGACTGAGGCGTTTATTATTACCGGCATATCAGTACTGACTGGACTTGGACTCGCTAAGATTGGGATTATCGAATTGAATAAACTGTATGGCGGCGAATATCTGAAGTTTAATTTGCTGAACGATCCATCGACTATAATTTTTATTGCAGTCGTTACACTTCTCATCAGCATATTCGCAGGGTTTTATCCCGCCTTTATTCTTGCGCGTTACAAACCGGTACTTGCCTTGCGTTCACAGACATTCAGTGGTAACACAAGAGGTTTTTCTCTTCGCAAAAGTTTGGTGGTGTTGCAGTTTGCTGGAGCGCAGATCCTCATCCTTGTCACACTTATTCTTATCAATCAGATCAGTCATTTCAAGGAAAGGCCAATAGGGTTTGATCCAGAAACAATTGTTGTGTTGCCACACTTGAGAGGGAATGATAGAATGCAACACGCGCGGCTTGAAAAAGAACTTGAAAAAGTGCCTGGCGTGGTAAGCCATACGTTGTGTTTTAGTTTGCCCGAAGGCGGTGAACCCGTAGAATTTGCTGACAGGGCGGAATCGGAGCACAAAAAGACGGCGTTTGTCAATTATGTGGACCAATCGTTTCTGACGGTTTTTAGTTTTAAAGTTGTGGCAGGGCAGAACTTTGCTGACGATCAACCTCAGAAGTCGTCCGAAGTAGTTGTCAACGAGTCGTTGACAAAAGCGCTTGGATTTAAGAGTGCTCAGGAAGCGATGGGTTCGATTTTCTTTCTTGAGGAAGAGCAAGTAAAGATCCGGGCTGTGATCAAAGATTTTTACACACAAGTTTTGAGCAACGTAGTTGATCCTGTAATACTTCGATACGACTCTACCAGAATGTCTGGTATTGCAATGAATATTTCCACGTCAAATATTTCGGAAGTTATAGGTGGAATTGAGACCGCCTGGAAAAATGTTTATCCGGAATATCTATGCAAGTACCAGTTTATGGATGAGGTCGTCAGCCGAAGGTATGGTTTTTTCAACACGGTCTTTAGTTTCATGGGAATCGCGTCTGTCATTGCTATTTTTATTGGTTGCCTTGGAATGTATGGATTGATTTCCTTTATGGCCGTGCAGCGAACGAAGGAGATTGGGATTCGAAAAGTTTTCGGCGCGACGGTAAAAAACATTCTGATGATGTTTACTCGCGAATCAGGTCTGTTGATCCTGGTAGCTTTTGTGTTGGCTGCGCCCGTGGCACATTTTTTTGGAAACGCGATGTTGACGGAATTGCCAGAAAGAATTCCACAAGGATTCGAGGTTTATGGCTTGACGCTAACTGCATCTTTGTTTATAGCTCTGATTACGGTTTCCTATCGTTCCTTTTCTGCAGCAATTCAAAATCCCGTCGAAAGCCTGAAGTCAGAATAACTTGAAATCACACTCGCGCCCACACCCACGATTAACTATTAACAATTAACGGCGCCATGAAATGGATAACACGTGAACGTCCAAAGATCGATCGAATCGCCTGCCCCTGGCTGATCAAAAGATTTGTCGATCCGGACGCCGAATTTATTTATGTTCCATTCAGTGAAGTTATTCTTAAGTCCAAAGAGATCAATGCAATTCCCTTTGACCTTCCTGATGTGGAATACACGCACTACGGTGATCAGTGTACATTTGATTACATTCTGAAAAAACACAAGCTTAAGGATCCGGCATTGCACCTGATCGCGACCATTGTTCGCGGCGCTGATACGGACAGACACGACATCTCTGCGCAGTCATCAGGGCTTTGGGCCATATCGGCAGGGCTATCTTACAACATTACAAATGATCTCGAATTACTGGACAGGGGGATGATGATTTATGATGGTTTGTATAGTTGGGCAAAATACCTGCAGGGTGAGAAACATACACAGAATCCTACTGAAAACATGTTCCTGGATGTGTATCAAAAATTCCTAAGGCACAGATCCAACAAAGTTCCAGATTGGGCCAAAGAACTTAAAGCCATAATTCAGGATCACATTGACACCAACCTTTCTCTTAGCCTGAAGGTGATCTCCGAAAATCTCAACGTTCATCCGTCATATCTGTCGCGTGAGTTTTCAAAATATTTCGATGATCTGTCTTTTGGTGATTACATCAGGAAGTTGCGCATCGAAAAGGCCACAACACTTCTGACCGGATCACAATATTCCCTGGCAGAGATCGCTTACCTTACGGGGTTTTCGGATCAAAGTCACTTTAACAGGATATTCAAAAAGAATATTGGAATAACACCATCACAATACCGGAGAAAAAATCAAACTAAAAAGTAAATCCTATTCTAATAGTCACTTTTATTCTATCCTGTTTTGACGTCCTGGCCTAGAATTGCATTAAATCAATAGACTAGATGGACTTTCGAATTTTGCTTCTATTGCTGATAATAGTTCCTTCGTTCAGTTTTGCACAGAGCACGGAGAAGGAAATTCAAAATCGCGAGCAGCTTTGGCTGGGATATTTCAATCAGACGAGGCTCTCAAAGAGATGGGGTCTCTGGCTTGACGTTCATTACCGGAGAACAGACAATTTTGTTGAACGGCCTTTTCAATTTATGGTGCGGCCTGCTGTTACGTTCTTTATTAAAGATAATCTCCGGGCCAATGCTGGCTATGCCTTTGTCAATCACTTCCCCGCCGAAGGGTTAGAAACGTCGCGGCCTGAGAATAGATTTTGGCAACAAATATGGTGGAACCAAAAGTATTCGTCATTCAGCACCCTTCAGTGGTTGCGCTTTGAGCAACGATTTGTACGAAAGGCAGCGAACGATCAACTTCAGGATGGCTACAATTTTAACTATCGATTGCGCTATAATTTTTCTTTCTTCATTCCACTAAAGGGTAAAGAGCTGGCAGCTAAAGTTCCATTTGTCGCGATTATAGATGAGGTCTTCCTGAATTTCGGAGAAAGGATTGTTTACAATACATTCGATCAAAACCGGTTCTTCGCCGGGGTCGGATACATGTTTACCTCTCATCTCAATGCACAACTGGGATATATGCACGTCTTTCAGCAAGAAAGTTCAGGTACTTCTTACTGGTCCACTCATGCAATAAGATTTTTTGTTTTCCACACGCTGGATTTCAGAAAGCAGGAATAAATTGAATCACAGCCAACGGACTACAATGAATCCATACAGCCTCAAAGACCTTATCATTTACTTTATCAAGCTCGGAACGTGGGGCTTTGGTGGACCGGTGGCTTTGGTTGGATATATGCACCGCGACCTGGTTGAAAACAAAAAGTGGATCAGCGAAGAAGATTATCGGGAAGGACTTGCGTTGGCTCAATTGGCGCCGGGACCACTCGCAGCGCAGTTGGCGATCTATATCGGTTACGTTCACTACCGCATACGTGGTGCTACCATAGTGGGGTTGGCATTTGTGCTGCCGTCATTCCTGATGGTCCTTGTTATTGCGTACACATACGTTCTCTATGGCGGTCTTCCATGGATGCAGGCCGTATTTTATGGCGTAGGTGCGGCCGTTATCGGTATAATTATCATAGGCAGCTACAAGCTCACCAGCAAGAGTATCGGACGTGATAAACTGGGATGGGTCATATTTGTTGTTCTTGCCATAGTAACATTCATTACGGAACAGGAAATCTTGTGGCTGATATTAGCCGCAGGTGTTGTTGTCTGGATGGTCAAGGCTCCACCCAGGTGGTTGGGTTTTAGGGCGAATGCCTTTTTACCGTTGATGATTGAACTTGCTCCTGCTGCAACAGAATCCAAACTTTGGCAGCTAGCATGGTTTTTCGCCAAGGCGGGCGCATTTGTTTTTGGTAGTGGCCTTGCGATCGTTCCCTTTTTATATGGTGGTGTGGTAAAGGAATACCATTGGCTCAATGAGCAACAATTTGTTGACGCCGTAGCTGTCGCAATGATCACGCCTGGCCCGGTCGTTATCACTGTAGCTTTTATCGGCTACCTCGTGGATGGATTTCCGGGAGCATCAGTAGCGGCGTTCGCGACATTTGTTCCTTGTTATCTATTCACTATTCTTCCGGCGCCCTACTTCAAGAAATATGGAAAACATCCCGCCATCAAAGCATTCGTGGATGGCGTGACTGCAGCCGCGATCGGTGCTATCGCAGGGGCTGTACTGGTCCTCGGCAAAAGAATGCTATCTGATATTCCGTCCGTACTCATCGCGCTGGCTACAATTGGAATCCTTTTAAGATTCAAGAAGATTCCAGAACCAGCTATCATTTTAGCAGCCGCGCTCCTCGGTGTTGCGATAAAAACATTTACTGCTTGAAATACATCCGACACAATTGCTGTCTTCGGGTTTTTGACCTGGAAATTGGAAATTGGACATTGGGCGTTCGACATTGCTCGGGCTACACGTTTTTAGCCTCTAGAATCAGTAGAGTTTCGGTTTAGGTTCAAGCTGATGTCGTCGCAGAGTCTCCCGTCTCGGGGACTCTGCGATTTGAGTACACTCAATTTTTCGGAGCCTCCTGATATATACCCATCACATTACCCGCCGGGTCAGTGAAATGCGCGATTTTTTCACCCGAACTCATCGTAGTTGAAAAAATAACTTTTCCACGATTTTTCGCTATCGATTCAAGAATGCTTGTCGCGTCATCAACCATGATGGAGATAATAATTCCAGCTTCCGTCATCGGCTTGCGATCCAGAACCCACATGCCGCTGACTTCGCCGACAGTATCATCAAACGAAACAGACCCATAATTGTCTTTTCTCAAATGCCATCCGAAAACGGTGTGGTAGAATTTTGAGGAAGTTTCGATACTTAAAGCGGGAATTTCGACATAACAGATCTTCCCGTTTCCCCGAGTTGGTTCTTTCATGACTATGGTATTAAGGTAATTACTCTGGACATTGGGAGTTGGACATTGGACATTCGGCGTTCTGAGACCGCTGTCATTATCAGTTATTCACTTTACACCCTTCACCAACAGTCTCAACATTAACCCTCCTGCACTTTTTCTGAGTACTAAAGTTCGTTCCAATGTTCAGCGTTCGGCGATGATCGCATTGGGATCATTTAGCATCGACCGCTCCTTGTCCGATAGTTGAAGGTCGTCCGCGATAGTTGTTGGCGTTGGTCGCATTAAATAGAATACAATAAACGTGAAAACAGGAATCGCGAGCAGGTAGAGCTTTGCTGTCATGAAAAGAACAACGGCTGCGAGCATCCCGGGAAGTTCCAGGCATGCCGATCGTGCCAGCAAGGCAGGCAAATAACCGGGCATTTTTTGTTTTAGATCCTTGTTCTTGTCGATACGTGAGAGCATATAACGATATAGAAAGTGCGCACCTGCATAACCCGCAATAACAACGGCGGTCAGCAAGTAGCTTAGGTTATCTGCAAGGCTCTGGTCCGCTGTCGGAGCGAACTGGCCCGAATAGACCAGCGCAAAAACGACGGCAGCAAAAACAAGCATAATACCCGCCTGACTGAAGTAGATAAGGTTGATTTGAGAAAAGTATTTCTTGGAAGTAAAAGACTGGCTCATGCGATAATATTACCAATTATTTCTGAGAAGGGGAGAGGAGACGAGGAGATGAGAAGTGGGTGGAAACGAGTCGATTTTCCCATCCAATATGATCAGCAGACGAAACAAGGGTCAAATCGCTATCTATGCCGTCTTTTTAACACTTTTTTCAGCGCAAAATCCTACAATTTGCCAGTGACCAACATATAAAAAATGGCATCATTTTTCGTTATATGTAAGAAGTTAAAACACTTTTTGACTATGAAAAAGCTAGGAAATAGAGGAATTGTGATGGTAATGGGTTTCCTGCTGATGTGTATACTGGGCGTAAGTTCAGCGAAAGCGCAGGGAAGCGTTTCAATGCAGGTGTTTTATGATGAACTGCAACCATACGGTACATGGATACACCATAATAATTATGGCTATGTCTGGATGCCTCGTGTTGACAGAGGTTTCGTGCCTTATGCTACAAGTGGTTATTGGATCTCGACAGAATATGGCAACACCTGGGTATCGGATTATTCCTGGGGGTGGGCGCCATTTCACTATGGCCGTTGGTTCTATGATGATTTCTACGGATGGATGTGGGTACCGGATAGTGTTTGGGGACCGGCTTGGGTAGCGTGGAGAAGTGGAGGCGGTTATTATGGCTGGGCTCCATTAATGCCAGGATTGGGTTTCAGCGTGTCTTATAATTATTACAATCGGATACCGCATCATTATTGGAGTTTCGTTCCGTACCGATATGTAACGTATCGTTCTGTTTATCGTCATTGCGTTCCGAGACCACATGTCGTGAATATTATCAATCATACGACAATCGTCACGAACAACTATACGGATAACAGAACGCGTCACACGTATATTACTGGTCCTTCAAGAAGGGAAATTGAAAGAACAACACAAGAGCGCGTACGGACGTATGCCGTTAGTGATCAGAATCGTCCGGGTAGAACTGCGGTTGAGCGCGACCGTGTAAGTTTTTATAAACCTGACGTCGATGACTCGAAAACGTCAAGATTGAACTCTATGCCTTCGCAATATATGCGTGACAATGGAAAGGGTAAGCTTGAGCAAGTTGATGCACGTCGCGAAAGGACTTCTGAGTCCTATAAAGAGCGCAGCCTGGAAAATGATCTGCAAAGGGGACAGGAACAGCGTAGCGTTGAACCTGGTGGGTCAACCACGGAGCGCAGCCGAAACCTTGATCAGATGGAGAGTCTTCAGAAACGTGATATACAGCGCGAGGATGATGCGTTCGAGCGCTTCAAAAGAGAACGTGAAAATCCTTCTCGCGAGGTTGAACCAAATCGCGCCGAGGAGATTCGAAAACTTGAGCGAAACAACGATCCTCGGGATGAACAGCTTCGTTCGAACAGCAATGAAATACGCAGGCAACAACTTGAAAAACAAAACGAGGCGCTTCGGGAGCAGCAACAACGCGATAACAATCTGCGCGAACAGCAGCTTCGTTCTAACAGCAGCGACGTACGCAGACAACAGGTCGAAAAACAGAACGAAATGATGCAGGAGCAAAGAAATCTGCAACGTCAGCGTAACGACGCGGTGATAGAGCAACAACGCAATAACGAGAATATTCGACGCCAACAACAAGTGGAGAGGCAGAATTCGCAGCGCGAGTTTAGCCGTCCTAATGAAGTAAGACGGACACCGGAGCGACAGCAGCAAAATCTTCAGCGAATCGAACGACCAACTCAGGAAAGAGTTAACCGATCGAATTCAAATTTCGAAAGGCAGCGATCTAGTCCTCAGCAAGAGATAAGGAGGAGCCCTTCCGATCAAAGGGGAGGAACGCCTTCAAGAAATCCAGGCGGAAACAGCTCACCCCGCCGACGCAATTGATCTTAAGGGTGGATGAATCATCATCCACCCTTTTTTCATTTGTACCGTTCCCAATGTTATCATAAACAAATCACAGGGGACACTAATTCTTATTTCTTAATTTCACGATTCACGCATGCTGGTATGAAAGTAGTTGCTGATTCAATTCGCCTTTCCGCCACAGATCTCGCTAACTATCTCGGTTGCCGACATCTCACTGAGCTCGACAGAGCAGTTGCAATGGGAAAATTGCCGAAGCCGGATTGGTTCGATCCTTCGCTGGCTATTCTCGCTAAACGCGGCGCTCAGCATGAAGCAGAATATGTAGAGTTTCTTCGTGCCAAAGGACATACTGTTAGTGCATTACACGGCAAGCCGCAGGACGCTACCGTTGAGGCAATGAAACAAGGATTTGATGTTATCGTCCAGGCAACATTATCGGATGTAAACTGGATGGGTAACGCTGACGTGCTCCTTAAGGTCAACGAAAAAAGTAATCTCGGTGATTGGTCATACGAAGTCCAGGACACGAAACTTTCCCAGAATACCAGGGCAGCCAGCATTTTGCAGCTTTGTCTTTACACCGACCTGCTGTCACGTATTCAGGGGTTCGTCCCATGGAAGATGTACGTTGTGAAACCTGGTAAAGGTTTTCCGACAGAGGATTTTTTGTTTACAGACTTTAGGTCGTACTACGATCTTATTCGCAGAAATTTTGAACGTACGATTGATAATCCGCCAATCGGTCTTTATCCGGAGCCTGTTCCTCATTGTGATATTTGCCGGTGGTGGAAACTCTGTGACTCGCAGCGGCATACAGACGATCACCTGTCTCTTATCGCCGGTATTCGCACGTTGCATCGAAACGAATTAAAACGACAGGATGTGATCACATTGGAAGAGTATGCACGTCTATCCGATCCGTTGCGTGAGAAACCGGAACGTGGGAACATCGAGTCCTACCGTTCTATTCATCATCAGGCCAGGATCCAGCTGGACGGAAGACTAAAAGGTAAGCTGGTTTATGATCTTTTGGCCTCTGATCCAGGCAGGGGGTTGTACCGTTTGCCTGAACCCAGCAAAGGAGATATTTATTTTGATATCGAGGGCGACCCATTCTATGATGAAGGTGGGATCGAATATTTGTTGGGAGTAACGTTCCGAACGGAAAATGGCGGCGTCGAATACAAAGGTCGTTGGGGGTTGAATCAAATAGAAGAGAAAAAGATATTCGAAGATTTTATTGACTTTATCATGCAACGATGGTCGAAAAATCCATCGATGTATATTTATCATTATGGTATCTATGAGCCCGCAGCAGTTAAGCGCCTGACCGGCCGGCATGGCACGCGCGCGGATGAGGTTGATCAGTTATTGCGGGCCGAGAGGTTCATTGACTTGCATGCTGTTATTCGGGAAAGTCTCAAGGCAAGTGTTGAGCGTTACTCGCTAAAAGACCTGGAGGGATTCACTGACTACAAACGCAAAATAGATCTCCCGATTGCCGGCGCTTCCCGACGGGCCCTTGAGTCGGCGCTTGAACTTAAGGAACTCCCATCCTTGCCGAAAGAAACTATCACGCTTGTTCAGGACTATAACGAAGATGATTGCCGGGCAACTGAAGCACTACATCAATGGTTGGAAAAGCTGAGAGCAGAAGCGATTTCAAGAGGAGTGGTTATCGGTCGACCTGAAATAAAAACGGGCGATGCTCCCGAAGGTGTCCAGGAACTCCAGACGCGAGCAGCGGCTTTGTTCAGGGATCTCACCAGGAACCTACCCGACAATCGTGAAGTATGGAGCGATGCAGAAAAAGCAAAGTGGTTGCTGGCACATTTAATCGAATATTTTCGCAGGGAAGATAAAAGTGCATGGTGGGAATATTTCCGCGTCCATGAATTGGATCATGAAGACCTTCTCCTGGAACGAAAAGCTTTGACAGGTCTGAAATTTCTGAAACAAATTTTCCCGGGCGGAAGGATCAAGATGCAAATCCATCGTTACGAGTATCCTCCCCAGGAAGTGAGTCTCGACGAGGGTGATGAACTTTTTGTTGTGAAGGGTGATAAGCTTGGAACCGTACACACCATTCAGCCTGAAGAATACACTATCGATATCAAAAAAATGACGAAGACGGCCGATTTTCATCCGTCGGCCATTCATGTTAAGGATCGGATTGAGATCAAGACGCTCGCTACTTCGATTATGAATCTGGCGCAATTGATCATTGAGGATGGGATAGAATCTGAGTGGCCACATCGGGCAGCAAAACACCTTTTGCTTAAGAGGAAGCCCAGGTTACTGATGAGTAGTGGTGAACGCTTGCTCAGTGATGGCGAGGATACCGTTGAGGGAGCGATCAGACTTGCACTCAATCTTGATAAAAGTGTTTTAGCAATCCAGGGTCCACCTGGTTCGGGAAAAACCTACACAGGGGCAAAGATGATCATGGCCCTTATCAAAGCAGGTCATAAGGTGGGGATAACAGCCGTCAGCCATAAAGTTATTCGCAATTTGTTTGATAAAGTGATCGAGTTCAACAAGACCGAAAAGGCAGTAAAAGGATTCGTTCACAAAGTATCCGAAAAGAGCGAAGTCGCACAGAATGAAATTACAGAAGTCACAAAGAGCGCGGAAGCCATTGCTGCACTTCAGGATGGCAAAGTGGTGGGAGGCACGGCCTGGCTATGGGCCGATGGCGATTCTGAGGGTGCATTAGACTATCTCTTCCTTGATGAAGCCGGTCAGATGTCGCTGTCGCTGGCCCTGGCTGCTTCACGCGCCGCAAAGAACCTTATCCTCCTGGGAGATCCACAACAGTTAGAACAACCGCAGAGAGGTTCTCACCCTGAGGGAAGCGATGTTGCAGCGTTGACGTATTTGCTGGACGGCCACAAGACAATACCTCCGGAAAAAGGATTATTCCTGGGAGTCACTCGCCGGCTGCATCCTTCGATATGCAATTTTACGTCTGAAGTGTTTTACGAAGGAAGGCTGAATCCTCTTCCGGGTCTTGAGCGACAGGAGATAAGGAGTAACGGACGCTTCAAAGGGGCAGGCTTGTTCTATGAATCAGTAGACCATTGGGGAAATCAGGATAAGTCCATAGAGGAAGTTGCCTCGGTTGAAAGAATAGTCAAAGAATTGACATCACCTGATACTATTTGGGTAGATGCTAACGGTGAACAACGCAATCTTCAACGCGATGATATCCTGATCGTAGCACCGTATAATGCTCAGGTGAGCGCGCTGCGGGAAAAGTTGTCCGACATGAGAATCGGTACGGTTGATAAATTTCAGGGACAGGAAGCTCCGGTAGTGATTTATTCGATGACAAGTTCATCGGCGGAAGACTCACCGAGGGGAATGAGTTTTCTTTATAATCCTAACCGCCTTAATGTGGCTACCAGCCGCGCCATGGGCATGTGTATACTCGTTGCGTCGCCAAGATTATTAGAGCCGGAATGTCATACCGTTGAACAAATGCGATGGGCAAACGCTCTTTGCAGGTTCAGGGATCTTGCCCTGACTACCACATCGGATTGAGAGGTACATTGAAATCAGCGAATAAAAAAAGCCGTATGATTATCACACGGCTTTCTGATTTTTTGTATGTCGAAGTCTATCTGCTAAATCTAAATGTAGCGCCAAGCCTGAAGTCCAGTAACTGTACGGGGCTGGTATATAGTGTGCCGACATGATGGCTGTGAACAACCTGGGTTGAAGTGTTTAAGAATTGTGCGCTTACTGCATCCGTTCCATCAGTATGCGCAGCGTGATGATCAGGTGCGTCGGTGTTCATGTATTTTACCGTTCCCCCCTGCGTTATGTTGGAATTGAAATCAAGATAAAACCTTCCTGGATCTGTCCTCCTGAATATGGTTGACATATCAAACCGGAACCCTCCTCCGAGAGAAGCGACCATAGTCCCGTCCGTTTGAAGCATATCCGATTCGACTGGTGAGCAATTATCCCACTCATTGGGATCATAGATATTGAGATCCGTCCTGTAATTTGTGTAGCCTCCTTTTACTGCCAGGTACGGTAGAAACTTACCTTCCGTGATCAGGTAGGCACGTCCATAGGCCATAAAATTGAGGAATGAATTGTTAACGACAACGTTCATATTAGCCCTGGTTCCGTTACCCATATCATATTCTTGCAAGCTCTCATCATGACCGTACTGAGAGTACTGGACTTCCATTCCAATGGCAAAACGTTTGGAAGGGGTAACCATTCCGAGATCAACAACCACACCATGGCCCTGCTTTATGTTGTGTTGCATGCTTCCCAAGGGGGACGTGTAAACATAATTCATTCCAACTTCGGAACCCCAACGCTGAGCCTGCGCACCCTGCGCAATCAAAGTGATTAGAACAATAGCAGTAAAGATCTTTTTCATAAATTGAATATACAAAAAAAGGCCTGTCTGAAAAAGGTTAGTACAGGAGGAAAGTTTGTGGCTTAGGCACGATAGCTGCACTCCACTAATTATGGATGATTATCAGAAAAAAGTAGCGGAGGAGCTTTCAGATTGGCAAAAAAGGATGAAAAAATCGCCATCCTTCGTCAACCAGCTGTCTAAACGGATCCAGGTCCGAATAAACCGTATTATTCCGGAAAAGGCGCATGTTGCGATCACAGCCGCCCTTCGCGAAATGATAAGGGCCGTTCTTTCCGGTGCAATGTTTACCACATCGGCGCCGGCCACAGGATTGGACCTGTATACGCGCGAGTCGGAAGTACTTCGCAAGATCAAGTTCTATACGAATACCTCCAGCGCGGAGGGAGCCGTCACCGGGGCTGCCGGTATCCTGCTCGGGCTGGCAGATTTTCCCATCTGGCTCACCCTGAAAATGAAGATGCTTTTTGACATTGCTTCCCTCTACGGGTATGACGTTAAGGATTATAAAGAACGTATTTACATCCTTCACATCTTCCAGCTTACGTTCTCCAGTCAACAGCATCGAAAAAAGATATTTGCCATTTTAGAGAGCTGGGAAGAATACAAGAACACTCTTCCTCCTACAACGAAAGATTTTGACTGGCGGAATTTCCAACAAGAATACCGCGACTACATTGACCTTGCGAAACTGTTACAGTTGATTCCGGGAATAGGTGCTGCCGTCGGAGCGTATGTAAATCATCGCCTAACCCGTAAGCTCGGACTGAATGCCATGCAGGCGTACCGTATGCGTGAACGGCCTGCCGGTTATTCAATACAAGGAGAAAAGTAGTTATTTTTTCAGCGCAGAATAGGTAGCATCTTCTGGTGTAGTGGTATGACGCAACTCTTCATTTGCGTAAAGTGCAATTTCAATACGGCGGTTCATTTGTCTGCCGCTTTCTGAATCATTCGAAGCTATGGGCTGCCTTTCACCATATCCTTTGGTTTTCATGCGAACATCCTTGACACCTTTTCTCACGAGATAAGTTTCAATTTCATGAGCTCGCTGTTCAGATAAGGATTGATTGTAGATGTCTTCTCCCACATTATCCGTGTGGCCTTCGATGATCGCATTGGTGTAGGCGTATTTTGCAAGGATACGTGCCAGGTCTTTTAACATTCCTTTTGAGGACTGAAGTCCGTATGAATCCTCCTCAAAAAGAAGTCTTGAATCGATAGTGATCAGAATACCTTCTTCAAATCGCATCACCTTTGCGTCTTGTAACACCGATTTGAGTTCGGATGCCTGACGATCCATTTGTTTGTTAATCATCGTACCCGTTGTTCCTCCTACCTTTGCGCTAAGCAAAGTCGAGATAACAGTGTTCTCCAACTGATGACCGGACACTTTTGCCATTGACTTGCCGTCAGATCCACCTTGCGCATTAGCCGTGTTTAATGACCCGGCAATGGTCAAAAAAAGGATGGAAACTAAACTCGAAAAAACTACAGACGCCACTAATCTTTGTTTCATAATTAAAGCCTTTTGGGGATACAGAACGGTCTTTCCCCACCTTCGACAGTTGAATATTTACTAAATCTATGCCATCAGGAACGGCCTCAAATCCAGTGGAATCCCGGCTTGTAGGCGTGACCTGACGTGTAACATCCTCCACAGCCTGCTGGCGGGAAGCAACACTTTTCGTCTCTCTCGGAACTCTTTTTCCGCAGCCGTTCCTTAATGCAGAAATGTCGAAATGTAACCCTGGGACGAGCGAAAAAATCAGGTAAATAAATGACGGTGCGTTTACGGAGTCTGAACTTGTTATTGGATGCCTGATGAATATTTTAAACAATCAGGTGAAGTTTAGTATCATGAGAACATGCTCGTTAGTACCAGTCTTCCTTTGCATAAAAGGGACTCTCAAAAGAGAAAAGATTTAGTATATTGACCGACTACCAAAAAACAACCTTTCAAACGTTTAAACTTTATCCTATGAACTCCCGTCGCGACTTCTTACAACGAATCACAGCATCAGCTTTTGCTTTACCGCTCCTTCCCGAGACGGATCTATTTGCTGATCATAACAAGAAAGGAATCCCGCCGCCACAGGGTCCAGTCCTCAAGGTTGCCATCATGGGCCTCGGAAGCTATGGCGCACGTGTCGCCGACGCTATGCAGACTTGTACGATGGCCAAACTTACGGGTGTGATTAGCGGTACGCCGTCTAAAATAAAGGACTGGCAAACGAAGTATAACATTCCCGAAAAGAACTGCTATAACTACGAGAACTTCGACGCCATCAAAAACAATCCAGACATCGATGCGGTCTACGTCATTACTCCAAATTCTCTGCACGTACCGTATGGTATACGCGTTGCGAAAACCGGCAAGCACGTGATCTCTGAGAAGCCTATGGCATTGAATGCTGCTGAAGGACAAACTCTGGTAGATGCCTGTAAAAAAGCTAACGTCAAATTACTGGTGGGCTATCGAATGCACCTGGAAGCGAAGACCCTGGAGATCATCCGAATGAGAAAAGCAGGAGATTTTGGTAAGATCATGTTTTTCCAGGGTTTATGTGGATTCAAGATTGGCGATCCAAATCAGTGGAGATTGAACAAAGCTCTTGCTGGTGGAGGATCACTCATGGATATCGGGATATATGCAGTTAATGGATCGAGATACATGATCGGAGAGGAGCCAACCTGGGTGACCGCGCAGGAGACGAAAACGGACCCTGTAAAATTTAAGGAAGGTGTGGATGAGACCATACAATTTCAACTTGGGTTTCCCAGTGGAGCCGTTGCCTCATGTTTGTCAACGTACACGATGAACAACCTTGATCGGTTCTTTTTAAATGGAGATAAAGGATTTGCTGAAATGCAGCCGTCCACGGGATACGGTCCGATCAAGGCCCGTACAAATCAGGGAGAGCTGACACATGAACACATCACTCACCAAACTGTTCAGATGGATGAGATGTCGGCAATAATACTTCAGGGAAAGCAACCTGTTGTTCCTGTCGACGGAGAAGAAGGAGTGCGCGACCTTAAGATCATGGACGCTATTGTCCAGGCCATGAAAACCGGTAAGAAGATCACGTTGAAGTGATCCGCATCAAGCATTCAGCAATATGGATAAAGAAATTTTTGATAGCGTCGATCAGTATATTCTAAGGCTGGTTGGCGGTGAAGATGAAGCGTTGCGCGCGGCTGACCGGTCGATCACGGAAGAGAACCTGCCTCCCATTAGCGTGTCGGCAAATCAGGGAAAATTCTTGAATGTTTTAGCAAAAGCATGTCGGGCGAAAAAAATCCTTGAGATCGGCACCTTGGCAGGATACAGTACGATTTGGATGGCGAGGGCATTACCAAAAGATGGAAAGCTTATTTCACTTGAGTTTGATCCCCATCACGCTCGTGTCGCAAGGAACAATATTGAAAGGGCGGGATTGAGTAAGATCGTTGATGTCAGGATCGGAAAAGCAATTGAACTATTGCCACAGCTGCTGGCGAATAACGAAGGTCCTTTCGATATGATATTTATTGACGCAGACAAACCGCCGTATATGGAATACTTTCAATGGTCTTTAAAACTTGCACATTCGGGTACGCTTATCGTCGCTGACAACGTGATACGCGAAGGCAACGTTCTGGATCCGGCCTCAACCGATGAAATGGTTCAGGGTGTACAGCGCTTCAACGAATACTTGTCCCAAACCAAATCCGTTACTGCGACGATACTCCAGACTGTTGGTGCAAAAGTGCATGACGGAATGGCTCTCGCAGTCGTAAACTAAATCCTTATTAATATTCAATAATCCTTTCAACTATGCTTACATCTAAGAACCGCGGACCTTTTTTGTTCCTGCTTTTAATGATCTGTTCAACATCTTCATTTTCACAGCAGTTCAAAGTACTCTTGTTCACGAAAACAGATGGATTCCACCACGAATCCATACTCGCCGGAGTTGAAGCAATTAAACTATTGTCGGCACGACATCACTTCGCTTTCGAATGGCATGAAAATGCGGGTATATTCAATGACAAAGCATTAGAGAATTATAAGGTAGTCATATTCCTTAACACAACAGGAAACGTGCTGAATGATCAGCAGCAGGCGGCCTTTGAGAAATTCATAAAGGCGGGTAAAGGCTACGTTGGTATTCACAGCGCCTCCGATACGGAGTACGACTGGGCCTGGTATACCAAGCTTGTGGGAATGATGTTCAAGATACATCCTCAAAATCAAACGGCATATCTGAATGTTCAGGACAGCAACTTTCCAGGTATGGAACGTTTTCCTAAAAAGCTTTTATGGACAGACGAATGGTACCAATACGGTGATCGCAAGGCGGACGATCTGCATGTTCTCGTAACGGTTGATGAGAAAACCTACGATCCTAATGCAAAGTGGGGCGACAACGAGGGCAAAGGCATGGGTGCTGTTCATCCAATCTCATGGTATCACAATTACGATGGTGGCAGGGCATTTTATACCGGACTGGGACACATACCATTGGCTTTCGCTGACCAGACGTTCATGGATCATATTTACGGTGGAATATACTGGGCCGCTACGGGCAAAGGACTCTGACGTATTCTTTTTGGAAGATGGCCAGGCTCAATACCCAATATCCGTTGCTTCGAAATTGTATCACTCCATTTGTCGTTGTACTGCTTCTGTTAGCTGACTCGTGTAGCACTGACAAGCAACTTAAACAAGACGTATTACCATACTTGAATACGGATCTGCCCCTTGATCAGCGTGTAGATGATCTTGTGGGCCGGATGACACTCGAGGAAAAGATCAGTCAGATGATCAACCAGGCACCTTCAATTGAGCGGCTTGGTATTCCGGAGTACAACTGGTGGTCTGAGGGTCTGCATGGAGTGGCGCGGGCAGGACTGGCAACGGTTTTCCCGCAGGCTATCGGACTTGGCGCCACATGGGATCGCAACCTTATGTTTCGAGTCTCGACTGCAATAAGCGATGAAGCAAGAGCAAAGCATCATGAATTTGCACGCAAAGGGAAGCGCTTCATTTATCAGGGACTAACTCTATGGTCACCAAACATTAATATATTCCGCGACCCAAGATGGGGCAGGGGCCAGGAGACCTATGGCGAAGATCCATTTCTTACAGGTAGGCTTGCCGTTGAATTCATTAAAGGACTTCAGGGCGACGATTCGGTGTATTTTAAAACCATTGCAACCGTCAAACACTTCGCTGTACACAGCGGGCCGGAGATCGACCGGCATACCTTTAATGCCGTCACCGGAAACCAGGATCTATATGAAACCTACCTTCCACAATTTGAAATAGGAATAAAGGAAGGCGGCGCTTATTCGCTGATGTGCGCATACAACCGCTACAAAGGTGAAGCTTGCTGTACAAGTGGAAAACTTCTCGATGAAGTGCTGCGAAAGGATTGGGCATTTAGTGGGTTCGTCGTTTCAGACTGCGACGGCATCGTTGATATTTACAAGAATCATAAACAAGTGGTAACGCCAGCCGAGGCAGCGGCCCTTGCCGTTAAATCAGGGACAGACCTCGAATGCGGAAAGGTTTACCTCAACCTGAAAGAAGCGGTGGAAAAGAACCTGATAACTGAAAAGGAGATCGACGTTTCCGTCAAGAGACTTTTTAAGGCACGTTTTAAACTCGGCATGTTCGACCCGCTCGAAATGGTGAAGTATGCAAACATTCCATATAGTGTTGTTGATAACAAAGAACACCGGGAGCTGGCATTGGAAGCAGCCCGAAAATCAATTGTTTTGTTGAAGAATGAGAATAATGTGTTGCCGTTGAAGAAGGACATCAAAACGTTAGCCGTTATTGGTCCGAACGCGGATCAATGGTTGATGTTACTTGGGAATTACAACGGCGTTCCTGCTGATCCCATTACTCCATTGTGGGGAATACGTGAAAAAGTAAAAGATACAAACGTACTCTATGCACAGGGTTGTGAGTTGGCAGAAGGAATGCCGACGTACAAGACCATACCTTCCAATGTTTTGTTTAACGGAAGCAATCCGGGACTTAAGGGTGAATACTTTAACAATACCGATTTTAGCGGATCACCGTTGTTTGATTTGACCGACTCCGAAGTCGATAAGAACTGGTCCGATAAGGCTCCGCGCAATGATATGAATGATGACAATTTCAGCGTGCGTTGGTCAGGTGAACTTGTCCCCGATAAAACCGCTTCCTATCAGCTTGGATTTATCAGCACTTGTAATACACGGCTGTATCTGGACGATAGCCTTGTGGCTAAAACTATTTACCATTTCAGGGATGAATATGGTGATCCTCGACTGAGAAAGTCACCCGTAATAAAGTTGGAGGCGGGCCGAAAATATAAGATCGTTCTTGAAGCAGTTGATACCTATGCCGACGCGCAAGTTCAGTTGGTGTTGACCCGACCGCAACCGAATCTGAAACAGGAAGCGCTAGACATCGCAAAAAAAGCTGATGCAGTTGTGATGTTCATGGGACTAACTGCCAGGATGGAAGGAGAGGAGATGGATATTACTATTGATGGATTTTCTGCGGGCGACAGAACGAGGATCGATTTGCCGGACACGCAACAAGAATTGATCAAGGCGATTCATGCGCTGGGGAAACCTGTAGTTGTAGTATTGCTCAATGGCAGTGCGCTTGCAGTAAACTGGGAAAGCAAAAATATTCCTGCCATTCTGGAGGCCTGGTATCCGGGTCAGGCTGCAGGCCAGGCGATAGCGGATGTACTTTTTGGGGACTACAATCCAGGCGGTAGGTTACCTGTTACTTTTTACAAGTCAACCAACGATCTGCCGTCATTCAAAGAGTACAACCTTGTTGGCCAGACCTACCGATATTTCAAGGGTGAAGCGCTTTATCCTTTCGGACATGGATTGAGTTATACCACATTTGAATATTCAGATCTTAGGATCAATGAAACGCAGAAGGCTGGGGATTCGGTCAAACTTTCCTTCGCATTGAAAAATACCGGACGTTTGAAAGGAGATGAAGTTGTGCAGGTCTATGTACGAAGGGTCAATGCGTCGGCTAAAGCCCCTCTGCGGTCACTCGCCGAATTCAAACGCGTCACATTGCAGGCGGGCGAAACAACGCAAATTGCACTCACACTAACTCCTTCAACCTTCTCAAGGATTGGTGAGAATGGTCAGCGCCAAAACGATCCCGGTAAATATGAAATCTTTGTCGCTGGTGGGCAACCTGACGGAAAACACCAACAAGGATTGAAAGCAGTCCTGAATCTGCAATAAGAAAATTTCGCAATCGCACCTACATCATGACGCGGTCAGCCCTCGGTCAACGCGTTAACTGGACTACATTTGCATTAGGTCACTAATGGAAATTTCTGCCGGGTTATAATTATGAAAAGAAGCACATATCTTAAGATGAAACAACTTCGGGCAATTGTGATTGTCTGGGTCATACTGGGTTTTATCATCACGTTTTACGATCACCTTCTATTATATACGCGGAATTCTTTAGGACCATCTGATGAATATTCATTTTTTATCGCCGTTGTACGGAACATGGGTGCAGGATTAATTGGATCTATTATTGGTGGAAGCTTCTTGGTATTCGTCGTCAATGTCAGGTATCAGGACCGACCATATTGGATAACGATAGTTTATGTAATCCTTTTTTTCCTTTTAACCGTAGTGATCATCACCCTAGTCATTGGTAGTACCGTCGTTTACTTGCGTACAGGGCGACCGGTATGGGACCTTGCGTTTATTGCAGGATTCAGGGCGTTTGTGTCGGATACCCATCCGATAAAAAGCACACTGGTATGGTCAATCATTGTTGCTGTGACTCAATTAATGATCCAGGTCAATACCAAGTTCGGCCAGGGAGTTTTCGGCGATATTGCAACCGGAAAGTATCACACACCGCGGGGAGAAAAACGCGTCTTCATGTTTCTTGATCTTAACTCGTCTACCGCTATTGCGGAACGACTTGGTGATGAAGCGTACCATCGGTTGCTAAGAGACTTCTTTTCAGATATTACAAATCCAATTCTTGAAAACCGGGGAAACATCTATCAATATGTGGGCGATGAAGTTGTTGTTTCCTGGAATTACAAGGACGGGATCGAGAATGCCGCCTGTATCAATTGCTTTTTCGACCTTAAGAAACTTTTTCAGGATCAGAAACAAAAATATTTGAATAAATATGGTCTGGTTCCGTCATTCAAAGCTGGCATTCACTGTGGCGATGTCGTTGTGGGTGAAGTCGGCATCATCAAGAGAGATATCACGTACTCAGGCGACGTGCTGAACACGACGTCACGGATACAGGGAATGTGCAAAGAATTCAATGAAGAGGTAATTGTGTCCGGGGATCTCGCGTTACATCTTCGCCTCGCCAGCAAATTCACAACAGCGTTGCTCGGTACGATAAAGCTGCGAGGTAAAGAAAAAGAATTATCGCTAAGCTCGGTTAGGATGAGCGCCTTGTAGTAAGCTCTTAGCTTAACGGCGGAAAATACTTGAGTGTTGAATGTTGATATATTGCCTGCCCGCCGAAGCGTCTCGCGTAGGATGGAGTGTTGAGTGTTCTGATCGGGGGCCTTTCAACTTTCTTGCGAACCCTTGCGTTCCTTGCGTCCTTGCGGTTAATGTTGTCACGGTGCATCCTCTGTTTACCGCAAAGACGCAAGGAACGCAAAGTATCGCAAGGCTCTAGCGTGCTAATATTAAAACCACGCCGGCAGTTTCCAGTCGTTTTCCTCTGGAGTAAATTGCTCCATCCTCAATGTGTCCGGCACTTCGTCGCTAACGAACCATTCGGTTTTGTAAAGCATCAGGATCAGGTAAAGTATAGGTATGGCGGAAAAGAAAAAAAGCAGTCGAGGGGAGCTCTTTGGATTGCGCCTGCTCACAATAAGTAGCACATACGCTGCTATCAGAAAGATCAGTACTGCCGCGAAAAAATAGACGGGGTCGATATTGGATAAGTGGCTTTCAAAATGCTTTACTCCATCAATGCCTCCCTCCATTCGTATAGATGCATCCTTCTTTCCTTCGAAGATCAACTGGCCTACACATCCATCGTTCTCCTCAAGTGCACGGAGATTAATTGTTAGAAAATTATCTGTAGTGTCACGAGCGATCTCAATACCGGAAACAGACCGCGCCACCTTTAGTATTTTATAGTCCAGGATTTCCGCGTTATCGCCAACAACGATCTTAAGTGGAGAGTAAATATTTTCTTTTTTAATCGTCTCTTCGCCCTGATTGAAGAAATAAAAAAAGACAGATGTAACATCCGAAGAGATGGTGTCCCCATTCGCCTTCAACAACATCAACGGTGCATTAGCGGCATTGGCCTTATCCAGGATAGTGGTACGGGTTGGATCGACGTAAAATGTCGGCTTTCTTTCTCTGATACCTACATACAGAAAATAGTACCCGAAAATGATTGTAATAACAATGGAAATAAAGGAGCTGATGATTATGTCCTTGTACCGTTGGTACAGAGTCTCGTTGATTTTCGCAGGCATAGGTCGGACAAAGGTATCGCGTTGGGACCAAGCGCAAAAACGGGTGTATGGAATTGGCGCCAATCTTACGAAATCAACGTTATCCGTTATCCGTTATCCGTTAATCGTTAATCGTTAATCGTGGGAGTGGGCGCGGGCAAGTAGCGTCTCGTGATTGTCAGATTCCGCCACTGCTTTGGTTGCTTTGTGGCAGGAGGAGCCAGTATCGCCGACGGTTTATCAGTTGTTAGAGCTTATAATCAAGCGGTAAGCATATGATTGAAATGTACTAGTTAATGGAAATGTACAGTTGATAGATTGCCTGGATAACCAAATGCATCGTAAGCCTCACACTCACTCTCTTGCCCGCGCACGATTAACTATTAACGGATAACGATTAACGACAACCGCCAATCCAAAAAACCTTACGGGGTTTTCCAGATTGGCGGCTATGAGTTTAATTTTGTTAAAGATTTATTTTTAAACGACTAAACTTTATGGCATTGGCGGCGGAAATTCCGTGCCGTAATAATTATCTACATAATCGTAATAGTGGTCATTGGTATCCGGCCAGTGTGTCTTGTCGAACCCCGGTGATTTTTTCAAATAATCTTTATCGCGGGTAAAGACGAACACCTTTTTGGCTGGATTAACCCTCAGCTCCTTGAACGGTATTGCAAACAGCTTGCCACCCAATCCGAGAAATGATCCGAACTCAACCACCGCGTATTCTACGAGGCCCGTGTGAACATTGACCATTAGGTTATCGATCTGTCCAAGGTTTTCACCTTCATTGTTCTCCACTGAGTCGCCAATGATCGATGTAGCGGTCAGTCGTTGTACCGGGTGATTGGCAAGTGTTCCTTCGTGATTTATACCAGTGAGGTTATCGACCTCATACTTTTTCTCTTTCGAAATCATAATTGTAATTTTTAGATGGTTTTTAGATGGTTTGATGATACAATATCTCTCTACACTTCATTAGGACCAGCTTGGCCCGTCAAAACATCCCTCCTTTTTTAAACTCAAGGAAAAAATAGAAAGAGGCTGTCGAAACTTAATGGGAAAATTCGGACAGCCTCCCTGTTATACTCTCTCCTTTCGCTGGCATGACCCAGATCAAGTTTTAAGGATATGTTCTCAGATGCGATTCGAATGTCACCGTCGGGATAGCCCCCTTGACTTTTCATCCAGGTTTTTTATTTTATCCCTTGGTAGTTATCGCAATATCGCATCACTCCCTGAGAGGCTAACGTGAATCAGAATGTAAAAACTGTGCCATTCTGAAAAATGTGAATATTTCGGGAATTTCAGCACTCCAAATTTTATTCGCTGTGGAAAATTAAAGTTAGTGTGATCACTTTTGTGGAGTGAAATACACAAGCATTAGTATTTTCAAATTCATTCTTCAATCCCTCAAACCTCCGTCACCAAAAATCATCCACTTACCAACTCACAATTCAGCAAATTCTCCAAGGGCACGACATTTGAGCCACATCACCACATCATTAAATCGCGAAATCAAAAAATATATTATGCCTTGGACAAAAAATGACTACCCTGCCTCTATGAAGAATCTACCCGTAGAGGTCAGGGAAAAAGCAATTGAAATTGCGAATGCCCTTTTAGAGGAACAAAATATGGATGAAGGGATCGCAATTGCTACGGGGATAAGTCGTGCAAAGGACTGGGCGGCGAATCGTGGGCTGGATATAGAATCTACTTCCGACGAATCAAAAACCACCGATGTCAAAGAACACGGTGAGGATAGGTATGTAATTCCATACGATGGAAAATGGGCTGTGAGAAGTGAAAGCTCCGAGCGTGTCGAACGGATCTTCGATCACAAAATCGAAGCTGTAAGATATGGCCGCACAGCCGCGCGGAAGTCGAATGCATCTCTGACCATTCAAAAAAAATCGGGCAGAGTTCAGCAACGGATCTCCTACAATCCCAATAGGCGCGCGCGTAAACTAAAATAGACGCGCACTTAGGTTGGCGCTAATGACGTTTGAAATACTGGATGTGGCGCTCATGTTTTTTGGCTGCGTCCAGTGTTTTGAACGTCCCAAGATTCCTACGCCTTTTAGTTTTTGGATTTTTCTTCCTGGAATAAAGTCTGTATTCACCTGATTTTAGCTTTCGTATCATAGGGCAACGATTATAGATTGGACAATGATTATAGATTGATCATTAGCCTTAAATAATCGTACCAGTCCATGGTCCATAGTCCATAGTTTGTTTGTCCCATAGCCGCTACTTTGTCAACCATGAACCATCGACCACGGACCATCGACTTGCATTTCATTCCTCATTCCTCATTCCTCATTCCTCATTCCTCATTCCTTATACCATATACCATATACCATATACCTTATACCATATACCTTATACCCTCCCCCAGTGACGAACTTTTTACCCACTTCACCACTCTCATCCTACACAACTCCACAGAAATCCACCAAAAATGCGGGAGATTATAAAGATTAAACTTGGTATGATTTTTCACCACCATGAAATATAAAACAACGAAAACCAATATGAAAAAGTCAGTAGTAATTGTATTCGCCCTTCTATTCGCAATGGTCACTTATACCTTTGCACAGGAGCCGGCTATTGTCACAAGTGATAAGCCAGGATGGCATAAGATAGGGGAAGTAAAAGCGGACTTCAAGATGGATTCTGAATCTATCGCAGTTCTTGGAAAAGATCAGTTTAAAGCAATCAAACTGAAAGTAACCGATGCAACAATGAACATCGAAAAGGTTACCGTCTTTTTTGAGTCAGGAAGCACGCAAGAGATCCCCGTTCATGGTGTTATCAAAGCAGGTGTGGAATCTGGAGAATATAAACTTCAAAATCCAACTGAAGAAATCAAGAAAGTAACGTTCACTTATAAGAGTGAACCGAACACAAGGGATGAAAAAGCTCACGTTGAGCTGTATGGACTTAAGTAGGTAAAGTGGGACCGGTAAAAGGCCACTTCGCAAGGAGTGGCCTTTTTTATTGATTAATTTTTTCAGTTGTGGGGTCTTCAGGGGGAATTGTTATTCCGGTATCTTAAATTCATGATACACTTTTACCACCTCAACGAGTTCTATGCTTATCCGCGAAGCCAATAAAACTGACCTCCAGTCCATACTCGAAATTTATAACGAGGCAATCGTTAATTCGACTGCCGTATACGATTACAATCCTCATACTCTGGAAATGCGACAGCAGTGGTACGACGACAAACTCGATAAAGGAATTCCTGTGATCGTTGCAGAAATCAATGACAGGGTTGTGGGTTTTACGTCGTACGGACCGTTTCGGGCATGGCCTGCATACAAGTATTCTATCGAGCATTCTGTATATGTACACCGTGACTTCCGGAATCTCGGGGTTGCCAGAAAATTACTTACGCAGTTGATTGACACGGTGAAAAAAAAGGATGTTCACACCATTATTGCCGGTATCGATGCCGACAATTCCGCGAGTATTCACCTGCACAAGCAACTTGGTTTTGAGGATGCGGGACACTTTAACCAGGTAGGATACAAGTTTGGAAAGTGGCTGAACCTTACGTTTTTTCAACTGATTCTCGATAACGGACTTCAACCAAATGAAGGGTGAGCGCCAGGGAAACCGGATGGGGAAAATCAATCCGGAACCGTTGACAGTTGCCCCCCTTTCTACCCAATGGGAAATCTTAAAACATGGAAGGGCTAAAATCCTGGCGTGATTCCCGACGCGCATACTTTTTGCAATTGATAACCTGACCCCGTACCCTATTAACGACCAAAGTATATCAAGGACCGTAGATTTTGATCTAAATGGAGGCCAAGAACAACAAATGGAGGAGATCGGCGACCAATGATTTTTGGAGTGGAATAGGTCCAGGAGATCACTTTGTACAAATTTATGATGACGATCGCTCCTATATGAACTTACTCGAAGGGTTTGTAGTGAGCGGTTTTGCTTCTAACGATTGTGTTACAGTCATCGCTACGGAAGAACACTTGCATGCACTTGAAGACAGGCTGAGATTTAAGGGCTACAATGTATTTGACCTTAAGTTGCAAGATCAATACGTTGCGCTCAATGCACGGGAAACATTAAGCGAGTTCATGATAACCAATTGGCCGGATGAGGTACTGTTCAGGCACCTCATAAATAGACACACTATAACAGCACGTGCAAGGAAAAGAAACGTGCGTGTATTTGGAGAAATGGGCGCCCTCTTGTGGGCTCACGGTAACATCGGCGCTACAGTTCAACTTGAACACCTGTGGAACAAGATCTGTCAGATCGAGATTTTAAGCTTGTTCTGTGCTTATCCCCGAAACATAATTCCGCAAAGTGCCCTCGAATCGATCCTCGATATTTGTGAAAGCGAGTCTAAAATGATCAAGGTGCCTGAAGACTCCCCCAACGAAATCCTATATAAGGAAATACAAAGCCGGAGTAAAACCAGGCAAAAAGCCAGCTAAGCGTTGCAATTCTTACTACGGCTTCTTTCTGTTCCTTATCCCTTTAACTTATTCGTTGCCATCGCCGAGCGTTGAAAAATTCGGGCTACCTTAGTATATGAATGCGAAGTTGGCCACGGTTGTATTTTTGATCCTATTGGCGAACCGCGTCTGCTCACAACAAAAACAAGATCACGTTGGGGCTGGCTATGCGTTAAGTTTCGATGGTGTGGATGATTATGTGGACCTTGGCAATATCTATGATGACGCAAAATTGCCGCTTACGATCTCTGCCTGGATATACCTTGATCCGGGAGGCTTTGGGACAATCTTTACCAGTCAGGACAATACTCATATCTATAATGGATTTCATTTTTTCATCGTTCATACCTCCATGGTAATTGAGTATGGCGATGGCAGGGGAAATAATAGTGCTCAGTTCAGAAGAGGAAAGGTCGCACCGATTGAAAATATTTTCGGTAAATGGGTGCACGTGACCGGAATCATGAGAGCCGCAAATGATATGGACCTTTATCTGAATGGTATAAACATCGGGGGAAGCTATATGGGCAGTTCGCAATTTCCTATGAGCTCATCCTTTCCTGGCGAGGTGGCGAAAATTGGATACGAATCAACGTCAGTTGTGACGTATCACTTTCAGGGGATTATGGATGAATTGCGAATTTGGAATCGTGCGCTCTCAATAGAGGAGATAAGAGAGCAGATGTGTAAAAAACTCAAAGGAAACGAGGAAGGGCTTATTGGTTATTGGGATTTTGATAACACTAAAGCGAGTGTTCTGACCGATAACTCCCTTTCTTACCATGACGGCTCAATTAACGGTAGCCCGTCAAGAGTTTTTTCAGGCGCCCCAGTCGGGGACGAAAGCGTGTTCCTTTACCCGGACGACTGGAGTGATGCAACGCTCACGCTGGTGGACAGCAACAAATCGATAACCGTGACAGGTGTTAAAGGTAATGCTGCTGGTGTCCAACTCTACAAGGTAAGCGAATTTCCTGTGCAGGATGACGGACTTAATACCACCGTTGTGTCTTCACCCTACTACGGAGTGTTTATAGCCGCTGCTGACGCTGTGCCCACTTGTGATGTGGATTACAAAGTAAACGATTCCCAGGCCTGCCGCCTTTACACCCGTATTGACAACAGTGTACCTTTCTGGGAGAAAAATTTGCCGACGTTAACGCAGATACCCAGCCGTATGGAATTTATCGGCGAGCTGAAAGGAACAAATCTGAACGTTGATCTCGGACAGAATGATACCCTTTGTTCATTCTCTGAGAGAATAGTGTCACCGTTGATGGATACAGTCGGTTTCGATTTTTTGTGGCAGGACGGATCCTCAAATTCAAGTTTCAGAATTTCTGAGTTTGGGACCTATTGGGTTAATATCGACAATGGATGTAATACGGCTGCAGATACGCTGTCAATACTACAAGTTCCTACGGATGAACTTTTTATTCCAAATGTATTTACACCCAACGGTGATCAGTTGAATGAATACTTTACGATTGATGATCGGTTGCTTGGAAGTACGCTTAGCGTGTTCGATCGTTGGGGTCAACGAGTCTACTACTCCAACGAATATCAGAACAACTGGGATGGTGGCGATATCCCATCAGGTGTTTATTACTATTCCTTGAATGGAGGGGAATGTATAGACCGAAGAAAGGGCGCGTTAACGATCATTAAATAACCTGGAAAATATTTTAATATTTACACCTAAAATCATTTACTAATGGAAGTTCAATTGAAACTCGACGACAGTGGCAAAGGCGCTTTTTTCATTGAAGAAGGCGGCAAACGCGTCGCGGAAATGGTCATTAGCCTTTCGGGCAGCAATCTCACAGTTTTCCATACGGAAGTATCTGAAAGCTTGAAGGGAAAAGGAGTGAGTACCCAGCTTCTGGAAACAATGGTAAAATATGTCCGCGATAACAACCTTAAGGTGATCCCTCTTTGTCCTTACGTGAGCGTTCAATTCAGAAGGCATACCGGTAAGTATGATGATATATGGAACAAAGAATGGCATGGCTGAGCCATTATCGCTTCAGCTTGGCATAGTATTCACCCAGGACTTTAAGTTGAGCATGCAGTTCGTCATTTATCCACGGATATGAGTTGACCAGTTCGTTCTTTGCATCTGATAACGAGATCACTCCGTCTGCTTCCTTCTCATAGATCGTCCACACAAAGGATAAGGTTTCATTGCACATTTTTTCAAGATAATTTGCCTGACCCCATACCAGTTCCTGGAACATTTCAAGAACCCTTATCTGGAAAGGAATTCTGCTCTTAGGTCCCAACGCGAGTTTTAACTTTAGAGCTGCGTTCCAAACTTCTTCGGAAAATGATGCTTCAATGATGTCTGATGTTTCTCGCGGATCTTTATTAGAAAGCTGAATATCGAAATGCTTAATAAAGTGGACACGACCTTTGAATCCGTCGCCCAGATCGATTTCACCCACGTAAAAACCCGGCTTTAGCAGGTCCATATTCCAGGCGTGATGCAATGCCCGTCGCTTTCGAACGGTCTGCTTATAGTCTATCGCGCTTATTGAAAATTCGTCGTATTCAATCTCCAGGCATTCTGCTTCAACATGGGTGGTTTGCGTTGTGACCTTATTCATCACAACGCAATACTTGTTTAGGTTTTTTATCGAGGGAATGCGCCACATTAAACGCCAACCGACATCGGCCTTTTCGAAGGTTATACTTCGTGGAGTAAAATCATATTTATAGATAGCTCCCGCGGGTCTAATAATTTCCTCTTTGGAAAAGTAACAGCGACCGAGTACCGGTTCAGCGGCCCGCAGCTCATTATCGCCGCAGACGAGAACATCTTTCGTTTCAATTAGCAACGGCCGCCCCATACCGTCATCAGGAAGGTGTAAACATTCTTCAAGACTGCCGTCTGCTCTTTTATACTCCTTCGATCCTTCAACTTCGAAGATTGTACCTCCACGGAAAACGGTAATTCCTTCTTTGACTGCTATCAACATATTCTACTATTGCTCATTGCTCATTGCTCACTGATTACAATATTGTCGAAAAACACTCTATGGCCATGTTACATTTTACGCATTTTGTGCCCTCTAATGCGCAAAAATAGCCCACGCTCAAGGCGATGGGACCTTATCTTTGAGCCATACATTTGGAAACAGAACTCGTTTCTAAATGCAATTCAATTGAAATCGTTTCGGGTATATTGGGGCGGGGCCGGCAACTCTTTATTGCCGGCCTTTGCATTTTGTGACCATGTGCAACTTCGGTGACTCAGCACATACCTTTGTTCAATTTGTTTTAGCATATCGCAAACAATCATGAAAACCGGATCCCTTATTTATTTAATTCCCGTTTTTGCCATTATCCTTGAATCGTGTCAGCCAAATTCCAAAGGGGAAACTTTTTCCGTTGAGCAGACAAACTACAACGACACCGTATTTTCTCAAGAGTACCATGAGGCTTATTCCCTCGGAAAAGGTTGGGATATTGACGTCCGTAGCATTGCCCTTGATCTTGACGATAACGTTTGGATTGCAACGGGTGACGGAGTATTTCGGAAAAATGTTGGTGAGCAATCCTGGCTACCGGTACTTCTGAAAGAAGAACAAGGACCGTCGTTTGACGTCGAAGTTGATCAGGAATCAGTTTGGTTCAGCACATGGAATGGAGTGTTCCAGTTTCGGGATGGCAAACTTCATAAGATGCCTGGCGCGACTCCGCCGATTTCAACCTTGTGCATTTCCCGTGAAGGCGTGTATGCCCTGGGGCCGAAGGGAACATGGCTTTGTTCCAGAGATAAATGCGAGTTGAAAAACTTTCCGACCGCACGTTCAATCCGTGATGCAATATCTGACAACGAAGGTGGCATCTGGGTAGGCACCGATGTTGGACTGTACCATTGTACACCTGAATCGACACGCCACTTTGTGAATAAGAACGATGTGATAAGTGCATATATCAGTAGCGTTGCAACAGATGGTCCTAAAATTTGGGCTGGTGGTCTTGGAGGAGTTACGATGATCGAGAACGATAAAAAGATTGACGAGCTTCTGCCGAAAGACGGGATACCTTCAATTAATGTGAATTGTATCGAACGTTCTCCTAAGGGCGTTATGTGGGTCGGGACTGACGTCGGCGTGGTTCGCTACCGTCCAGATAATTATCGGGACACTCATTCGCTCTTGTTCAGCAGGCGATGGCTGATGGATGATAAGGTAAATGACATCGCTTTTGATTCAAAGGGGAACGCCTGGGTCGCGACAGCAAATGGTGTCAGCGCTATAAAGCAAAAAACGATGACGCTTGCAACGAAGCAACTATACTTCTATGATGTGTTGATGGCAAGACATATTCGTGAGCCGTGGATTGCAGGACAATGTCGCTTGCCAATTGCCGGCGATACGACACGATGGGAACCTGAAGATGACGACAACGACGGTGAGTACGGGGGCAATTACCTTGCAATGGAGAGTTTCCGTTATGCCGCAACGAAAAGTGAAGACGCGCGGACAAAGGCGGCTAAAGCTTTTCGATTCCTGAAACTTTTGCAGGAAGTCACTAACACCGACGGGTTCTTTGCAAGAACTATTGTACCCTCCGAGTGGACGTCAGTTCATGATGGTAACCGCGTGTATTCAGAACGCGAGATGGCCGACGCGTTGGTCAAGGAACCACGCTTCAAGCCGGTAGCCGTCAGGTGGAGAAAATCGGAGGACGGCAAATGGTTATGGAAAGGTGATACCAGCAGCGACGAAATCTGTGGTCACATGTTCGGCTATTATTTCTACTACGAGCTTGCGGCTGATGATGAGGAGAAAAAAATTGTAAGGAAGCACGTCGCAGGAATTGTCGATCACCTCGTACGCAACAACTATTCACTAACCGATGTTGATGGTCAGTCTACAAGGTGGGGAGTGTGGTCTCCGGATAAATTGAACAGAGATCCGGAATGGTCCCCGGACAGGAATCTCAACTCGATGGAGTTGCTTGGTTTCCTCAAGCTTGCTTACTACATGACTGACGACGAAAAATATCAGACAGAGTATCTACGACTTATCAAAGAAGAAAAGTATCTCGAAAACATGGGGAATATTCCAGCGCAAAACAAGGCATGGTTTGTCTACTACGACGTAATTCTTGCCGCTTATGCTTATCCGGTTTTATTGAAATGTGAAAAAGATCCGCACCTCTTAAAAATTTACGTAGACCACATCGACAAATGGATTGAAACGCGCAAGAATGATAACAATCCATTGATAAACTTTATTTATTGTTATTCGCGGAACAAGAAGGTTGAATTGCCATCCTCTATCGCGTTGTTGAAAGACACTCCATTGGATCTTATCGATTGGACAATCGATCATTCAAAACGTGAAGACATCGATCTGGTCCGACAACCTACCCTTGATGAAATTCAGGTGAGTGTGCTTCAGCCTGCCAGTATTCGTTCAACGATCCGATGGGATAAAAACCCCTGGGCTGTAAATGCGGGTAACCACAACATGGAGCGCGAGCCCGTTTTCTGGCTTCTGCCATACTGGATGGGCCGATATCTGGGAATGATCAATGAACAATGAGCTTTGAACTGAGTCGTTAACAGTGTTAAGTTAAGTTTATTTTAACGGATAAGATTGAATGTTTCACCCAGGCTGGACGTCGGTTGTTTATAGTCCAATGCAAATACATTTTAACGCAGAGGGAATGCAAATGCATCAGCAGGACTCTTTCGTGAGAAGCGCGGCGAGACTGGTTTACGTTAACTTGATAGTGCATCTGATGCGCAGAGGGCGCAGACAGCAGTTCTGATCGGTTGCAGTCGCGCAAGCTTGGTCATAGGTAGTCAGCCCGATAAATATCGGGCTGGAAAAAGAAAGTTCTGATACCTTAAATCCAAGCAAGGCGCGACTACGCCCCATGGGACCTGCACTTTGCGGCCTTTGCGAATTAGGTACGTTTTCAAGATAAGATGAATGAACCTCCCTGTGCTTCGTACGAGGAAGTCGCTGTGATGCATTTATAAATCCTTTGCGTTAAAAATGTATTTCTTTGCTAATTTCGAAAGCTCGTTCTTGGAAGAAGCTCATGAGTCAAACGTCATTTCAACCTTAACACAGCACCAGTTATTTTTCTCCCCCTTGAGGGGGCTTTGAGGGGCCAGGGGGTCGGCAACCCCATTTTCGCAAATGCGTCCTTTATAAACGTAAAAGCCGTACGATAACTTTTGTTGTTTTGACGTCCTTGCGACGTGAATTTCACAATTATATCAAACCATTTATGAAAGGATTAATACGCTGCAGTTGGTTGTTTTTGGTGATTGTGGTTATTGCTTGCTCACGCGATAACGATTCCGCGGGTACACAACCGGTGCACAAAGACGTTTCTTACGTTCAGACGTATTGTGTGAAGTGGAACCTTGAATTGGAAAATGTCACGTTAAAAAATGTATTCAGTGACAGGAACGGTGCTATTCAACTCTATTCATCAGCCGGTTTGCTAAAACCTTTTGCTGGCGAATTCCTTTACCCTGGCACTCTGGTATCCGATAAAACATACAGGCCAATCGCTGATAAAAAAATTCTCAACCTCGGACTCTACAAAGATCAACTTGTTTATCTCGATGATAAGGCTGTGTTGAGCAACGCATGGGCGGGTTCTCTTTATTCACGCTATTCGATGCCCAACGCAAATATGTTCGAAGGAGGAAAGGATTTTTCTTTTTTGATCTCTGATGGCGAATCTCTTCAATACCTGAAAGACTCGAATGCTACCTGGAAGGGAAAGAACAACGAACCTATTGTTGATATCCTTTTTGATGACAACCGCAATGCATTCTGGATCCTTGGAAAAAAATCTATTTCGCTCTTCGATGCTGCATCAAACAATTTATCTCAAGTGTTTTCAGGAAATGACCTTACCTGCTTTGCCTTATTTTCAAACGCGAGCGAATTGGTAGTGGGAACCTCAGATGGCTATTTTATCCTTGACACCAATACAAAACAACAAAAGGGCGAAACAGTCAAAAAGCTTCCATGGATGGAACTTACAGCCGTAAACGAAGTAAACGGCAAGCTGTGGTTTGGTTCAACAAAAGGTGCCTTCATGCTCGACACTGATGGCAAGTACAAATATTACGCTTCGAAACGTTGGTTGCCTTCCGATTCAGTGACGTTCATTGAACAAGGTCCAGATCAATCTGTTTTGATTGCCACTCAGAAAGGATTGTCACGTATCATCTTCAAGAACATGACACTTCACGACAAGGCAATGTATTATGAAAAACAAGTCAGATCACGTCACATACGACATGGCTTTAATGCAACACTTGGTTACATGCAGGATGGAAGTCTTGCTACCGGATCACTTGAAGATTCAGATAATGACGGGCTGTGGACTACAATGTATCTCGCTGCTGAAGTGTTTCGATACAAAGTAACAAAGTCGGATGAAGCATTGGAGAATATTCGCGAAATGATGGATGCCATGGAACGTCTTTACACCATCAATGGAGTTAAGGGAGGATTTCCGTCAAGATCCTTCGAGCGTAGAGGATATAAGTATGAGGACAAGCCGTGGAGGAGAGCTAACGATCCGGAGTGGGATTGGAAGTCTACAACCAGCAGCGACGAAGCGATTGGACATATTTTCGCTTTTGCCACGATGGCTGAACTGCTCGAAGATCATAAGGATCTCCAGGACCGGGCTGTGACATTGATCGATTCTCTGATGCAACACACTGTGGACAATAATTATTATATGATTGATTGGAACGGTGAGCCGACGCTGTGGGGAAAATGGAATCCCGATTACGTGAATGCAAGGCCTGTCGGAGTTGGCGATAGAAAAATCAATTCTTCAAACTACATAGCGATGCTCCAAACGGCGTATCATTTTACGAAGAAGGAGATATATAAAGAGAAGGCTTTCGAGTTGATGACAAAATACGGATACTATGAAAACCTAATGTTCCCAATGGGCCAGGTAAGACAAGCTGACAACTCGGCTGATGACTGGAGCAAGATGTTGTCGGAATCGTGGAATCATTCGGATGATGAAATGTACTTTGTTGGATACTGGGGACTTTACCGCTACGCATTTAATGATACACTGAAGACAAAGTTCAAAGAATCGATAATCGACCACTGGCAAATTGAACGGCCCGAAAAGGAAGGTGCATGGAATATTTTCACCGCGATGACCGGTACACCTGACTTCGATCTCAATGAAGCTATCTGGTACTTGCAGGAATATCCTCTTGACCTTGTTCATTGGAGGATCACGAACAGTACTCGGAAAGATATCGAGATGCTTGAACCCAACTTCCGCAAGCAAACTACAAAGGAGGTCCTTCCTGCAGGCGAGCTTCCCGTTAGCAGGCACAATGCAAATCGTTTTCAACTGGATGGAGGTGACAATGGAACGTCTGAGTACAGTGCGGGAGATATCTGGTTATTGCCTTATTGGATGGGCCGGTACCTCGAGGTCATCAGCGCACCACAATAATAAATTTGCATGAGTACGTTGCAGTCAGTCCCCGGCAAACCCAGGCTCACTTCGCTTGATGCAATGCGCGGCCTAACAATTGCCGCGATGATCGTTGTTAACTTTCCGGGAAATGACGAGCATGTATTCGCCCCGTTGAAACATACGGTGTGGAACGGCCTGACCCCGACTGATCTGATCGCTCCATTCTTCCTTTTTATTGTAGGTATTTCAATAGTACTGGCCTATTCGAGGAGGGTGAATGACCCTGATCGTGATCTATACAAAAAGATTGTATTCAGAGGCGCCAAGATTTTTGCGGTCGGTATTTTTCTTAACCTGCTTCCTGATTTTAATTTCTCCGACCTTAGATATACGGGAACACTACCTCGAATTTCGATAGTATTTTTAGTCTGCGCGGTGTTGTTCCTGAATACATCCTTCATGCAACAGGTATGGATTGGTATCACTGTATTGCTGGGTTATTGGTTGGCGATGACGCTTATCCCAACGCCTGGATACGGGAAGGTGATGCTTGAACCTGGTATAAACCTCGCAGCCTGGATCGATTCGAAATTCCTGCCCGGTAAAATGTGGCAGGGTACATGGGATCCGGAAGGAATTTTGAGCACATTCCCGTCAATTGTATCAGGAATTACAGGATTACTTGCAGGCAAACTATTAATCAGCAGCAGGTCGCCGGAGCGTAAGGTTATATACTTAATGGTTGTGGGGCTGGCTTCCGCTGGTGTTGGGTATATCTGGAACCTGGCCTTTCCTGTAAATGAAAATCTATGGACCAGTTCTTTTGTATTGGTTACATCTGGAATGGCTGCCATGGTGCTTGGCGCGGCTTATTATACTGTGGATGTCCGGGGACTAACCTGGGGTACACGCACGGGGATAATTTTTGGGGCGAATGCGATCACTGTATACGTTCTCGCCGATATTCTGGCACTGATCTTCTACAGGCTTCCCGTCGCAGGATATCCACTAAATGTTCACGGAGTTTCGACAATTCATTCAATGGGAATGTCACAAGAGCTGGCCGGCATGATCTACTCCTTATTCTTCGTCTGTATCAATTTTATTCCAGCTTTTATTCTCTACAGAAATAAAATCTTCATAAAACTCTAAATGATCAGCCATCTGGCCGGATGGTCAATGGATCGTCCATAGTTTCAAAAATTTTTGCCGGGTGCTTGATCTGAGGGTGATAAACACAAACTTTTTATTTAAAATCGCCGTATGAATTTCACCCGTTCTCTACCCGCTATTCTCCTTTTTCTTATTGTCGTCGCTTCCTGTAAAAAAGAAATTGATTATACTACCGGGGATAAGATTGCAGTCCAGTGGGAGCTGGTCACGAATTTTACGGATGAAAAAGGCGTGTTTGACGCGAGATTTGTCCTGAAGAACAACAGTGAAATGGACCTCACGGACAAGAACTGGGCTTTGTTTTTCAATATGGCCCCTCGTCCCATCCTTGAAAACAAAACCCGGCAACCCGCAGATGTTCAGCACATCAATGGCGACTGGTATAAACTCGTACCTAATGAAGGCTTTGAACTTGAAAAAGACGATACTATCGTTATTAATTACCGCGGAAATGAGGCTGTAATCAAAGAGACAGACCGACCTCTTGGGCTTTACTTTGTTTTTTATAACGAGCTTGGTGAGGAAAATAGGATCGTGGAAGTATCCGAGTATTCATGGACGCCATTTACGAAACCGGAGCAGATCAATCGGAGCCGTGAAGATGCCGAACCTATTCCAACGGCCGCATGGAATTATAAGAACAATCAGAATTTAAAGGAGGTCAGTGAGGCTGACATCAAACATATCATTCCTACTCCTCTTCGATTACAAGAGGGCAAAGAGACACTCGAACTTTCCAACTCATTCAAGATATATTATCGCGATGGTCTGGTGAACGAAGCGCACTACCTCGCGTCTTCACTGAAGGACGTTACGGGCACAGAGTTTACCATTGTGGAATCGCAGCCCAACGAAGAGTGTATAACCCTGGCGTTGGGTCGCACATCTGTTGGAGATTCTCGTGAATCTTATCAACTAAAAATAAATGGAAAGGGTATACAAATCATTGGAAGAGGAGCTGCCGGCGTTTTTTATGGTGTGCAGAGCCTGAGGGCATTAATACCCATAATAAATTATCAGCGACAGTCCAAAGCTATACTATTGCCCCATGTTGTTGTTGAAGATGCGCCTCGATTTGCTTTCAGAGGACTACACCTGGATGTGAGCCGGAATTTTCAAACAAAAGAAACGATCCTGAGATTGCTCGACCTGATGTCATTTTATAAACTGAATCGGTTTTTGTTCTATACTACTGAAGATGAAGGTTGGCGACTTGAAATTCCTGGACTTGCCGAGCTTACCACTGTCGGAGCTATGCGCGAACATACCTATGGCATGGAGTCAACGGTTTTGCATCCTGCGTATGGGTCAGGCCCGTTTGGTCAAGCCACTGGAAAGTATGGTCACGGGTATTACACGAGAGAAGATTTTATCGAGATCCTCAAGTATGCAAGCGCACGCCACATCAAAGTTATACCTGAGTTGAATTTCCCGGGTCATGCACGGGCAGCGATCAAGGCAATGGAGGCGCGACATGACCGGTTGATAAAAGAGGGCAAGGAATCGGAGGCGAATGAATACCGGTTGATCGATCCCGAGGATAGATCCGTTTATTTGTCAGCGCAGGGTTATAAAGACAATGTAGTGTGTGTTGCAAGAGAATCTACTTACCAGTTTTATCTAAAGGTCGTTGATGAGATAAGGCTGATGTATCAGGAAGCAGGGCTGAAGCTGGACGAATTTCACACAGGAGGAGATGAAGTTCCCGAGGGTGCATGGACAAAGTCACCGATGGCGGCTGATCTGATGAGAAGAAATCCTTCCATCAAGGATCCAAAAAACCTGCAGACGTATTTCTTCCGTGAACTCGTAACCAGACTGGCTCCGCTAAGAATGGAGATCGATGGCTGGGAGGAAGCTGGTTTACTAAAGACAAGTGACGGACGCTACTTCCCTAACCATGAGTTTGCGGATCGAAATGTTAAGCTGTTCATCTGGAATAATCTCTTTGATTACGACCTCGGTTACCGCTTTGCCAACGCAGGGTATGGAGTTATTCTCTGTAATGTTTCCAATTTTTATTTTGATCTCGCATACAGCAAAGATCCGCAGGAACCCGGGCTGTATTGGGCTGGCTTTGTCGATACCCGGAATGCTTTCGCTTTTGCACCCTATGATATGTTCAAAACAACAAACAAGAATTCTATGGGCCAAAAGATTGATTTGGAGTCAGGTGGGGGTGATGGAAAGAAGGTTATCGTTGAACACCTTACACCTCAGTCGAGAAAAAACATTGTTGGAGTAGAAGCACAAGTTTGGAGTGAGACGATCAAGGGAAGAGATATGATGGAATATTATATCCTTCCGAAGCTGATGGGGTTTGCAGAAAGCGCGTGGGCTCCGGAACGCAAGTGGGAAAAAATCGAAGACCGAACGGAGCGTGAAGAAAGTATACAACGCCATTGGTCCGCCTATGCTCAAACACTGGCTAAAAAAGACCTACCGCGGTTGAGTTATTTGAACAAAGGATATAATTACCGGATACCGCCGCCGGGCTGCGTTATCGAAGGGGATACGTTAAAGGCTAATGTTGAGTATCCGGGATTATTGATACGGTATTCATCTGATGGCAAGGAGCCAACGCATAGCTCAAAACGTTTTGACAGGCCGCTGAGAATTTCCGGCAAAGGAATCATTAAACTTAAAAGTTTTGATGTTGCTGGAAAGTCTAGCCGCTCCGTTACCGTCAACACGAACTCCGGCGTAGTGTATTGATTCAATGAATGGTGTTTAGTTGGGTGAGATTCCTGCTGGGAAGAATTGACCCGAAGGATAGCGTAAGTTGCGCACCATGTCGGCGGCCGTTATCTAAGATTATTTGTTCTGGCGCGCCTGGGGGTGCAATGATCTGGATCCGGGTTAAAACCCCGGGCAACCGATATTTCACCTCAACAGGGTTTATGAATATTAGACTGGAGGGTGGTCTCGTCGCTGGCGAGATGCTCAAACGGTAGGGGTGATGCTCAATTGCCTATGCGGGGCGACAATCAGGCGCGTCATGATGAAATGATATTAGTTGAGTGGATAATATTATGACGCGCAAACATGCCGCACGGCTTTCGGGTAGGATTGCAGAATGAATTCGCGCTGTTGCAGCCTTGCGCGAATTTCTGCAGGTCACGTATCCGCTATCTGCAGCAAATTAAATGACAGATTGAACCATTCATAATACGCAAAATGAAGTTTTATTGACGCGAAATTTAGCATTCCACATAGTTTAACAAAGTACATTTAGGGCCACGAACGCTTTCCTGTTCGGATAATACATTAAACAAATGATCATAGGTATAGATCTGGGAGGGACCAATGTCCGTGCAGCGATTGAAAATGATGGAGCTATCCAGAATTTCAGGAAAGAGCCTTTTAACACCAAAGTGTCGTTGGATGAAACTCTAACGCAGCTGAAGGAATTCATCAGACCACTCGTCGGCAACGGCGTCAGGGGCATCGGCATTGGTGTGCCTTCAGTCGTCGACGTGGAAAAAGGTATTGTCTTAAACGTGACCAATATACCAGCGTGGAAGCGTGTACCTCTCAAAGATATTTTGGAGGCAGAGTTCAAAATTCCCGTTTGTGTTAATAACGACGTTAATTGTTTTGCGCTGGGAGAACACCAGTTTGGAAACCTGCGTGGAATGAAGAATGTCGTGGGTGTTTCTATTGGAACAGGCCTCGGGTCAGGTATCATTATTAATGACAGGCTCTTTGAGGGGGTAAATTGCGGTGCAGGAGAGCTGGGCCTGTTACCCTATCTCGACCAAAATATAGAGTACTACGCCAGCGGCAACTTGTTCAAGGTAAAATTCAATACAACAGCCCATGAAGCCAACAACCGGGCAGCCGAGGGCGATCCCCAGGCGGTTGAGCAATGGGAGGAATTTGGCAAACATGTGGGTGAGGCGATTAAATGCGTCGCTTATGCCTATGATCCTGAGGCAATTGTGTTAGGAGGATCGCTTTCCAAGGCTTTTCGATTTTTTAATGAGTCAATGCATCAGTCGATGCTCAATTTCGAATTTCCCGAATCGATAAATAGACTCAGGGTTTTTCAATCAACCGACGATAATATCACAGTGCTTGGTGCAGCAGCGTTGGTACACAGGCTTTTACGCTGAAAAACTTATTCTGCCCCATGATTATGGGGTGTACTGGAATGATTATGGGGTGTCCGGATTTTCCCGTCGTCTTTTAAATACTACTTTTGGCCCCCTTAAAGGATCGTTCTCTATCTAATTATTAAGAATTCCAACTCTTGCGCAAAAACCGAATCGGTTAACGCAAAAAGCGGATGACCGGAATCGTTTGTTTACCGACCTTGAGCCGTCTTCGGTAACGATTTTAGCGCCAAATGAGCGGAATATTGAAAAATAACCATTTGAAATACAACGCTGAGGCAACACGCAGGAGATACTTAGTTAAACTGAATTGTCGAACATTGAACTACTAAATAACCAACTATGAATTTGAGTTTTTACAAAAAGAAGCCTCAAAGCAGGTGCGTTCGTTACCTGCTAACGGCAATGCTGCTGGTAAGCTATATGCTTGCGGGCGCCCAGAATGGAGGGGTTACGGTCACTGGTAAGGTAACAGGTGCCGACGACGGCAACGCATTACCCGGTGTGAATGTGTATTTAAAAGGTACGCAAGCAGGAACGATAACCGATAGTGAAGGCGGATACACGCTCGCGATCAGCGACAGCAAAGGCATCCTTGTTTTCTCTTACATCGGTTATGCTACACAAGAAGTAAGTGTGGACGGCAGAACGAAGATCGACGTCAATTTGGAGGCGAGTGTCGAGTCATTGAGCGAAGTGGTTGTCACCGCGTTGGGAATCCAGCGTGAGGAAGTGACGTTGGGCTACTCAGTAGGAAAAGTAAAAGGTAGCGACTTGACACACGTTGCACAGGAAAACGTATTGAACAGTCTTGCAGGTCGTGTTGCCGGTGTTACTGTCAACTCCACAGGGGGAACAGGTTCTTCAGTAAGAATGACTATTCGTGGTACTAAGTCGCTCGTGAACGACAACCAGCCATTATTTGTGGTTGATGGCGTGCCGATCGTAAACAGCTTAAATAACATTTCACAGGTAGGTAGCGATAACCGCGTAGACTATGGTAACCCTATAGCTGACCTTAACCCTGAAATCATTGAAAGCATGACGGTCCTTAAAGGCCCAAGTGCTGCTGCGTTGTACGGCTCACGCGCTGGTAACGGTGTTGTGATCATAACCACTAAGAATGGCAGTAAGGCTAAGAAAGTCACAGTCAATGTGACATCAAATACAGTATTCGATATCCCATACAAGTTCCTTGACATGCACACTAAATTTGCATCCGGGGTTCTGCCATTTACACCTGACGCAAATCCATACCCAGGCGGCGTATTGCGTGTTGATGAAGAATCTGTGGGTGGTGTAGGACCAGAGCTTGACAAAGGATATGATGCTATTCAGTGGAACAGCCCGGTTGATGCTGACGGAAATCAGATACCGACACCGTTACTTTCTCATAAGAATAACGTAAAGAACTTTGTTCAAACTGGTATTACCAGCTCGAACGGTGTAACGATAAGCAATAGCAATGACGTGCTCAATTACCGGCTCTCATATTCAAACATGGTTAACAAGGGAATTATCCCTAACTCTGATCTTTTCAAGAATGCTTTGAGCCTTAACACAGCTGTAAAGATCGCTCCTAAGTTTACACTTAGCTCAAACCTTGATTTCAGCCGCAGCAATTCCAACAACAGACCTGCATCAAACCGTGGTGCTAACCCTATGCAGTGGGCTTATGCGGTGTCACCACACATAGACATCACAGATCTGCGGAACTACTGGGTTCCAGGACAAGAGGGATTGCAACAATTCACACAGGATAATGGAGCGGGTGAATACAACAACCCTTACTTCCTTGCTTATGAAGTGAACAATGGCTTTGTACGCGATCGCGTATTTGGAAACATCAAAGGTGAGTGGAAGCTCACTCCAGAACTGACACTTATGGGACGTTATGCATTGGATACATACCAGGAAACGCGAGAAACCAAAATGGCTAACAGCTATACTAACCAGCCGCGTGGTGCATATGGTATCTCGAATATCAAGCAGTATGAAAGAAATGCTGACTTCCTGTTGACGTATCAGAAATCATTGAACGCAATCAGCCTCACTGCCTCTGTCGGTGGTAACAACCGTCGCTACGAAAGCGGTAACGTGGTGAACCGTACGCGTAATGGTACAGGTCTGATTATTCCAGGTTTGTACACATTAAATAACATCAGGCCACAAGACCTCGAAACCGGAAGTGCTTCTTATGAAAAAGTAGTAAACAGTGTCTACGGACTCGTCAACCTTGGTTTTAAGGACATGATCTTCCTCGACCTTACTGCACGTAATGACTGGTCTAGTACTCTTCCTGAATCCAACAGATCTTACTTCTATCCTTCCGCTTCATTGAGTGTATTGTTTGATGAGATGTTCAACCTGCCTTCACAGATCAGTCTCGTGAAACTGCGTGGTGGTGTTGCACAGGTAGGTAACGACACCGATCCTTATCAGCTTGCACAGGTGTTAGATCCAATGGAAGCTTGGGGAGGAATAACCCGCCTTTCAAAATCTGGACAGATACTTTCTCCAGATCTTAAATCCGAAAAAGCTACGTCTTACGAAGGTGGTCTTGATTTCAACCTGTTTAACAACCGCATCCGTTTCGGAGCGACAGCTTATTACCTGGAAAACGTTAACCAGATACTTTCAAACCAAATACCTTCTTCCAGCGGGTACTCAAACCTGAAGTTTAATTCCGGACTCGTAGTGAGCAAGGGTATTGAACTGACATTAGGTGGAACGCCTATTGATCGCAATGGCTTCCGTGTAGACGCTAACCTTAACTTCTCTAAGAATCAATCGATCATTCAAAAGCTTGGTGGTGGTCAGACCATCTATACATTCTGGACCGATGCAAAGGGTGGAGCATGGACCTACGAAGGCGACCCGATCGGAGATATTTATGATGCGAAACTCGTGACTGTTGAAGATAAAAACTCTCCTTACTTTGGATATCCTATCCTGGATGAAGATGGTTCATGGCAGAGTGTGAACGCAACTAATACGAAAAACAAAATCGGTAATTACAACCCTGACTTCCTAGTCGGATTACAGACAACGGTTACTTACAAGCGATTCTTCCTTAATCTGTCATTTGACTGGAGAAGCGGTGGCCAATTTGTTTCACAGACCTATCGTTACAGCGAATCAGATCTCAAGTCACAACGCTTTCTTGATAATCTCATAAATCCAAATGGAATGAGTGGCGATGCGTTGCGTGACTACCTCGTGGCGAATCAAGACGAGCTGATCAAAGTGACCGACAAGTTCAACATCGTTGGTGGCCCAACTGAAGAGTACGGCGGTTTCCCTTTTGAAGCTTACGGTAATACTTATCCTTATGGCGTCTTCAACCCAGGTGTGATTGCAGAATACGATGATGACGGAAATATTACTGGTTATGTAGAAAACCTTGGCGGACCCGACACTAAGATCATTCCTTATGGCGACAACTATCCTTGGAGCTTTACAAAGGCCGCGACATTCGATGCCGACTTTATTAAGCTGCGCGAAGTTGCATTGGGATACAACATTCCAAACTCGCTGGTAACCAAACTTGGAATGCAGAACGCAAGCATTTCAGTGTATAGCCGTAACATAATGCTTTGGACAAAGGCAGGCATAGGTATCGATCCGGAGACAGCATTCCAGCAGGAATCTTCAAACCAGGGCGGTGGTATGCAATTCAAACAAGGAATTGAACGCTACAACGTGAATCCTTGGGTGATGCCTATCGGTTTCAAGCTCAACATCACTTTTTAACATTAATCTGTAACAGATATGAAAATATTAAATAAAAAATATTTCCTCGTTGCGGCCTTACTCACGACAATATGTTTCTCGTGTGAGGACCTTACGGAAATTAACGAAAACCCTAACGGGGTACCTCCGGATAATGTCAATCCGAATCTTGTATTGCCAACTGTACTCACAGAGACAGGTAAAGCATTTGTTAGTCTGGGTTATGGCGATGTTGCAGGTGTAATGCAGCATACTCAGAAAGACGGATGGTGGAGCGGTCATAACGATTATGACTGGAGTAACCAGGATTGGGCTGGGTACTATGCAATCCTCACTGATAACAAGCTCGTGTATGATCGTGCGGTCGAGCTCGAGTACGAATTTCATCAGGGTGTAACGCTCGTAGTTAAAAGTATGATGTTTGGTCTGATCACAGATCTTTGGGGAGATGCACCTTATACTGAGGCGCTCTTAGGCGAGGAATTGGGTGAAGGCCTCGCGCCGAAATTCGATGATCAGGAAACCATCTACACTGGTATTTTGGCGGATCTTGAATTGGCAAATACATTGTTGTCAAAAGAGCAGTCCGAGTATACTGGTATCGTTGAAGACGTCGATGTGTATTTTGGTGGAGATGCAGCCGCATGGCGCAAACTCGCCAACTCCCTGAGTCTAAGATATTACATGAGGATATCGGCAAAGAAACCAGACGTTGCAAAAGCTGGTATCGAAAAGATTGTAGGTAATCCATCATTGTACCCGATCATCACCAACTCAGGCGATGACGCTACGATGGAGTATACAGGCACCAGCGCCGATACATCATGGCCGAACAATACAGTGTTCGATAAGAGCGAAAGTAACTACAGCCGTTCTAAAATGGCAGCTACACTTGTAGAAGAGCTTCAAAGTCTTAATGACGCAAGGCTTGGTGTTTGGGCAAATAAGGTAGAAATACCGTTGGTAGTAGACGCATCATTCCCTGACGGCACTGATGAAATTGTCGAGATCGACGGAAAGAAATACCGCCACATATCACCTGACGTGATCGGAGATACTCCAGTTGACACTGATCCTGAATACGTGGGATTGCCAACAAGCTTGACTGGATTGCCAGTGATGTACAATCTCAATCCGTCTGCTAACCAAGGCGAGTATAACCCTCACGTTTCTCAGCTCAACGATATTTATAGAGACGCATCCGGCGGCTTGTTAAAAGCAAGGCTGATGTCGGCTTCGGAAGTGCACTTCATATTAGCGGAAGCTGCATTGAAAGGATGGGCTACGGGAACAGCAAAGGAACATTACGAAGCTGGCGTTCAATCCTCACTGGAAACATGGGACGTTGCAGATTCATACGATGATTATATTAGCCAGCCTACGGTTGAATACAACGATGGCGACACAGATGCTGAAAACTTAAGGAAGATCATGACTCAAAAATGGATCTCCAGCTGGACAGCAGCAACTGAATCGTGGTTCGACTATCGCAGAACAGGCCTTCCTGATCTGCAGGCAGGACCTTCGGCAAAGAGAAGCAAGCTTCCCGTAAGATTTTATTACGGTACTACTGAATTGCTGCTGAATGCAGGTAAGGCAAACGTTGCACTTGATAAGTTGACAACAACAACATATTCTGGCGCTGATGGTAAAAACAGTGCATGGTCAAAGCCATGGTTGATAGAGGGCACTGGTAAGCCCTGGGAGTAGTTTGGGTTTTTTAATCCAGGTTTGTTCAAAATAGCGGGGCCTGGCCCCGCTATTTTTTTAGTTTAGTTTTTACGTCAAATCATTATGCGCAAAAAGTATTTAAAAGTGTCAGGTCTTGTGTTGTTGCTCTCAGGCTTTTTGACATCTGTTGGTTTTTTGTTCGATCACGAAAGAAACACATCGGAAAATGGACATCATGATCATTCCGATGAGTATCACGATCATTCACATGCCGAAACCGTCCATCTTCCTAATAAGATCTTATTTCCCTCCAAAGAACCGGACCGTGTTATCCTTAATCTGACCGCGAATCCCGAAACTTCCATCGCTGTAAACTGGAGAACGGATACCACAATCTCATCCGGGTATATTGAATGGACGAAAGCTACTCCCGGACCAGAGTTTCGCGATCTCGTAAGTAAGCGCGAAGCGGGTCGTGAAAGCCTTACGGTCAAGCACGGCGACGAACCGCAAGTGAAAGCGAATTACTTCTCGACAATGGTAAACGACCTCACACCTGGCGTTAAATATGTGTACCGTGTCGGGACTGAAGGAGCATGGACCGAATGGTACCAACTTCAAATGCCTGACCCGTCAAAAAAGAAATTGTCTTTTGTTTATTTCGGTGATGCGCAGAATGATATTAAATCCATGTGGTCGCGTGTTATTCGGGAAGCGTATAAAACTTTGCCTACGGTCGACTTCATGTTGCACGCGGGAGACCTTATCAACCGTCATGACCGAGACGTTGAATGGGGCGAATGGTTTTATGCGGGAAATTTTATCCATGCTACCGTCCCCAGCATGATGACACCTGGTAATCACGAATACGGAACAGGAGTTGTGTTGTCTCCACAATGGAGGCCCCAATTTAACTTACCACTGAACGGTCCCAAAGGCCTTGAAGAGACGTGTTATGTAATCAACTACTCAAACCTTAAAGTAATTTCGTTAGATGCAGAACAGATCGATGAATCACCCATTTATCTGGAGAAGCAAAGACGATGGCTTGACTCTGTGCTCACAGCGGATCCAAAGAAATGGACTGCACTCACTTTTCATTACCCGGTGTTCTCCACGAAACCGAACCGCGATAACGAAAATCTAAGAAACCATTTCAAACCCATATTTGATAAGCACAAAGTGGATATCGTCCTCCAGGGCCACGACCATGCGTACGGTCGGGGAATGGTAACGAACGTTCCAACCGGGAAAAGCGTAAAGGACGTATCCGGCACTGTATATGTTGTTTCCGTGAGCGGTCCTAAGATGTATGATGTTTCTAATGATCCATGGATGCAGCGCAAAGCCCGCAACACCCAGCTCTTCCAGGTCATCACTATCGATGGCAACAAATTGATATATGAAGCATTCACCGCTAGCGGGGAGCTTTATGATGCATTTGATCTTATTAAGTCGGAAAAGAAGGGGAATAAAATGATCAATAAGATTCCAGGGACTCCTGAGAGGTTGTGACGGGTTTGCGAGGAGTCGGTCTTGGCTTCGCCAACGACCTGACGACGAAGCAATCCCCTCCCAATGAAAAACTTAACCCAGATAACAGAGACGCTTGCACTAATTTGCTATCCGCAGTTCTTCCCGTTCAGTGCGTTGTCGGCTGGGGATTGCTTCGTCGTTAGCCCCGACCATGTCGGGACTACTCCTCGCAAACGCGCGTCTCCCGCCTTCCATTCTTGCGTAATTTGGCCGCCGATTTTCGCGAAGTGGGCAGAGTAAGTTCGCAGATCCGTCTACATTTAGAATGAATTTAGTTGTCTATATATAATAGAGTGATTATGAAGCGTGGAATACTTATTGTCGGGCTGGTTTTACTGATTTTTGGCGGCGAGTGCCGGGCCCAGGAGTTTAAGGTTGGTGCAGCTGTAAGAGTTATTACACCAGACCCCCTTTTGCCGGTTTCCGGTGGAGTTGGCATCCCTAAGAAATCAGTCGAGAAGAAAGGTGATCTCTTCGCACGCGCAATCGTGTTGGAAAAGGGATCTGTAAGGATAGCTATAGTAAATGTCGATAACCTCGGATGGACCGCTGCCCTTGGTGACCGGTCAAGAGCTTTGATCAAAGGAATTCCTCCTGAAAATATTTTAATTGGAAGTACACATACGCACAGTGCGCCTGATGCTTACGGATTCCCTGACGAAAAAGGAAAGTCTCTCGCTGATCTAGCCTACCTGGACGACTGCGTCAAAAAGATCGCAGATGCGGTAAACGAAGCAATAAAGAAGCTCGAGCCGGCAACGCTAAAAACTGCCGTTGGTGAAGCTAAAGGAAAGATCGCTTACAACTACTACGCAGAACAATTGTATGATCCCCGGTGCGGCGTTATTCAGGCAATTGGAAAAAGCAACGGTAAGGTTATTGCAACGCTGGTGAACTATGCGATCCATCCTGAAGTGATAGGCTCCGGGCGCGGAATACTCAGTCCTGATTTGTGTGGACCGTTGTATGATCGCATCGAATCTAAAGTCGGAGGAATTGCACTCTTTATGAACGGTGCCCAGGGTGGTATGGTCACGGCCGATAATCGAGTTGCAGAAGGAAAAGAAGCGGGCACCTGGGAAGAATGCATCCGTATCGGAAACCTTCTTGCCGATGAAGCTCTTCGAATTGTTGAGAAGGCAGAAGCGACATCTGATCCTTTGCTTACATGTTCATATCGCGATATCCGCTTTCCGGTGGACTCTGAAATGATGCGCTATATCCTTAACAATTCTCCTGTGAAGATGACATCTGTCAAAGATAACGTAGTGACTACCCGGTTGAACTTTCTCGAGATCGACAAGGCAAAGGTTCTGACAATTCCTGGCGAAGCCCTTCCGAACATTGGATTTTACATTAAACGCAACATGAACACCGATCAGCCGTTTCTGTTCGGCCTCACAAACGACGCGTTTGGTTATATCCTGACTAAGGTTGACTTCAACAGCTTTAAACGTTACGAATATGTGAGCCGTACCAGTCTTGGCGAAATGACCGGCGAGATCTATATAAGCGAAGTATTGGCGTGGATGAAGGAAATGTCCGCACAAAAACAGACGAAGAAATAAAGCATCCATTAAGGTATAAAACAAGATGATCAAAAGACATATTTTACGAATTCTAACGATACTATCACTGTCCGTCATTTCCATTGTCACAAATGCGCAAACGCAGTTGACACCTCAAATGGCATTGCAGAGTTATCTGAACAACGGCGACAAATCGTTTCGCTGGGAATTGAAAGAATCATATGTGCTGGGTGACGTTAAAGCATATGACCTTTTGCTGACCTCACAGCAATGGCACGAGTTCGTGTGGACACATCAGCTGACTATCCTGGTTCCGAATGAAAACTTGTATGATGGCGCTCTTCTTTTTATTACCGGAGGCAGCAACAAAAAAGGGATTCCAAACTGGAAGGGAAAGGACGACAAATTCCTGGTGGAGCTTGCTACGCTGTCGAAGAAAAACAAGGGCATTGTCGCTCTCTTACGTCAAACTCCGAACCAGCCGGCCTATGGCGATCTGACTGAAGACGCGTTGATATCTTTTACGCTGCATAACTTCAAGGAGGATGGAGACTATTCATGGCCGCTGTTATTTCCGATGGTTAAGAGCGCTGTGCGGGGAATGGATGCCGTTCAGGAGTTTTCCAGGAAGACATTAAACTATAGTGTAAACCGATTTGTGGTTTCCGGCGCTTCAAAACGCGGATGGACAACCTGGCTAACGGGAGCGAGCGACAAAAGGGTAGTTGCTATTGCTCCGATGGTGATTGATATTCTTAACATGCCCGTTAACCTCGACTACCAAGTGAAGATGTGGAAAGATTACAGTGTGCAGATAGAGGATTATGTAAAACTCGGTATACCTCAAACGGCCAGCACCGAAAAAGGTGCAGCGATCACGGCAATGGTTGACCCTTACTCTTATAGAAAAAAATTAACAATGCCTAAAATGCTTTTTATGGGAACAAACGATGAATATTGGACCGTCGATGCCATTAAACATTATATCGACAGTATTCCGGGAGAGAACTTTGTTCACTATGTCCCGAACGTTGGACATGATCTCGGTGACAAAAAACAGGCATTGGCTGCCTTAAGTGCGTTCTATGGACACACGCTAACAGGTAAGCCTTATCCATTGTGCCAGCCTTCATTGTCTTATACTAAAAAAGAGATCAAGCTTAAAGTTAATGCAACGCCTGATATGCTTGTGGATGCGATCCTGTGGTCAGCAAACTCCACGGATACAGACTTCAGAAATGAAAAGTGGGAAGGCAAAAGCCTTGAGCTAAAGAAGAAAACGCCTGTCGTGTCTACTACGCAGCCGTTTCCTGCCAGCGGCTACCGCGCTTTTTACCTGGATCTCAAATATAAAGACCCTAATGGCGGCGAGTACACAGAAAGTACGCGTATGTATGTAGCCGATGACGATGAAGTGTTCGTGAAATAAATTCTTCGAGAGTGCAACGTTACCGTTATACTTTTTTTTTACTTGTCGTTTGTTCCCTTGCATGGGGACAACAACGTGCTGATGCGATCAGGAGAACTTTCCTTGATGCGTCGTCCCACGAGGTTTTGGTAGCATCGCATCGTGCGACCCACAATGTCTACCCTGAAAATTCTTTAAAAGCAATACAGGAATCGATCAGGCTCGGCGTCGATATCATCGAGATCGATGTGAAAGTCTCAAGTGATGGAATTCCGTTTCTGATGCACGATCGTACCATGGATCGCACGACAACTGGAAAAGGTGATCCGGAAGAATTGACATGGGAAGAGCTTCAAAAACTCTCTATTGTAGATAAGGGTAAGAAAACTTCGTACAGGATTCCTTCATTGGAAGCAGCGTTGGAACTCGCTGACGGTAAAATACTGGTCGACCTTGATCTGAAGACTGACCGGCTTGATAGAATAATCGAAGTGGTCAAGAGACTTGACATGAAAGAATCAGTTTTTTTCTTTGAGGATGACTACACTGCATTGTCACACATACAGTCAGCAGATAAAGATTTTATGATCATGCCCCGCGCGCAATCCGTCGGACAGGCTGACACAGCCATTACAATGTTTGATCCGCCCGTTGTTCACATTGACTTTTCGTTTTACACGACTGAATGTGTTCAATTGATCAAAAACAGCAATGCTAGAATCTGGATCAACGCACTGGGAGATTGTGACAAAGACCTACTCGCTGGAAAAACGAAACAGGTCCTCAAAAAACTTCTGGGAAATGGTGCTACTATTATCCAGACCGATGAACCAAAGCTTCTGTTGATGGCACTTGAAAAGTATGGCTACCGAACGCCTTCTCGGTCGCTTGTAACGAAATGACAAAAATACTTTTCATTTTTCTTGTTCCTCTTTTTATCACGCTTCCCCTTAGCGTTGATGCTCAGGTTACCATTAAAAAAGCATTGCCCCTGATTTCTGCGCACCGTGGTGCGTCGCGGCTGGCTCCTGAAAATACCGTGGCCTCATTTGTAAAGGCGATAGAAGCCGGTGCCGATTTTATAGAAATTGATGTACGAACCACTTCTGATGGACAGCAAGTGATTGTTCACGACAAGTCACTGAAACGAACTACAGGCCTTAATGCGTTGGTGAGTGATAAGGATTATGCAACTATCACTGCGTTGTCCGCAGGCGATTGGTTCGGAAAGGATTTTTCAAACGAGAAAGTACCGACGCTAGAACAGATATGTGTGCTGGTGAATGCCGAGAATAAGCGTCTAAACCGTGATGTCAAGCTTTATGTGGATTGCAAAGCGATCGATGCATCGAAAGTTACTTCGCTTTTGAAGAAATACGAGCTGATCGATTCTGCGGTTTTTTATGGTGATGACAAAACATTGAATGATATCAAGAAACATTTTGATCGAGCGCGGGTCATGCCGGCTTTTCACGGCACGAAAGAAGCGGATGAACTAATAAGAAAATTAAAACCCTTTGCTCTTGATGTTCCCTACGGCAAACTTGATAAGGCAACAGTTGCTTTCATTCACGGCAAGGGAATAAAAGTGTTTTCCGATCTTTTGGGTAATGATGATCGGCCCGAATCTTACCTTAAGGCGATAGAGTACGGAATCGATCTTATTCAAACAGATGACGTGGATGCCGTACGAAGGATTTACGAAGAATTTCAAACTCACGAAAAATGAAATGGTTTATTTTATTCGGTTTTAGTATTGTAACTCTTGTGAGTTGTCAACAGCAGGCAATTGATGATACGAGGTTTCGTTCTGATATAATTTTTCCATATCAGGAGGAGCACGTTCATGGTTCCACACTAGTGAACCTGCCGAACGGCGATGTATTGTCCGCATGGTTCCAGGGATCAGGCGAACGTTGGGCTGACGATGTTCGCATCATGGGTTCACGTTTGGTCAAGGGCGACACAGCCTGGTCGCGGCCCTTCGTGATGGCTGACGTTAATGGATTCCCTGATATCAATCCTATACTTTTCATGGATAAGAAGGAACGTCTTTGGCTAATGTGGTATCCGGTGCTGGCGAACCAATGGGAGACTTCTATTCCCATGTATCGCATCAGCGAAAACTACAATGCGCCTGGCGCACCCGTTTGGTCCTGGCAGGAAGTTCTTTTTGTGAAGGTGGGCGACAAGACTGAACGCGGAATTCAACCGAATGACTTGTTTGTAAAAGAAGTAAACGATCAGCTAAAGTTGTACGAGGAATATCTCAAGTCAACACTGATGCCTTCATACCCGGATAGTATGAAACATGCACTCCTGAAGGAATGGGATCGATACGAAGTAAAAATGGACAGCTTGTCAAAAGGAGAAAACATGATCCGTTCTGGCAGGATGAAAACGGATAATGCCGAATCATCTGGGCAACTAGGTTATCCGTTAACCCGCCGACTCGGATGGCAGACAAAGAACAAAGCGATATTCCTCGGTGACCGTATGATTGTACCGTTGTACTCCGATGGTTTTGATTGCTCACTTTTCGCGATCACTGACGATGGAGGTCAAACCTGGTCTTATAGTAACCCGGTGCTGGGAGGAGCGGGAATACAGGCAACTATTGCTATTGGGAAAGACAGTCTGTTAGTAGCTTACCTCAGAGACAATGGACCACCTCCAAATCGGATGCAGCGAACTGAATCCAGGGACAAAGGTCTTACATGGACGATCGCTAAAGATGACATACTTCCTAATCCGGGCGCAGGCTTCGACATAGTTACTTTAAGTACTGGAGAGTGGGTCATGGTGTTCAATGATACTGAAAATGGAAGACATAATCTGTCCGTTGCCGTGTCCGACGACGAAGGAAAGTCCTGGAAATGGAAGAAGAGTATTGAAAACGACAAGAGTGAAAAACCCACATCGAGTCATTATCCCGCCATTATAGCGGATTCGCGAAACCGCATATACATAACATACAGTTATCATCGTAACGATATTAAGCCGGGAAGAACAATCAAATACGTTTCGTTCCCTGTCAGCTACCTGAAGAATGAATAGAAAGAATTAGTATGAAGCAAAAACAAACCATAGTTTCCTGTTTGATCGTTGCCATGGCGCTTGGAACAGCGTGGGCGATACGGGGAAAATTCGGACATGAACAAGGTGCGGCATGGGCAGGTGGAATTGGAAGCCTTGCACTCATCCTGGTTGCAAAGCGCAAAGATTGGTACGATAAAGTTTTCAAGGTAGCACTAGCTGCCGCATTTGGTTGGGGCCTCGGTGGAATGATCAGCTACGGAGTGGTAGTTGGCTACGGTCGCGCCGATGATTTTATCAATGCATATTACGGGCTAGCAATGCTTTTCGTTATCGGAGCCCTTTATGGTTTTTTAGGCGGTGGATTGATGGGGCTTGTCCTGGTTGATTCAAAAGAATTCAAAGTCAAATGGCATACGTTGCTCGTGGAGATGCTGGCAGGTGCTCTGTTGGTTTATGCTTTTCTTATCAATCAATTGGAGTGGTTAATGACACCACCGCGGTCGGAATTGTGGGCCGCGTGCCTTGGTGCTTCCATTGCCCTTGCCTGGTATATTGTACGTCATAAACAACAGGCAGTTATTAAGGTCGCCGTGTGGTCGGCGTTAGGTGCCGGCTTCGGCTTTGCATTTGGAAACTTCCTGCAGGTGTTGGGAACAAATTCAGGTCTTCCTTTTAACTTTTGGAATATTATGGAATACTCCATCGGTTTCTTCGGCGGACTCGGAATGGCATATGGTACGTTTACATCAGCGTGGCCGTTGGTAGAAGCTGGGAAGAATAAGACATCGAATCTTGTTCCTATGCTATTATTGTTGGTGTTTGTTCCGTTCATTTTATGGCAACAATCTTTTGTAACTGAAAAACTTGATTTTCTGATTGAGCTTGGAGGCAATAGTAATACGATACTGACATATCAGATCATAAGTTTCGTCACGATAGCTGCAGTTGCGGTCTTTCTGTTCTCGCGATTCTACAGCGCGACATATACTTATGAATCGGTGAGGACTATTTTCATAATTTACCTGGGATCATATACATTCCTGAGCTTTTTGCTTACTGGCATGTTGAAACATCCTATCGAACAATACCTTTACCTGGTCAACATTGCCGCTATACTTTTCATGTTGCCTTCGGTAAACAATACATTTGCTGTACAACAAGGTCAACCGAAAAAATGGCTAGCTGGATTTGGTATTGCGATGGTAATCCTGGCTGCACTGGCAATGATTGCGATTAACAGTCATGAAGTGTTGAAAGGAAGCCAAATACGATTTTGATGTGTACAAATGATATTCACGTTAGCACTGAATGATATTAACCAAACAAAAAACTTGAGCCTTATGAAAAACGATCTGGCTATTAACGGCGGAAACAAAACAGTAACGCGAAGCTTTACATGGCCCCTGTTTGACGAGAGCGATGTTCAGGCTGTCACTGAAGTAGCTCGCAGCGGCCAGTGGGGTAACCCCGACTGCAAAGGTCTCGTGGAGAAATTCGAAAAGGAATTCGCCGACTTCTGCGGATCTAAGTATGCGATCGCATGTGTGAATGGTTCCGTCTCTCTTCGGCTTGCACTTATTGCCTGTGGTGTTAAGCCCGGTGATGAGGTGATCGTTCCACCGTACAGTTTCATTGCTACAGCGTCGGTTGTAATCGAGGCCAACTGTGTTCCCGTTTTTGTAGATATTGATCCGCTCACCTATAATATTGATCCATCAAAAATCGAAGCGGCAATAACGAAGCGCACAAAAGCTATTATTCCAGTTCACTTTGCCGGACAGGCTTGTGACATGGATCGGATCATGGATGTCGCTAAAAAGCACAACCTGTATATCATTGAAGATGCCGCTCACGCTCATGGAGGTGAATACAAGGGAAAGAAGCTCGGAAGCATCGGACATGCAGGATCGTTCAGCTTTCAATCATCAAAGAATCTGAACTCCGGGGAAGGTGGTTTGGTCGTCACCGATGATGAAAAGCTTTATGACATGATGAACTCGTTGCGCAACGTCGGCCGTGTAAAAGGCGGACAGTGGTATGAGCATCATAACGCAGGCTGTAACTATCGTATCACACAATTTCAGGCTGCGTTACTTTCAAGCCAGCTTAAGCGTCTCGATGAGCAAACGCGTCTTAGGGACAAGAATGGAAAATACCTTACAGACCTGTTAAAGTCCATCGACGGTATAACTCCGTTGGGCCGTGGATACGGGGAGACTTTACACACTTATCACATCTTTATCTTTAAGTATGACAAGACAAAGTTTAATGGATTGTCAAAGAAGGAATTTGCCGACATGCTGACAGCTGAGGGTGTTCCATCCTTCATGGGATATCCCAGGCCGCTTTATGAACAGCCGCTGTTCCAGCAAAAGAATTTCATGTGTTATGCAATTCCCGATGATGTAGATTATTCCTCCGTGCATTGTCCAGTCGCGGAAAAGGCCTGCTACGAGGAGGCGGTGTGGATACTACAGCACGCGATGTTGGGAAGCAAGGAAGATATGGATCAGTTTGCGGCGGCGATTAGAAAGATTCAGCAGGCGAACCACCCCTAAATTCCCTCCAGGGACTTGTCTTTTGTTTTCTTATGCACAATCTACTTGAGTGTTGGTTGTTGATATATTGAGTGTTGAGTGTTTTCGTTCCCGATTTGCTTCCGCTTGACGCGATCATGCGCTGAATAACACTCAACATTCAACACTCAATAAAACAACACTCAAGGATTGTTTACCAAATAATGTCACCATATACCCCTAGAGGGGGCCAGGGGGTGGTTGCACAGGGGCGTGCTACGCCGATTGCTTCGCAACCACATGCTTCTTCCTGTACTCCATCGGAGTTACTCCCTTGATCTGTTTGAATTGACGGGCTATATTTTTGCTGTCGCTCAATCCGAGGTCAAGTGCAATTTCAAAAATCGTCATGTCGGTTTCCAGAAGTTTCTGTGTGAACTTCTCGATCCTCTGATTGTAGATGTACTCGTACACAGGATATCCTGTAGTTAGCATGAATCGTTTTTCGAGTGATCTTCTGGAAAGAGGAACTTCCCTCAACACCTGATCTACTTTTAGATTCTTATCGAGATTTCCGTGAATGTACTTCAGTGCGTTTACTACGTACTTGTCTTTACTTGCAAATACATCGGTTGACTGACGCGTCACGACCTGTGTTGGCTTGACAATGACGTCGGGTGAGGAAAGAACCTTGTTCTTTATCATCTTTTCCATCAGCCTCGCAGCTTCATATCCACCTTTTTCCGTATCGAGTTCAATGCTGGATAACGCGGGGTCAGAAAGATCGCATATCATTTCGTCGTTGTCCACGCCAAGTACTGCAATCTCATCCGGAATACGGATGCCTGCATGCCTTGCAGCTTCCGTTATATGGTGCCCCTGGTTGTCATCGCAAGTCAAAAGAGCGATCGGTTTCGGAAGGGACTTAAGCCATTCGCTTACTGCTGATGGTTTATAATACCACATATCAGCAGTTTTTGAATCTTTCAATTGATAATTATGTACGGTGTATCCAGCCTCCTGAATTCGCTCCTCAAATCCCTCAGCGCGTTCACGTGACCATACAATGTTGTTGAAACCATAGAAAGCAAAGTTCTTGAAGCCCTTTTTTAAAAAGTATTCAGCAGCAAGCTTTCCTGTTTCGTTATATGCTCCGGTAATGTTAGGAATGTCGGTAAAACGCTCTTTGAAATCCTGGGCAATAACAGGAATTCCAGCGCGTGTGAACTTATTAACTTCTTCGTCATTGTAAAACTGACCGATAATTCCATCAGCGTCCCATTCTTTAGCCCATCGCAGGATGCCATCAATTCCGATGGTCTCACGGTAGTAAGCCGGCATCTTGCAAAAAGTCCACGGTCCATGATCTTTTGAGTAACGGGTAATTCCGCGCAGAAGATTCTTGCCATACTCTTCTGAAAAATCACTTAATAGAATCACTTTGATCATACGAATATGTTTAAGGTAATGAGTTCTCGATTTTCTTAACGTCGTAGCATGATCGGGTCACTTAAGGATACTAAGGGGTTCTCTTTTTTCAACTGTGTGACTGAAAAAAGTAGTTTCTTTTAATTTTTTCAAAAGATTTTCACTCTCCTGACTTGTAAGCCCTTTCAATGGCTTTCTCACTTTTCCGCAGTCAACTCCAACAAACTTCATGACCTCTTTGCCTGCGGCGATCCCGTTGTATTGAAGAAGAACCTTGTAGATCGCATCCGCTTCACCTTGTAGTTTAGTTACCTTCCTCAGATCGCCTTCATGATACGCTTCCAACATTTTACGATAGACATGTGGCATATAATTATAAGTGCTGCCCACATACCGGCGATTGCCTGCGGTATAAAGCATCATAAACGTTTCGTCTGTTCCCCAATAGAGAGAATATTTATCTTTTGCAAAATGTATGCAGTGCTGGTAGTCGACGATGTCCGTGAAGCTGTTTTTTAAACCTGCAAAGTTTGGAATGCGTTTGCTGGCCAGCTCCATAAAGTCGATTAATGGAAGATTCACGCCCGTTAGCGATGGAATATTGTAGTAGTAGAAAGGTGTTTGCGGTGCAGCCCCTGCAACATATAGACACTGCTCCACTAGATCCTCAACAGATTTTGGACGGAAATAAAAGGTAGAAACCATTACTATTCCGTTGACACCTTGCGACTGCGCATGCTCGGCCATCTGTGCCGTTTCATACAAGTTGCAGCTTCCTACGTGTGCAAAGATCTTGAAGTCACTGTGCTTGGTGTTTCCGCGGTGCTCAATCCACGCCTCAACGAGACGTTGGCGTTCGAGAACGCTTAAAGACATACATTCTCCTGTAGTTCCGTTGAGGAAAATGCCGTCCGCGCCAGTTTGGATAGAGTGGTGAAATAATTCCGGTATCCTCTCATAATGTATAGATCCATCATCGAACATCGGCGTGAAAACTGCATTCAAAATTTCTACAGGGTACGATTTCATTGTTTATTCAGTTCTTTTTGTCTCTAATTGTCGGGAGCAAATTGGCCATCCTCAGGGCCTCAATCAATGGAGGGCATTACTAAAAAGATGTATAAAATTCTGGTTCGGTTCGAGTTGCGGTTATATATTGCGTGTGTTGTTAAAGCCGGTTTTTCTATTAAATCGAGGGAATTTCATGCAGATCCAGGACAACTCACCACATCATCGCTACTGTGTAATTCCGCAAAGTGTTCGAAAGCGATTACTTCAGCACCCTCTTTGCAGTAACCTTTTTGTTACGGAGATAGGCTATGAGGACGATACTCATTTTCGCCCTTCGACAAAAGGAGAAACGATAAACCAGTACCTGCTTGTTTACGTCGCAAAGGGTGAGGGATCTTATAGTGCGCTTAAGAAAGAGTACGCTGTTGATGAAAATGATTTTTTTGTTCTGCCAGCGAAATTTGCTGAAACATTAAAAACGTCGGTTGAAAATCCATGGAGTATTTTCTGGGCTTACTTTTCCGGAAGTCAGGCTCCTAAAGTTGTTCAACATCTGATGGGAAAAGGATATGCACCGCGAAAAGCAAAACCATTGGTCGGTAGGGTGGCGCAATTCAATGACATTCTTCATCACCTGGAGTTAATGGAGAACATTGAGAACCTGGTGTACGCTAATAGTCGTTTTTATACATTCCTGTGTTCATTCCGACTTATGGTGTTGTCGGCGAGGAAGTATGGAAAAAAAGATGGCGTGATTCAGAGCATGGAATTCATGCGTGAGAATATTAACAATATGATCACGTTGGAAGATTTAGCTGAGGTGGCTGGCCTTTCGGTGTCGCACTATTGTGCAGTATTCAAACAAAAAACTATGCAGACACCGATGCAGCTATATACATCAATGAAGATACAGCGTGCTTGCCAGTTATTGCAAAGCCGCAACCAAACGATCAAAACTATTGCATACACGCTTGGATTCTTCGATCAATATCATTTTTCCAAAGTGTTTAAGCAGGTAATGGGCGTTGCTCCGAAGAGTTTCAGGAATAAAGGATCTAAGGGAAACCGAAGTGCAGTGGACTAGGCTGCTCTTTATCCGTTATCCGTTAATCGTTAAACGTTAATGGTAGTGTGGGTGTGGGCGTGGGGTGTTAACCGCAGAGACGCCAAGACACTAAGTTTTCGCTAAAGGCTTGCGTTTCCTCTGTGTCTTCGCCCCGAATTCTCGGGATTAACACGCTCTCACACTCGCCTTATACCCTATACCTCTATACCCGCAGAATGTCCCATTTTTGAGAGTTGGTGAATGACGGACCTAGACTAATTTTTGATTTCCAATTTCGTGCAGCATCCGATGGAAATCAGATTTGCCGCATTTTGAGGTATCTTCGTCGCTAAAGGTGAATGGTAATTGATTGATAAAACTCAATCTTTATATTTCCAAACTTCATGACCCACACCCACACCCACGATTAACGGTTAACGAATAACGATTAACGGCTAGAAAATGAAGCAAAACACTTTCATAGTACTTTTAATATTCCTGATCTTTGCAGTTATTTCTTTTCTTACCAATATCCTTGGGCCTCTGGTGCCAGATATCATTGAAAGCTTTGACCTTAGTATTGGACTCGCAGGATTTTTGCCGTTTTCCTTTTTTGTGGCCTATGGTGTAATGTCTATTCCATCGGGTGTATTGATCGAGAAGTATTCGGAAAAAACTGTTTTGATCGCTGGGTTTGTTCTTGCGACAATCGCTGCATTATTGTTTGCTATGGTGCCGACATTTCAGATCGCTTTGATATCGTTGTTCTCGATCGGTATAGGAATGGCTATGCTTCAGGTGGTTATTAATCCTTTGCTTCGTCATACAGGCGGTGAACAGCATTTTGCTTTCAATTCTGTGCTTGCCAATTTTTTCTTCGGAGCTGCCTCTTTCGTAAGTCCGCTGTTGTATAGCACAATGGTCAGTAACATCCATAGTGATAATTCCAGTGCATTCATTTTACTGTTTAATCAACTTGTTTCACCAGAGCTGAAGTGGGTTTCATTGTATTGGATCTTTGCAATTACATGCCTTCTGATGATCGTGGTGATTGCGGTCATTAAATTTCCCAAAGTTGAATTGAAGGAAGACGAAAAAATTGATGTTGGAAAAGCGTTCAAAGAATTGCTGGGCAACAGAAATGTAATTCTCTACTTTATCGGCATTCTATGTTATGTGGGAACTGAACAAGGTATTGCAAACTGGATGTCAAAGTTCCTTCAACTATATCATGGTCTCGATCCCGCAACTGATGGTGCTACAGCTATATCGTATTTTTGGGGCCTGATCACGCTCGGATGTTTTCTGGGACTCTTCCTTATGAAGTTATTCGATAGCCGATCTGTTTTGGTGGTTTTTGCAGCTTCAGCAATTATTACGCTGACGCTTGCCTTGTTTGGTAGCGTTACTGTCTCAATCATTGCATTTCCTGCAGCAGGATTTTTCCTGTCCATAATGTGGTCGGTTGTATTTTCTCTCGGGATGAATTCGGTACCTCATCACCACGGAACGTTCTCGGGAATACTTTGCACCGGCATCGTAGGCGGTGCTTTGGTTCCACTTCTCATTGCAGGTGTCGCAGAGCTTGTGGGTCTTAAGTATGCTATGATGACCATGTATATCACTCTCGGTTATATCCTCAGCATAGGAATATGGGCGCGACCTCTCATTAATAATGCCACCGTCAAAAGCTGGGGCGAACTTTTCAAGTTCAGCACATCAGAATAAATTAAACATTTAACACCGGACAATAAATGAATTCGTTGCCGCTTATCGACATAACCATTATTGGGCTTTACCTTCTGGCAATGGTTGGAGTGGGTGTATATTTTTCCAGAAAGAATACCAGCACTGATCAGTTCACGAAAGCATCGGGACACATTCCCGGGTGGGCTTTGGGAATAAGTTTATACGCAACGTTCCTGAGCAGCAATACTTTTCTTGGTGTTCCGGGTAAATCGTTTGGAAGCAACTGGAACTCGTTCGTCTTTAGTCTTTCCATGCCATTCGCTGCATGGATTGCATCGAAGTATTTTGTTCCCTTCTACCGCGCCAGTGGTGAGATCAGTGCATACACACATCTTGAACATCGATTCGGGCCCTGGGCAAGGACGTATGCAATGGTCTGTTTTGTCTTCACGCAATTGGCGCGAATGGGTTCGATATTTTTCGGTATCGCACTCACGCTGCAGGCACTAACTGGTATAGACATGCGTACGATTATGCTCGTAAGTGGTATTTGTATCATTGCTTACACTATGCTTGGGGGAATGGAAGCCGTTATCTGGACAGAGGTTGTCCAGGGAATCATCAAAACGGTGGGAGCTTTGGTCGTTCTCGGAATCATCATATTTGAAATGGAGAATGGTCTGTCGGATATAATCACTATTGGTGCAACTGACGACAAGTTCAGCCTGGGAAGCTTTAGCATGATGGATTTCACAAGCTCTACGTTCTGGGTAGTTCTTCTTTATGGTTTCTTTATCAACCTGAATAATTTCGGCATCGATCAAAATTACGTGCAACGTTATCATACTGCGAAGAATGCAAAAGAGGCATCGCGAAGCATATGGTTGTGCGTCTACTGGTATCTGCCAGTATCAATGGTTTTCTTTTTTATTGGAACAGCATTGTACGCATACTTCCAGCAACACCCGGAATTGATCGAAACGGTAAAGCAACAAGTTGCACTCGAAAAAGGAATTTCGACTTCAGCGTTAACACCTGCGGATTACGGTGATAAAGTGCTTCCGCATTTTATGGTGACAAAAGTTCCTCGCGGACTTCTAGGATTGATAATCGCGGCAATTCTTTCGGCGGCCATGAGTACGATCAGCAGTGGCATGAACAGTAGCGCAACCGTTTTTCTAAAAGATATCTATCAGCGATTTATTGACCCCAATATCACGCCACGCAAAGAAATGCTCGTTCTTTATATTTCTACAGCAACAATGGGATTACTGGCCATCGTTACAGGTATTATTATGATTGGCGTTCAAAGCATACTTGACCTGTGGTGGCAACTGGCCGGTATCTTTGCCGGCGGAATGCTCGGCTTGTTTCTGCTTGGCATGATCAGCAGAACTGCAGGCAATGTTGAAGGCAAGATCGCAACGGCGATAGGAATAGCTGTGATCCTCTGGATGACGTTTTCAAATCTCCTTCCTCAGGAGCTTTCAGTTCTTCGTAACACGTAACACTCTTCACTTGAATATGGTGATCGTAGTGGGTACGCTGACGATATTTTTATGTGGTGTGCTAATATCAAGATTCAAGGCAATGAGGAAGTAGGGTATAAGGTATAGGGTATAGGGTATAAGGATATAGAGCTATGGTGCAATGAGTAAGGATTTCGGGAATGCTCAATTAATGAAGAAAAGATTGAGAACGAAATGAATCCCGAAGGGATTCAAGCTTAATAGCCCGCCCCGATATATCGGGGCGGGTTACAGAAACATTTCATCCGGCGAACCCCAAAGGGGTTCAACAGGAATTTTGCAGTATGACTTTGAGTAAGTGTATTCAAGTCCCTGAAGGGGATTTAGGGGTAAATAAACAGGAGAAAATTAAATTATGATCAGTTTTTTGAAATCACCATTAACAGGCTCAACAGCAATAGCCGTAATTTTGTGTATGACAACCCTTTCAGGCTGTTCACAGTCTCAAAAAAACAATCTTCCCGCGTTGGCTAAAGTGGGTGAGGGTGCATTGATCTCTGCTGAACTTATTTATCCCCTGGACGGAAAGCCAACAGTCGAATGTCATGCTTCCACTATAGCGGAAATTGACGGTGGATTGATCGCGGCATGGTTCGGAGGTTCGTATGAAAGACATCAGGATGTAGGCATATGGGTAGCATTCTATGAAAAAGGACTGTGGTCAAAGCCTGTAGAAGTTGCGAATGGATTTCAACATGATTCGCTCCGTTATCCTACTTGGAATCCCGTTTTATTTAAGGCCACCAACGGACCGCTTATGCTGTTCTACAAGGTTGGACCCAACCCAAGAGAATGGTGGGGAATGTTGACGACCTCTGAAAACAATGGTCGTTCATGGTCGACACCTCGCAGATTGGGCAAAAATAATTCAATAGGCGACTTGTTGGGTCCGGTAAAGAACAAACCAGTTCAACTAAATGATGGAACTATACTTTGTCCCTCAAGTACGGAAGTCGAAAAGGGTGACAAGGACATATGGAAGGTTCACTTTGAGGCTACACGCGACTTTGGTAAAACATGGGAAGTGATAGGCCCAATAAATGACGGTGTTGCATTCGCTGGCATTCAGCCAAGTATTTTAAATTATAAGGATGGCCGGCTGCAGATCTTATTTCGTACTCAGCAGAAAGTCGTTGGTCAAAGCTGGTCATCCGATAACGGAAAGACCTGGAGCAAAATGACCGCAACGGAATTGCCAAACCCAAATGCAGGTACAGATGCGGTGACCCTGAAAGATGGACGTCAACTATTGGTTTATAACCACGCCATCAATGATGGTCCTTATCCGAAAGGAAGGGAAATAATTAATGTGGCCATTTCTTCCGACGGCACTACCTGGAAGCCGGTTATGACATTAGACCGCCAGGAAGGAGAATTTTCTTATCCGGCCGTTATTCAGACATCGGATGGACTGGTTCATATTACGTACACGTATCAGAGACTTTCAATAAAACATCTTACGATTGATCCATCGAAACTGAAATGATGAAGTGGGCGAGAGTCAAATTTTCAGAGATAACATGCCTTCTAGCCAAACGTTAAAAGCTACACTTAAAAAATATCGCATGAAAAAATTACTTATCCTGATATTTTTGTTAACCACCTCAAACTATGTAATCGGACAAATATCCAATGACAGTCTACGGGCTAAAACCGAGGAAAAAATCATCGAGACTCCTCCTGAGCCAAAGGGCGGAATAGCTGGATTTATGAAATTTGTCTCTTCAAATCTTAAGTACCCAAAGGAGGCTCGAAAACAAAAGATACAAGGAAAGGTATTTGTTGAATTTGTAGTATCCAACGATGGGACAGTGAAGTCAGAAAGCGTGAGGATTGTAAAAGGCTTGTGTGAGTCAATTGATAAAGAATCGGTGAGAGTTATTAAGTTGAGTCCCAAGTGGACACCCGGAACCCAAAATGGACAGCCAGTTAACGCGCGGATGGTTATCCCGTTAATTTTTAGCTTGAAAAGATAAATGCGGGCAGTCATCATACTCCTTCTCACCACGATCAGTCCTACTACAATTGGACAAATCACCAGCACTACGCGAAGGATCTGCCGGAAAGGATCTGCAAATGTCAATCAAGCTGCTCTTGTTCTGACAGATCCTTCGCGTGAACGATCATAGGTTTCTATACAATTCATAACCCCATTCCATTAGCCCAATTGTTTGAGAGCAAAGCAAGCGCTCGGGAGGACACCACTAAAGGGGAGCGAAAGGCACTGCCACACATGCCATGACCGTGCAACTCAACTTTTTGAGCCGAAGGTTTTATAGACAGCCTTCAAGAGGCAGCTGTTGAAATAGCTTTTCTTTTTAACAACAAAACTTTTTCAATAACCTATCGGTTTGTCAATTAAGAATTTTAAAATTGAAGGTATGCCAAACGCAATCAAATCCATCAAACCTCTCGGCTTTCCCTGGCAGACCCAGGATCCGTTTTTATTCTGTGTTCATCATGAAGATTTTTATCCAAAGGGGAACGACGAGATGGGCCCGTCGGCTTCACTTGCTGGCAGGGTCATTGGGAATGATTTTGCTATTAATAAAGAGCACTGGCGCATGTATCATGGACGGCGCGTTCCAGGTTTTCCAGCGCATCCACATCGCGGATTCGAAACAGTGACCATTGTAACCAAGGGTTTGGTCGATCATTCAGATTCGCTGGGTGCAGCAGGGCGTTTTGGATTTGGCGATGTTCAATGGATGACTGCAGGTAAAGGAGTTCAGCATTGCGAAATGTTTCCACTGCTCAATAAAGAAAAGGATAATCCGCTTGAGCTCTTTCAGATATGGCTGAATCTGCCGAAAGCGAAAAAGTTTGCCATGCCGCATTTTGCAATGTTATGGTCTGAAGATATCCCATCATTCAAGGCAACAGATAAGAACGGAAAGAATACTGAAGTACGCGTCATCGCCGGTAAGATCGATAACGTTTCTGCCCCCGCCCCGGCACCCAACTCGTGGGCTGCTGATCCTGATCACGAATTGGCAATCTGGACAATTAGAATGGAAGCGGACGCAGAATGGAAATTGCCATCGGCATCAGCTTCTGTAAACCGATCTCTCTACTTTTATCACGGTGAAAACTGCCGAATTGACGATAAGGATTTTTCAACACACCAGGCTATTGAATTGCACGCAGACAAGGAGGTATCAATTAAGAACGGAAATACCCCAGCGAGCTTCTTGTTGCTTCAGGGAAAACCAATCAACGAACCGGTGGTGCAACACGGGCCGTTCGTAATGAACAGCCAGGCCGAAATACAACAGGCTATGGACGAATACAGGACGACTCAATTTGGAGGTTGGCCCTGGCCGTCCTTTGAGCACGTTCATCCGCGTGAACGAAGCCGCTTTGCTAAATATCCGGACGGAGTCGAGCAAACTAAAAGCTAGCGAAAAGATCTCCTCGACAATTGCCGGGAAGTTTGTCGGATTAATTGGTATCCTTTCTTTTTAATGTTATTTTGATAACTAGGTCTTTTTGAGGATCAACTGCTCATCAAGATTTGGCATGAAGCAAGGGCGCACATTTTGGTGTTCTGGAAAAAGGGTGTACTGTTGCCTGGTCGTTACCTTCCTGTGCATCCGTGGAATTCAATCGTTCGCTCAGTGCAATGATTGGCAGAATCTCCTCACTTTCGAAAATGTATTTGTACATGACACCGATCGCGACAGATTTGGAAATCTTTATGTCGTAGGGTCATTTAGCAACCCCAACTTTGTCATCGGCGGTACAGCCCTGGTTTACTACGGCGGTCAAACTATTTTTATTCTAAAGTTCGACAAGAACCTCAATGTTGCGTGGGGCAAATCAACGGGGAATGGAAGTACATGTCTGGCAGGCTTCGTAGAGATTGACGGTGACGACAATGTCATCGTTTCGGGCTACTATTATGATGCTCCTCTTTCGTTTGACTGCATACAACTTCCCAATGCCGGCCGCTCAGATGTTTTCGTTGCCAAGTATTTTCCTGACGGAACGATTCAATGGGCGAAACACTCCACAGGTTCGAATGATGAATATCCAACAGATCTCGTGTTGTCAAAGGAGAACGACGTAGTTGCTGTAGGACATTTTCTCGAAGGCTCGGGCTCGTTCGAAGGCGTGCCCGTTCAGTCCTTTGGTGGATATGATTCATTCATAGCTAAACTTAGTCCTGACGGTACCGTGGATTGGGCAACGAGCATCGGCGGATCAGGCGGCAATCTTCCTGATTACATTCACGGCGTCGACGTTGATGCAGACAACAACGTGGTGATTACTGGAATGTTTGAATCCGAAGAACTTTATATCGGTGACTTCAGACTACCTAAAAAAACAATCTCTGAAAATTTCTTTGTGGCCAAAGTGAGCAGTCAGGGGCAGGCAATGTGGGCAAAGGGAACAGGACTTAACATTGACGCTTCAGGTTATTCGGTAAAAGTTGGAGCAGATGGCAACATCTTCGTGCTGGGAAGATTTTATGATGGAATGATTACAGTCGATAATTTTTCACTTACCAGCGCAGGTGAAGCAGATGGACTGCTGATCAAATATTCCCCGAATGGACAGGCCATTGCTGCTATAAATTTCGGAGGTTCAAATTTCGATAGCGGGCAACGCCTGGAAGTTGATCCATATGGTAACCTTGTCGCGGCGGGATACTATTATAGTGAATCTTTTCACATCGGTCCTTTTACCGAGGTCAAAGCTGAATCGTCAAGCGATATTTTTATTGCAAGATTCGATACGGACCTCAACCCTCTTTGTCTAGCAAGAGTGAGTGGTAATGCTGAGGTATTCCTCCAAAGTATTGATGTGGACCGCTCCGCCAATATCTGGGTCGCCGTGAAAAATGGGTTTGGATTTGGTGATGTTGTGTTCGATACCGACTACGTGGTTGGAAGTGAAGTAAATACGATGGTCGTTTCAATAAACGACTTTGATAATTTCGATGTTGGATCGCCGTCAGCTGTTTTTGACGTTTACCTTGGCGAAGACGAAGACCTTTGTCCAAACTCAAATGTGCTTTTGGATGCGGGGCAGTTTTGCATCGCTGCAATCACATGGCAGGATGGATCACATGATCGATTCTATTCTGTGCTTCAACCGGGCCAATACTGGGTTGAGGTAAATGTCAACGGTGTGGTTGCACGCGATACCATTACTTTTTTTCCACCGTTCCCTCAAACCCTGAATCTTGGCAAGGATACGACTCTTTGCCTGGGACAATCTCTTTTGTTGGACGCAGGCAATCACTGCGGACTGACTTTTGAATGGCAGGATGGCACCACAACATCCACGTTTATTGTGACACAACCAGGTAACTATTCCGTGCTGATCAAAGACGGGACAGAGACTATCAGCGATGAAATATACGTTAGTTATCACCCGGTTCCCGATATTGATCTTGGAGTTGATAAGACGATATGCAGTAATGATTTCGTTGCCTTGGATGTAACACAAACATTTCCGTGTGAGTATGAATGGAGTGATGGCTCTGGTTTACCGACACGAACAATTGGAGAACCAGGCACGTATTGGGTCAAAGTTACGACCAACTGTGTAACTGCGTCAGACACGATTAAGATCGCTAAGCCAGGACCGCTTGAGGTTGAACTGGGTGAAGATCGTACGATTTGCGTCGGACAAACTATGATGTTGGGAAGCGAAGTGGCGGATGCTGTTTCGTATAAGTGGCAGGATAACACAATAGAACCACTATTGAGCGTAAGTACGGAAGGTACGTACAGCGTTCGGGTTTGGAACGGGTGTGTTGAAAAAATGGATGCTGTAAAAGTAAATGTGCTCGATCCGAAGAAATTAACACTGCCCAATGTGATCACTCCCAATAATGATCATAAGAATGACGTTTTTGTCATTCCGGAGATATTAAACGGATCACAACTTAAAATTTATAATCGGTGGGGTGAAGATGTTTATTATAGCAGCAGCTATAAGAATACCTGGTTTGGAGAAGATCAATCTCCTGGTACATACTATTATACGCTTCAGGGCGTTTGTCCCGATCCGATTAAAGGATCAATCCATCTGTTGAAACCCTAAAGGGACCTGTTGTCTCAGATTTTCGGTCGCTTGTCTCATTTTAAATCATTTGGTCAGTTATTCAGCGTTACTAAGCTTTATCATTGTTTTATTTAAAGGTGTGTTCGTCCATGTTAAATTAAATCTATTAGCGTATGAAGAAATCAACTAAAAAATTCATTGGGTCGCTCGCCTGGATCGCGCTCTTTGTTGTGATCCTCGGAGCATGCCAGAATGATGACGTTAACCCGCTAACTACCAAGGAGAATGCCAGCTTGTCGGCAAGAGACAACAGCCAGATCGTGGCGGCGACGGAAGAAGTTATGGATATTACCGATGGAATTTTTGTATCGCGAGGTTTTTCCGGTGGACGCACTGCCGATGGTGGACCTGGTCATGACGGCCATGATGATGAAGACGATGATGATCAAGGTGATGACCATGGTGACAAGCATCATGATTCGCGCGGGTGCAAGCCTTCGATCAGCGGATCATTTAACCTCGATCGCAGTCATCAAGATAGCCTGATATATACAGGAACCTTCATTGTTGATTATGGCGATGGATTGACTTGCCCGGATTCCGCTCATGTACGGAAGGGAAAAGTGATGGATAGCATCACGTTCATTGTGAGCTTCAAGGATAGTATCACGTTTACGTCTACGGAAACAGTCACGTTTGAAGGATTCACCAAAGACTCCACATCGATTGATGGGAAATTTATTATCAAATCGTCAACAGGAAATCCTACGACGGTTGAAGCTCAGGGAGCACAGATCACCTATGCGGATGGAACTTCGTTCAGTTGGGATGGTACGTTGACATTTGCCTATGAGAAAAAAGGCAGTAGACACTGCAAAGGGAATATAATGAAGATCACCGACGGATCGATTGAGGGAACAACCCGCAGCGGCGCAGAATTCACAGCAACAATTACTGAGGAAATAATTTTCAAACGCGGTTGCAACGGAAAGCGCTTCTTTGTCCCGGTTAGCGGCACGGTTGACATAACGACCGGTGGTGTTACTTCAACCCTCGACTATGGAGACGGTTCCTGCGACAAGGATTTTACGATCACAACAGCAGGTGAAACAATAGAGCACTCGTTCTCTTAGGTGATTCAAAAAAAATTTAGAACAGAAAGAGTGGTGTTGGGTGATACCACTCTTTTTTTTGTTCCTCCCTTTAAGTTTAAGGACCAAATAGACCAATAAACATTTCTTCTTGCGTAAATGGGGCATTTTGTACTTTTGACCCGTAGAATTACGCATGGATTTCAAACGCATCTCATATTTCGCGACAACCGTTCTTTCACTGTTAAGTTTGCAGCTAAATGCGCAAATGATAAAGGGGGTTGTACAGGATGCAGTGACACGTGCGCCACTTCCTTTCGCAAATGTCTTTCTGAACAATACAACTAAGGGCACGGTTACCGATGAAAAAGGTGAGTTTCTGCTGAAAGTTCTTCAAGAGCCAGGAAGTTATGAGCTCGTGGTTTCGTACGTGGGTTATGAGTCGTATAAATCAAGGGTTTCGTTAGGAGAAAACGAAGTTCTCTCGGCCACCGTACTCCTGGCCCCGTCCGAACAACAACTTAAAGATGTTGAAGTCAATGCGACACGCGATAAGGTGTGGGAGAAACAACTGAAGAAATTTAAGAAGGTCTTTCTTGGCGACGATAAGCTGGCAGATTCCTGCAAGATACTCAACCCATGGGTAATAGATTTTGTCCAGGAGAAATCCGGAAAGATGCTTGCCCATGCAAGTGAGCCGATTGATATCGAAAATAATGGAATGGGGTATATGCTCCGTTTTCATTTGAAATATTTCTGGACCGACCGCACGGGTTATTTCATTGCGGGTAATGTGCAGTTTGCTGAAAAGCCGAGCAGCGATGAGAATGAAGTGCTTCAATGGCAGATGAACCGGAAGATCTCCTACCTGAGATCGCGTCACCATTTGTTTAAGGCGATTGTAGAGCGACGCATTCACGGTGAAGGTTTTCTTTTGTATTCTGAAGGGAATAACGTAGACGCGAATGTGCGTTCGCCTTACTTTAAAGAAGATCTGGGGAAGATCATGTTTCCCTATGATACAACCGACATTGTCAGGCCGGGCAATGGAAACAATTTTGTGATCAACTTAAAAGGTAGAGTTGAAGTTCACTTTCAGAATCAAAAACCTGCTGTACCCACCTATCGAGATGTTCCTTATGCTGTAAGTTGGATCCGGCTGAGCAGCAACAGAGTGGTGGTTAAGAAAGATGGTTATGAACTTATCCCTGCCGATGTAACGGTATCCGGTGATATGAGCACCGCTCGGGTGTCCCGCATGTTGCCCCTGGACTATAAACCAACCGATGTAATTCCTCTGCGTGACTCAGATAAGGAGTTGTTGCAACCCTTTAAAGAGAGAATATATGTTCATACCAACAAACCATACTACCATAGCGGCGAGCCTTTGTGGTTTAAGGGTTATATAAAATACACAAACCCCACGTGGCGTGATTCGCTTAGCCGTACCGTTTACGTTGAGCTGATCAGCCCGGAACAGAAGATCGTTCTTTCCAAGACCCTGGAGATATTCGAGGGTTCCTTTTTTAACGATCTTATTTTGCCCAGCTCACTTGCGAAAGGAACATACTACCTGCGGGCTTATACAAACTTCAACCGGAATTTCGGTGACAGCAGTTTGTACGTAAAACCAATTCCCATTCTCGGTGACAATGAACAGGCTGCCGCGGTTCCCGCCAAAGTAATGATGAACAATGATAGTTCGTTCTTCATAACCAGTGACAAGACCACTTACAAACCCCGCGAAAAAATCGTACTCACCCTCAACACTTTTGGTGACGACGGCTTGCCCATTACTGGCAATGCATCCGTGGCGGTAACAGATGAACAGGTCGTCCCGATCCCGTCATCGACCTCCATCATTCAGGATTTTCTGGTTGAGGATAAAATAACAACGCAACAAATTGAGCTAGGATACCCCGTCGAATATGGATTTGGTTTTCAGGAAGGTTCCTAAACAACAATTGGAAACCCGAACTGACACTGTTAAATGGTGTGCAGTTGAACAGTGGCAATATCATTTTTACACAATCGGACGAGAAGGGGCTGTTTTCTATCAATGGGCTGAATCATTATGATACTGCTGTATTCCTTCTGAAGTCAGATAAAGCGATCGACAAACCATACGGCAAAGTGGAATTGTTGCGTCGTGAACCTGCTTCCTTGCAATTTGAAGCACACCCGATTGACGTACCGCTGATCCCAAACAAGGTACCAAAGCGCGCGGTAACAGACTATGAATTGCCAAGCGATGCACATCTGTTAAAGGAGGTGGTTGTCCACGCCGACGGAATAAAGGATAAAGAGAATTATCGAGTCAAGCGCCCTTACGGAAAGCCCGATTATGTTCTTACAGCAAAGGATATCAATGCATCCTATGGTAACTTGTTACAGTCCCTGCCGGGCAAGGTTCCGGGTCTTGTTGTTCGAATTGTTGCCAATGAAGGAGAGGCCCCGCGATGGATGGTCTATCTCCAGCGACAGGGTTCGATTCTTTACCCGCCAGAGGTTCTTGTCACCGTGAACGATGCAATTATGTCTGGAACGCCTGCACAAATAATCGGCTCAATCGATCCATCGACTATAGAAACCATTGAAGTAAAAAATGGAATAAATGTTTTGTACGGATCCTCAGGCGGAGCCGGAATAGTAGCAATTTATACGAAGACTACTATCACTAACGAACAAGTTAAGCAGGACGTAAAGTTTTCGCAGCTTCATGTTCCGGGATATGCGCGGGCGAGAAGTTTCAGATTTCCAGACTATGGCGATCCAGCTACTGATCGATCGCAGGAAGATCTCCGTTCAACTATCTACTGGAACCCAACCATCACTACAGATCCGAATACAGGTAAATCGTCCCTGTCTTTCTATGCTGCTGATCTGGAAGGCACATACCGTATTATTGCGGAGGGAATATCTCAGGATGGCGAGCCTATGCGCTGCGAATATTCTGTGACCATCAAAAAATAATCATCACTCGACTTCGGCTACTTGTTTCTTTGTTGTTGCATTCGTGTGCTCGTCAATGAATGTTTTTCGCACTATGTAGGCGGTCCTATGCTCGCCGGTGTGACTCCATCCCGGCGGCATGAAGAGATATAAGAACTTATTCTTTATTCCGGGAGCTTGCCGGACGTCAATCCACAACGCTCCAATCTCCCCAAAGTAGACATCGACGAAATTCTGTGCATTCATCTTTCGCGTAATACCGTATTCGATCTTGATCTCCCGCTTTTCCATTTGGAAGGTGCCGAACAGTCGGTCCCAGATATTGAGAAGATTGCAGAAGTTGGTGTCCATATACAATGGATTTCTTGCATGATGAACCCGGTGATGAGAAGGTGTCAAAATGATTTTGTTTAAAAATCCGAGTCTTCCGTCTTTGATAAGATTTTCGCCGGCGTGAATGAACGCTCCCCATGTTCCATCAACAAACATTATAAAAAAGAGCAGTGGTGGATTTACGCCGAGCAATATGCAAATAGAAGTACGAATAACGTCGGCATACGGTGCTTCGAGGAAGAAATGAGCAAACGTTACGGAAAGGTTCATATTTTCCGGAGCATGGTGGGTGGAATGAAGACACCACAACAATCTTACTTTGTGCGCAAGAAAGTGATACACGAAGTGAGCCAGCTCCCACACGATATAGCCATAGATCAGCCAGTACCATGTGAAGGTACTATTGAAGATAGCATAGGGTGTAAGCAGCCCAATACAAAACGCGACTGCGGCGATCGATATAAAACGGGAAATGAACCGATTAAAGATATGTACGAACATCGTGATCTTGTAATCAGAAAGTTTGAACTTACTGGTTAGAGAAGCTCGAATGACTTCAATAATGAGCAACAGTGGAATGAGGGGGCCGATGGCCGAAATAATTCCATTGTAAGTAAGCAGTGCTGAATAGTCGCCAGTGCTAAAAAAATTGAGCCAGCCTTTGATTCCAAAAAAGCTGATAACCTCGTCGCCAAGTATCCTTAAGATTTCCATAGTGAATTATTGTTAGCGCCTCGTTCGGGTTAAATGTAGCAAATTGTTTAATAGGGTACACCCCCAGCGGGTGCCTGGGTGCCTAGGTAGCTGGGTAGCTAGGCACACTCGCTCGTATAACACTCTGCTCCTTAAACACTGTCATCCCGAGCGATTGCTTGTTATCAAAAAACTGCGCCAATGGAATGGGTTTTGCAAGCTTTCTTACTATTCGTGAATTTTCTCGCGAAGGATCTGTCCGAGGCCAGGCGCAATGACGCTATTAACAAAACCTGTCTCTACGTTGGGTAGATCCTTCGCGGAAGAGCGAATCAATTCTAAAAAATCGCGTGCCTTCATCTTGGTAGTGTCATCCAGAGCGGTTGCTTCTTATCAAACGACTGCGCCAATGGAATGGATTTTGCAAGCTTTCTTACTATCGATGAATTTTCTCGCGAAGGATCTGTAGGACGCCTTGTGTAATAACGCTAAAAACATAACCCGTCCTGAAGTTTGGCGGTGCCTTCGCGGAAGAACGAATCAATTCTAAAAAATCGCGTGCCTCCATTTCAAGTGAGCAGTCTTTAATAAAAGGTGAAGGCGCTCTGAATGACAACTTAATGTGAGTTGCCAATCTCATCCAGCATCCCTTTAATAAACCTCTGCTCGTCGACAAAATTCGTCTGTGTGATGGCTTTCGTTAGAAACTCCCTTGCTAAGGAATCATTTCTTTCGTGATGATGAAACTTTCCCAGCGTGGCGTTCAAAAGATAGTATTGGTTAAGGAAAGGATGACGATGCAGCCGATCCAGGATTTCAAAGGCTTCTTTTTTTTGTGCAGCATAATAAAGTGCAATTGCGAAATTCAATTCAACGAATGGATTTGAATCATCTTGTAAAAGTTTTGAATAAAGACTTGTGATGGTGTTCCAATCTGTTTGTTCAAAAGTAGTTGCCGAACAGTGCAGGCAGGCAATGGACGCTTCGATGTGGTAGCTGGATATTACATCGCTCTGTGATTGCTTCAGGTATTCGCATCCTAGCGTGATCAAATCTTTTTCCCAAAGCGAACGATCTTGTTTCTCGAGATCCAACAAGTCGCCTTTCGAGGTAAACCTCGACTTGAATCGGGCGCTGTTAAACAACATCAATGAAAAAAGCGCGGCTGTTTCCTTGGTTCCCAGAGGACTATCCAGTAGTATTTTAGTCATGGTGAGAGCTTCCTCACACAAGTCCTCCCTCAGCAATTGTTTACCCCATGACGATTTATATCCTTCGTTAAAAAGTAAATAGAGGATCTTGTGAACAATTGGAAGTCTCTCTATGAAAGAATTTGTATCTGGTTCTTCAAGAATTATCTTTTCATCTTTTATTTTTTGGCGTGCACGTAACAGTTGTTTGTCAACGCCATCGATGGTCATGCCCAGGATCTTCGCGATCGCTTCTACTTTAAAATTGACAACATATTTCAGAGTGATGACCACCTGGGTCTTTGGTGAAAGATCGGGATGAGCGCACGCGAATAGTAGGGTTAGTGGCTGGTCATTTAGTACTGATTCCGAAAACTTATGTTCCATAGAAGCGATATCCGCAAGGTCATCGGAGATGATACTTTGTCTTTTGTTTCTGCTGATAATGTTGAGTGCCTTATTCCTGCATACTTTATATATCCACGCTTTGCTATGCATTGGAACACCCTGTGTCCGCCAGTGGGTTAAGGCAGTGGAGAATGCATCGTGAACAATATCTTCGGCCGTCTCCGGGTCGATGTCACGCGACGAGTACAAAAGGGAAGCAACCAATTTTCCAAAGAGCGCTTTGTATAGTTGATCTATCTCTTGCTGAACGGTATCCACTAGTTGAATTCTTTGGTCTGAACCGTGATTAATGGGATTATCAGGATTACGTTGATTTCAAGTTAATACGTTTTGAAGTCTCCGCACAATCCTGATAATCCCTTAATCCTACAAATCACGGTCTAAATCACGGTCATTTTTTCAATACGGCATCGCCTGAACCAGTACTAATAGATATCCGTGGTTTGCCCGTTCCTCTTACCGCTGTCTTCTGAATTGTTACGTCGCTATTGGAATGATTTATTTCTTCCGTCTTGTCGAAAGCAAAAGGGGCGTCAATGTTTCCGTGCTTCTTGCTGGCTTTCATCACGATCTCGCCGTTAATCTCATGCCCGCTAAAATTTGCAATTGCATCGCCTGAACCGCTGGATATTGACAGGTCATGTTTCGGCGACGCTGCAAGTTGAACTTCCGCAGTACCGGATCCTGTACTAAATGTGCTTGGACCTTCCAATGTAATGCCAGCGCAATTAATATTGCCGCTTCCCGTCGTTATTTTTAATTCTGCTACGCTTTCTGAAATACGGTGACTACCTGATCCTGTAGTAAGATGCAACTTGCCTTTTGCACCTTTTACACGGAAGCCGCCAGACCCTGAAGTTGCCTTGATAGTCCCACCTACGTTTTCAAGTTCTATATCACCCGAACCGGTAGTGCATTCAATCTCACCGGTAGTTCCCGTGAAAGTAAAATCGCCTGATCCTGTCGTCGCATCCAGATCCAGGGCGAGACCAGAAGCCTCGACGTCGCCGGAACCGGTGGTGAATTCGATGGAAAGATTATCTGGTACGGTAAGTTTCCAGTCGGCACTGCCATTGGAGCTGTTATTATGAAACTTTTCCTTTACGACCAGCACGTCTCCTTGCTGATCAAACGACGGAGTGTAATCATCATCGTCGTATGTGTATTTTAAGTCAACCTTAACCGTCGCGTTGCCGCTCTTTGTGATAACACAACTTCCCGATGCTGTTCCCATCCTGATCTTTTTTATTCCGCTGAAAGTCTTGGTGACGTCCTTCTGGGCGAGCAATGTCAACGGCAATAAAAGTGCGGCCAGCGCTATTAGATTGAAGGGTGCGTTTTTCAGTTTCATAGGATTTAATTTTATGGGTTACTGCTCAAAGACCGGAAGGTGACATCAGGGTTGCAATTTTTTTGGATTTATTTCGAGTGCGTGCCTGTGTGCTTTAATTTTCTTAAATATTTTGCCCTGCAGTCCGATGCCGTATTGATTAGCCAAACCCCTTGAATAATTTTACCTTAGCGAGCTTTGCCGCATCCCCGAAAAAACGAAAATGAAACGCTTTATCTATCTCTTACCTATTTCGCTTACACTTTTTCAATGTAAAGATACGCCTGAACCGCTGTATACATCAATTCGATCAAACGCCTCAGGTATCACATTTTCAAATGTCATCACCTCCAGCGATTCTACGTCTGTTCTTGATTCTGAATACTTGTACAATGGCGGTGGTGTGGCAGTAGGAGACGTCAATAACGACGGACTGCTTGACCTCTATTTTACGGGCAATATGGTGTCAAGCCGACTATACCTCAATAAGGGCAACCTTACATTCGAAGATGTGACTGATAAAGCAAAAGCGGGAACCACAACCTGGGCAAATGGTGCATCGATGGTCGACATCAATCAGGATGGTCATACTGACATTTATGTTTCTGTGGGAGGAACGCGAAAGACCCCTGAGAAAGATCGTTCCAACATGCTCTTTATAAATAATGGCGACGGGACGTTTACTGAATCGGCCAAGCACTACGGGCTGGCAGATTCTGGTTATGGGATCCACAGTGCTTTTTTTGACTACGACCGCGACGGAGATCTCGACATGTATCTGCTTCGCAATTCTTTTGTTGATTACCATCGGAACAGATCGAAACCAAAAGTCTTAAATGGTGAGGCTGCGTCAACAGATAAACTTTTCCGCAACAATGGTGACTTGACGTTCACGGACATATCACGCGAAGCCGGAATACTTATCGAAGGTTTTGGCCTGGGCGTCGTGGTTTCCGATATAAATGATGACGGATGGCCGGATGTTTATGCCGCCAATGATTTTATTACGAACGACCTGATGTACATCAATAACAAGAATGGCACTTTTACCAATCACGCAGCCCAGTACCTGAAACACCAGACATTCAACAGTATGGGTACTGACATTTCCGATTACAATAATGACGGTATGGTCGACATTGTCGTCGTTGATATGCTTCCTGAGGACAACAAACGTTGGAAGCTCACGAGCCGCGGAAACACCTATGATGAATTTCAAAATGGAATTAATAATGGTTATGAACATCAATACATTCGTAATACACTGCAATTAAATAACGGTAACGGTTCGTTTAGTGAAGTCGGCCAAATTGCTGGAATGGAAGCAACTGAGTGGAGTTGGAGTTCTTTGTTCGCCGATTATGACAACGACGGATTGAAAGATCTTTTTATAAGCAACGGCTATCGGCAGGATATCATCAACCTCGATTTTGTTGTTTACGGCGACAAGGAACTTACCATGGGCCAACTTCCGGAAGCTGACGATAAGGCAAGACGCGACCTTCTTAGCGAGCTGCCCGGGATCAAGGTCCACAACTACATGTACAAGAACAAGGGAGATTTAACATTCACTGATGAATCCGTTGCCTGGGGAATGGGCCTTCCAACTTATTCAAACGGCGCTGTGTACGCCGACCTTGACAATGACGGCGACCTCGATGTCGTCACAAACAACATCGATGAAGAAGCATCGCTTTGGGAGAGCCATCTCAATCAGTTGACAGCAGGTAAAAAACCAAATTACCTCAGGATTTCACTGTCAGGTCCACCATCCAACAGGGAAGGTTTGGGAACTACAGCCAAACTTAGAAACAAGGGAATACTTCAACATCAGTACTTCAGTCCATACAGGGGCTACTTGTCAACAGTTGAACCATATCTTCACTTTGGTCTCGGAACATCCGCCACTGTGGATAGCGTTGAAATTATCTGGCCCGATGGCAAATATCAACTGATTAAAAATGTAAACGCAAACCAGGTGTTGAAGGTCGATTATGCGAAGGCGTCTGTCCGTGTAATTAGAGATGAAACTAAACCGGTCACATTGTTTACCGCTACGGACAGCACCTGGAATCTGAATTACACTCACGTCGAGAATATGTTCGTTGATTTCAAGCTTCAACCAACAATACCTCATATGCACTCGCGCAGTGGACCAGGTGTAGCAGTTGGGGATATTAACGGCGATGGTAAAGAAGACTTTTACGTCGGAGGTGCCGATGGATCGCCAGGAGTGATGTTCGTACAATCAGCTAACGGAGTATTTGAAAAAAACCTTGGCATTAAAAAGGATAGTCTAATAGAACAAACCGGCGTACTACTTTTTGATGCGGACAACGACAATGACCTCGACCTGTACGCAGTAAGTGGTGGAACTGAAAAGGTTAAGGAATCGGATCATTATCAGGATCAGCTTTATATCAACGATGGGCACGGGGCATTTGCTGTCGCCAAAGATGCGCTTCCTCAGATTCGTCAAAGCGGCTCATGTGTGGTTGCTGGTGATTATGATCGCGATGGTGATCTTGACCTGTTTGTTGGCGGTCGGATTATTCCAAAGGAATACCCGATGCCAGCCGGCAGCTTCCTGCTTAGAAATGACAGCAAGAATGGGGTCTCTAAGTTCACAGATATAACCGCAGAAGTTGATGACCTCGGAGGCATCGGACTGGTATGCTCCGCGTTGTGGAGTGATTATGACAACGACGGATGGCTGGATCTGATAATAGTTGGAGAGTTTATGCGTGTCACTTTCTTTCATAACGATAAGGGTACACTTTCGAATGTAACGGATGATACGGGCCTTGAACACACATCAGGATGGTGGAACAGTTTAGTCGCAGGTGACTTCGATGCGGACGGCGATATGGATTATGTCGCAGGGAATCAAGGGCTCAATAGCCACTTTCACGCAACCGCCGATGAACCACTTTGCATCTATACAAGTGACTATAATAAAGATGGTCGCCTCGATCCGGTAATGAGCTACTACGTGCAGGGACAAAAGTATGTAGGTCACTCACGTGATAATATCATCGACCAGATCAATTCGTTTCGTGGCCGGTTCAGAACTTATACTGATTACGCAAATGCGACCTTTGAAGAAATGTTTCTGCCGGAAGAGCTTGACGAAGCCTATGAGATATGCAGTGACCGGTTCGAAAGCAGCTATATCGAAAACCTCGGGAAAGGCAAGTTCAGGATATCCGCATTGCCCTTGATCGCGCAGATCTCTTCGGTTTACGGAACGACTACCGGTGACTACGATGATGACGGTAATCTCGATGTATTGTTAGTGGGCAACTCTTACGCGCCAGAAATATCATCCGGACGTGACGACGCCAGCATAGGGTTGTTTTTGCAGGGAGATGGTAAAGGTAATTTCAAACCTATCGATGTTTCAAAGACTGGCTTCTTCGCCGACAGAGATGCAAAGGGCTTTGCAGCACTCATGCTGCCAGATGGCAGGGAACTAATGATCGTCGCTAATAACGATAGCCCTATGCAGACTTATGTTACACGCAACTCCGGAAGTTATTACTCAGCCGTTCCGGCTGATGCTTATGCGTTGATAACGTTAAAAGACGGCCGGCAGCGTAAACACGAATTCTATTTTGGGTCAACTTACCTTTCCAACTCATCAAGGGGCGTGAAAATTCCTGCTGGTGTTAAGGATGTCGTCGTCTTTGACACGCATGGTAAAAGCCGGCAGATAAGTGCTGGACAGCTTTCAAATTAAAATCATAGGCTATAGATTCATAAATGCCTGGTCACGACGATCACAATTGAGGCTCAACGACGTCGTGCGCTTTGTGCTTCGTCGTGGACATTGTGACCTGTATTAGTGCCTCACGTGTATAATATTTATTGTTCCTCAGGCTTCTGAAATGAAATGCGTAACACGACAAAGCCCAGGATCAACATTGAAATACTTAAGATCTGTCCTATGTTCAAAGCCATTGACGACTCGAATGTGGCCTGAGGTTCCTTTAAGAATCCAAATATGAAATTGAAGACAGCCGAGCTGATGAGGAAAATACCTGTTAGCGTTCCCGCTGGAGTATGGCTTTTACTCTTGTTCCAGATCACAAACATCACAATAAAAAGAAGGAAATAGGATATCGCCTCGTAGAGTTGGACGGGATGTCTGGCAATTCCGGTTGTCCTCACCCGTCCTATGAAAACGTCTTCTTTTTCCTGGAAGATCGTGTAATGGAGAGGTTCCTCACCTGACTCGTACATAAGTTTAGGATTGTCAAACAGGAATGTTTTTACATCGCCGATCAAAAATTCTTTCACCAGCTGCTCCGTTGCGCCAGGTCTGTAGAATAAGTACAAAAGAAGGGCACTATGTCCCTTGGTTTCCGGGTGCAGGGCTGTGTCGGGTTTTACCTCGACATTCTGGAGCGGGTTTTCTCCGCCAGGATTACGCATGATGCAGCACGGCAATTTTTGAAGCCCATCCGTCACAGGTCTGATAAATATCACACCGCTCTTGCTGCTGGTCGGCTTGCCGGGGATTTCCGCATTGAAAAAATTTCCTATTCCAACGAACACGCCTGTTAGTGCGATCGCTATCATAACCCGGTCAAGAACCTTGAAGTATTTTTGATCACCTTTTCCTTTCCGGACGTACAACCAAATCACAATCACCACGGCAATAACGCCGCCGTATCCCGAAAGTCGTTCAATACCGGCAAACTGAAAGGAAGGCTTAAATTGAAATGGAAGAAATGCCTCCAACGGCTTTGTCAGAATTGTATTAGGCTCGTAAAAGAGGACATATCCGAGCCTTACCCCAATAACAGCAGCTACGAGAATGTATATGATAAGTTTTTCTACGTCGGAGGCAGGCTTTCCTTCTTTCTTATAAATATACGCCAGCACGGCGCGCGCTGTAAAAAAACCCAACACGAAAAGAAGGACATACCACCGAAGTACAAAAGGTCCGATTGAAAATACAATTGGACTACCATTCCAGACTATGAAGTTGAACATGCCGTCTTATTGAAGAATCCAAAGTGGTAGATTGACAACATATTTCCAAATAGCAACATCTCAGCAGCGGGTTTTTTGATCTTAATGCAGGCAGTGCGCTTTCTTTTTCGTTCCATTCTTGATCCTGGCGATTTGTTTTGTGATCTTGTGTTTTTTGATTCGGGTATCACGCCGTAAACTTATCAATAATTCATTGAATCGATATGAAAATTGGGGAGTCAGGGATCCAACTATCTTTTGAAAATCAGGTCGCCGTCGTAACTGGCGCCGCGACCGGATTGGGATATGCCATTGCTAAAGCACTGAAGGCGCATAATGTACGTGTAGCGGTGCTTGACAAAGACGTTACTCCTCTACGCAACGACAAAACACTTAATGCCGATTGTTATCACGTCGACATTGTTTCCGAGGAGGAAGTAAGAACAGCGATCGAAGACATTGGAAAGAAATTTGGACGGATTGATATTCTGGTCAATAGTGCGGGTATCACCGGACTAACTAACATAAAGAGCCATGAAACTTCATCTGACAATGTGAAAAAGGTTTTTGATGTGAATTTTATGGGCAGTTATTACACATCGAAATATGCAATTCCACAGATGCTGAAAAATAATTACGGACGCGTCTTGCATATAGCATCCGTTGCGGGGAAAGAAGGAAACGCCGGGATGCTCGCGTATTCAGCGTCGAAGGCGGCTGTTATCGGCATGACCAAAGTGCAGGGTAAAGAGTACGCTGACTCCGGCATAACTGTGAATGCGTTGGCGCCTGCAGTTATTCAAACTGCCATGGTCGACGCAATGCCACCCGAGCAGGTCAAATATATGACGGACAAGATCCCTATGAAACGATGCGGCTCTCTTGATGAGGTTGCAAATCTTGCATTGTACATTGTTTCATCCTTAAATAGTTTCACGACTGGATTTACGTTCGACCTCACGGGTGGTCGTTCCACTTATTGAAGGTATCAAATTTAATAAGATCGATATGGATGTAAAAAAAATACCGGTAGGCGTCGTTGGATTGGGACTCATGGGTTGCAGCATCACGACATGTATGCTAATGGCAGGTCATCCCGTAATAGCTGTTGCGCCCGTTCCCGATGATCTCAAATTTGCGAAGAACAGAATAAGTGATCACCTCCGTCGCTCGCGCAAAGAAGGATTGATCACCAGTCCACCGCAGCATTATCATAAGAGTCTTAAGATATCCGAAGACTATGGACTATTAAAAGATTGTCAGCTTGTGATCGAGTGCACGCTGGAAAATCTGGATATTAAGCGCTCCGTTTACGAAAAGATCGAGGCGGTGATACGACCGGATGCACTGCTTACCAGCAATACATCAGCAATACCGATAAGTATTTTGCAGAAGCAAACACGATTACCTAAACGTTTCTATGGATTGCACTGGATGGAGCCGTCGCATACGACACGGTTTCTTGAAGTGATCTGCGGAGATCAAAGCGACGTATCAGGGGGTGAATACCTTTATGAACTTTCACAACGGTGGGGCAAGGAGCCGACATTAGTTCGCAAGGATATACGGGGTTTTATTACAAACCGGTTGATGTACGCGTTATACCGGGAAGCCTTCTACCTCGTCGAAAACGGATATGCCACAGTGGAAGACGTCGATCGTGCTTGCCGGAATGTTCCCGGATACTGGATGACATTAGTAGGACCCTTCCGCTGGATGGATCTTACGGGAGTCCCTGCTTATCACACAGTAATGAAAGACCTGTTTCCGACGCTGAATAATCAAACTGAAGTGCCGAAACTCATCGACGATATTGTGAAGGCCGGTGGACGAGGGGTAGCGAATGCACATGGTTTTCACTCCTACACAGAGGAGGAAGCGAAACTTTGGGAAGAAACCTATAAAAAATTTAGCTACGAAGTCCGTAAGCTGGCTTTAAAGTACCCGGCGGATGTAGTGACGAGGAAATTGACAAAGAAAAAGAAATGACCTGTTGTTTGTCCTTACGGATCAGCGAAGATCAGCCGGAAAACTACGTCTGAAATGCAATTCCCGCAGATGACCCAGATTGAATACACCACCGAGTAGCTCGGGGCAGGCGCAGATTTACGCGGAACGGATCTGCGAAGATCAGCGTGTCTTTTGATCAGCGACGATCAGCGGGAAAAACATTCGAAAAATCGGCACGTCTTCCAGATGATGGACGACGATTCTGCCAATTTGTTTGCTATTGAATTGAAACTATTTCTTTCAATAATCTCAGATTATCGTTATTCAACAATTCATCCGGTATGGGAGCAACGTTACCGGCGAACGCATCACGACACCACTGAGCCATCTTGTCGTTAGGTTGTTTTTTCACCCATTCACTTAAAAGTTTCTCACCTTCTTCGTGACGGCTAAGGTTTCTAAGCGCAAGGGCGGTTATAAGCGTGTTCGGATTTTCTGCGCCACTCTTATAGGCAACAACACTTTTCCAACTTGTTTCAGCATAAGCGTTTCCCTTTGATTTCTCAATCGCCAAACCTTCAAGGTACTTTTCTGGCCGATCATCTATATCACTATCATATGGCTTTCCAACTCCAAGCCTTTCGGGCCACTGCCGCGATTTCCCGATCGAAGATGATGCGTCGCGGAATTTTCCGCGCTTCAATTGATCAATAGCTTGCATGAGCCATGCTTCACGATACAGCTGTCGCCCTTCTGTGGCGCCTTCGTAAGGAAGAATTCTTATTTTTTCCAGCAGGTCGCTGCTGGCTTTGTACTGCTTGCTGAGCAAAAGAGCCTTTGCAAGCAACATGCTGATGCGGAAATCATTGGGAAACTTTTTCGAATAGTCTTTGGCGGCTGCCGCTGCTTCCTCGTATCTTTTTTGTTCAATGAGATGATTAACCAACAATTTGCCATAACGCCATTCTTTCGGATCAAGCTCCGCTGCGCGCCGCACGTCACTGTTATAATTCAGATCGGAAAATAGCGCAGCTCTTGAAGCGTAAAAGGGGGCATACTCCGGATTGCCGCACTGAGTGAATAGTGATTTGGCCGCTGTCAAGTTATTCATGTTCCAGTAAATAAGCCCAAGGTAGTATTTAGGCTTCCAGCTTTCCGATTGCTGAACTGCCCATCCAAGAACTTTGGCGCTGCTTTGCCGGAATGGAAAAACCAGATGTGTCGAAAGCGCATTCGCTTTTTCAATATACGTTGATGCATCAGGCTCCTTAAGATGGGTCTTGAGTAACGCGATCCAATAATAAACTTCGGGATTTTCGGGTGCAAGAAGTAGCACGGCAAGGCTTTCATTTGGCTGGCCAAGTGAATGATACCAGTCAGCCAGTTCCAGATATGTTTCTGTTGAAAGTTCATTTCGAATCAAGGACTTAAACTCATTTGCTGATGCTGTAGATGGCTGCGAGCGATATTGTTCAAACCTTATGAAGTGATTGAGTGGATTAAGGGCGGTGAGCTTCGTCAGCGACGCGTTTGATTTGTCTTTTTCTCCAAGAATCCTATATGCGGTGGCCATAATTTGTAAGGCCTCCGTATTATTTGTATTTACTTCCAGGGATTTTCCGGCGTAAGCGATTGCATTCTTTAAGTCGCCTTCGGAAAAATATATTTTACTAAGGCCTGTGAAAGACGCTCCACGATATTCGGTGGACATAGCGGCAATATCAAAACCATCCTTTGCATCAGCAATCTTTCCCATTTGAAGGTTAGCCTGTGCATAATAATAATTTGAGGCGGGATCGTAGGTGTCGATACTTAACGCATGACGAGAATATTCCAGCGCTTTATCGTAGTCCATGTTTCTAAACTTCAGCATCGACATCGCTGATAGTGCAGGCACGTAGTTTGGATCCTTCTCAAGGCATTTTCGAAGTTTCTCTTCCGCCGTGATGTAAAAACGTTGATGCAGGTCTTCTTTGCCTTGCAGATATAATCCATATGTGCTTGTCCAGTCAAAGTCGCGCGGAGAATCTACAGGTCTCCCGAGAACATCATGGTTTGGATCTGTCCGGTATACCATCTTATGGCCACCAACGACAACCCTAACATCATTTATATTACCCTTGAACGATATTGAATCGGTAAACACAACCAAAGGCTTGAGTGCAATCTCCTCACTATATAGCACGCGGTAGCCTTCAAATATCTGGATGGATTCTTTGCTATCCTGCAAAGAAGAGAAGTCGATTCTAAGATAACCATTCCTTGACCTGATGTTAAGTGCACCAATCTCGTTGGCTTTGACAAATCCTCCCGTTTTCATAACGGGGAACCAATACTCCGTCCAGCTATCGGTAGTTGATGGTGTGAATCCTGTATGCTTGAAGGGTGTAAATGTACTTCCTGGTGAGGCCTGGTTAAAGAGTCTGCCAGACTGAACTTCCACATACTGGCCATCAGTATCCGACAAAAGCTTGTCCCATATCATGCCCTGAGGGGAGAGCCCCCATATCCATATTTTTTTTCCCGCTTTTTCATCGTGTGGCGAATAACGGCCCATGCCAAAATTGTCACGGTGCCAATATGCGCCAAAGAAGTCAGTGTATTTTCCAAAGACGTGATATGATTTATAACCTCCGAAATCATTCTGTTCATAGAATGAAATGTCTTTGCCGTTCTCTCTATTGATCTTCCATTCCGCATATTCTCCTTCATGGCCGATATATTTGGTTCCGGGATATATGAACTCAAGATCACCAGCAGCCTTAATTCCCGTATTCATCCACGTGTAGTAAGGCTGGTCAAGAGATGAACTGTTGTGCCAGAAGGAACGAGTTGTGAAATAGGCCTTCTCCTTAGGTAGATTGATTTCAATCGTCCAGTAGGTTCGAGTAAGCAGATCGAGTGTACCGATATAACAACTCACGCTTCCATCATCTTTTTTTTGGGTTAGGAAATCGACTGGTGTTGCACAATTAGGAGTATGTCCGATGATACCGTAGTTGGCTTCTATGCCGCCACTGGTCCATGGCCCGCGCATGGCAACGTCACGAAATTTTACAACCTGATTATAATAGAGAAAGGGACGGCCTGAAGATTTTTCCCAGGCTCCCCAAATCTTTCCGCCGATCTCCGGAAGTATCATAACTTTTATAAAATCGTTCTCAAGCTCAACTACCTTCCATTCTTTGTCGGTAGCAACGTTCGTGTATCCATCGAATCGATAGTATGGATAGATCGGCCCCATCTTGGCTACAGGGTCTGGGTCGGAAAAGCCGTAGGTCCTGAATACTTTTTTATACTCTTTTGCCGAGGAGACATTTTGAGCATTGGCAATAAAGCTTGCCATAGACATTAGCACAATAAAAAAATTCTTCATTGGTGGTGGTTGTTGAAAGAAAAATCGTCTTACTCACTCAGCATTAATACGCCGAATGAGGAGGGTATGTGAAAGTCGGGTGTTTCTGATGCAGGCTTTAGCCAACTGATCCATTTCATATCCGCCTTATCACCTTCCAGTGCGTAACAGTCGGCGCGAAATAGTCCGGCTTCAATCTTATTGCCTTTTAAGAGTCCTAGTTTGATTAGAGATTCTTTTTGAATTGCCACTTCGACATTGTAGCCATCCGTCGTTCGGGTGGCTTTCACTATTAATTGTCCTGCCGGCCATGACCATGCCGGGTTAAACTTCCTGTGATATTCTGCTTCGTAGTCCAATACCCGTCCGTTTGCATCCAGCTCGAGGCAGTAATAAGGAGTCAGTCGATCGTCCTTTCTAAAAAATATTTCTACCCTGTCTGAATTTACAGCCTCAAGCTTATCATTCTTTACCACGTATACTTTAATATCCGAATCCTGAACTTCAAAAAGGCAATATAACCACGTCTTATTATGAAGCGCTTTAAACGAGGTGGTAGTGGAGCGTTTGTTGTCCCACGGATATTCAAATTCAGTGAGCTTATTTGCTTTCCGCCAAAGCTTACTATCTCCCTTGCCTGTTACTACCACTTCATCATGTTGGATATTCTCTACGGAATAGGTTTTTTGTCCATCTGCATGCATAACGGTTATCATATAGGTAATAAAATATAAAAGGCCAGCCATGTTCGTCTTAAAATAGCAGCGATTTCAGGATGCCGCACTTTGTAATATTTCTTTCAGTCTTTTGGCAACCGTACGTTCCTCGCCGGGGACCATCATCCAAGTGGTGATGTCAACGGAAGTATCGTCGCCCATTGTTTCGATAGAAGGATGGCCGGTACGAAGCGCATCGCGGACTTGTTCAGGAGTTATCTTGACTTTGGTATTATCCCACCGAATCTTAATGGAAGGTACGTGATTAGCTACGGGCGGAACGTGTATCTCCGTCTTGACGCCGGCTACAGTCGAAGCCGTGTCGTTGATAAGCTTTACCTGCTTTTCCCACATTGCCCATTCCTGCTGGAAATCTTTTGCGAGATAAACTTCAAGGGCAACGAGCATTCCCAGGATTTCTTCCTTGTTTACTTTCATTCCCCTTCCAACGGTGTCGCCATTGGGTGGCGCGTTCTTGCGGGCCGCGGCTATCAGATCCTTTCTGCCGAGAAGAAGCCCGGCGCTTTGTGGTCCCCGGATTCCTTTTCCGCCAGAGAAACAAACCAGGTCGAATCCCATTTGCGTGTATTTCCAAAGATTCTCTACCGGAGGTACGTCGGCGGCACAATCGTTGAACGTGGGTATGTTATACTTCTTTCCGATAGCAACAAATTCCTCGTCTTTAACCTTTCCCAATGGATTGCCAGTGTTTAGGAACCATAACATTGCCGTCTTTTCATTGATAGCAGCTTCCAGGTCTTTCCGTGTTTCCACTTCTATTATTTTGACACCACAATTCTGGATCGCGTGCGCATAACCGACCCGGTGTGATTTCTGCATGATCACTTCTGTTTTCATTCCAGTCATATCGAGTGGAATGCTTTGAACCTTCTTCAGGTCACCGCCGGTAAGAACCGCTGCTGTTCCAAGCGTGATGGCCGAAGCTGCACCTGCTGAAACCATTGCTGCCTCACATTTTAACAGTTCAGCGATTCGTTCGCCGACTTTGTCCTGCAGGTCTTCGAGTCTCACGAATTGAAGCGCGGCATAATTTATTGCCTTTACAACTTCGGGATGGGGAAGTGAAGCGGTAAGCATGGTATAAGTCCCGGCGGCATTTATAAAAGTTCTTATGCCGAGTTCCTTGAAATAATCGCGCTCAAAATCCTTTTCGGATGAACTCGCGATCGCATCGTGTCCGTTCAGACCTCCGATCAGGGGCAGGGTAATCAATCCTTTGAGCAAATCTCTCCGTTTTGTCATGGTTATAGTTTTTTAAGAGACATAGGTAATTTTTGAACTGTTCTATGTTAATAAGAGAGCGTTTTTCCCCCATCGCCTGTTTCCTAACCCTACCGTCCACAAAAACTAATGAAAATTCCTGAAGGTTGGGGTGGAAGCATAGATCATTCGTTTGAAGTCATTTTGCAATCGAAAGAAGTCTTTTGAGCAATGGAAGGGGGTGTGTGTGCGTGTGCGCGCACAAAATTAGTGTGTGCGGATACATAAGTTAAATTTACTTGCTTTTTTGTTAACGTTGCCATAGCTTAGTTAAAAGAAATAAAATATTGCACTGGTTTTATTTCTTCGAATCCATCTTTTAACAAACCCATAACAAATGAAAAAATGTTTACCAAAACTCATCGTCTTGCTCTTTCTGTCGAGCGCTACTGCATTGGCGCAGACCGTGACAGGAACAGTGACATCAGGCGTTGACGGATCACCTTTGCCCGGCGTGTCGGTATTGGTGAAGAGTACCACAACAGGTACTACCACAGACACGGACGGAAAGTACACCATTCAGGTGCCCGACCAAAACGCGGTACTAGTTGTATCGTTTATCGGATTTGCGTCACAGGAAGTCGCAGTCGGAAGTAGGACAGTTATTGACGTGTCTTTATTGGAGGACGTTCAACAATTAAGTGAAGTTGTCGTTACTGCATTAGGTATCTCACGCGAAACAAAAACACTGGTGTATGCTACCGAACAAGTTAAGCCGGCCCAGTTGACAGAAGTGAGGGACGCTAACAACGTTCTCAACGGTCTGCAAGGTAAAGTTACCAACGCGGTCATTACGCAAGGTTCAGGCGGACCTGGCAGCGGTGCAAGAATCGTATTGCGTGGAAATCGTTCCATCCAGGGAAACAACAATGCCTTAATTGTTGTGGATGGTGTTCCTATCAACAACGGAACGAATGGCACGATTACCAGTGACTTTGGAGGATTGCAAGGTATTGACGGCGCATCCAATATCAACCCCGATGACATTGAATCCATGACTATTTTGCGTGGAGCGTCGGCAGCAGCGTTATATGGTAGCGCAGCTGGAAATGGTGTAATCGTAATTACAACGAAAAGAGGAACAAAGGACAGAATTTCCGTAACGATAAATTCCGGAGTGACTTCAGAGAAGCCTTTTGTCCTTCCCAAATTCCAGAACAGTTATGGCCAGGGCAACTCTGGTGTGATCACAACCAGCACTGACGGCAAGTCTACTTCAGGAGAAAGCTGGGGTGCGCCACTCGATGGTCATATGATCACGGCTTACAACGGTGAACAGAGACCTTACTCTGCACAACCAGACAACGTCAAGGACTTTTACAGAACGGGTGTTACCTGGAACAACTCCATTGGAGTTACAGGCGGAACGGAAAAGATGCAGACTTATTTGTCGTACACAAATAATAAGATTCAGGGAATTCAGCCGCGGAACGATTTGAATCGTCACACTTTTAACTTGCGCGTGTCGAACGACATCGGAAAGAGATTCAAGACGGATGGTAAGATCACATATATATCTCAAAATATTGATAACCGTTACGAAACCGGCGAATCAGCACTTTCTCTCCCGATCACTATTGGGCAGATTCCCCGAAATGTGAGTTTGTCGGATGCGAAAAATTATCAGACCATCAACAATCTCGGTGTTCCCGAACGGGCACCTTATCCTGTAATTAACCCGGCTCTTTATCAAAATCCATACTGGATAATCAACCGGACGGAGACAGATGAAGTCCGCGACCGTGTAATGGGTTTCATTACAGCGCAGTTCGATATCACTAGTTGGTTGCACATCAGAGGAAGAGGTAACCTGGATAAGATCATTGACCGCCAGGAAAGAAAATTCTCCAATGGAACAGTCGGCGTTAGCGGAGTTGGTGGTGCTTATAATAAAACCAACACCACGGTTACTCAAAAGTGGTTTGATGTAATTTTAGAAGGTAATAACAAAATAACCGACGACCTTAAAATCGATTACCGCGTTGGTGCTATTTTACAGGATAACAAGTGGGAGCAACTCTATAATAGTGCAAACGGACTTAATGTTACGAACGTATTCAGTCTGAATTTTGCAACTAACCGGGCTTACTCCGAAGATGCATCTCATGTTCAGACCCAATCCGTGTTCGGTCAGATCAACCTGGCTTTCAAGGAAGCTATCTTCCTTGATGTCAGCTTACGTGAGGACTGGGCTTCTACGCTTCCTAAACCTTATAATTATAGCTATCCTTCGGTTGGTATCTCTGGCATAATCTCGGATCTGATTACCATGCCACAAGCAATCTCATTCTTGAAACTAAGTACCAGCTATGCTCAGGTAGGAAACGGCGGCGCATTTGGCGCTCGTAATAATACGTATAGCTATTCTGCTGGAGCAGGACATGGATTCATTTTCAGAGATGCGAGGAAAGCCATCCCGGGTTTGAAACCAGAAATGGTTGAAAACTTTGAGATAGGTCTTGATCTTAAGCTTTTTGAAAATCGTTTGGGGATGCAGTTCACTGCGTACCAAAGCAGCTCAACCAACCAATTGTTAACAGTTAGTCTGCCTGCCGGTACTGGTTACTCCAGCCAATATATCAATGCCGGTGAGATCCAGAACAAAGGACTTGAGTTAACCCTCAATGCAACGCCGGTGAAGACAACAGACTTTACCTGGGATATCGCCTTTAATATGGGTATGAACAGGAACAAGGTTGTCGAATTAACGGAAACAGTTAAGGAATTCCTTATCGTAGATTCAGGATTTGGCCGGTCGGCGACCCCAGTAGTTAGAGAAGGTGGAAGCTATGGCGATATGCTCGGCTTCTTCTGGATGAACTCTGGCGACGTGTATGATAACGGCAAGTTGGTTAGTCATTCCGATGAAGGAACTCGCCTAGTTACTGCAACCGGCGCGCCTCTGTCTTCAATCACTACAGGTGCTCAGGCTGTTCTTGGAAACTTTCAACCCAAAGCAACCTTTGGTATGACCAATATCTTAAGGTATAAGGAATTGGGATTGAGAATTCTGATCGACGGTCGCGTTGGTGGTACAATCATGGACGGAACAGAACAACTGTTGGCGTATAACGGAGCTCCAGAAATTACCGAAAACTTTCGCGAAGGTGGTTGGAATTTAGGTGGACAGGATGCTAGCGGAAATGAAGTAGCAGCGACTATAAACTCCCAGACTTTCTGGACGACCGCGTCTGGCGGACGTTATGGAACTGCAGAATTCTTTACGTACGACGCAACGAATTTCAGAGTGCGTGAAGTTTCTCTTGGCTACAGCATTCCTCTACCCGCATCATTCCCACTGAAGCAAGCAAGAATTTCTTTAGTGGCTCGCAACCTGTTCTTCTTATATAGAGGCAGCTCTCGCATGGATATACCAGGTCTTGGCAAACGTAAAATGAACTTCGATCCTGATATGGCTTTGGGTAACGGTAACTGGCAAGGAATTTCCTATGGTACGTTGCCTTCTACACGCAGCATTGGATTTAACGTGCAGCTTACCTTCTAATAGTTGAAAAAAATAATGATTCAGATAATGAAAAAATTCAAAGACTATATAAAGATGCATGGAAGTATTGCACTTCTCTGCAGTATTGTGGTGGTCATGTCATGTACGGATAAGTTTGAGGAGTACAACACCAACAAGAACAAGCTTTCGAAATTGGAGCCGTCTCAACTGCCCTTCCTTTTCTCTAAGGCGCAGTCAACGGCAACCAATAATGGATGGAATTATCAGATCGCGCAGAATCTTTTCCACGACCAGTACTGTCAGTACTTCGCGAATACAACGACGTATTTTCCTTCTGACCGTCTTGTGATTCGTATGGACTGGATCCGCGCAGCATGGAATCCTATTTACACTGAAGTGGTACCTCAATTGCAATCCATCATGGAAGCAACCGAGCCCACCTCTCCTGAGTATGCGCTTGCTAACATCATGTGGGTCTACTCATTTCACCGACTCACCGACACGTGGGGTCCAGTACCCTATTTTAGTGCCGGCCAGGCTGGTGTGGGTGTTCCTTATGATGATCAGGATTTGATCTATGATGATATGTTTAAGCGACTGGCTGATGCAGTTAGCGTGCTTGACGGCTACGCAGGACAAAATGTATTTTCGGATTACGATCTGATTTATGGCGGCGATGTTAACAAGTGGAAAAAGTTCGCTAACACCCTACGCCTGAGATTAGCTATCAGAATATCCGGTGTCGACGCAACCAGAGCGAAAACAGAAGGCGAAGCGGCAGCTGCCTCTGGTACACTCACTGCCAGCCCAGGTGATGACGCTCTTATTAAAAGGTCATTGAATGGAGATGATTTCAACGGATTAGCTATCATGGATTGGAATGAGTTCAGGATGAGCTCCACCATGGAATCGGTTCTCAAGGGATATAACGATCCGAGGATGCCAATCTACTTTATGCCTACGCGTGATAGCTGGCAAGCCAATGAAAAAGCAAATGGCAAGCCGGCAACTGAAGACATGGCAAACGTAAACTTTGACGATCTCGCCCATCCAATGGACTATAACGGATTAAGGAACGGGTTATCTTCAGCGGATATGGCAGCGGCACTTAACAATCCCAGCGCTAATTCGCATCATGGAGAACGCTGGAATGATAGTGATGGGCTTGAAACTCCGTCGAACGTAATGGCTGCTTCGGAGGCTGACTTCCTCAAAGCCGAAGCTACATTACTGGGATGGAGTGTCGGTGGCGGAACTGCCAAGCAGCACTACGAAAATGGTATCCGTAACTCACTCGCTCAGTGGGGCATCACAGATGCAGCAGTGGTCAACGCTTACATCAGTAGCGCGGCGACGCCGATTGCTCCTGGTGACGCACAGGGTTCACCTGCGGTTTCTACTGCACCTGTAGCCTTTGGCGCCACAGTAGCGCAGCAAAAGGAACAGATCACGATCCAGAAATGGCTGGCTCTGTATCCGGAAGGAGTGGAAGCGTGGGCTGATTTAAGAAGAAGCCGTGCCTTCAAAATTTATCCTGTCAAGCAGTCGGACAATCCTGATCTTCCTACTGCTGCTAATATAAATGCTCCAACCAATAATTGGATTAGAAGAATTCCTTTCATCAATGATGAAAAGGTTACAAACGGGTCTGAGGTAACAAAGGCCGTTCCGCTACTTAATGGTCCAGACAATATTGTGACTAAGCTGTGGTGGGATGTAAATCCTTAGTAGCTTATAAGCTCTTGCAATAATGAATAAGGGTCAGTGAAAACTGACCCTTTATTTTTTATGGTATTTCTAAATAGAAACTATAGCTACAGGAATTTTGCGTAAGATTGAATTACCTATCTGATGAGTGACATGCTTAAAAACACCGGCTACATATTTCTATGCTCAGCGCTTTTTTTTGGTTGCGCAAAACGAGAAGAAACGAAACTTTTTGAAGAGCAGCTAACAGAAAAGACTAGCATCGACTTTGAAAACAAAGTCGTGCAGAACGGTGAAAACAACGTACTTAACTATCCCTACTACTTCAATGGAGGCGGTGTGGCCGTTGGTGACATAAATAATGATGGATTACAAGATGTTTACTTTTCAGGAAATATTGTCCCGAATAAACTCTATCTGAATAAAGGTAACTTTCAATTTGAAGACATAACTGAAAAAGCAGGGGTTGCCGCGCGGGAAGGCTGGAAGACTGGTGTAACCATGTGTGACGTAAACCAGGATGGCTTGTTAGATATTTATGTTTGCCGCTCTGCAATGGGTGATTCCGTCCTTCGAAAGAATCTGCTTTTTATTAATAATGGCAACATGACCTTTACGGAAAAGGCTGACTCATTTGGCGTCGCAGACAACTCTTACTCTACTCAGGCGGCTTTTTTCGACTATGATAAAGATGGCGACGCAGACCTCTTCGTGTTGAATCATTCACTTCCTAAATACGCCGGCTTCAATAATATGCTGGTCAATTTCAAAAATCAGAAGGGAACGAAGTTCCAAAGTAAACTCTATCAAAACGATAATGGAAGATTCCACAACGTTTCAGAAAAGTCAGGCATCATTAACAATGTGCTGAGCTTTGGATTGGGGTTGGCCATCGCGGACGTCAACAACGACGGATGGGCTGACATTTATATCTCCAATGATTTCAACGAAGAAGACTATCTCTATATTAATAATAGAGACGGGACATTCAAGAATACTATTCGCGAAGCAACGGGGCATGTATCGCTTTTTTCCATGGGTTCGGATATTGCAGACGTTAACAATGACGCGCGACCAGATATTTTTACGCTCGATATGCTGCCGGAGACTAATGAGAGAATAAAACTCTCTTCCGGCGATGATAACTATGATAAGTATCGCATCCTTGTCAACTCGGGATTTCATCACCAGTCAATGAGAAATATGCTGCACCTGAACAACGGCAACGGCACGTTCTCGGAGATTGGCCAGCTCATGGGAATTTCAAATACCGACTGGAGCTGGGCTGCATTCTTTGTTGATTTTAACGGCGATGGTTGGAAGGATCTTTTTGTCAGCAACGGATATGAAAAGGATTATACCAACATGCAATTCCTGAAGTACACTGTTGATGAACGCATCAAATCAAGAGAAACCGGCCAGCAGATGGACCTCCGGCAAATAATTGGGCAAATGCCTTCGATTCAGGTTGGTAATTTTCTTTTCATGAACAACGGTAACATGTCGTTTTCTAAAAAGACAAGTGACTGGGGCATTTCAAGGCAATTCAAATCCAATGGAGCCGCATACGCTGATTTGGATAACGACGGCGACCCGGATCTGGTAATTAACACTATGAATGAAAAATCTATCATTTATAAGAATACAACCAGCGAAAACAAGACGGCTGCATTCGTTAAAATTGATCTCAAAGCTTCCAATCCAAAAAGAATTATTGACGGAACAAAGGTCTACGTTTATACTGCCGGCAAAATGCAGTATCAGGAGTACTCTCCTGTTCGTGGATTTCAGTCCTCAATGAACGGACCATTGATCTTTGGTCTTGGATTACAAGGTGTAGCGGATTCCATTCGGGTAATATGGCCTGACAATAAAACGCAGTTGCTCAAGTCACCAATTCAACCATTGGTGACTCCCCGGTATGAAGAAGCCACAACGGATTATAAGTATCCCGCAGAAGTTGTGCCGCTGTTTAATTCGGCCACATTACTGGAGTGGAAGCATGAAGCCATAGACACAAATGATTTTAAGCTCCAGATATTACTGCCGAAAATGTATTCTTACTCTGGCCCGAAGATCGCCAGGGGTGATGTGAACGGAGATGGGCTGGATGATTTATACATCTGCGGACCTTCACGGCAGTCAGGATCGCTGCAACTGCAGCAGAAGGATGGATCATTCCGAATGAAAGTCAATCCGTCTTTTGAAAAAGATAAAAATCATCAGGACGAAGATGCCGTCTTCTTTGATGCTGACGGCGACGGTGATCGCGACCTGTATGTTGTAAGCGGAGGCTACTTTTTTAGTAGCCAGGATGCGTCTCTGCAGGACAGGTTGTACATAAACGATGGACAGGGTAATTTCACACGCTCAGCTTCCGCCGTTCCGAACGAAAGACTTGCCGGTTCATGCGTGGAAGCCCTAGACATCGATGGTGACAACGATTTGGATTTGTTTGTTGGCTCCCGATTCACCCCGGGAAAATATCCATTATCATCTCCGAATATGCTACTCATCAACGATGGAAAAGGCAAATTTTCTGATGGCATACTTCAATTCTCTCCGTCGCTTCAAAACCTGGGCATGATCTGCGACGCCAGTGCAACAGATATAAATAAGGATGGAAAAACGGACTTGGTGGTAGCCGGAGAGTGGACTTCAATAAAAGTGTTCGTTAACGCAGGTGGACAGCTTAGTGACGAAAGTTCCAAATGGATATCATCGCCGGCAAGCGGATGGTGGAATTGTATGGAGTCTGACGATTTGGATGGCGATGGTGACATTGATTTCATCGTCGGCAACTATGGACTTAATAATCAGTTTAATGTTTCTCCTTCACATCCGGCGACTCTTGTCTATAAGGACTTTAACAACGATGGGCAGGTCGATCCTTTCTTTTGCTATTACATCGGTGAACAATCCTATCCGTATGCGAGCCGCGATGAAGCATTGGGCCAGGTGAATACATTGCGTGTTCGTTTTCCTGACTACACGACTTACTCCAATGTAACGCTGGAGAAAATATTTACAGGTACAGAGTTGGAGAATGCAAGCACGCTCAAGGCAGACAACATGAAAACCTTAATGCTTGAAAATAAGGGTGACAGGTTTGATGTAAAAGAACTACCAGTCCAGGCGCAGTTCGCACCTGTATACGCCATAGCACTTGTTGATGTTGATTCAGACGGAGATAAGGATGTGATCCTCGGCGGCAACGAATCGATGGTGCGTGTCCGCATCGGGAAATCCGACGCCAACGAAGGCGTCTTATTGCTGAACGATGGCAAAGGAAACTTCACGTATATAGATCAATCCCGAAGTGGCCTCAATCTCAGAGGCGACGTGCGCGACATCGAAGCGATTTCATCCAATGGAAGAACAGTGTTAATTGTAGGTGAAACGGGAATGCCTATAAAATCTTATGTAATCAACACTACTATCCAATAATGCGTTGTTGAATGTTTACCGTTTAAGGGGTATTCCCCTGCGCAACTTTGCCCCGACGCGTCGGGGCGTCTCTGCGGTGAACACACCCACACCACACCACACTCACACTGAAACGGATAAACAATTGATAACCATCGTTCCAAATGCTAAATTAGTGGCATGGTTGCAGAATTGAAATCCTACATCAGCAACAACGACCGCGTTGGCCTTCGGAGTTTGCTATCGAAACATCCTCATCTCGTGAACGAAGGAATTCCATACGATGAAACTAATCCAGCCACAGCCCATCCCCTTCACCGGATATGTGACGGTGTTTTCGAAAAAAGATACACAGATGATGAGGCGGTAGCAACGGCAAAAATATTTCTTGAGTTTGGCGCTGACGTGAATGGGGGAGCGCTTATCGAAAAGAAAGACACGCCATTAATTGCAGCAGCAAGTCTTGGTGCGGACCAAGTTGGGATCCTTTACATAGAACATGGCGCAAATATTCATCACGCCGGTTGTCACGGGGGAACTGCAATTCATTGGGCCGCATGGTGTGGCAGAAATATTCTGGTGAAACGATTATTAGAGGCAGGGGCTGACGTCAACAAACTTTGTATTGATTTTCGCTCGACGCCATTGTTCTGGGCAATTCATGGCTATAAGTTTGGTAAAGGACAAAACCGACATGAGCAGGTGGAATGTGCGCGGATATTATTGGAAGCTGGCAGCGATCACACCATTCCCAATTTTGAAGGGTACAAGCCATATCAGTTGTTGGACGAAAATGATAGAGAGCTGAGAGATCTTCTTCGATAAATCAATCGCCGTGGTATAAGGGTATAGAGTATAAGGTATAAGGAAATTACGATAATTCTTCATTCTTCATTCCTCATTCTTCATTCTTCTCAACTTCCCCACTCCTCAACTTCTCACATTCTCAACCTATATTTGCCCAATGGAATACAGACAACTAGGTGGATCCGGCCTCCGCGTACCCGTCCTCAGTTTTGGAACTGCAACCTTTGGCGGTGGCAGCGAATTCTTTAAAGCGTGGGGCTCGACGCAGGTGGGAGAAGCAACGCGCCTTGTGGACATGTGTCTGGATGCAGGAGTTAATTTATTTGATACTGCAAACGTCTATTCCACTGGACTATCAGAACAGATATTTGGCAAAGCCATTAAAGGAAAACGCGATAAGATCCTGATTTCAACAAAAGCTACGTTCCCCATGAGCAAGGACGTGAATGATTTCGGATCATCACGACTACATCTGATCAAGGCGTGTGAAGACAGTCTGAAAAGACTGGAGGTAGATCATATTGACATCTATCACATGCATGGGTTCGATGCTAATACGCCGATCGAAGAAACGCTGAGCGCGCTCAACAACCTCGTTCAAAGCGGTAAGATTCGATACCTCGCGTGTTCCAATTTTTCAGGATGGCACCTCATGAAATCGCTTTCTGTATCTGAACGATACGGATGGTCAAAGTATGTAGCACATCAGGCGTATTATTCATTGATAAGCCGCGACTTCGAATGGGAGTTGATGCAATTGGGTGTCGATCAGAACGTCGGCACTATAGTATGGAGTCCGTTGGCGGCCGGTCTTTTGACTGGAAAATACCGCCGAAACATGCCACCTCCCGACGCGCGTGTGGCGCAGGGTGGAAGTCCGATTCCAAGTAAGGTGATTTCAAATGAGTTATTGTATAATATAACGGATACACTGGACGAGGTGTCCAAAGAAACAGGAAAGAGCATCGCACAAGTGGCCTTGAACTGGCTTCTTCAGCGCCCTACTGTCGATAGTATTATTTTTGGCGCACGTAACGAAGAACAGCTTAAGCAAAACCTTGGAGCAGTCGGATGGAATCTCACCTGTCGACCAGGAAAAAGACTGGATGCAGCCAGCGACGTTCCAGCGGCGTATCCTTACTGGCATCAGCGGCAATATGCTATCTTGAATGCAGCGCCTAAATTGTACTCAACTTTTACTCCTGAATAATTATGAAGGTATTGGTATGTGAGGATGACATGATAGCCCGCAAAGTTATTCAGGTTGCCCTCGAAAAGTATAACGCGGAAGTAATTGGCGTTTCGGATGGCCGTAAGGCGATGCAGTTCCTGCAAGAAAATACTGTTGATCTGATCATTACGGACATTCACATGCCGTATTTCAACGGCGATGATGTTCTCCGCCTGGTGCGCCAGGAGCAGAACAAAAATACACCGATCATCATGATCTCTTCTGATACAGGGGAGGAAGTGATTGCACTGGCCCTTAAGTCGGGTGTAAATGATTTTATAAAAAAACCTATTGATGCGATCAGTCTCGAGAAACGGCTGAAAAAATTTTTAGTCGGGGAATGAGTTTAAGGTTGGCAGTAATTTTACTATGACAATTAAACCATCAAAATTTAAGATTCTTGGGACTGGTGCCGATGGTGGACACTATTATGTTACCAGCAGCATTGACTTTAATGGACAGACAAGAAAAATAGTGGTCTTCTCCTTAGACAAATCTGACCACAAAAATTAAAGGGGAGAACTGAAATCACAGTTGACGGTGAACTTGTTGACGAAAAGGACCAATCTCTCAGTCTCTTGAACTCAAAACTAGTTGGCTAATGTGCGACGATTGAGCAAGGAAGAATGATGGATGATCCAATTTTAATTTGGATTGCACCCTATAATTCCCCCTCAAGGGGGTCAGGGGGTGTAACCATTGAAACAAACAGGAGTATTCTAACCGCAGTACAATTCCCGACGGAATACTCAAAACTTCCCGTTCAGTGCGAAATACTGCCGGTCCGTTACCGTTTGTTTAGGAGGCCGAACTCCAAATGCTAAATTGGACGGAAAGATCTTTCACTTAGAAGCACAATTTTATGATAAGGAATTTTTTTACCCTGGCAATCAGAAACCTGCTAAAAAGGAAGGTTTATTCATTCATAAATATTTTCGGACTTGCTATAGGTGTGGCGGTGTGCCTCGTCATTTTAAAATATGTTGATTTCGAACTGAGCTATGATACGTTCCATTTAAAACGTGATCATATCTTTCGCACTATTACCGCACATTATAGGAATGGAGAGTCAAGAGGAACTGGGATAATGTCCGGCTACGCCCAGGGACCGTCGCTTCTTGCCGATATGCCGGAAGTAAAGACATTTGTGCGAACCCATCCTATGTATGGTGGAGCGGTGTTTACTTACAAGCGAGACGGTGATCCGTCATCATTCCACGAAGACAACAACACGCTTTGGGTAGATTCCACATTTTTTAATGTGTTCACCTTTAAAGGTGTAGAAGGCGATCTGAAAACGGCGTTGAACAAACCAAACTCAATCATACTCACCAAAAAGGCCGTGACACGGTATTTCAAAACTGATGAGGATCCGCTGGGCAAAACAATCTACATAGCAGGTGGGTCGTCTGACGGCGGCTATGAAGTGTCGGCCGTCCTCGAAGATGTACCCGAGAATTCCCATTTCAATTTTCAGTTCATATTGCCCATTCACAACCTGTTGTTAAATGAGCAATACACAGAAGACGATGGTTGGGGTTGGAATAACTTTGTTACTTTCGTGGAGCTTCACCCCCAAACCGATCCCAAAAAGGTTGAAGAAAAGCTGCCGGCGTTCGTGGACAAATATGAGGGAAAAGATCTCGCTGAGTCAAACAGCAAGAACGTGATCACCTTGCAGCCGATTCTATCCATTCATACTAATCCGGGCTTGAATCATGAATCCGGTCCAACGATCAGCTCTACGACTATCTATTTCTTTTTGATCATTTCCATATTTATCCTTGCAATAGCATGGGTCAACTATATTAATCTTTCCACTGCGCGTGCTATGGAACGCGCTCGTGAAGTGGGTATAAAAAAAGCAGTAGGTGCGTATAGAAGCCAGCTGATTTCACAGTTTGCATTCGAATCTCTTCTCGTAAACCTGCTCGGCGTGATTATAGCCGTGGTTATCGCGATGGGATTGTTGCCGTTGTTAGGCGAGATTGTTAACAAGGAATTTTCGTTTGACTTCACAGACTGGCGGTTCTGGTCCATCCTTGGTTTCTTGTTCCTGACAGGCTCATTGATTTCTGGTGCTTACCCGGCCTTTGTGCTCTCCTCGTTCAACACAACTGAAGTTCTGAAAGGAAAATCGGAAAAGGTTGTAAGAGGTTTTTCGCTGCGCAAAGCATTGGTGGTATTTCAATTCGCGTCGTCGCTCATACTCATTGCAGGAACATTCGCCATCTACCGTCAGCTTATGTATATGCAGGATCAGCCAAAAGGGTTGACCATGGATCAAATGTTAATCATCAATGGCCCAAGTGTATTGGGTCGAGAGATGCGTGTTGAACGACTGACTTCAATGAAGAATGAATTGAAGAAGATCCCTGGTGTGCTCAGTGTGGCTACATCAGCCGCAATACCGGGCGGTGGTTATAACTGGGGAACGGGTATACGACGTGATGGAACGGATCGTGAGCAAAGCAAAAGCGGAAGTATTGTTTGGGTAGACCCGGATTTTATTGAAACGTATGGGATAACAGTCCTCAGGGGACGCTCATTCAACCCTGAAATAAAGAGCGATATGGAATCGGTGCTTGTCAACGAAACAGCGCTAACTGCCTTCGGTCTCGGTGATCCGGAAAATGCATTGAACGAACGGCTTATTTTCGGAGGCGATACCGTAGCAATTCTTGGTGTACTTAAGAACTATCACTGGAATTCGTTGAAAACGGATCATACGCCATTCCTGTTCAAAGCTGATACAATCTCCGACCATAATTATTCAATCCATCTCAGTGGAAATAATATTAATGATGTCATCAAACAGGTCGAAGCAAAATACAAGGAGATATTTCCAGGCAATCCATTCGATTATTATTTTCTTGACGATTTTTTTAATAATCAATACAAAGCTGATCAACAGTTTGGAAAGATATTTAGCTTGTTTGCATTGCTGGCAATTCTTATCGCATGTCTCGGACTCTGGGGTCTCGCGTCTTTTACCACCGCCCAAAAACTTAAGGAGATCGGAATACGAAAAGTACTCGGCGCATCAGCGAGCAGTATCATGACTTTGTTATCGTGGCAATTTTTGAAACTGGTGCTGATAGCTAGCGTTGTAGCCTTACCGTTGGCATGGTACGGCGTGAATACCTGGCTGGATAACTTTGCATTCCGGATCGGTCTTCAGTGGGATCTGCTGGTCGTACCATTAGTGATACTTATAATAATCGCGCTTGGCACTGTGAGCTTGCAAATTCTTAGAGGGGCGAATATCAACCCTGCAAAAACTTTAAGAACAGAGTAACCATTTCGTCAAATCCGTCCCGCCGCGAAATCCATGAATCCGTGAAATCCGTCAATCCGTGATCATGATACCTGCAGCGAATCTGCCAGCATCGCCTTTTCGAGCTGAAAAAAAGTTTGTGTTATTCTTTACCGTGCACAAGTCTGAGATTTCTATACACGCTGGATCTACTCCGAAATCCAGCAACTGAACCTTGTTTGCTTTCCACAAATCCAGCTTCGCTTTTTGATTGGGCTGAGGGAGCATTAGTTCGTTGCTTGTTCCGAATGCGCTGACTATCGCTTCAACCACCTCAGCACCTACCTCATATGAATCCTGACTAACGGACGGGCCAATTGCAGCTATCACGTGCTCACCTCTGGTGCCATAAACGGTCTTCATCTCTTTCAGCGTGAGTTCAAGGATCTTTGCCACAGTCCCTCGCCAGCCCGAATGCACGGCAGCTACAACCTTGTTTTGCTTGTCAAACAAAAGGATGGGTACACAATCAGCTGACATCACGGCGATACAAATACCTTTTTCGTTTGTTATCAGCGCATCTGTTTCCATCAAATCTTCCTTTATCGTTTGACGCCTGACATGAACGATTCTTGTTTTATGAACCTGCGACGGGAAACGCAAGTCTATATCTTCAATGCCCATTGCAGCAGCGAGGCGTCGTCTGTTTTCCCTGATTTCATTTTTATCGGGAGAACTGGAAAAACTCAGAGTGAATTCCCTCCCCTCAGTAACGCTGTTTCGTTCCGTTACAAAATGTTTTATGGATGTCTCATTGGCAAGACCATCGAACTGCCAGAGGTGGAGATCATTGATTGAAATTCTTTTCATTATAATACGTCCTTCAACTTCCAAAATGTAGCCATGCCTTTGAACATCAGCTTTTGATTTTGCCTTGTTTTTGCGTAGAAGACGTCCACTGCAAAAATACTCACGACGAATGACATCATACTTGACATGACGGCGCCAACCGTTCCGTAAATAGGAATGAGGAAATAGTTAAAGACAATGTTGCTAGCCGCGCCGAGTATGATTGTTATCAGCGAATATCTAAACAAGCTTTCGTTCACGATAAAAGCTGACTTCCCAACACCCATGTTGTAGAAGAACAATCGCAGAGCGAACAGCGATAGAAGATATCCTGCCGCCTGGTATTCTTGTCCAAAAAGAAGTGTGATGACTGGTTCGGCAAAAAAGTAGAGCGGGATGGCCATCAGCAAGAACACGAGGAACATTACTCTGTATAAACTCAACAGGCGGTTATGATAAAGTTCCAAGCTCACCGCCTTTGCCTTTGTAACAGCTGGCAAAAGTGTGCTGATGATCACCATGGGTGCAAAACCAAAAACCTCAATAAACTTTAACGCTGCTGAATACTGTCCAACCTCAGCGTTGTTCAGCATTTTTCCAAGCATCACTTGATCAATGCGCGTTTGGATATTCAAAGCGATGCCATATAAAGCTAGCGGCCATGACTCATGAAGAAGGCTTCCGGCAACGGATTTATTGAATGTCCATAAGCGCATTTTTCCTTCTCTCTTGTGATAGGCAAAAATATAACCAAGTGCATTTAGCATTGTGCCAATCAAAATAATGACAGCAAACCATACCAACGGAGCTTCAATTAATACAAGGGCAATTTTTGAAAAGCTTATGGAGAGGTTAATAAACGTTTGAACCTGGACTACATATTTGGATTGTACCTGCGACTGAAAAAAGAAATTAACAACCTCAAACACCTTGAATAGTTCGCTGCAGGCGATGATAATGATCATCATGTTCGTGAAGAAAGGATGTTTCATAAACACCATTGTTCCCAGCATGACCAGCACGAGGATGAATGACCCGGCAAGTTTTAACACGAACGCCGTGCCCAGCAATACATCACGCCTGTCGCGGGCCTTGACTAGTTCACGGATCATGATCTGATCGAGGCCGAGGGATGCGAACGCCGAAAATATGGCTACATAACTGATAGCATAGTTTAAGAGCCCAAAGTTCTCTGGATGAAGGTATCGGGCTGTGTAAATTCCAACAAACACCCCGGCGCCCAGCGTAAGTCCTTTTTCGAATAATAGCCAGGCCGCATTTTCAATGTATTTGCGAAAGCGATGAACATACTCAGGAAAGAGCTTCAATATTGAACTTCTGAAGCTCATTTTCGATGCGATGTTTTTGTAAAACTTTCCCTACGATATAACAGGGAGATGAGGATCGTCCAATGGTTCAAAGCAATGATTTTAAGGCTTAAGGAAGCCTGTATGAATAGATACAATGACAAATATACTAGTCCCTTCAAAACTTTCAGGTATTACCAGGAACAAGTAATTCCGCAATGGAGTGCAAACAGCTCTAACGGCCGCTATTCTTGAATAGATCGTGAAATGCCAAGTTCCAGCCCTCTCAGTTCAGCAAGTCCGCGCAAACGTCCGATTGCTGAGTATCCTGGATACGTTGTTTTTTTCAGATCGTCCAACATCTGATGGCCATGATCTGGCCTCATGGGAAGCGAGGCGTTCCGTCGTCGCATCAGCAACACAATTTCCTTTACCACTTCCGGCATGTTGGCATTGCCTTCAAGGTGATTTGCTTCGTAGAAATTTCCTTCCGCATCGCGTTGTGTACTGCGAAGGTGCAGGAAGTGAATATTGTCGCCCATCCTTCTTATCATTCCAACTAAATCATTATCCTGTCGTGCTCCGAAAGAACCAGTACAAAAGCAAAGGCCGTTTGCGGGAGAATCACATGCTTTAAGCAACTCCATGGCATCCTTCTCTGTGCTTACAATTCTTGGGAGTCCAAGGATAGGATAGGGTGGATCGTCGGGATGGATTGCCATTTTTACGCCAACCTCCTCAGCAACTGGAACTACTTGATTTAAAAAATAGAAGAGATGGGTTTTAAGTTTTTGTGCATCGATGCCAGCATACTTCTTTAGGGCTGTAAGTATTTCTTCTGGTGTAAAAGGAACATCACTTCCCGGAAGTCCAAGCAAAGTATTGCGATAAAGTTTTTTCTTTTCCTCTTCCGTCATATTGTTAAATCGACGGGTTGCTTTTTCAATTTCTTGTGTTGAATAGTCCTTTTCTGCACCGGGACGCTTCAGGAGGAAAAGATCAAATGCAACAAATGCCGCGCGTTCAAAATATAGGGCCGTGCTTCCGTCCGGCATCGAATAAGCAATATCAGTCCGCATCCAGTCCAGTATCGGCATGAAATTGTAGGTCACCACCTTTAAGCCACAACGGGCGACATTTCGCAAACTCTGTTTATAGTTTTCTATGAATTTGAGATAATCACCTGTTTGTCTTTTGATGTCTTCGTGTACGGGAAGACTTTCGATAACCGTCCAGGTCATTCCTGATTTTTCAACAACAGCTACCCTTTTTTCAATTTCCTCGACTGTCCAGATATCGCCTACAGGAATATGATGCAGCGCTGTAACCACACCAGTACATCCTGATTGACGGATATCGGATAAGCTTACAGGGTCGTTGGGTCCGTACCAACGCATGGTTTGTTCCATTAACATAATTGATGTCTTTTGTACTGATAAATCGCCCCAAATTATTCAATTTGAAGCAATAGGGGTTATGAATTTGTATTTACGTCTTTAATAAGAGTAACTATTGATTTTTTCCGCCGGGTCTGCTCAAAGATGGGGGCGACCACTCAAGTAAAACAGAGATGAATAACGGCAAATTCTTTGCGCAATCGGTTGCTTACCAGGGGTTTATTTACAAGATTTAATTGGCGTGACCTGCCCGAAAGGCCGCAGGGTCCTCGCTATCACTTAGGAACTTTAAACATGCTGACATGAAAAAAATAAAAGGCTCATCGATTTCCAGGAGAAAATTTCTAGAATCTTCTGCAAAGGCTGCGGCGTTCACTTCTTTGGCGCTTGGGTTTCCTTCAATTGTACCCGCGAGCGTGTTTGGTAAAAAAGCTCCCAACAACAGGATAAACATAGGGGCGATAGGAACGGGCCGTATTTCGCGTGACCACGATCTGCCGGGGGTATGGAAGTATGATCATGCGCAGGTAATGGCGGTCTGTGACCTTGATAAAAAACGTGCGAACGATGCAAAGTCCCTTGTAAATAACTACTACACTAAAAAATCCGGTAAACCTTTCGATGGAGTCGCTGTATACAACGACTATCATCAGTTGTTGCAGAACAAGGATGTCGACGCAGTGCTCATCAGCACACCGGATCATTGGCATTCACTCATCGCAATCGATGCTATCAATGCAAAGAAGGACGTTTACCTGCAAAAGCCTACTTCATTGACTATTGCCGAAGGAAGAGCGCTCAGCGACGCCGTTAGAAAGAGCAAACAAATATTCCAGATCGGAAGCCAGCAGCGTTCGTCTACCCAGTTCAGGTATGCCGCTGAGTTGGTACGCAACGGAAGGATCGGTGATCTCAAAACAGTACTTGTTGGTTTGCCGGGCGACCCGTCAGGTGATGAAGAACCTGAGATGCCCATTCCTCAAAACCTCAACTACGACATGTGGCTGGGGTCAACGCCGCAAGTATACTATACAGAAAAGCGTGTTCACCCTCAAAATGACTACAGCCGTCCGGGATGGTTGCGATGTGAGCAATTCGGAGCGGGCATGATCACAGGCTGGGGATCCCATCATATTGACTCAGCACATTGGGGAATGGGTACTGAGCTAACAGGACCTGTTGAAGTTTGGGGACATGCTGATTTCCCCAAGAGCGGGCTATGGGATGTTCATGGGATATTCAAGACAGAAGCGCTCTATGCTAACGGTGTTAAGATGACTGTCAGTAACGAGCTTCCAAATGGTATTCGTTTTGAAGGAACGAAAGGCTGGATCTTCGTAACACGGGGAAATTATCAGGCTACTGCCAGCGACCCTGTGCCAAATTCAGATGGTGTCAAACCTCTTGAGGCCAGCGATCCTTCAATCATAAAATCTGTTATCGGTCCAAATGAAATTCACCTTTACGAGAGTAAGGATCATCACGGTAACTGGCTTGATAGTGTCAAGTCGCGCAAGGAGCCAATTGCTCCCGTGGAAGTTGCTCATCGATCCTGTTCTGCCTGCCTCATCCACCATATCGTTATGAAGTTGGATAGAAAAGTGTATTGGGATCCGGCAAAAGAACAATTCAAGAACGATGATGAGGCGAACAGCATGCTGTCACGTACGCAGCGGTCTCCCTATACATTAAAGACATGATCGAACTCATAAGTCGATGGTCCATAGTCTATAGTCGATAGTGCATAGTCGATAGTGCTTGCTGAACAGATAGCAATATCTTTATTAAGAGTAACAACTAATCAAGTAGATGAAAAGTAATCCCAAACTTTCCGGTGCTTCCATTGTGTCCAGTCGAAGCATCATATTATCCGTATGTTCCGTTTTGTTTTTATTTTTAGCTTCCTGTCAATCTAAGAAACCTGTGGAAGAAATAAGCCGAAAACCAGTTCGTTTGGTAACCGTGGATCCGGGCCATTTCCATGCAGCGCTGGTTCAAAAGTCGGTTTATGAAGATGTTGATTCCGTTGTCCACGTGTATGCACCGGGTGGTACGGATGTAGATCTTCACCTCGGCAGGATCAAGAATTTTAACAGCCGGCCTGAGAATCCAACCAATTGGAATGAAGAATTATATACAGGCGCAGACTTCTTTGAAAAGATGCTGGCCGATACAGCGGGTAATGTTGTGATCCTCTCAGGAAATAACAGGAAGAAGACAGAATATATCTCGCGATCGTTGGAAGCGGGATTTAATGTTCTGGCGGATAAGCCTATGGTAATCAATACCGCGGGCTTTGAAATGCTGAAGACTGCTTTCGAAACGGCTAAGAAGAATGATCTATTGCTGTACGACATCATGACTGAACGTTTCGAGATCACAACCATACTTCAGAAGGAGTTGTCGACGATAACCGATGTGTTCGGAACAATCGAAGAGGGCTCTGCCACTAAGCCGGCCGTTACAAAAGAAAGTGTTCATCACTTTTACAAGTACGTGTCCGGAAGTGTGCTCACTCGTCCGGCTTGGTTTATGGATGTCACGCAGGCTGGCGAGGGAATCGTTGATGTCACAACGCACCTCGTGGATCTGGTTCAGTGGGAATGTTTTCCCGAGCAAACGCTAGACTACAAGGATATTGAGATTGTTTCAGCCAAAAGATGGCCAACGAAAATGACGCTGAGCGAGTTCACGGCGATCACCAAAGTGAAAGAATTTCCAGATTACCTTAAATCGTCCATCGTTAACGACAGTGTGCTCAATATCTATTGCAATGGTGAGATCAACTACAAGATCAAAGGGGTTCATGCAAAAGTTTCTGTAACATGGGTATATAGGTCTCCTGGCGATGGTGGTGACACGCATTATTCTATCATGCGCGGAACCAAAGCAGATCTCGTGATCCGTCAGGGTGCTGATCAACAATTCAAGCCCACGCTTTATATCGAACCAAAGGCCAAAGACGCGGGATTTGAAAAGGTGTTGATGGAGAAGATGAAAACCGTTGAAGCAAAATATCCCGGGGTTACGCTGAAGAAAATAAACGAAGGGTGGGAGGTTGAGATCCCTGCATCATACAAGGAAGGTCACGAGGCGCATTTTACCCGCGTAACGGAAAAGTTTCTTGAATATCTTAAGAACAAGAATTTGCCGGCATGGGAAGTGCCTAATATGCTGACGAAATACTACACAACCACGAAAGCGCTTGAAGTTGCAAGTGCAGGTAAATAAGAATAGACTAAAAATGAAAGCAATCGCATTTATTGCCCTGCTGTTTGTGTTGAATGCGTCGCTGGCGCAGACGACGACTATTGCGTCCGGTCTTTACACCTGGAATCCATCGCGAGGTCCACATGAGCAGCTCTTAAATGGGAATACCACCTTCCTTGAACATTTTCAAGTTTCTGTTGAAACGCTGAAACCGGGAGAACACCGAATTCCCACTAAAGAAGGAAGGGTGAGAGAAGAATTGATGATTGTTAAAGAGGGGAAGCTAACCATAATGGGCAAGTCGATAGGTCCCGGAAGTATTGTTTTTTTGATGCCCAACGGGCAAACGGGGTATGAAAATCAGGGATCAACGGATGCCGTATTGTACACGTTCAGTTACACTGCAAAAGCTGATCGCGATAATGCGCGTGGGAAAAGCAATGGCGGTTCCTTTACCGTGAATTGGGATGAACTACCATTCAAGAAAACTGATGTGGGAGGCAGACGCGACTTCTTCAATAGGCCGACTGCCAATTGCAGTAAGTTTGAAATGCACGTCACGACTTTAAACGAAGGACTGCCCAGTCACGCACCGCATGAACACGCTGAAGAAGAAATTATTCTTTTAATGAAAGGCAATGCGACGATGAATGTTGCTGGAAAGGATTATCCAATGGCTCCTGGTGATTTTGTTTTTGCGGCGTCCCATGATTTTCATGGTATTCGTAATTCAGGAAAAGGTCAGTGCGAATACTTTGCTTTTCAATGGAAATAGCACGGTTTTATAATTTGAGTCGAAATGTTGGAGTGCAGTCTCCGCAGACGTCTCCCGTTTCGGGGACTCTGCGAAGTAATGTGAGGTATTTGTATCACCTATCACGCACTGGAACGAAGGGCGGCAACGAAGGACGCAGAGTCCTCGGGAGGCCCGAGAGACCCTGCTACGACATCGATTACTTTGCATTCAATGGAAATAAAAGGAATAACGTTCTTTATCTCGTAGCTATCATCCTGTTCTGCATATCCGTCGCGACTATCAACGTTGTGGGGCAGGACGTCAATTCGATGACCAAGGAAGAACGCGATGCATACTTTGAAAAGTTAAAACAGGCATCGTCCGCTGATCACAAGAAAATGATGGATCTGTTGGGAATAGCGTCCATTCGTCAGGGAGCTAACGGCAATGATCCCAATGCGCCAAATGCAGCAAACTACGACGAAACAAAAGCGAATCCGTATCCCGAACTTCCGGACGCTTTATTGTTGAAGAGCGGTAAGAAGGTTACTTCATCAAAGGTTTGGTGGAGTAAGCGTCGCCCGGAGCTCATAGAGGAATTTGACCGGGAGATCTATGGACGAGTGCCTGCCAACCTTCCATCTGTGCGATGGGAAGTCGCTAGCAAAGTCAACGACACCATTGAAGGCATTGAAGTAGTAACCAAGAAACTCGTCGGTCGTGTCGATAATTCGTCATATCCTTCGATTTCTGTTGACATACAAGTCACCTTGACCACTCCAGCTTCAGCAACGGCACCGGTACCCGTCATGATGGAATTCACATTTGTCAGGCCTCCATGGTTTCCTGCGCCGGCAAATCCTCCAGTAGGTCCTACATGGCAACAGCAGGTCCTTGAAAAAGGCTGGGGCTATGCGATAATTGTACCATCCAGCATTCAGGCTGATAATGGCGCCGGTCTAAATTCCGGAATAATAGGGTTGGTTAACAAAGGTCAGACCCGCAAGGCGGATGATTGGGGTTCATTAAGAGCATGGGCATGGGGTGCTAGCAGGATCCTGGATTATCTGGAAACAGATAAAGCCGTGAATGCAAAACAGGTCGGCATCGAGGGTCACTCACGATATGGAAAGGCTGCAGCAGTAACGATGGCATATGATCAACGTTTCGCGATCGCTTATGTCAGTTCATCAGGAGAAGGCGGCGTAAAAATTCACCGGAGAAATTATGGAGAGTTGGTAGAAAATGTAGCTGCCTCAAGTGAATATCATTGGATGGCGCCAAACTTTATCAAATACGCCGGCCCTCTGAAATGGAAGGATCTTCCCATCGACTCACACGAACTTGTTGCTTTGTGCGCACCGAGACCCGTATTCATCGGAAGCGGAGAGAATGGAGATGGTTGGTGCGACCCGAAAGGAATGTTTTTAGCGGCTGTTCATGCAGGGCCGGTTTATAAACTCTTAGGTAAAAAAGATCTGGGCGCCGTTGAGTTTCCACCTGTTGAGACTACATTGATAAGTGGTGATATTGCATTCCGTCAGCATAATGGTGGCCATACGCCCGGTCCCAACTGGCCGACGTTCCTTGAATTCGCCAGTCGATACTTCAAATGATCTTATGTTCAGGTTAAAGCTTCGAAAGGTAACAATCCTTGTTTTATCATTCGCCATTAGCGAAGTATTTGCAGAAGACGGCTACCGTTTGTGGTTGCGCTATGACCTGATCACAAATCAGGAGATTCTTAAGGAATACAAAACAGCAATTCAATCCCTCTATATCGAAAAGCAGTCGCCGACGCTTACGGTTGCAAAGACCGAGTTGTCAATGGCAACTAAAGGCTTGCTGGGAATTACGCTGGGTTCATCGGGGAATGCAAGTTCACACGGAACGCTGATCCTGGGGACACCTTCGACGTCAAAATTGATTGCGTCCCTTAAGTTAGATGAACAGCTTGCAAGTTCGGGACCTGAAGGATATGTCATCATTTCCGCCGACGTAAAGGGAAAAAAGTGTACGATAATCGCTGCGAACAACGACGTCGGGGTTTTATACGGGACTTTTCATTTCATCCGCCTTCTTCAAACACAGGAGCATATAACAAGCCTTGCAGTCCAAAGTGTTCCGCGCGTCAAGTATCGCATTCTTAATCACTGGGATAATCTTGATCGCACAGTAGAACGAGGATACGCAGGGTTTTCCTTGTGGGACTGGCATAAGCTACCTGACTACATTGACCCCAGGTACTACGATTATGCACGGGCCAACGCATCCGCAGGAATTAATGGAACGGTAGTAACAAACGTTAATGCGAACGCGCAGGCTCTAACTCCGCTTTATCTCGAAAAGTTTGCTGCACTGGCGGCAGTCTTCCGGCCATATGGAATAAGGATCTACCTGACCGCGCGCTTCAGTGCGCCAGTTGACATAGGCAAACTCCAGACGGCAGATCCACTTAATGATGAAGTAAGGCAGTGGTGGAAGAACAAGATCGAAGAGATCTACAAATACATTCCTGACTTCGGTGGCTTCGTGGTTAAAGCGAATTCCGAAGGTCAGCCTGGACCACAAAATTATAACAGAACTCATGCAGATGGCGCTAATATGCTGGCAGCAGCCCTTGCACCCTACGGTGGTATCGTCATGTGGAGAGCATTTGTATATGATAACAAGGTGCCGGAAGACCGGGCAAAACAAGCGTACAACGAGTTCAAACCACTGGATGGCAAATTCAACGCCAATGTATTGGTACAGGTAAAGAACGGTCCGATTGATTTTCAACCGCGTGAACCGTTCCATCCCTTGTTTGGCGCAATGCCCTCAACTCCATTGATGATGGAATTCCAGCTTACCCAGGAGTACCTCGGTTATGCGACACATTTGGTTTACCTCGCCCCGCTTTTTAAGGAGTGCCTCGATTCGGATACCTTTTCAAAAGGCAAGGGATCATTTGTATCAGAAGTTATAGATGGGTCGCTTGAAGATCACAGAATTTCGGGTATGGCTGGCGTTGCAAACATCGGAAATGACCGAAACTGGTGTGGCCATCCTATCGCACAGGCAAACTGGTACTCATTTGCACGTCTTGCCTGGGATCCGGATCTCACGGCCGATGCCATCGCGGCGGAATGGATCAAGATGACATATTCCAATCAGAAGGAAGTAGTCCAAACGCTGACCCGCATCATGATGGAGTCGCGCGAGACCACCGTGAACTACATGACGCCTCTGGGGCTTCATCATATTATGGGATGGGATCACCACTATGGTCCGGCGCCGTGGATCAAAGACAAGCCCCGTGCCGACTGGACTTCACTGTACTATCATCAGGCTGATAGTGTGGCCATAGGGTTTGAGAGGTCCTCAAAGGGGAGCAATGCGATGGGTCAGTATAATCCTGAAGTACAAAGAATGTATGAAAGAGTGGAAGATTGTCCCGAGGAGTACTTGCTTTGGTTCCATCACGTGCGATGGGATCATAAAATGAAATCAGGCAAAACCCTTTGGGAGGAACTATGCCATAGATATTACAAGGGCGCTGACGACGTTCGTAAAATGCAAGGAGCGTGGAATTCTTTACAAGGTAAGATCGATGACGATCGTTTCAGACAAGTAAGGAATTTGTTAGCTGTTCAGTATAAGGAAGCGATATGGTGGCGAAATGCCTGTGTGCTGTACTTCCAGACGTTTTCTGGGAAAGAGATCCCAACTGGTCTCGAAAAACCCGACAAGACGCTCGAGTATTATAAAAGCCTTGAGTTCCCTTTCGCGCCAGGCATCAGGCCGCGTTGGTGATCTATTCAAATCGAATGGTACCAAAGCGTTGGAAGTCGTGGAAGTTTGTTTCGACCGGTTGCCATGTCCAGGACGAATGGCCTTCGTCGTAATCAATGCGGTAAAAATTAACGCGCCATGTGGTTCCTGATTTTGGCGGAACATTTTGCAGCGGCTTTAACAGTGCATACGGGATAAAGAACTCACCCACCCATGATGTAACATTGCCCTTGTCATCTTTGATCACCTTTGTTGCATGACGGGTCTTTCGCGCTACATCATCGTAGTGCCAGGGCTTCCAACCAAAGAAATCTCCTCCGAAATTCGGCACAAGTATGGGCAGCTCGTAGTTGAGTGGTGAAAGTTCGTATTCAAAATACAACGGAGTTGATTCATCAGTCCAAAAAAAGATCTCCACCACGTCTTCTTTCCATAAGTCCGCGAAATCCTCCCTTACCGTTGCAGTTATTTTCTTGTCGGAACAGTCAAACATTCCGTATATACCTGTATCGGAATAGAGCAGCTTTGCTTTTGTTTGGTAGGTGGCAGCACCTTTCCGTTTTGTTATAGTTATCCATTCGGCTTTTCCCCAAGGAGCGGAGAGCCCATCACCTGTCAGTTCAAAGTCTGCCGTTCGCTTAACCTCGAGGTCAACCTTCTTTTGGCCATATGTTGTTCCAAGGCAAACAATGAGAGCGGTGATAAGGCAGGTGCCCTTTAAAACTTGAAGGTTCATAACAAGTGTGGTCATACTAAATGTAAACACAATTCCCGCTAATATTCAAGATGATTTCCTTGCCTGGAATCCATGGATTAAGGGTATTGCTAGCAGCGCAGGTGAGCCAAGAGCTCTAAATGCAGGGTCACGACGACCGCGTGCGCTAAAGCTATAGCGGTGGCGCATCACAAAGGAGCCACAAAGTTCACTATGTCGACTTCCAAAAATACGTCGTGCGCTTTGTGGTTCGTCGTGGACATTGTGAACCTGCACCTTTTCAAAATCCAGGTTATCGATAAGGACAGAGGACATTATCAGGAAGGTCTTATCGCGATAATTAATTTGTAGCTCGCCTAGTTTTATCCATTGTCGTAGTAGTTTTCCGTGGAAAATCATACTTTCATCGGCATCAAACCAACTACATCGGACCTCATTATGAAAAAGTTCTATTTCATTGCCTTACTGGTTGCCATGTGCTTTGGCGCACGGGCGCAGACAACTCCCATTCGTATTATAATGATCGGAGCACATCCCGACGACTGTGACCAGGACGGTGGCGGTACTGCTATTCTCTTCGCGAAACTCGGTTATGCCGTAAAGTTTGTGTCAGTTACCAACGGTGATGCCGGACATCAGTCGGAAGGCGGTGGAATGTTGGCCAAGCGCCGGTTTGCTGAAGCGAAAGAAGCGGGAAAGCGTTACGGCGTTGAATACGACGTGCTGGACAATCACGATGGAGAATTACTTCCGACATTGCAGGTTCGTTTGCAAGTAATCCGGAAGATCCGTGAATGGAACGCTGATATTGTAATAGCACCTCGCCCCAACGATTACCATCCGGATCACAGATATACTGGTGTTCTCGTTCAGGATGCGGCTTATATGGTGGCAGTTCCCAACGTGGCTTCAGACACTCCACCTTTAAAGAAGAACCCCACCTTTCTTTACTTCCAGGATTTTTTCCAGCGACCTAATCCCTTCCGACCAGATATCGCGGTTGACATAAGCACTGTGTTTGCTCAAAAGATTCATGCCCTGGATGCCCACACATCACAAGTTTACGAATGGTTGCCTTGGATCGGTGGCTACCTCGACCAGGTCCCTACAGACGTCTCCAAGCGCGAGCAATGGCTGTCCACTAACCGTGCAGTTAGAATCACACCTGAAGTAAGAACTTCATTGGAGAAGTGGTATGGAAAGGAATACGCAACTCAGGTCCAGCATGCCGAAGCATTCGAGATCTGCGAGTACGGAAACCAACCCAATGAAGCGGACCTCCGGCGAATGTTCCCTATGCTGAAAAAACGTTAATAGTTAATCGTTATCCGTTAATCGTGTGTGTGGGTGGGGGTGTGACCCCTAAATCCCCTAAAGGGGACTTTAATACAAATGCAGTTAATGGATTCATTGGTTGCAAATCGTCGAGTCATACGTAAGTTATTTGTCAAGAAACACCCCCACTCCCAATACCCTTGGCCACGATTAACGGCTTACGATTAACGATTATCGCCTCTCGTGACACGTGTTTTTATAATTTTTTTTAAAGAATTTTTTTGCCCTTTCAGAGGGGAATTAATGGGGAATAGTATTGAACATTCAAGGGAGAAATAGAGTGTTTTCCCTATGGTAAATCAGTTCTGCCTTCACTGAGTTAACGACGTTTTCAGAGGGAAAATCTCCTATAGGTCTAAACTGATTCATCCTTATAAATGCGCGTTTTAGCACTATACAAGTTAAAGCAAAGCTTGAAGGATAAGCAGTGGATTTTAGCCAATGTATAAATGATAAAACGATCATGCCGCGAACATTTATGAACGAGTACGATGTGTAGTTTTCATACGATACGATAACTGCAACATTTCACAATACGAAGACGTAACGTTGCGTTCTTGAGAGAGTACATTAGGATAATTTGAATGACACCGCTATTTTTAGGAGGTAAAAACTAGAAAGAGTCCTATCAAAAACAATTCTGATGAATAGCATATTCACAGCCGAGTTTAACTCGAGGTATCTAGTAACAAACAATCAGTGTCTAATTTTTAACTATTAAATTCTAAAAACGCTATGGCAAAAAAAGCGAAGAAAGCTGCTAAGAAGGCAGCGAAGAAACCGGCAAAAAAAGCCGCTAAGAAAGTAGCAAAGAAGGTTGCAAAGAAAGTTGCTAAGAAGGCAGCACCTAAGAAGGCCGCTAAGAAGAAGTCTGCTAGGAAACCCAACGCAGCATTCATGGCACCTCTTACTCCCAGCGCTACTCTCGCAGAAGTGATTGGAAGCAAACCAGTACCAAGAACTGAAGTGATCAAAAAGATCTGGGACTATATCAAAAAGAACGGACTTCAGGACAGCAAGAACAGGAGAATGATCAACGCCGATGCAAAGCTATTACCGCTTTTCGATGGCAAGAATCAAATCTCTATGTTTGAACTCGCGAAAGTGGTCAGCAAGCATGTGAAGTAAATAACTAGTGTGTTATTTAAAGTGGCGCAAGCTTAAGGGTGGTCCTTAATGCTTGCGCTAATTTTTTATACCCACTAGCATAATTTCAACGCGCCGATTTAATTGACATTTGATTAATCCTATCTTTATCAGATGAAGCTTATCCTTATTTCTGTTTTCCTTTTCTCACTATTGTCCCTATCTGCCCAACACAAGGTAGCAAAACCGGAAATTGGTATCGTCGGTGACTTTGAGCAGGATAGCCTTCTTTACGCAAACGGATATAAGTATTTGGTTGAGTCGATCGTGAAATGTTTTTCGCCGATTAAGATTTCAGATGAGCAGTTCGACCTCCGGCTGAAACAATTCCGTAGTCTTCACCTCTCAGTATTCGCAATGAACATTTTTATGCCAGGCGACATGAAACTTGTGGGACCCGATGTAAAGGAGGAAGCTATTCTCAGTTACGCCGAAAATGTTTTTGAACGGTGTCAGCGCGCGGGGGTCTCGATGGTAGTATGGGGGAGCGGAGGAGCACGTCGTGTTCCTGATGGTTTCGATCATAACAAAGCCAAAGAGCAATTCATCAACATTGCCCGTAAAGTTGCAGTGTTGGCAAAAAAATATAAGATCGACCTCGCTCTTGAAAACCTTAACAGTACGGAGACCAATTTTATTAATACTGTCGAGGATGCGTTTGATGTCGTTAACAAAGTAGATCAAAAGAACTTTTGGCTTTGTGTAGATATCTATCACATGCTCATGGAAGGCGAGCAGCCGGCCGTGATCGAAAAGACCAAAAAAAAACTTATTCACGTTGACATAGCCGAGAAACTTAATCGTGCTCCACCTGGAGTTAGCGGTGACGATTTTCGCCCATACCTTTCCGTCTTAAAGAAGATCGGTTATTCAGGTAAGATCGTATTAGAATGCAGGTGGACCGACCTACCCACCCAGCTTTTCTCCGCCAAACGTAACCTGCAAAAACAAATCGACGAGGTGTACACCCCCACCCCCTGACCCCCTCCAGGGGAATTAATTAGTGAGTGCATTCAAGTCCCCTTAAGGGGATTTAGGGGTATCCCCGCGGTCATTCTGCGTCCTTGCGCCTCTGCGGTAAAACACACCCTCGCCCACACACACGACTAGCGGATAACGTTTAACTATTAACGGATTTGGTCTAATTCCCTTTAAATAGTAATATAGCAAGGATGGAAAAAGTAATCGCCCAATCACGCTGGTACCGACTGATACCGATAGCATTTATTACTTACAGCCTTGCTTATCTTGACCGCGCAAATTTTGGGTTTGGTGCTGCAGGAGGGATGGCTGAAGATCTGAAGATCACGGGCTCCATGTTATCTCTACTTGGCTCCCTGTTTTTTCTGGGCTATTTCTTCTTCCAGATACCTGGAGCGTTGTACGCTGCTAATAAGAGTGCAAAGAAGCTGATCTTCTGGTCCTTGATCCTTTGGGGAGCGTTGGCTACTGCTACGGGTATGCTAAGCGACGAGGGGCCACTTATTGTCATTCGCTTCACGCTAGGGGTCGTTGAAAGCGCGGTAATGCCTGCGATGCTAATATTGTTAAGCCGATGGTTTACAAAAACAGAACGATCAAGGGCAAATACATTCCTAATCCTTGGTAATCCCGCAACGATCCTGTGGATGTCTATCCTTTCAGGTTATCTCATTAAGGCTGTCGGTTGGCGCTGGATGTTTATTCTCGAAGGCATACCTGCTATTGTGTGGGCATTCTTCTGGTGGAGGCTTGTCGATGACAAACCAGAACATGCAAAATGGTTAACCGATGACGAGAAGCGCGCGCTCGACGAAAAATTGAAACAGGAGCAGCAAGGGATAAAGCCGGTGAAGAATTACGGTGAAGCTTTCAGATCCCGCGTCGTGGTGTTACTCTGCCTGCAATATGCGTTGTGGAGCATCGGTGTATATGGATTTGTAATGTGGCTGCCCTCGATCATCAAGGCCGCTCCAAACATGGACATTGTAACAACTGGATGGCTATCTGCTTTGCCTTATGTGTTCGCTATAATTGGAATGTTTACGGCATCCTACTATTCTGACAAAACTCTCAATCGAAAGATATTTGTCTGGCCTCTCTTGCTTGTTGGCGCGATAGCCTTTTACTGCTCTTATTTGATTGGCCCCGACAACTTCTGGCTATCATTTATATTGCTAACTATCGCGGGCGCGGCGATGTATGCTCCCTATGGACCATTCTTTGCAATAATTCCCGAAGTACTTCCGCACAATGTTGCCCCTGGCGCTATGGCTATTATCAACAGTTTTGGCGCGTTGGGATCATTTGTAGGCGCTTACATTGTGGGTTACCTCAATTCGTCTACCGGTGGTTTCGGTGCATCATACATTTTTATGTCAGGGTCGCTTTTCCTTTCTGTCATACTTACTCTACTCGCAGTCAAAGGTTCGAAACCGATTCCAAAGCTTGCCATTGAAGGAAAGCGCGCATAGCCTTACATATGAAGTGGCTCAGTAAATTCTATCTGAAGCTCATCGGCTGGAAAACAGGAAGTTTCCTTGATCCGTCTGTTAAAAAGGGTGTGCTCGTAGGAGCTCCGCACACCAGCAATATGGATTTTCCAATTGCACTCGCGACGCTTTACGCTTCGGGAGTGAACGTCAGGTTCCTGGCAAAAAAAAGCCTCTTCAAATTTCCGCTGGGGATATTGATGCGGGCTATGGGTGGAATTGCTGTTGATCGCTCCAAGCATACCAACATGGTCGACATGATGATCAGTATGTTTGATAATAGTAGTTCATTGATATTGCTGATTCCTGCAGAAGGAACACGAAGTTATGTGAAGGAATGGAAGTCAGGGTTTTACTATACTGCATTGGGAGCAAAGGTCCCGATCGTGCTGGGCTACCTTGACTACGGCAAAAAGACAGCTGGCTTTGGAGAGCTGTTCTATCCAACAGGTGACTATCAAAAGGATCTCGCCGATATAAAAAACTTTTACCGTCAGTTTACGGCCCGCTATCCTGAAAAGTCCAGCCTTAACTAAAATCCGACATCTTCGTTTCTAAGAGTGTGCATGAAAACCTTTTTCACCGCTGAGGCGCCAGGAGCGCAAGGTTTCGCAGGGAAATCCCTGCGTAACTCCGCGTACATTGCGTCACGGCGGTAAATCAAACCCTCGCCCCATGCCCACACAACAGCACACAATCGCAGCCACTACAACGGACTCATATCGAAGACCTCTATGACTGAATTCCAATGGGATTTTTTTCTATACCTTTCAAGTGAGTATCGGTAACAATGCGTAACCCGCTTAAAAAGATCACCCTCGTCTTTATTCTGATCGCACTGCTTCCGGTTGCGCTGGTGATCTACGAGCTGGACCTGTTGAATAAGAATGAAGCGATTATCCGGGAGACATACGAAAACCAACTCGACGCGATCTTATACTCCGTAAATCAGTATTCAGACGACATCATCAGTAGCTGGGCCAATCGGATTCGCCTGGCAACCCGCGAATCCGCCGGCGATAGTTTGTCTGATAGCGAACGTCTCAAGTCAATTTTGAACCAGACTGACGTGGTTCGTTACGTCTATTTTTCTGATTTGAAATCCAATTCGACACTCTATGCATTGAATGAAGAAAATGAATCCACTGATGCTATACGTAGCGTTATGGACGGCCTGGTTCGTGCCGAACGGGATCGTATCGACAAACTCGTTGAATATGAAGAAGCCGGATTCCGGAAAATGGAAGCGATCGACATCAGCATAGAAGACAACGGAATGCCCGTACTCTTTGTGCTGGATGAAAATCCCCACAACTATAAGATAGGTGGTATTATTCTCGACCTTCCTTCCTTTATTCAAAATACAGTTGGGCCCAAGATGCAGGGAATTTCGCAGGATAAATTCATCATTTCGGCATTTAGAGTGAAGAATGACTCTTTGATCTATTCCACTGATGTCGAAAATCAAACTTCGACGGCAGAGTCGATGACGACATTCAAGGGACAGGTTCAGAAAAGAGATTTTTGGGTCCTGCCAGGATATTACCTTGGAATTTCACTTAAAGGTGCAACACTGGGCGATCTTGTAAGAAGTCGAACGACTACTACAGTGACGATCCTGATCTTGTTGATCTTCGTGTTCGGAGCGGGAATACTTTTCCTCTACAGGAACATCCGCCGGGAGATTCAACTATCGCAGTCCAAATCTGAATTTGTTTCGAATGTATCACACGAGATAAGAACACCGTTGTCCCTCATAGGGATGTTTGCCGAAACGTTGGAACAGGGACGAGTAACGTCTGAAGAAAAGAAAAAAGAATATTACAGTATAATCAGCAAGGAGACGTCGCGGCTATCGCGTATTGTCAACCGTATATTGAACTTTTCACAACTTGAAGCGAGTAAGAAAAGATTCAACTTTGAGCCCATACAACTTAATGCTCTCTATAGTGAAATCCAGGCGACTTATTTTCATCATGTAAAGGACAAGGGATTTACGCTTATGTTTGAACCCTCTGAAGATCTAGGACTTATTCAGGGTGATCGCGAATCAATTTCGGAAGCGATCATTAACTTGCTTGATAATGCCATCAAGTACAGTCACGATAAAAAACATATCACGGTTAAAACAGGGCGCGATTTTAATTTTAGATACATCGATGTGACAGACCAGGGAATTGGTATCGCAAAAAAGCACCAGGGTGAAATATTTGAACAGTTCTTCCGCGCGCCCACCGGCGATGTGCACACTACCAAAGGTTCTGGACTCGGACTTACACTTGTAAAGAAAATAATGGAAGCTCATCACGGTCAGGTTACTGTTGAGAGCTCACCCGGCAAAGGAAGCACCTTCCGCCTGAAATTTCCCGTACTAAAAGAAGAAAGTCATGCAATATAAGATCCTCGTAGTAGACGACGAACCTAACATGAGACTCGGATTAAAAGACAACCTTGAGTTCGAAGGTTATGCTGTTGATCTCGGCGACAACGGTATAGACGGTTTGAATATGATATTGAAAAATACCTATCATGTTATCCTGCTTGATGTCATGATGCCGGGAATGTCAGGCCTTGATGTCTGTAAGAAGGTTCGCGAAAAGGGCATCACCACACCAATTCTATTGCTAACTGCGAAGAGCGAGGAATTGGATAAAGTATTGGGTCTCGAGCTCGGCGCTGACGACTATGTCACAAAGCCGTTTGGACTGCGTGAGTTGTTGGCACGAATAAAGGCAATATTGCGTCGTGGCGAACTTAAAACTCCGGGAGCATCTACAACCATCGGAAAGTTGTCGGTTAATTTTGAATCGTATACTTCTGAAAACGCGGCGGGCCCCGTTCGGATGTCTCATAAGGAATACGAGATATTGAATTATTTACTTCAGCGTAAGAATGAAATCGTAACGAGACACGATCTGCTCCAACAGGTTTGGGGTTATGATGAAGCTCCCACCACCAGGACCGTTGATAATTTTATTGTTAAACTCCGTCAGAAGATCGAAGAAGATGCGAATGATCCCAAGATCATCATCACCGTTCATGGTACCGGCTACAAACTGATCCGTTAGCACTACTTCATTCGACATTGTAAATTGGGCGTTGGACATTCTCCCTTCGCTCCGTCATCCAGCGTTAGACACCGTGGGGGCGTGGAAAAATTGGTTATGACGTAGCCAAGACAATATTCATCAATTGCCACGAGCTTTAGCTCGTGGACTGAAGTTGAGGATGATTTAGGGCTTTAGCCCCAGAAAAAACTATCCATTTCATTGTGTGATCGCTTGGGCTAAAGCCAAGGCTGTTGCTTGTAATGAATCCACGAACTGAAGTTCGTGGCAATTGAAATGACAACTTTTTACAATTGATTACCCAGCCGTGACATCTATTTTTTTCACGGAGAGTATATTTACATTGTCAATCAATCATCACTAATCATGAACATCAATACAAACACCCTCGGAAGGTTCTTCACGATACTGATGGTTTGTGTCTTCACAATGACACTTACAGGCTCCTGCAGCGGAGGCAGTCGCAAAGTAAACCTGCGTGGCTCGTGGAAGTTTACGCTTGGCGATAACATGAGCTTTGCAAAACCTAATTACAATGATTCCGACTGGGAACGCATATATGTCCCGGCAGCATGGCAAACAGAAGGATTCAGAAGATACAATGGGTACGCCTGGTACCGGACTACGTTTGAAATTGATTTTACTGAGAACGAGCCGTTATACCTTGAACTGGGAAGGATCGACGACGTAGACCAGGTGTATGTCAACGGCCGGCTTGTCGGTGGAACGGGAGGATTTCCTCCTGATTATTTCACAGCCTACAGCGTAAAGAGAACTTATCCAATTCCCACTAGTTATCTTATCAAAGGCAAGAAGAACGTTATCGCTGTAAGAGTGTATGACGAAGGTGGCGAAGGTGGTATCGTTGGGCAGTATAACGTGGGCATCTACAGCTATGAAGATTATTATCAGGTTGGATTTCCCCTGTTGGGAAACTGGAAGTTCCACTTAATGGATGATGAGAAGTGGGCAAAAGAAGATTACAACGATGCTGGCTGGGAAGATATCGTTGCTCCATCTTATTGGGAGGATCAGGGCTTCCGCGACTATGATGGGTTTGCATGGTATAGGAAGAAATTCACGTTACCAAAGGATTTCAAACCAACCGATATGGTGTTACTCCTTGGGAGAATCGACGATATGGACGAAGTTTTTGTGAACGGTCAGAGTATCGGCCGCACCGGAGACCCCGATCGCAAGTGGGCGCGTAACGAGGAGTGGCGTAAACCGAGGACATACTTTATTCCCGATGAGCTGCTGCGTCCTGGAAAGGAGAATCTTATAGCGATCCGCGTCTACGACCAGGAACAAAAAGGCGGCATGTATGAAGGACCGCTGGCAATTATCCCACGAACCCAATACAAGGAATTTTGGAGAGAATATCAGAGTGAAAATCACAGTTTTTATAGCTTATGGTCTTTTCTGTGGGACTAGATTTGTGTATGATCGGATTAAGACATGAGAGACTTTAGGTATTATTTCAGGAATATTTTTTCTTCCATCATTTTAAGTGCGCTGTTTTTTACAACAGCGCATGCGCAGGATAAATGGGAAAGAGTGATAAACCTTCACGGCAAGTGGAAGTTTTCAATCGGCGATAAGTCGTTGTGGGGCGACAGGTATTTCAACGATTCAAAGTGGGAAGATATCTACGTACCGTCAAAGTGGGAAGACGAGGGCTTCAACGGATATAACGGCTATGCCTGGTACCGAACATCTTTCAATGGCACGGAGATGCCCGGCAAGGAGCAAGGATATAACCTCGTGCTTGGATACATCGATGATGTTGACGAGGTGTTTTTCAATGGACACAAGATCGGGGCGTCGGGCAGCTTTCCTCCACGGTACCACACTGCGTACAATGCGCATCGTAACTACTTTATCCCAACAGAGTATATTGATTTTGCAGGCAAGAATGTGATTGCTGTGAGAGTCTACGACTCGGAAATTGAAGGAGGTATAGTGTCCGGTGATATTGGCGTCTTTACCAGTAAAAATGACCGTGGCCTCGCTTTGAATCTCCGTGGCATATGGGAATTTAGATTAGGGACACCAGGTCAGGACAAGTTCAATAGCGTTGGAGAAAAAACAGTTGCGTCCCTGCCGGCTGAGGGTTGGACTGATATTACGGTGCCTAGTTCGTGGGATTCGCAGGGATATGGTAATTATGATGGAGGCGCCTGGTACAGAAAACAATTCGTTATTCCTAAGGATATGCAAGAAGACCTCGTGGTTTTGTTGGGGAAAATCGATGATCACGACAAAGCCTTTCTTAACGGCAAGCAAATCGGAACAAGCTATGATCAATGGGATAAGAGGAGATATTATTTTGTAACCAAGGATCAGATTAAGGCTGGCGTCGTGAACACATTAATTGTGTATGTGGAAGATGCGCAAGGAGCGGGCGGAATATACGAAGGACCTGTAGGGATCATTAAGCAAGTAGAGTTTAGTAAATACATTCGGTGGAGATAGATGGAATAGAGGACTTTAATGCGATAGGCTATGAAAGGAAGGGAACTGACAGAAACGCAAATCGAAAACCTTAAAGAACTTGTAAATGAGCTGCAAGGCAAGCTGAAAAAGAAGAATTTGCAGCTTAGTGCATTGCGTGAAAGGCTCAACAACGCAAAGCGTACCATCAACCGGCTTCAGGGAATTGTGACCTACCAGCGCGACCGCATCCTGAAATTCTATGAAACCGATGTCATCGACAAGGAGCGTTGACTTCTTCGAACAGATTTATCTCACCTATTTCCGTCGGAATGGAATGATTTCGCTGGCTTTCCCATCTCAAACTCTTTAATTTTGTGTCGAAATAAAATGCAGGGTCACGATGGACACTAAGCTTGCACTCCCGATAGCTCTCGGGAGATCGCAAAGATAAATGCGTTGTGGACTTCGTGGTTCTTCCTGACCTTTGTGACCTGCATTAATCATCAAATGGATGAAAGATCACAATCAAGGTTGATTCAGAATTAATTTGTTGCTATACTAGTTAGACATTTAGGGTACCGAATACGTTATTATGATGTTCGCGCAGGTTCATTGCCCAGAAGTACTGATTCCCGGGGAACTTGACACCTACCTTGGGAGTGGCTGGTTTCGAATGGGCCAATCGATCTTTACGACAAATTTCCTGAACTTCAGAAATAACTTTTACAGCGCCATCTGGCTGAGGATCGATCTGTCGAAATTCAACAATGACAGAACTCAACAAAAGCTGGCGAAAAAGAACAGCCGGTTCGCGAGCGTAATAAGAAAAGCTTTCGTCAACGAAGAGAAAGAAAGTCTATATACCAGGTATAAAAAGAATATCACGTTCGAAACGTCAGCCTCTCTGCGTCATTTGTTGTACGGAAAATCAAATCGTTCGGTCTTTAATACCTACGAGGTTTGCATTTATGATGAATCCCGGTTGATCGCCGTAGGATACTTTGATTTGGGTGCCAACAGTGCTGCAGGAATTACGTGCTTTTATGATCCCGACTACAAAAAGTTTAGCCTTGGTAAACATTTGATCTACCTGAAGTTGGAATACTGTAAACATTCTTGCTTGAACTATTTCTATCCCGGCTATTTCGTTCCGGGTTACTCCTTCTTCGATTATAAGTTGACGATTGGTCGTTCAAATCTTGAGTATCTTCAACTCAGGACAAATGAGTGGTTTCCCATTGAAAAGTTTACACCGCGTGATATTCCATATCAAATTATGAAGGATAGTCTGTTGCAGTTGGGCCAGATACTCACGGAAAGAGGCTTTCGAAACAACTTGCTCAAATATGAGTTCTTCGACGCGAACCTTGTTCCGGAGCTTATGGGTGCAGAGTTGTTCGATTTTCCGCTGGTGCTTTTTCTTGGTGAGAGCGATAGTGACCTTCCCGATCATTTGGTGGTATACGATGTTTGTGATGGAGTCTTTCGCTTATTAAAGTGTCGGGCAGTTTGGAAAACAAACTCGCCAGCACCATTGAACGACACCTATTCATCGCAGGTATTAAAATTAGAGACGGAGATCTTTTCGAGCACAATGCCGGTGGAGATATACAACAGACTATCCTCTGAGCAGAAGTACCAATCATTCAGAACTGGCACATTTTGATTTTGTGTACAAACTCTTCGACAACAACCCGGCCCTTCACTTAAACTTCGCGGTAAGCTTTGGTATTCATCATAAAATTTACAATATGCGATCATGAGAAATAGGACGGATGCGATCTTCGTGCTGATAGCAGTAAATGCGGTCTTTTACGTTGTCACCTATCTGGTGCCCGGAATGGAGGACCGAATGTTTGAGATGATGGCATTATACTTTCCGAAAAACGAGAAGTTCGCGTGGTGGCAGCTAATCACGAACATGTTCATGCATGGTGGCTTCATGCATATCCTTTTTAATATGTACGCGCTTTGGGCATTTGGTTCGCCCCTTGAACAAATGTGGGACAAGCAACGATTCCTTCTTTTCTACTTTTTGTCCGGGATTGGCGCCAGCGTGATTTATACGCTTGTCAATTACTTTCAGTTTAATAATATCTATAACGAGCTGATAAGCATGGGTATTTCTGTGTCGGATATCGAGAAATTGCTGCAGACAGGCACTTATGATAACTCTCTTATTCCGGAATCTTTTAAATCCAGCGTCACTAATTTTTACTATTTGTACCGGACCCCGGCCGTTGGAGCTTCAGGCGCCATCTATGGAGTTTTGGTCGCATTCGGAATCTCATTTCCCAATGCAAAGCTTGCATTGATATTTCTACCAGTACCGATCGCGGCAAAATATTTTATACCAATCCTTATTGGATTAGACCTGTTTTCGGGAATAACAGGCGTCTCCATCTTCGGTGGAGGTATCGCTCACTTTGCACATATCGGTGGCGCGCTAATTGGATTTCTTTTGATGTTGTATTGGAGAAAAACCCTACCCGCACGATAAAAAAGATTCTGCATAACGACTTTTTCACCGCAGAGACGCAAGGGCCGCAAAGTTGCGCAAGGTTTGTCATCAAATTTGCCTTTCCCCTGCGGAACCCTGCGTGCTTCGCCCCGAGTTCTCGGGGGTAAAAGAATAGAGCAAATGTTCTAATGCGTGCAGTGACACTGCCTAAAATACCCGATTATTTTGTAACCTCTTCGGCGTTGGTGATCTAACAGGTGTGAACCTAAACTATATCACCATGAAAAATCTATGTATAACACTTGTCTCAGTATTCTTTCTCGCATTCATCGGATCATTGAATGCCCAGGAAAACCCAAAACTTTCTGATGCTGAAGTCGCGTCGGTTGCTGTAGTAGCAAATCAAATCGACATCGCTTATGCAGAAATTGCAAAAGAGAAGTCCAAAGACCCGGAGATCGTCAAATTTGCGGACACTATGATTCGCGATCACAATGCAGTCTTGGGCCAAGCTTCTGCTCTTGTTAAGAAATTGGGTGTTACTCCGAAAGACAATGCGGTCAGCCAGCAATTATTGGCCGGTGCAGACAAAACAAAAAAATCTCTTCGTGGCAAATCCGGCAAGGCTTTCGACAAAGATTATATCGACAATGAAGTCAGTTATCACAAAGCTGTCATTTCCACGGTTCAAACCGTGCTTATTCCAGAAACTGAAAACCAGGAGCTGAAGGATTTGCTTCAAGGCATCCTGCCGGCCTTGAATACACATTTGTCACACGCCGAAATGGTTCAAAAAATGTTCAAATAGAACCTGATATGGTATGGTCCGCCTGAAGATATTTTCCATTTGTTGTTGGCTTTTAGTCGTAATGCTTCAGTGCTCTCCATCCGGGAAAAAAGACGGTGCTGCTGACGAGAATGAAATTGCCGATCCGCAGCAACCACAACAGCAGGTGGTCCATACCATTGAGATCAAACAAATGAAATTTTCCCCAGACACGTTAAATGTCCGCAAGGGAGATAAGGTAATTTGGGTGAATGCAGATATCGTGGAGCACGATGTTACACAGCTGTCAAAAAAAGCATGGGCTTCATCAAAGCTTGCAACGGGTGCATCCTGGAGCATGATCGTCACTAAGAGCGAAGATTACTATTGTAATTTGCACGTGGTGATGCGGGGAAAATTAATTGTGGAGGGGGATAACGCTTCTAACGTTGTCGAATCTTCATTGATACCAATCTGCCGATAGTCAAACATAGTCATTGGATTTCAGTCATAAAAATCAATCGAAAAAAAAGCATCTATACATCCTTACTGCTAATTTTAAGGAAAAGTAACTTTCGATGAAGCTGAAATTGTATCAGGTAGATGCATTTACCGACAAAGTTTTTTCCGGCAATCCTGCCGCCGTCTGTCCTCTCGATTCTTGGTTAGAGGATGATCTTTTGCAAAAGATTGCCATGGAAAACAATCTCGCCGAAACGGCATTTTATGTTAAGAACGGTGACGCCTATGAAATCCGTTGGTTCACACCAACGATAGAAGTCGATCTCTGCGGACATGCGACACTGGCGTCGGCTTTCGTGTTATTCAATTATCAGAGTTATCCAGGCAAAACCGTTAAGTTCAAGTCCCGGAAGAGCGGTGTGTTGTCAGTTGAACGCGATGCTGACCTGCTTAAGTTGAACTTTCCTACCGACGTGATAAGTCGGGTTGATCTGGGTTCAGAATTAAAAGCGTGTGTTGATAAATCGCCTGCCGAAGCGTACAAAGGCAAGACTGATTTTATGCTCGTCTTCGAACGTGAACGCGATATCCGGGACCTTAAACCAGTTTTCAATCAAATATCAATATTACCAGCTCGCGGTCTTATTGTCACGGCGCCTGGTGATAACGTTGACTTCGTGTCAAGATTTTTCGCACCGCAGTCTGGAATAAATGAGGATCCTGTTACGGGATCAGCTCACACCACGCTTATACCGTACTGGTCAAAAACGCTTGGTAAAACCGAACTTACGGCTATGCAACTGTCCCAACGCATTGGGCACCTTAAATGCAAATTTCTAAATGAAAGGGTGGAGATTAGCGGAAAGGGAAAAGAATACCTCGTAGGTGAAATATTTGTCGAATGATCAGCTCAGTGATTTCTGGTGTTTGAAAAAGAGTTGTGATACCGGGATGATCATCAGCCCTGCAAAAGCAAACGCAATAAATGAGATTCTAAGACTGAAAGCATGCGCAATATATCCGATCATAGGTGGTCCAATTAGCATTCCTACAATACTATAGGTTGCAATAATAGAAATCGCGATTCCAGGCGAATACTTCCTTGAAGCACCCGCAAGAAGGAAAGTCATGGGGATAATGGAGGCAGTACCAAATCCAACGAGACAAAATCCGATCATCGATGGCCAGAAGTAAGGAAAGGCTACAGCTAATGCTATTCCTATAAAGACAAGAGAGGCGCTTGCAATGTACATCTTCTGCATTCCAAACTCTTCAATAATTCGATCGGAGGCGAAACGAGACAATGCCATAAAGATCATAAAGATGAGATAGCCGAGTGTGAACAGGTCCACATTAACGACCTCACGGAAGTAAACTCCGCTCCAGTCGAACATTCCACCTTCGCATATCGCGGCAAAAAATACAAGCAACCCGAGATAAACAATATAAGGATCAGGTTTCTTAAGCCCCGGTTTGTTAGGAGACGTTGCGCGGTCGTTCCTCAAAAGAAACCGGTAGCAATACAACGTGGTAATAAGCGTTAAAATAGCTACCATCAAAAGGTGAGTAGCCATCGACACTTTTATTGCCACGAGGAAGGTTGATAACCCAACGCCGGCAATTCCTCCGGTGCTCCACAAACCATGGAAAGAACCATTGATCTTTCTTTCAAACTTTTTCTGCAGCGCAATAGCCTGAGTGTTGACGGCTATGCTCATGATGCGCATACTGAACGAAAAAAGGCAGATCGAAGGCACTAGCGTGAATGTACTGGTAGAAAAGCCGATCAGCGATAGAGATATTCCCAACAAAATGAAGGCAAACGTCATCGGTTTGCGGCTGTCGTACTTTGAAATCAGCCACCCTGAAAGAGGCAGGCCTAAAAGAGAACTTATGGGCATAAATAAAAGTATTGTCCCAAGTTCCGCTTCATTGTAACCGAAATCTGTTTTGATTGTGGGAATCCTCGACGCCCAGGTTGCAAAACAAACCCCTGAAAGAAAAAAGAATACACTGAGAAAAAACCGTTCTCTATCCTTCGTCTCCGTTTCAATCCTGCCCGAATACCCTTCTGATACCAATGTTTTTCTACGTTTAAAAAATATTCAATTATGTCTATTGTTCAATCTCAAACTCATGCGCTCCTGACGAAAGTAAAACGATAAACTGCGACGCTTTCTTTTCGTCCTCCTGTGAATCTAACATGGCGTCTGTTTTCTTGTCGATGACTTTCGTTCCTGATAGATAAAGTGTCGCCGTGCTGTTGGGAGGTATTGTGACGTTAAGTTGTATCTTATTGTTTTGCCTTTTCCATTCTGAAATGATTTCACCATACGGTCCGTCGTGAGTGGCTCTGAATGAATTCAATCCTTGTACAAAATTTGGTTGGATAATAACGTTGCTGAATCCCGGATGTTCAGGATCTGGTTTAATACCACCCAACGCTTTGTACATCCACGCACCAATTTCGCCGAACATGATGTGATTTCGCGAAATGTCGCTCTTGGCAGCTATAGGCCAGTTCTCGAACAGCGTAGTTGCGCCATTTTTTATCCAATAACCCCATGAGGGAAAAGTCTCTTGTGATGCTACCTTAAACGCGAGGTCAGCATGGCCATTTTCGCTTAGTGCATTCAGGATAGTTTTCGTTCCCAGCAATCCTACATCAATGTGATCGTTGTCGGCATTGACGCGTGATACCAGGTTTTTAACAACCTTCTCTTTCACATCCTCGGGAACAATCCCCCAATACAATGGGGCGCTTAGTTCGGTTTGTAAACCGCTCCCATAAATTCCTTTCTCCTTGTTTAGGTACTTTGTGTTGATTGCGTCCGCGATCTTTTTAGAAAGCGCCGAATACTTCGCTGCGTCATCGTTCTTGTTCAACAACTTCGCCGCCTTTGATAGTATTGTTGCATCTACATAATAGTAGATTGAAGAAGTCATTTCTTTTGGAGTAACCGATTTCACGGGAACCCAATCACCTAAACCCCAGTCTGTAAGTCCGCTAGGGCTCATTGAATCAATGTGATCAACATATCGTTTTATGTTTTCATAACACTCCTGCAACAATTTTGGATCACCATAAAACAAATAAATATTCCAGGGAATGATGGCGATGGTGCTGGTCCAGTCCGGACCGTTGCCCCACTCATAACCCCAGCCGGATGTAGGTATGATCGAAGGCAATACGCCGTCGGGTTTTTGTTCATCACGGTGATCAGCCATCCACTTTTCGTAAACGGTGATCCCGTCGAAATTATAAAGCCCGGTTTCGATTGCAATGTGCGCATCGCCTGTCCATCCATTCTTTTCACGCTGTGGACAATCCGTTGGATAACCGAAAAGATTTGAAAGGTAAGAGTTGTTTGTCGCTTCCCAGATCTTGTTCACGGTTTCATTTGAGCTCGTGATACTTCCTGCTTTCGGTACATCGCTGTGCATGAAGTATCCCGAAAGGCTTTCCGCACTAAGCTCGACGGGCCTGTCGCTTGTAACTTCAATAAATTGAAACCCTTTGTAGTTGAAATAGGGCATGAATGTTTCTTCTCCGTCGCCTGCCAGTATGTAAATATCAGTCTGAAACGGATCACTGTCGTCGGTAGGGCGATAGTGAACGTCTATGTTTGACAGGTCGATATTGCCGACACTATCAAGCTGTTCTGCGTGTGTCACTCTCAGGGTCGTTCCTTTAGCACCCTTTGCCGTTAACTTTGTCACTCCTGAGATGTTTCTGCCCAGGTCGTAGATGTACTTTTGTGAGCTTACTTTCCTGAAGGTCCTGGTCTTTACTTCTTCCACATTTCTGATGGGATGCAACACCTGCGCAACGAGCCTGGAAGATGGTTCGGAAACCTTAATAGCGTCCCGCCAACTGTTGTCATCAAATGTCGATGTGTTCCAACCATTTTGTTCAAGCCTTGCATCATGATGTTCGGCGGTGTAGATACTATTAAAAATTATCGGACTTAGCGAGGTTTTCCATGTTTCGTCACTGACGACAGTTTCAACGGAATTGTCCTCATATACGATCCGGAGGTTCAAACGGAAGCGGGGTCGGCTACGCCATTTGGCCTTGTGAAAATCCCATACTGCGGTCGACTGATGATTGTACCATCCATTTCCAAGTAATACACCAATTACGTTTAGGGAGTCTTTTAAAAGTGATGTTATATTATGGGTTACATAAAGGTTACGTTTGTCAAACCGGGTATATGTAGGATCCAAACGATGATCGCCGATCCGTTGACCGTTAGAAAAAACTTCAGATAGTCCGGCAGTTGCAATGTAGAGACGGGCGCTTTTGACTCTTTTTGAAAGCACAAAGGTTTTTCGAAAGTAAGGCGCTGGCTTGAGATGAATGTCGTTTGAATCGGTGACCCATGAGCCTTGCCAGTCGGACATGCTCATCATGGCGGTCTCGAAGAATGCTAATTTTG
>Ga0193738_1000006_pt1 | contig 188762 bp, 163 predicted proteins | sample L2a1metaG_FD_144927 | JGI IMG/M metagenome (GOLD analysis project Ga0193738, IMG submission 144927) | Soil microbial communities from a riparian zone of the East river system, Colorado, United States - L2a1 | ecosystem: Environmental > Terrestrial > Soil > Riparian zone | place: USA: East... | reverse complement strand
ACCAGGTGACTTCCGGCGAGGATGCCACCTCACTGCCAGGAGTGAACATCCTGGTTAAAGGCACTACTGATGGAACTATCAGTGATGCAAACGGAAACTATACTATCAACGTACCTAATCTCGAGGCAACACTCATCTTTTCCTTTGTTGGCTACCAGGCTCAGGAAATTGCCCTCGGTGGTCGCACCGCTGTGAGTGTTGTGTTGGCTACGGACGCGAAACAACTCGCGGAAGTAGTTGTAACGGCGCTCGGTATCGAAAAGGATAAATCAAAACTGGGATATGCTGTGCAGGATGTGAAGGGATCCGACCTAATCAAGGCCCGTGACCCAAACCCTGTAAATAATCTCGCTGGAAAAATTGCCGGCCTTACCGTAGCCGGGACACCCGAACTCTTAGGTAAACCAAAGCTCTACCTTCGTGGAAAAGACCCTCTCTTTGTTGTCGATGGTGTGCCCATTCAGTCAGATACCTGGAACATCAGTCCCGATGATGTGGAATCGATCACAGTATTGAAAGGTCCAACAGCATCCGCGTTGTACGGTTCACGTGGACAATATGGAGCTATTCAAATCACAACAAAGCGTGGGACAAGAGATGCTCGCGGATTGTCTTTTGATTTCAATTCGTCGACTATGATGGAGGATGGGTTCATTGCGGTACCAAAAGTACAGGATGAATACGGCCCTGGTGATCATGGTCGCTATGGGTTTGCTGATGGTAAAGGTGGCGGGCTCTATGATTCTGACTATGATATATGGGGGCCGCCATTCGAAGGACAACTTATCCCTCAATACGACGGAGAAGTGACTCCCAACACGGAATATACAACCACGTTTCCCAGTGGTACGACTTTTACAGGTCATGTGAAGCCCACGCCGTGGACGGCAAGGGGAACAGACAACCTGGATCGATTCTTACGTCCCGGGGTAACGACATCAAACAGTATCGCAGTGGCAGCGTCTGGTGAAAAGTATGATTTACGTTTCTCGACGACTTACAATTATCAGCAGGGAATTGTGCCGAATACACAGCTCAATTCGAATAACTTCAATATCTCAGCCGGTATTGATCTCTCGCCAAAAGTTCGTTTTGAATCCAACGTAAACTATAACTACCAGTATACCGATAACATTCCGGATGTTTCCTATGGGCCAAATAGTCTTATTTATAATATGACCATCTGGGGTGGCTCTGACTGGAGTGTTGATGACATGAAAAATTATTGGCAAAAAGGCAAAGAAGGTATTCAGCAAATATATGCTGACTACACGCGATATAACAATCCATGGTTCATGGCGGAAGAATGGTTAAGAGGTCACCACAAGACTGATATCTATGGATATATGAAGTTGAAATACCAGATCACGAATGACCTGGAGTTAATGGGAAGAACTCAGATCAATTCCTACAATCTCTATCGCAGCGAGAAGTTTCCATACTCAGCAACAAGTTATGGCCGGGAACAGGCTAAAGGCGACTACCGCGAGGATAAGCGTACCCTCATGGAGAACAACACAGACTTCATGTTGACGTACTCAAAAGGCATTTCGCCTGCGTTTCACCTCAGCGCGTCCTTAGGTGGTAACCTCAGAACCTTCAGCTACCGGTCAAGCTATGCGACGACGGACTACCTAAACGTGCCAGGATGGTACAATATGGCCAACTCACTGAACCCGGTGAAGTCCTATAATTTTTATGCTCCGATGCAGGTAGTTAGCGGATATGGCTATGTTGATCTTTCATACCGTGATTTTATCAATCTATCCTTAACAGGAAGAGTAGACAAACATTCCGCATTGCCAAAAGCAAAGAATTCATACTTCTATCCGTCCGCTTCTATGAGTGTGGTATTGTCAGAAGCTCTCGAATTGCCTTCGCTCTTCTCATACCTGACGGTGAGAGGTTCTTACGCTAAAGTAGGTAGCGCCGAACCACTCACACAAAAGAACATAGGCCCGATACCTTCCATTTCTATGACTGGCAATCCAATGGGCTATGGATCTGTTTATGAAACGCCATATGATGGACCTAACTTTTCAAACTCACCCGTCTACAATACTTCCCTTATCTATAACTTCCAGCCCGCGGCAAGCTATACAAACACTATTACCAATAGCAACCTTGAACCTAGTTTCAGCTCCGCATGGGAGACTGGCCTGGATGTTAAATTCTTACAGAACCGTATAGGACTCGACGTCACTTATTTTGAAAGTCTTGACGGTCCCGGTATTTATAATCTGCCTATTTCGGAAACGTCTGGATATACCAGCGCCCTCGTGAACGGTATCAAGACCGAACGCAGAGGGTGGGAAGTAGTGCTTAAAGCAACGCCATTCTCGAATCCTCAGGGCTTTAGCTGGGACATTTTGGTGAACTGGTCTACGTATCGTGAATACATTGATGAGATCTATCCTGACAAGAATATTACGAACCTCGATAATTTCCGTCAGGTAGGGGAGAGGATAGATCAATTCTATGGGACAGGCATTGTGAAAACGCCAGATGGTGAAATTGTAAACACCAGCGATGGTCGTCCGATTCCGCTGACATCCATTAACGGTAATGCAAGAACGTTCTTAGGATATGCGAACCCTGATTGGGTCTGGGGCATCAACAACAAGGTTAGTTATAAGAACTGGAGTTTAAGCTTCCTGTTCGATGGTCGTGTAGGCGGAGTGATCGAGGATTATATCCAGAAGCAGACGTTCCGTGGTGGTCGTCATATAGAAACCGTTCAAGGCGAAATGGGCGAAGCCCGCTACCAGGATTACATCGGGGTGAAGTCTTATGTCGGACCTGGCCTAGTGCTCACCAACGGCACCCCCGTGATTGATAATGAAGGAAAAATCACCAACATGAGTGAGTTAACTTTTGCGCCGAATACGACACCTACTTATTTGCAGGATTGGATAAGCCGCTACTATAATACGAATGAAAGTAATATTATAAGCAGAAGCTTCGCCAAGCTCCGCGAGGTCACATTGACTTACAATCTGCCCTCTAGCCTGTTGGGTAATTCATTTATCAAGCGCGGCAGTATCTCTTTCATTGGAAGGAACCTGTTCTACTTTGCCGAAAAGACAGACCTTGATATCGAGCAGTACGCAGACTATACCTCACCGGGTTCTAGTCTTCAAACTCCAACGATGCGTCGTTACGGTGTAAATCTAAACTTCACCTTTTAATCCGCATACTTATGAAATCATATAATATTGTAACAATAATTATCGCAGCCGTTCTGGTATTCTCGTGCAAGGACTTCGATGAACTTGAACAAAACCAGAACCGGCCGACAACGGCTCCTGCGTCTCTTGTCCTTAATCAGGTTCTGAATGACTTATTCGAAAGACCGTGGTCATTGGAACATCGCCAAAACCAATACTCATGCTGTAACTACAATTACTATGGAACGAATGAGTATTGGGCTTCGGCGACCCTCAATTTTATGACCTTAAAGAATGTCATTAAAATGGAAGAAGAAGCGTTGCGATCTGGTGCTGCGGATGTAAATCCATATAGCGCATTGGGCAAGTTTCTTCGGGCATACTTCTATGTACGCATGACACAGCGCGTAGGAGACCTTCCCCTGAGCGAAGCACTTCAGGGTCTTGAAAATCCGGCGCCCACATACAATTCGCAAAAAGAAATATATAGTCAGGTCCTTAACTGGCTCGATGAGGCAAATGCTGATCTGGCTCAATTGATCTCAACGAACGATATCACGCTTGGCGGTGACTTTTATTTCAATAACGATCTGGCCAAATGGCAGAAGACAGTCAATACGTTTAAACTTCGCGTATTGATCAGTTTGAGCAAAAAGGAAGCAGACGCCGATCTCAATGTAAAAGGACGCTTCAAGGCTGTGCTCGATAATCCGGCACAGTTTCCAGTTATGACAAGCATCCTGGATAATATGGAATATGTGTTCAACGGTACGTCTAACCTTTACACGACGAACCCTGGAAACAAGGGTTTTGACAAGGGCAGGTATAATATGGCTGCAACGCTTCTCGGATTGATGACTTCGATCAAAGATCCAAGAACATATGTTGTAGCGAATCCGGCGAAAAAGAAGATCAGCGGTGGGATGGATCCGAAGGACTTTAACGCATTCGTTGGAGCTCCATCCGGAGAAAGCCTTGATGATATGACCTTTAAGGCCGGCAATGGAGAATATTCATATGCAAATCAGAAAAGATACTATGCTACGTTCAGTGGACCAGAGGCAACAATCCAGATTGGTTTCCCTGAACTTTGTTTTACGGTGGCGGAAGGGATCAACAGGGGTTGGGCCACAGGCGACGCAGCGGATTATTATAAAAAAGGTATCACTGAATCCATGAGGTTATCACGGATCGAAGATGGCAAGACGCTTGAGATCACGGACCAGGATTCGGACCAGGTCTTAGCAACGGTGACGGTATCTGTAACAGATTATCTTAATCAGCCAGCCGTTGCTTACGCTGGTAACAACGTAACAGGTCTTGAGCAGATCATCAAGCAAAAGTATCTCGCGTTCTTTCAGAACTCCGGGCAGGAGGCATACTTTAATTATAGAAGAACAGGATTCCCGGCATTTGATAAGGGACCTGGAACAGGAAACGGTGGAAACATTCCCGTTCGCTGGTTATATCCTGTTTCAGAGGTAACGAACAACATCGCTAATTACAAGGCTGCTTTGCAGAATCAATTTGGGTCAGAGGTGGACGATCTGGACAATGACCTTTGGATCAATAAAAACTAACAACTACAAACACCTGGAGTCAGTTACTTCAGGTGTTTGTTTTTTACAAGCAACACAATGTCAAGCCGAAGACAATTTTTGAGAAACACGTCTATTGCCGGGATTATAGCAAGCGTTACACCGCACTGGGTAAGCGCAAAGGATCTTCATCAGCCGATAGACAGGAAAAAAGACCGGATCCTCAGATAGCACACATAACAGACGTGCATGTATTGGATAAAGCCAATGCGGTAACTTGCTTCAATCGAGTTCTGCGTGAAATAAATACCATGAAGGATAAGCCGGATTTTATAGTAAACACCGGCGATACTGTAATGGATGAAAATAAGCAGACGCTTGAAACAGTTGAGAAGCGATGGAGTGTCTGGGATAAGATTTCAAAAAAAGAGAACAGCCTATTGATGAGAAGTGCCCTCGGGAACCACGATGTGTGGTATGGACCCGATGAAAAGTTAGATGAAGTATACAAAAAGGATCGTCGTTACGGGAAGCAGTGGGCAATTGAATCTCTAAGCCTGCCATCAAGGTATTACTCATTCGAAGTTAAAGGATGGAAATTTATTTGCCTTGACAGCATAAATGGCGAGCACGGATATCAGCTGGATGAACAGCAATTTCATTGGCTTCAAGGTGAGCTCAAAGGCAACGTTAAGAATTTACCGATTTGTGTTTATAGTCATGTTCCGATACTTTCTATGGGTGCGTTGCTTTATGCAACCAAACGAAAGCCCGTTCAGGAAGTAATGTTCCCATCTGGCGACATGCATAACGACCATCAGCGTATAAAAGATCTTTTTTACTCTGCCGGAAATGTAAAATTGTGTCTCAGCGGTCATGTCCATTACGTGGATGGGATCGAATACCTTGGTGTAAAGTATCTCTGCAATGGCGCGGTATCGGGCAACTGGTGGAGGGATCCCGTCGCGTTAGAGGAGTTTCCTCCAGTCTATTCAATTATCGATCTTTACGAAGACGGAAGTTCTGATCATCGCCTGGTCTATTATGATTGTTAGTTCATGGTCCATAGTCCATGGTCCATAGTTAGTCGGTATCTTGGCATCTTTGCGCCTTGATCCCGATAAGCATCGGGACGGTCCTTTTGCGGCCTTTGCGTGAACTGCATTTTAGTATTCAACAGTGTAAACTGATTTATTTTTCGTCTCTCTATAATTTTAAATTCATTTTATATGAAACGATTTCTGAGTCTGATCATATTATTTCTTTTTTCCGTTTCCCTCCATGCTCAACAGAAACAAGCGACTGAGAACGTAGTTCTTATAACCCTTGATGGTTTCCGCTGGCAAGAGGTCTTTAACGGAGGCGATTCTTCTTTCATGAGGCAGCAGCAACATTTGAAGGACCCAAAACTAAAAGAAAAATTCTGGCGCGATGATTTGTCGGAGAGACGCAAGGCGTTACTGCCTTTTTTCTGGAACACCATTGCTGTGAAAGGACAACTTTATGGCAACCGCAATAACGGATGTAAAGTGAACGTCACCAACAATCAGTGGTTTTCTTATCCCGGTTACAATGAGATTCTTAGCGGAAGCGAAGATAATGAACGGATCCACAGCAACGATAAATTATATAACCCCAATACAAACGTGTTGGAATTTATCAATAGCCAGTCGGCGTTTAGGGGAAAAGTTGCAGCTTTCACATCATGGGATGTCTTTCCTTACATCATAAATGACAAAAGAAACAGCATATTCGTCAGCGCTGGATTGGTAGAGGCTAAGGGTGACAAGCTTTCAGCAGTTGAGGAAACCCTTAACAAACTGATGAAAAACATTCCTAATCCATTAGGAGACGTACGACTGGATGCGTTTACATTTTATTTCGGCCTCGAGTACATGAAGAGGGTAAAACCCAGCGTAATGTATTTTGCGTTTGATGAGACAGATGATTTTGCCCACGGTGGAGAATACGCTGCATATCTCAATGCGGCGCATTATACAGATAAGTTCGTAGGAGAACTTTGGAATTATATCCAGTCCGATCCCAACTATAAAAACAAAACAACATTGATCCTTACCTGCGACCATGGACGAGGTCCTGGTACTGAAGATTGGAAACATCACGGCCAAAAGATTGCGGAAGCCGATCAGATATGGATGGCCGTGATCGGACCCGACACTCCCTCCAGTGGCGAAATAAAAGGAGAAAGCCAGTACTATCAGAACCAGGTCGCGCGTACAATGGCTGCGTTGCTTGGGCTGGACTATAACCAAAGCAAACCAGTAGGGGAGTCTATTCTGCCGATGTTGGGAATGAAATAACCATTCCATTTTTCTGTCTTTTTTTTCGTCACCATTGGTACACTTGTTGGCGCAAATGTTGCTCTGAATTAATATATTTATCCTAATTCAGAACCCTAACAAACCCGTTATGCAGAAATCTAATCGTTTCGTACTCAAGGGACCAGCATGCCTGTTACTTAGTTTCGTATTCATGATAAGTGCGTGCTCCGACGATGAGCCCAGTGTAGTTCAAATTGTTAATGATGACCTTGAAGGTTCAAATGCATGGCAATTTGTAAACGTGGCGCCTGCAGAGCATGCCGGTATCGTGGTTAATTCGATTTCCGCTTCCTCATCGCATTCCTTGTCCACTACATCTTCTGTGGCACAGTCGGGGATTTTCATTTTGGAGGTTAAGCGTGACCCCGCCGGATATTCATGTAGGCTCATCCCTTGAATTGACCGTAAAAGTGAAGGTGACAAATGTAACGGGCAATGGCGTTTTCGTTGCGTTGCGCGGGGACGGTGATTCCAGTTCCAGTTCGATTTTTTTTGAAACTACCCAGGATGTTCAAACCATTAACGGTACTGCCGATTTTACTAGCTATACGGTCAAGCTGGATTCGTATCCTGAAGGAGTTAAATACATCTACATATTTCTGATCATGCACGCAAGCAGTACCGGATCGGCGAATTTTGATGACATTTCTTTAATTAGTCGTCATTAGACCTGAGAAGGAGAAGCCAGTACTATCAAAACCAGGTCGCGCGTTCAATGGCTGCGTTGCTTGGACTCGATTATATACAAAACAAACCAGTAGGCGACTCTATTCGGCCGATGCTGGGGATGAAATAGCGATCGACTTGCGCAAATACAGGTTACTTTACCGATTGAATTAGTTGCCTGTCAAGTATCGCTCTGATTTTTGAATTTATATTTATATTTAGGTTTAGGTTTACATTAATCAGAAATTAATAGTCGTTATGCGAAATGATAATTTGATAGGTAAAACGGTAGGGCTATTGTGTGGGATTTTATTACTTGTTAGCGCCTGCTCTGATGATGATGATCACACCACGACGCAGATTGTGGATGATGACGTTGAAGGGTCAATTGGCTGGCAATTTGTAAACATGGCGTCTGCAACGCACACGGGTGTTGTGGTCAATTCGGCTTCCGCTTCTTCGTCACATTCTCTATCCATTACGTCTTCTGAAGTAAAGGCGGACGGATATTCATTCTGGAGCTTGAAGGTGACCCCACCGGACATCCCCGTGGGTGCTAGTCTTGAATTGACGGTAAAAGTGAAGGTGACAGATGTAACGGGAGAGGGCGTTTTCGTTGCGCTTCGCGGGGATGGCAACTCCAGTTCAAGTTCAATCTTTTTTAAATCCACGCAGGACAACCGAACTATTGACGGCACTGCCGATTTTACTACTTATTCCGTCAAATTGAGTTCGTACCCTGAAGGAGTCAAAAACATATACATATTTCTTATGATGGACGGAAGCGGTACTGGCTCTGCAAATTTTGACGACATCTCTTTAGTTAGTCATCATTAGACCCGAGCGACATAAGATGACAGTGAAGCGTCAACCCCTTGTAGGTTTATTATTACTTGGTGTATTCATCACGCCACCCATTGCGATATTTGGCCAAAACAAAAAACTCGAGGAGCAGACGTGGATACATGGATCCGCAGATTGTCGGCAAAATAAGGATGCGGGATTGCAAGTAGTCAAATATGATCCTTCGACTTACATACTGCGACAAAACAAATGCCTCAACTACGAGGCTCCATTTCTATACTTGTTTATCGGTGCCAACAGAGCGTTGCTGCTTGATACCGGTGCTGAGGCACCTGACGATGCATTCCCTCTTTTCGAAACCATAAAAAAGATTCTTAGCGACAAGGGTGGCAAAATGCTGCCACTGGTCGTTGTACATTCACACGGTCACAGCGATCACTACTCCGGCGATCATCAGTTTAAAGGAAAACAGGGTGTTCAGCTCATACCTCCGACGAAGGATGCTGTTATAGAATTCTTTCAATTGAAGAACTGGCCAGATGCACAGGCGTCTTTTGATCTTGGAAATCGCGTTCTAAATATTATTCCCATCCCGGGTCACGATCAGATGTCGATTGCTTTATATGATCCGCAAACGCGCTGGCTTTTAACAGGAGATACGATTTACCCGGGCCGGCTATACGTCAGAGATGGACAGGCATTTTGTTCGAGCATTGAAAGACTCCTTGCATTTAGTAAGGAGCATCCCGTTCAGTATTTAATGGGAAATCATATTGAAATGTCTCAGACCAAAGGGGTGGATTATCCAACAGGAATGACATTTCAGCCCGATGAACATATTCTGCCTCTTGATTTAAAGGTATTAGACCAGCTTCGTGATGCTTGTGAAAAAATGCAAAATCGCATTGTTTATTACATTCAGGACGATTTTATCATCGTACCCAAGTAGTACGTTTGGGGTTTGTCGACCGAGCATTTACTTTTGATGTTGTGATTCGTGGGCTATGCGGCTGGACAGTTACATACAGTCATTACTTTCCACGAACTTTATTGAGAAAGATAAACCATAAACGTTGTATGATAGTTTGTTTAAAAAAGAAATGGTTGGTTGCTGCCGTTGCGGCGTGTTTATTTCTGTCGGCTTGTGACGAAGATATTGATGTACCTACAGTCACAATTTTATCCCCTCAACCGAATTCCCGATTGGCGGAAAACTTTATTGTTGACGTAAGCGCTAATGCAGCAAATGGAATTAGTAAAGTTGAATTGTATCTCGACAATGTAATGATTGGAAGAGCAGATGCTCCACCATACGAATACTTCGTCAACATTACAGGCTACAGCATGGGTGACTATATACTGAAGGCCGTAGCTTACAGCAATGCTGGCGCAACTCAGCTGGAGGAAATCTCAATTACGATCCTCAAGTCAACGATTCCGGCACCGTTGGAGTTTACTGCGACAAAGGGTAGATATGGAAACAAGGTCGCATTAACGTGGAACAAGTCACCAGGAGTCACTCACTACGAAATTTACAAACTGGACAACTTCTCGCTGCAATATGGGAAGATCGCGACCGTCGAAAGCAATACGTTTGAGGACAATGCGATTGAGTCACCACTTACGCAATTCTTTTACAAGGTCCGCGCCTATAATTCGGATGCAGAGTTTAGCGAATTCAGCGATCACGACTATGGATACACAAGTGGAGAACCATACGACTTGATTACGTCTTTCGGAAGGGAGGGTACAAATAACGATGAGTTTGGTATGATTGTTCATCTGTCATATCACAACAACGAACTATTCCTGGCGGATGACTACCGTCAGCGGGTTGTAGCCTTCAACAAGGAGGGTAATTTTATAAGAGTACACCAATTGTATAACGGGTACCCGCTTGCTCCGTATTTCTTTGGAGACAAAAGACTAAATATATATAACAATACGATAATGGTGGAGGAAGGGCCGACAACGCTAAATTCATTCGTAGCGGACCTAATCGGGATCAGGCAAGCAACTGTCGACGATGAAAATCATATTTATGTTGCAGCGAGCAATAGCAATAAAATTGCAAAGTATGATATGCAGGGGAACCTGATCTTGCAATGGGGAGTAGAGGGCGATCTGCCTGGTCAATTTAATGCGTCATGGGGCATCGCTTTCTTTCATGATAATATCGTGGTGTCGAACTATTTTTCTAAAAAGGTTCAGTTTTTTTCAAAAAGCGGAGTATTCATCAAAGAATGGGTGTTTGCTGATGCAGGTGGGACTTTTAATATATACGTAAAGGACGACTTTCTTTATATCGCGTGCGGCAACTACATTGCCAAGACCGACTATGATGGTTTGGTCATCGAAAAAATTTACGGTCTTTTTACTTTTGCGACAGGCATCGCCGTCGATGAAGATGAAAACATATTTGTCACCGACGCGTACCAACGAAAAATATACGCGTATAGAAAAAATGATTGATTTCCGTTTGTGAGCTAATCTCCAGAAGACGTGTTGGACGCCCTGTTGTTCAAGTATTTTCTGCGACCTTATACCCTATACCTCCACTCACTGCGACTTCCCTCTCGCAAGGATCGGAATTATGGATTCAACTTTATCTTTGCGAATTCCATACATAACGTCGTATTCATTCACGACCGGATCACAATGGGGAACAATGACCTCTAGCTTATCGCCAACTTTATAATTCTTATTGGACGTTGTAAAGGTTATTGTGCCATATTCATCGGAGCCTGCTATGTAATCATACCCCGGCTCACCCAGGACCATAGCATTTGGTTTGTTTAGCGTTAATGCTTTCGAGCCTGAGTCAGTAATAAGACGGCCTGGATAATTAGCATTGATGATCGTGGTCATGACGGTCAGCGATGACGCGAAGTCGTCGAAAACAGTTTCGTTCTTGGCGCCTCCGATTTCGATGTATTGACAGTCCATAAAAAGGTAACTGCCAACCTGGACGTCAGTGAATCCTTTGACGGCCGTCATAATATCGTAAGTTCCTGTACCTCCACCGCTGAAGATCTCGAGGTTCAGTCCACTTGCCTTCATCTTTTCGTAGGTCATGATAATCGGCTCATAGTTCTTCAGCGCTTGCTCTTTTCTTTTCTGAAAACCTTTTACGTGCTGCACACCACCGTCGTAGGCAAGAATTCCCCTGAATCTAAGGTTGGGCATCTTATCAACCATCTGTGCTAACGCAAGGGCTGGATCACCAGCGAGGACACCCGATCGTTTAATGATATCAATATCGACAACTACATCTGCTTTTATACCAAGCGCCTTAGCCGCATCTTGCAGGTCCTGTGCATTCTGTGGATTGTCCACTGCCTGAATAAACCCACTGTATTTTTTTCGAAGCGCCATTGCCCGTTTGATCTTCGGGGCAGTAACATTCACACCAGTCATCAATACACTGTTGATTCCATTGTCAAGCATTATCTCAGACTCTGATAGTTTTGCCGTACAAATTCCGATAGCTCCCGCTGCAATCTGCATCTTAGCAATCGCCGGAGACTTGTGGGTTTTTGCATGTGGCCTGGTTGCCACTCCGGTTCCCTGTAATCGCGATTGCACCACCTTAATATTCTGCTCCATCTTGTCAAGGTCAACACATAGCGCAGGACTGTCTAAGTCCCATTTGGATTTGCCGACGTCATTTGAAATCTTGTCGGGAGCGGCGACGATAGACGTTAGTGGCACCAAGGAAGCAACTCCGGCGACAGCGCCGCGCTGGAGGAATTTTCGACGATCAATCAGTTCAGGCATAGTTAGGTTGGATGGGTACCTACGAATTTATCAAAAATCCGTCTGAGTTCTCTATTGTTTGTGATTAAAGGTTCAAACCTTTCGAAAGGTTACCGTTCCTCAAAATCATTCTGACATCTTAACTTTTATCCCTACTTTTATATAGACCACTAAAAACCGAACTACACCATGAAGAAATCATATTTATTCATTTTGTGCAGCCTTTTTCTCATTTCCATTTACACGGCAAAAGCACAATCAAACCCAAATCCTGACATAGCCGTATTCTTGAATCACATTGGTGTTTATGTCACCAACCTGCAGGTCAGCACAGCATTTTACGAAAACATCCTAAGTCTCAAACAAATCCCGGAGCCTTTTCACGACGGCAAGCACACCTGGTTTACCATTGGCAAGGCGGGACACCTGCACCTCATACAAGGAGATCCAAAGCAATACGAGCGTGACAGGAATGACCACCTTTGTTTTAGCGTTAAATCAATCGAGGGGTTTATCGCAAATCTTGACAAACATAAAATAGAGTACACAAACTGGCCGGGAACAGCGAAGGAACCCACCATCCGACCAGATGGTGTAAAGCAGATTTATTTCAAGGATCCCGATGGTCACCTGATCGAGATCAATAACGATACGTCAGTCAAACAATAAGATCCGTACATTAATATTCCTTACCAATAAGTCACTGTTTCAACTAGAAGTGGCCGACATCAATTAGACTGCAACTTTTTTTATTAACAATCCATGAAGCTTTTATTGCTTTTCATTATCCTTTCAGCCTGCGTGACCCCAAGCAATTCTCAAAACAGCGATAAGATCGCCGCAAGCACCATCAAGTTGTATGCAGATAAAATTCCCAATGAAATTCCTGCGCCGGATACGGAAACAAAGACTGATGATGGACACATTCGTAATATTTCCAGACCCACGCTGGCCGTCTATCTCCCCTCAAAGGAGAAAGCTACAGGAGCGGCTGTGATCATTTGTCCTGGCGGTGGATACGGTATCAATGCATACAAACACGAAGGAACAGATGTAGCTGAGTTGCTGGCCTCGAAAGGCATCGCTGCATTTATTCTGAAATACCGCTTGCCTAATGACAAGAACATGAAAGACAAATCGATGGGACCGCTTCAGGATGCTCAACAGGCGATACGGACAGTAAGGCAACGTGCTAAAGAATGGAATGTTGATCCTTCTAAGATCGGTATAGCCGGGTTTTCGGCCGGCGGGCACCTTGCATCTACGGCTGGAACGCATTTTCAAAAATCGCTGATCGACAATCCTGAAAATACCAGTGTGCGACCTGACTTCATGATCCTTTTATATCCGGTGATCAGCTTTGACGACAGTATTGGGCATATCGGATCTCGCACCAATCTATTGGGCAAGACTCCTTCAGCAGAAATGATTCGCCTTTATTCCAATGAGCTCCAGGTCACAAAACAAACACCTCCGACCTTTCTTATGCACGCGGGAGATGATGAGGCCGTGAAGGTTGAAAACAGCCTGCTGTTTTATGAGGCGTTAAATGATAATAAGGTTCCTTCTGAGCTTTTTGTTTTTCCAAAAGGAGGTCATGGTTTCGGTTTGATCAACCCGACTTCGCCCGATCGCTGGATGGATCGTTGCCTGGATTGGATGAAAAGCAATGGTTGGTTATAGTTCCCGCCGCTGCTGCGCACTAGATTTTCCGGTAACGTTTTTTTTGACCTAATGAAGCAGCGGACTGTTATATATTTGAACGTGGTGCTTTACTTTAAGCACAAATCTGCAACATCAAATTCATTGTCATGAAGAAAACAGTCATTGCTATTGCATTTATTTTAACAAGTCAAGTTACCTACTCACAGAACCATGGATGGAAAATGGTTGAGGGAAAGATCCATACAAAGTGGGCTGAAACGATAATTCCGCCCGCGGTGCTCCCAGAATACCCGAGGCCCCAAATGGAGCGCGACAGCTGGATGTTACTAAATGGACTTTGGGACTACGCCATCAAACCCCAAGGAGATTTGGCGCCCACAACATTTGACGGAAAGATCCTTGTTCCATTCGCCATAGAATCTGCGCTTTCCGGCGTTGGAAAAAATGTCGGTAAAGAAAATCACCTTTGGTATAGACGCATGGTGTCCATACCATCGTCCATGAAAAACAAAACAGTACTTCTTCATTTCGGTGCAGTCGACTGGCAAAGCGATATTTATGTCAACGGTAAAAAGGTGGCCAGTCATCAGGGAGGTTACGACCCATTTTCTGTGGACATCACCACATCATTAAAGCGTGGTGAGCAGGAGATCGTAGTTCGCGTCTGGGATCCGTCAGACGAGGGGCCACAACCAAGAGGTAAACAAGTAAACAAACCTCATGCTATCTGGTACACTCCAGTTACAGGTATCTGGCAAACGGTCTGGCTTGAAGCAGTTCCTAAGACTTACCTCAATGGATTTCGTCAGACGCCAGATATCGATCGTAAAAATCTGACCGTCACGACTGACGTAAAGGATGCGCAACCGGGCGACCAGGTCCGTATATCTGCGTTTGATGGCACTCAGCGTGTTGCCGAACAGTTATTTGATGCTACTGGCGGAAGTCTTGATATCCCAAATGCAAAGTTGTGGTCACCTTCAGATCCGTTCTTGTACGATCTGAGGATTGCTCTGCTCAGAAAGGGGAAGGTGATTGATGAAGTCAAGTCGTATTTCGCGATGCGAAAGATATCTATGGCTCCGGATGAACATGGCATACAGCGTATGCTGTTGAATAATGAGTTTGTATTTCAGTTCGGACCATTGGATCAGGGATGGTGGCCCGATGGTTTGTACACAGCACCTACAGATGAGGCGCTGAGGTTTGATATTGAAAAGACCAAGGAGATGGGCTTTAACATGATCCGGAAGCACGTGAAAGTTGAGCCTGCGCGATGGTATTATCACTGCGATAAATTGGGTATGTTGGTTTGGCAAGACATGCCTAGCGGAGATATGGGTAACCGTTGGGATTCACGGCCAGGCATACTAGGCATAGCAACTTCAAAAGAACGCTCATCCGAATCTGAAACCATCTTTCGGACAGAATGGAAGGCGATAATGGACGCTACCTATAATTTTCCATCCATCGTGGTATGGGTTCCATTCAATGAAGCCTGGGGTCAGTTCAAAACGGAGGAGATTGTCAACTGGACGATGAAGTATGATCCATCCCGGTTAGTAAACACGGCGAGCGGAGGAAACTTTCATAACGTAGGCCATATAATTGATATGCATAATTACCCAGACCCGGTAATGCCGGATGCGCAGTTGTACGGAAAAGAACGAGTTGTGGTACTCGGTGAGTACGGTGGACTAGGCTTGCCGTTGGAAGGGCATACGTGGCAGTCAAAAGATAATTGGGGATACCAAAGTTTTCCGAATAAGGAGGAGCTTTTGAAAAAGTACGAATCGTTTATCGAGCGAATCCCTGGACTCATCATACAAGGATTGTCCGCCGGTGTTTATACACAAACAACGGACGTGGAAATTGAGACGAATGGTCTGATGACCTACGATCGCGAGGTTATTAAGATGCCAGCATCAAGACTTCATGAAGTACATATGAAACTGTACGACCCAGGATTGGTCAAATTGAAATAAATTATTGAAAGATCATGACACGCGCAGGTGCAGTTGTAGTTTGTACGCTTTTCACAATCCAGTTGTACGCAGGTAGTGCTGAGCTCATCAGCCTGGAGGCGGCGGCGGACACATTAATTAAGGAGGCTTACCACGAAGTTTCTCCCGGACATATCAAACCCAGAGGTTGGCTGCTGCATCAGCTCGAAATCATGCGCGACGGATCAACTGGGCATCTTGATGAGATACATGCAAAACTAAAAAACGACAACGGCTGGCTTGGTGGCAAAGGTGACGGATGGGAAGAAACGCCGTACTGGCTGGATGGTGCCGTGCCATTGGCATACCTGCTCGATGATGCTCAACTTAAGAACAAAGTATTAAAGTATATCCAATGGACATTAAACAATCAACGTCCCTCAGGATATTTTGGACCGATAACAAAAGAGGAGCGGGAAAAGGGGATAAAGGTTTCCGCAGATAATTGTGCGGCAGGCGAAGATTGGTGGCCAAAGATGGTTATGCTCAAGGTGCTCCAGCAATATTTCATGGCAACAAACGATCAACGCGTGATAACCTTCATGACAAAGTATTTCAATTATCAATTGAAAACGTTGAAGCAATGTCCCATAGGGAAATGGACAGAATGGGGTGCGTCACGCGGCGCTGAAAATGTTATGATGGCTCAATGGCTGTTTAACATCACCCACGAACGATCTCTGCTTGAGCTTGCGGGGTTGATTGAATCACAGTCGTTCGAATGGAGTACTTGGCTTGGTAATCGAGACTGGGTAATGAACGCGGCCGCCAATCAAACGGACAAGGATTGGATGCGCCGTCATGCTGTGAACCTGGGTATGGCCCTGAAATCACCAGCGATAAATTATCAAAGGACTGGTGAGAGAAAATACCTTGCAGCATTAAAAACAGGATGGAATGACCTGATGACACTTCACGGTTTGCCTATGGGTATTTTTTCAGGCGATGAAGATCTTCATGGCAATGACCCAACTCAGGGAGTTGAGCTTTGTGCTATTGTGGAAGCAATGTATTCACTGGAGAAAATCTCACAGATCACAAAGGATGTTCAGTACATGGATGCGCTTGAAAAAATGACCTTCAACGCACTGCCAACTCAGACTACGGATGACTACAACATGAAACAATACTTTCAGATTGCCAACCAGGTCCAGGTTTCAAGAGGGGTATTCGATTTTTCTTTACCCTTTGACAAAGGTATGAACAATGTTTTCGGGCTTCGAAGCGGTTACACGTGTTGTACATCGAACATGCACCAGGGCTGGACAAAGTTCGCTTCGCACTTGTGGTATTTGACCAATGATGGTGGATTGGCCGCACTTCAATACAGTCCGAATGAATTACAAACAAAAGTGAAGGGTAAGGATGTTATTATTAAGGAGATAACAAATTTCCCATTTGATGAAACCGTGAACTTCGAATTCAGCACAAAGGATTCTGTGAAGTTCACACTGACGTTAAGGATACCATCCTGGTGTAAGAATGCAACGGTTTCAGTAAATGGTCAAAAGCTTGAGTCAATGGACGCTGGCCGCACGATAACCATCGAAAGTACATGGAAGAATGGCGACAAGGTGATCCTCAATTTGCCTATGGAACTCAAAACATCAAATTGGGGGAAGAACTCACGCGCCATCGAACGTGGACCACTCGTTTATGCGCTTAAACTGGAGGAGCGTTGGGAAAAAGGCAATGAACCTACGGAGGGTGACTACATGAGTGTTTATACAACCCAACCGTGGAATTACGGATTATTGAAAGAAGTTATAGACAATCCCTCGGCAACTTTGAAAGTTGAGACACGGCCAGTAGGGGATAAGGTTGTCTGGAATATCCAAAATGCCCCCATTGAGATAACTGCACCGGCAAAAAAAATTCCGAACTGGAAAGTTGTTGACGGCGTAGCACATCAGCCAGTGACGGACCGTACAGGGATCTATAAAGGCGAAGTCGGCGACGTTGTTGAAAAGATCAAGCTTATCCCATACGGATGCTCCAAAGTAAGGATTGTTGCTTTTCCAGTTGTCAAATAGTTTTTACTCAATCGTATACATCGACTCATCATATGATCATTAATCTTAATAACCAATGAAAAAATCTTTTTCGATCCGAAGCTTTCTTATTGCGATTTTAGCGATCGCAGCGATCTCGTGCCAAAAGAAGCAACCAATAGAGACAACAGCCAGTGCGGACTCAATTCAAGTAGTACGGGATGTCTGGAGTAAAGACCAGGCGACCGAATGGTATAAACAATGGGGATGGCTTCGCGGATCCGACTTTATTCCAAGCACTGCTATCAACCAGCTTGAAATGTGGCAGGCCGAGACCTTTGATACGGCTACTATCAACCGGGAGTTAGGATGGGCAGAATCTATCGGGATGAATTCGATGCGAGTGTATCTTCACCACCTAGCTTGGGAGTTGGATCCTGCCGGCTTCAAACAGCGTGTTGACCAATATTTGGCGATAGCCGACAAGCATCACATCTCCACTCTGTTCGTGATTTTCGACGATGTTTGGAGTCCTACTTACCAAGCGGGTAAGCAGCCGGATCCTAAACCCGGAATACATAATTCTGGCTGGGTACGCGATCCAGGCGACAAGATCCATGAGGATTCCACATTAAATCTCACGCTCGAACGATACGTGAAGGATATGCTAACGCGATTCGCGAATGACAAGCGTATTGTTCTTTGGGACCTCTACAACGAACCAGGCAACAGCGACTTAGGAAATAAATCGATGCCTTTGCTCGAAGATGTGTTTGAATGGGGAAGGGAGGTTAATCCTTCGCAGCCACTTTCGGCTGGTGTCTGGAGCAAAGACCTGCCTGATTTTAATGTTTACCAGTTGGCAAACTCTGATGTAATAACTTATCACAATTATATGGACCCTGCTTCTCACAAGCAGTGGATCGACAGCCTGCGAACCTACGGACGACCATTGATATGTACCGAGTACATGGCAAGAACACGTGGCAGCCTCTTTAAAGATATCATGCCCATATTAAAAGCCGAGAATATTGGTGCCTATAACTGGGGACTTGTAGCCGGAAAAACCAATACGATCTACGCCTGGGATACGCCGATGCCTGATGGCAAAGAGCCGAAGCTCTGGTTCCACGATATATTCCGAAAAGATGGAACACCTTACAAAAAGGAAGAGGTGGCTTTGATCAAGTCATTGACGAAGCCGTAGGATGACGATGAATGGAAAATTTGCCAGTCACCGCTAATCTGCCACTTGCTTCCGCGACTGACCGTGGAAACCTTGAGTTGGAATGTTACTTCGCCGAAAACTTGTAGATAGTAGTTGTTTTGTACACTTCGCCGGGGTTTAACACCACGGTAGGAAATTCGGGTCTGTTTGGCGAGTCCGGAAAATGCTGGGTCTCAAGGCACAAGCCATATCGCTGCTCGTAAACTGTGTTGAATTTCCCCGTGACCTTTCCATTGAGAAAGTTGCCTGAATAAAATTGAGTGCCGGGCTCCGTTGTGAACATTTCCATATACCGGCCGCTGATCGAATCGTACAGTGTTGCTCCAAGGGCAAGGGTACCTGGTTCTTTGTCGAAAACCCAGCAGTGGTCATAACCTATTCCGGCTTTTAGTTGTGGATGATCGTCATTGATCCGTTTTCCTACAACTTCAGGTTTTGTGAAATCAAATGGAGTGCCCTTCACATCTTTGAGCTCACCCGTTGGAATAAGAGTCTTATCAACCGGAAGAAACTTCGATGCTGCCAGTGAAAGTTTGTGGTCGAGGATGTTTCGTTTAGTGTTCCCTGACAAATTGAAATAGCTGTGATTAGTGAGGTTGAGCACAGTCTTCTTATCCGTCGTGGCCTCGTAATCTATCTTTACCTCGTTGTCGTTGGTTAGTGTGTATGTTACTGTAACCTGAAGGTTACCCGGATACCCTTCCTCCATATCTTTACTGAGATAGGTCAGTTTTAACGAGGCTCCGTCAGCCGACGTCGATGGTATTCCTTGCCACATAACCTTATCGAACCCTTTTGTTCCGCCGTGGAGGTGATTTTGATCGTTGTTCTTAACCAGGGTATAAGTCTTACCGTCCAGCTTGAACTGACCTTTGGCAATCCTGTTGCCATATCTGCCTACTATGCATCCGAAGAATGAAGGTGCTTTTAGGTATCCCGCTAAGGAATCATAACCAAGGACGACATCTTCGATCACACCGGAGCGATCTTTTGTCTTTAATGAGGTAATGTAGCCTCCATAATTTATGACCTTCATCTCAGTGCCTTGAGCATTCCTGAACGTGTACAACGTTACGGCTGTGCCATCCGGCAAATTACCAAAAGGAGATTCGTTTATTGTCGCTATCTGCGCTGAGTCGGGTTCGGTCGTCACGGCCTGTTCCGGTTTAGGTTTGCAGGAAGCCAATAAAAGTATGCTGATCAGTACCAACGTACTGTGGAGGATGTATTTTTTCATGTTGTAGTTGTTGTGTCATCGATTGAGTATCCGTTATCCGTTAATCGTTATCCGTGGATGTGTGTGGTCATGGACACTAAAATATCATATTCCCTGAATAATGCACTAATACTTTTTGATTAAGAGCAACGGATCCTGATAAATCAAAGAATAGTGTTGACGGCCAGGTCAGACGGATTAAGGACACTTGTGCCGTTTCTGATGGCGACAATGTATGCGCTCATTTCGTGATTGAAATTCTTCACATAGGCATCCCGTAAGGTGGCTATGAAAGAATCTACTTTTTTCTTTGCGACAAGATTGATCGTACATCCGCCGAATCCTCCGCCCATCATACGTGCACCGGCCACGTAGTCCAGCTTTTTTGCCTCATCCACTAGGAAATCAAGTTCCGGACAACTCACTTCATAGAGTCGTGACAGACCATCGTGGGTCGCATACATTTTTTTTCCAAAGGATTTCATGTCGCCCTTTTTCAAATCTTCTGAAGCATCAAGTACACGCTTGTTCTCTGCTACGATGTACGTGCAACGATTATATACTTTTTCAGAAAGTTCGCTACGATGGCCCTCGATCATATCGACTGATACATCGCGAAGGCTTTTTACCTCGGGAAAGTGCGATCTTAGAATTGAGACGCCCTGTTCACACTCCTCCCGCCGTTTGTTGTAGGCAGAATCCGCCAAAGAATGCTTGACCATTGTATCACAAAGAACAATGGAGTAATCTTTCAGATCCACGGGGAAATAATGGTACGATAGGGAACGGCAATCGAGCACAAATGCCTGGCCGTCCGCTCCCATCATACTGGAGAATTGATCCATGATACCACATTTCACACCTACATAATTATGCTCGGCCCATTGAGCGATATGGATAAGTTCGAGCTTAGGTGTGTTAAATGAGTGCAATTGATCCAATGCAAACGCAAACCCACACTCCAGTGCCGCAGAGGATGATAATCCTGCACCTGTCGGGACATCCCCTCCGACAACACAATGAATGTTCTTCAACTGAAATCCGCGGTCGAGAAATCTTCGGGCAACACCCAACAGATAATTTGGCCATAGCGCTTCGGCGACTTTATCCGGCTGGCTGATGTCAAACGGGATAAGCTCATTGTGTCGGATTGAGAATAGGGTAGAATGGGCCTCTTCCGATAACCCCACGGCAAAAACAATGTCGCGATCGATGGCCGCGGGCATTACAAAACCATCATTGTAGTCGGTATGTTCTCCGATCAGGTTAATACGACCGGGCGAGCGGACCAGCAGTGGTTCCTGATTGTGAAGATCCAGGAATTTATTGCGAACAAGATTTGCGCGAGTTTTTCGGCTCAGGTCGTTCGCCTTCATCGCTTCTGCATGGCTCATACATTATATGCGAGAAAAAACACCTTCAAGATAGGCAGAGCCAGGACAAATCCGCGGCTCTGCGTACTATCTTTTTCAGTCAATTTTTAACCCAAACAATTTATTGACGATTAGCTTCGAAAATACACACAGCGATTGACGCATCGGTGCAATTTTTATCACAAGTTGCAAAAAAACGATTCCGGCAACGTTATCATTTTATAAATTTGGGCCACCCCGCCGATCCTGAGGGTTGGTGGAGAATACAGAACTGAATAGGCATTTGATGAAGAACACTGAAGCGACCATAAGGGATATTGCAATCAAGCTTAATATTTCCATCTCCACAGTATCACGCGCACTTCGCGGAGTGGCAGATGTGAATCCTGCGACTAAAAAAGCGGTCGAGGAAATGGCAACGCGGCTGAACTATGAACCTAACCGCGTCGCGCAAAGCCTTCGTATTAAACGCACGAATACACTGGGGATCATCGTACCGGAAATCGCGCTGCACTTTTTTTCTTCCGTCATTAGCGGAATACAGGAGGAAGCATCACGGCATGGGTATAGCATAATGATTTGTCAATCGTTGGAATCATACGAAACTGAAAAACAGAACGTCCACATGCTCGCTTCAAACCGGGTCGATGGCATGCTCATCTCGATGTCGAGTCAGACGGACGACGTCAGGCACATCCAACAATTGGTGGACAAAGACATACCTGTTGTTTTGTTCGACAGGGTGAGCGAATCTTTGCCGGTTTCAAAAGTAGTGGTTGACGATCATGACGGAGCGTTTAAGGCCGTCGAACATCTTGTCAAGACAGGGTGTAAAAGAATAGCGTATATCGGTGGGCCTACTAGTTTTTATATAAGTAATCAGCGAAAGAAAGGATATCTCGATGCGCTGCGACAATATGGACTGGGGGATAATGATCAACTAATAGTTCATTGCCATGAGCTTCATGACGATCCGGCGATACAGGTGACCCGACTGTTAGCACTATCCTCCAATGAAAGACCGGATGCATTTTTTTGCTTTAATGACCCAATAGCTGTCACTACGCTGCAGATCCTGAAAAGCAAAATGATTGCTATTCCCGACGAAATTTCCGTTATCGGGTTTACGAACGAACCTGTTTCTCGCTTTATTGAACCATCTCTCACCACGATTTCTCAGCCTTCACATGCGATGGGTAAAAAAGCCATAGAATTATTCATTGAACAGCGTCAGGACCCCGAGCATTTCGAACCTGTTACTGCAGTATTGAAAACAGACCTTATTATTCGCCATTCGACCAGGCAGGTAGATTTATGATTTATGATTTGTGATTTTATGATTTGTGATTTATGATTTTTGAGTTATGGCCAGGGTGCGAGAGTGGACGAGCATTGGCGTGTTGCGTCGAGCCGGCAACTACTAAATTCTAAATTCTAAATTCGAACTTCGAACTTCTAACTCTTTGTGAACTTATGGTGTGCAAAAAACTGTTGAAGTAACGAACAGACCAATTTAACCAAAAGATAACGGCTATGAGATGGACAGACGTTCTGAATTTATCCAAAAAAGGAAGTCCAGCACCGGACAGACGCGTTGAAAAAACTGATGAGGAATGGTTGAAGGTCCTCACTCCTGAAGAATTTCGGATCACGCGAAAAAAGGGAACAGAGAGACCGTTCACCGGTGAGTATTGCGAAGCGCATAAGCCGGGCCTCTATGCGTGCCGTTGTTGTGACACACCGTTGTTCGATAGTACACAGAAATTCGAATCAGGCACTGGCTGGCCAAGTTTTACCGAGCCTGTCAAAGATAATGTTATCAAATATGAGGCTGACGAGAGCTTTGGAATGACACGGGTAGAAGTAATGTGCAATGTGTGCGACGGTCACCTTGGACACGTATTCGCCGACGGTCCACGGCCGACCGGCCTCCGGTTTTGCATTAACTCGGCTTCTATTCGTCTGGTTGAAACCGTGAACCGTTAATCGTGGGCATGTTTAGAAGTGTGTTAATCACAAAGCCACGAGATAAAAGTTTTTAGCACTTGCATTTCAAGTCCCCTTCAGGGGATTTAGGGGCTTTAGATACCAGTATAATTGAATGGCGTCAGTTCCTTCAATCTTGCCTTTACCGCATCTTTAACAGTCAGGCCGTCAATAAATATGGCGAGGCTTTCCTTCGTTATTTTGTTGTTGTTGCGAGTAAGCTCCTTCAGCGCCTCGTAAGGATTTGGATAACCTTCTTTTCGGAGAATGGTCTGGATGCCTTCCGCAACAACCGCCCAATTGTTATCCAGGTCGCGATGTATAGCGCTTTCATTCAACTCAAGTTTTGACAATCCCTTCAGTAACGACTGTAATGCCACGAAAGAATGGGCGAGAGGGACACCGATGTTTCGAAGAACAGTAGAGTCCGTAAGGTCACGCTGCAAACGCGAAATTGGAAGTTTGCCTGACAAGTATTCAAAGATCGCATTGGCAAATCCAAGATTGCCCTCTGCGTTTTCAAAGTCAATAGGGTTTACTTTATGCGGCATTGCCGATGATCCAACCTCACCCTCCTTGATCTTTTGCTTAAAGTATTCCATGGAAATATACTGCCATACATCACGGCTAAAGTCGATCAACACGGTGTTGATCCTCTTGAGCGCATCAAACATCGCCGCAAGATTGTCATAGTGTTCAATTTGGGTGGTTGGATAACTCCTTAATAAACCCAAATGTTGACAGAACTCATCAGCAAATTGATTCCAGTCAGTAGAAGGATAAGCGGCGTGATGTGCGTTGAGATTTCCCGTTGCACCACCGAACTTTGCTGAATGAGGTATTGACCTTAGCTGCTGCAGCTGTTTTTCCAACCTTGCTGCGAATACCATGATCTCTTTTCCTAACCTCGTGGGTGTCGCTGGTTGACCATGCGTGTGTGCCAACATCGGAATGTCTTTCCATTCTTTTGCATAACCATTCAACTTGCTCAAGAGTATGTTCACTAAAGCAAAGTACTCGTGCTCAAGAAACTCTTTTAACAATAACGGTATCGAAGTGTTATTTATATCCTGGGAGGTGAGGCCAAAATGGATAAATTCCTTGAAGTCGCTTAGCCCCAGTTTTTCAAACTGTTTTTTAATGTAATACTCTACGGCTTTTACATCGTGGTTCGTGATCTTTTCAATTTCCTTAACTTCGGTAGCGTGCGCTTCTGTAAAATTCTTGTAAATTTTCCTGAGATCGCCAAGCCGGTGAACAGGGAGGTCTTCGAGCTCAGCCACCATGCCGGATAAGGAAATAAAGTACTCTATTTCAACCTGCACTCGATAGCGAATCAGACCATATTCCGAGAAGTAAGGAGTTAAGGGTTTGACTGTTTCAAAATACCGGCCATCGACGGGCGATATAGCAGTAAGGGGATTTAAATGCACGGTCAGGCGTTGTTAAGGTCCAAAATTAATCCCTTCGAGCAACAACCCAAAATCGGCATGAGGTAATAAGGTGATAAGGCAATAGGGTGATAAGGGCCCCAATCGCCCAACTGTCTGCCAATTCCATATTTCCTTACCTCCTTATCTCCCTATTTCCCTATTTCCCTATTTCCACATTCCTTATCTTGCAACGCGTAGAACAGGATACCAGTGAACTTTGTTATTTAACAATCATGGCCTTTAGTTTTTTTAAGAAATCTGATAAAGGAGAGAAAAAGGAAGAGAGCCATAGCGGCCCCAAGTATCATGATCTGACCGTCAAGGATGTTATTCAGGAGACGAAGGAGGCTATTTCTATCGTATTCGAGAACCCTGCGGCAGGAAACATTATTTATAAATCCGGTCAGTTCCTGACACTAATAACAGCAGTACAGGGTAAGGAAATACGGCGGGCTTATTCGCTGTGCAGCTCGCCATTTGTTGATAAGGATCTGGCTGTCATGGTAAAGAGGGTAGACGATGGATTGATGTCTAATTGGCTTCCCGATAATCTGAAAAAAGGAATGAAGCTTAAGGTGATGGAACCTATGGGCCAATTCACAACAGATTATCACAAAGGAAATAAACGCCATATCATAATGTTTGCGGGTGGCTCTGGTATTACCCCGATGATGTCAATAATTAAAAGCATTCTTTCAGAGGAGCCGGATAGTATTTGCTCGTTGATCTATTGTAATCGCGATATCGATAGTATTATTTTCAAGAACGAGTTGGACAGATTGCAGACACTTGATGAAGGTCGGCTTCACGTGATCCATGTGCTGGACAATGCGCCAATGAACTGGCAGGGCTATTCCGGCTTACTGAATCACGACATGTTGTCGAAGTTGGTGGAACGAATACCAGACTGGGGTATGGAACGCACGACGTATCTTATGTGTGGACCGGAGGGCATGATGAAGAACGTCGATACGTTGCTCGCTGCGAGAAGCATTCCCAAGGACAAAATCTTTAAGGAAAGTTTTGTACAGGGGACGATTGACAAAGACACAAAAAAGGAAGCTGCAACCGAGTCCTCAGAATTGAAAGATCGCGTCGTCACCATTCGATATGATGGCCAGGAATTTAAAGTTACCGTCCCACCGAACAAAGCTATTCTTGAAACTGCGTTGGATCAGGGAATTGATCTGCCGTACTCATGCCAAAGCGGATTATGTACAGCATGTCGTGGCAAAGCTTTATCCGGAAAGGTAAAGCTGGATGAGGAGGAGGGTTTGTCGCAGTCTGAAAGAGCTGAAGGTTACGTGTTGACCTGTGTGGGCCATCCGCTTACGGACGACGTGGTGATTGAGATAGGTTGATCATCAGGATTGAGTATCGTGCATTTTGTTGCTTGAGATGTTGACGACCGACCATTTAATCCTTTTTACTAAAGGATGCTTTCGCTCATTGCAATCCTTTTCGCAAATGTTGCAAGAGAAGTCCCTGCAAGCGTCGATGTGAACGAATACCTCAATCGAATCACCAAATTCCCTTTGAATTAACTTCTCAAGAATTTTTATTCTGTTATGGGCTTCGTATACGTTCAGATACCATGGCAGTGTTAGGTGACAATCCAGGTGAAGGGTACTTCCATATTTTATAACGCGCAGGTTATGTAGGTCGATCCAATCCTCCGACCGCTCTCTGTTTAATAATTCAACCAATCGCGTCAGCAGTTCCTGATCAGATTCGTCCATTATTCCGGCGATTGAAGTTCGTAAGATCTTGTAGCCTGTGTACAAGATAAAGCAGCTCATTAAAATAGCCACTACGCTGTCAATCCATAGAATGTTTGTGATGTAGATGAGGCCAAGGCCGGCAATGATGGCAAGTGTCGTATACGTATCGGATTGCAGGTGCTTGCCGCTCGCGACAAGAGCGACACTATTATTTTGTTTCGCTGTACGAATGCAGAACCACCCCATTACGTAATTAATGATCGCCGTTGCTGAGATTAGAATTAGTCCCCAGTCCAGCTCGCGAATCTGTTGCGGGGTGACAAGATTGACGATCGCCTTGTAAAAGATAAGTACCGCTGCAATTGCAACCATGCTTCCTTCCAGGGCAGCAGAAAGAAATTCAACTTTTCCATGGCCATACGGGTGATCCGCATCACGCGGTTTAGCCGAAAGGATAAGGCTGTAAAGTCCAAGGAAACCCGCCACAACATTGACGATACTTTCAAAAGCATCAGTAAGTATGGCAACCGAATGCGTGAGAAAATAGGCAAAAAACTTCACGGTGAGCAGAGCGACGGAAACAATAGCAACCCATCGTTGAACCCTTATGGTGATAAGTGATTCTTTCATTTTAAACCTGCCGGCCGTTAAGAAGTAAACAAAATCAGGTGCCTTTCGACTTAAAAAACACTCTAAGCATCGCGGGAACTGCAATAATCACCCAAACAACATTTATGAATATAACAGCATAAGCTTCCTTGTAATTGGAGTAGATGATCAAAAAAATTCCCCCGATAATATTCAACGCGTAAAAGATGAGTGAATCGGACCTGAGCTTTTGATAACTATTTAATCCGTATGCGATGATCACGCATAGCGATCCGACCCACCCAAGTACGTCTATAAAAGAAAAAGTCATCAGCTCCTTAGTTTTACTCTTACCACGTACATGTCGGCTGTGATATAGAGTGTTTTTTCGTCGGGAGAAAGCGCACAGTTTGATGTTGCTTCGGGAATCTTAATTTTTCCCAAAAGGTTTCCTTCCTTACTGAAAATCCACACACCGCCCGGGCCGGTAGCGAATACGTTGCCTGCTTTGTCGATCTTCAATCCGTCGGGTGATCCTTTTTCGTTTGTATTTTGCGTTGCATCATAAAACACGCGGCCACTGGTGATTGAATCATTCTCATTCAGGTCGAAGGCGTACCAAACCGCTTTCGCCGGATCAGAGTTTGCAACGAGCAATGTTTTTTCTCCAGGGAACAAGGCGATACCATTTGGCCTCGTCACAGAATCCGTCAATAATATGATCTGACTGTTTGCCACGCGATATACACCCTGGAATGGAATTTCTTTCGTCGAATCTTCCGCTTGTTTGGGTAGTCCATATGGAGGATCGGTGAAGAATAAATCCCCCTTGCTATTAAATGTGCCATCGTTTGGACTGTTAAGCTTCTTGCCCTGGTAATTGTCAGCCAGCGGTAAAAACTTTGCGGCAGGGGCATTGAGTGGTGCATCCATCACGGAAACCTTGCGATCACCGTGTTGGCATAGTACAAGCTTTCCGTCGTTGCTGAGGAACAATCCATTAGAGCCTTCTTCACCTGAATAAGGCGAGTTATCGCCGGTATAACCTGAAGGAGTGAGATAGATCTCGGCGTCCTTTCCTTCGGACCATTTGTAGACAATATTCTTCGGGACGTCAGAAAAGATAAGTATGTTTTGATCACTCAGCCACAAAGGCCCTTCGCTCCATTCAAATCCTTCCGCAATGATTTCAACTTTTGCATCTTTATTAACGATCGCATCGAGTGCAGGATCGATCCTTTCTATGCTTCCAAGGGTTTTCTCCTCCTTTTTCGCGCATGATGCGAACAGAACCAAAAGGAGGGCGACGACAAGAGCTTTTTTCATGGCATTTGACTATTTCATATCAAATTAGGGGGAATAAGGCAATAAGGCAATATGGTATAAGGTATAAGGTATAAGGTATAAGGTATAAGAATGTAACGTACCTAGCTAACCAGGTACCCAGGCACCTAGCTACCTAGGTACCTGGTTAAAGTACTGCCTCAGCGAAAGAAAATGCAACCCATAAGCAAGCGGTACAAGCAAAGCCGGCAGCCAGACGACTGGAAATTTCGTGACTATCGTGTTGGCAGGTTCATTCATGAACACCCTGAAGGGCGTCGGCATGGATAAAACCGCAATAGTAACGATGTTCAAAAGCACTGCGATGCAGGCAAAATTCCAGATGATCACTAGCAGTGAAGAGATCTTCTTATTCGCGACAAGATATGCGACCGCCAAAGCGGTAATTCCTGAAAGGATATCAAAGTTGCGACCCTCAAATGTCATTTGTATAGGCGCGAGGTTGTCGACAAACAATCTCCATATCAAGACTTCGACGACGATCCTGAAACTTTGAAGCCAGATGATCGACTCTGGAGGCGTATGCATCAGGATCTCCTTTACTTCTTTGGTGCGAACCATCCAGATTATCGCCACCAGTGGTATGATCAATACGATTCCTATTTTTGGAGGAAACGAGTTGAAGTCGCTGAGAATTCCTGATAAAGAAAGAACAGACGTGGCAATTGCCCAGACAATTAGACTGATCAACGTTCCATTGAATATCTTTTTCTTTTTGCCTTCTGTAAAGCTAGTGGCAGCGAGACTCTTCCGTAGCCTTTGTAATAAGAGCCCGTAAAAGATTATGGTTGTCGCAATAAATCCTGCCTGCGTGATCGTGTATGAAGGGTTCATATGGATTTAGTTTACGCTAATTAACGGACGTATTTAGCAACTGTCGATGACAAAAATTACTAATTTTTCTCGCATCACTTACTCGTCAGCCCTTATACATTATACCATATACCCTATATCCTTCTTTTTTTTAGGTCCTGAAATGAATTAAATTAGGGAACAATGATTCGAGATCCTCGAGCAATACGGAGCGCCTTGATTTTCACAATGCTGATCACACCGGCAATATCGTGGGCCTCAGTTTCGAAATATTCTGATAAAGATTCGCTAAAACTCAAATCAAGCGACAAGCCTCATTTGGTGATGGAGCTTGAAATGCCCTCAAAACTTTACAAAAAGATAACCACCGCAAGAGGAGAGGATCTGGACCTTGAAAATACGATCATCAAATTCAACGGCGATACAGTGTCAATCAATGACGCACATTTGCACGGGCAAACAACCCTTTACTATGAGCGCAAAAGTTATTCAGTCGACGCCAATAAGAAGATCAAATTGTGCAAAGGGTGTGACGGCTTAGGTGCGTTTTATCTCGTGAGCCTTTCAATGGACCGAAACTATTATCACAACAGGTTGTCGTTTGACCTGCTAAAAACACTTGGCCTCTTTAATTTGCAGTATGCCTATTCAGAAGTTAAGATCAACGGGAACTCGCAGGGCATCTATCTTATTCTTCAGCGTCCACAGGACTGGGCGCTAAAAGATCGGGAATCTCCTTATATAGTCAGGAGAGGTGCAGAACACCTTGTCGAGCGGGAAAGATTTCAGAAAGACCTCGACAAGACGGCAAAAAAGAAATACCACGATCAGTTTATGTCCATATACAAAATAATCAATCAATATTCGGGAGAGGATCTTCATACAAAGCTCAACGAAGTAATGCATCTGGAGGATTACATGCGATGGCTTGCCTTCAACTACATCATCAAATGTGGAGACTATAGCGATGAGCTGTACTTTTATTCTGACCCTCAATCCAAAAAGTTCAGGATCGTTCCGTGGGACTATGATGATATCTTTATGATTCATCCACACGAAGGAATCAAGGAACGTAACCTCAGGCTTGATCCTTCATCGTTGATATTTTCTTCTGAAGACAAATTGGATGTTAAAATTGCCACTGATGGGTATTTGTATGATCAGTATCTGAAGCATTTTTCAGCGGTTATGGAAGAACTTTCAAAGGAAAAGCTTGAAAAAGTGTTAACGAATATTTACAGTGACCTCTCATCCTTGTATGAATCAAAACCCATCCTTGAAGCTGCTTCGAAGGATGGATATAAAACATCTCCCGCTATCCTCCGACGCGAGCTTAATACTGTATATGATTTTTTTGAAGGCCAGAGAATGGGCCTGTTGAACAAGAAGACCCCAGCTAAATAGCCAACGTGCATAAGCCATGACATCAAGTGAAGAGACGACAAAAAGTTGTCGTGGATAGAATTTTATGTTTTGTGCATTTAAGTCTTCCAGCATGTTTCAGCGGGTCAAATTCTTCGAACTCTTCGCACCCTTGCAAATTCATTCTTTGCGGTCTTTTGCGGCTAATCTTTTGCGGCCTTTGCGTGAACTGCATTTTGACGTTATGCACACACAATCTTAAGTCCAGGTTTCACGCAGACCGCACCCATCAATTTCTTAGTTTTCTAATTGAAAATAATTGATAACCTTGTCCCCCTATTATGATTTCGGTTTCGAACCTTGCCTTCACATATTCGTCTGCTACCTCGATCGCGTTCCCGGACTTTTCTATCGGAAAGGGACAACATTTTCTCCTTCTCGGCGAGTCGGGCAGTGGTAAGACAACATTACTTCATCTTATTGGAGGATTGCTTAGAAATTATAGCGGTAAGGTCAATGTCGAAAACGTCGAACTTTCTACGTTGACAGAATCAGCCCTGGATAAGTTCAGGGGACAACATATCGGATTCATTTTCCAGCGAAATCATCTGATCAACGCACTTTCCGTAGAAAAAAATCTGATGCTGTCTCCTTATCTGGCGGGATTGCCTGCTAATAAACATAAGGTTACTGAAATTCTCGTTGGCGTTGGACTTACGGAAAAGCGCAGTCATAAAGTCACCGAATTGAGCCAGGGACAAGCACAACGGATTTCCATAGCCAGAGCGTTGATGAACAATCCTTCAATACTCCTGGCGGATGAACCAACCTCTGCGCTTGACGACAAGAATTGCGATCGTGTGATCCACCTGTTGCTGGATGCCGCACGCGCGAATAATTCTACGTTGGTAGTTGCTACTCACGACCATCGGCTTAAAAGTGTGATCAAAGATCAAATCCATTTGGCTTAGTATGTCGCTCTTTACCCTTGTGTGGAATTACCTTAAGGCCAGACCGCTTAATACTGCGATAAATATTCTTTTACTCTCTCTTGGGATCGCGGTGATCACGATCCTGTTTCTTTTTAAGGAGCAGATGGGACAGAAGATCGAAGATAACGTGCGTGGCGTAGATCTGGTGGTTGGTGCCAAGGGGAGTCCCCTTCAATTGATCTTGTGCAATATTTTTCACGTCGACTACCCCACAGGAAATATCAAGCTGCAAGAAGCCGAAAGGATCTCGCGAAACAGATTGATTAAAAGCAGCATCCCGCTCGCCCTTGGAGATAGTTACAATACTTTCAGGATTGTTGGGACAAACAGGGAATATGCAAACTTGTTTGACGCCGAGATCGCTGAGGGCGAATGGTGGAAAAATAGTCTCGAGGTGACTATTGGAGCAAATGTTCATCGGTCAGCAAATCTTCAACTAGGGGAGGAGTTCACCAGTTCACACGGATTGACAATGGGTGGAAGCTCCCACAACGATCATAAGTACAAAGTGAGCGGAATTTTAAAGAGGACCAACAGCATCCTCGACAACCTGATACTGACAAATGTTGAGAGCATCTGGAAAATGCATGAGGAACACGATACCGTTTCGGCCGAGCTTTCAGAGAATACTGAGCAACAGGTGCGGTATTCGAAGCTGGTGCCATCTGTGCCGGCCAGCGACTCCGTTTCGGAAATAACTTCCCTGCTCATTCTTTATCGGTCGCCCCTTGCTGCAGTTCAGTTACCACGTTTGGTCAATGCGCAGAGTAGTCTTCAGGCGGCATCACCTGCGTTTGAAACCGCGCGGCTGTTCTCTATCCTTGGGGTGGGCATGGATGTCTTGATGGGATTCGCTTATGTCCTGATCCTGATTTCTGCATTAAGCATCTTTATTGCTTTGTATAACTCACTGAAAGAACGTCGCTATGACTTGGCCATTATGCGCTCGATGGGGGCATCCCGGTCTAAACTTTTTACATCTATCCTGCTGGAAGGCGGGATATTAACTTTGACCGGAAGCTTCGTTGGGTTGTTAATGGGACATGGCGTTCTGATGCTGTTGTCCGTACTAGTGACTGAAACGGCTAAAGCCGGCATAACAGGCCTTGTATTTTACGGTGAAGAGGGGATAATTTTGGGGGCGAGCTTGTTGTTAGGATTAGTGTGCGCATTGATCCCTGCCATCCAGGCGTACCGTACGGATATTTCAAAAGTGCTTGCCGGAAATTGAAAGTGGTAACGAATAGCATATTTCTGCAGATTAGTAGGTAGGCATCCACAGAATGGAATGGTTTATGATTAATGGACGCTTGAGACAAAAAACATTCTCCCCGTTTAGGGAGCCGGGGGGTTGAGACGGATAACGATTAACGGATAACGGATAACGATTATATGAAACAGCTGATAGTGCTAATTGTGGTGTCCTGTGTGATGACAGTCGCGACAGCGCAACCCAAACACGACTCCTGGGCTTTGTTTGCAAAGACGAAGTTTGATCCCAAGTATTATGAAAAAATTCAGGAGTACCTTTTTTATCCCACTTTTTCGCCAGACCTGAAAGCGTTAGAAGGAAAGGATATTACAATTGAAGGTTATTATGTGCCGTTTGCACCCGAAGACGGAAAATATATTATCATTTCAAAGTTTCCTATGAGCCAATGCTTCTTCTGCGGAGGGGCTGGTCCCGAATCAATAGCCGAGGTGAACTTTGCGAAACCTCAATCTAAATTTCAGGTTGATGATCTCTTAATGGTGAAAGGCAAGCTTAAGCTTAACACCGATGATATGGATCACGTGAACTTTATCCTAATCGATGCTGTCCTTCTGTCAAAATAAGTTCCTCGAAAATATTCCTGCAACCCAAAATCCAACCCTCGCAGTGATTTCGTAAGTGAGTTACAAAACAAAAACAACTCACTATGAAAAAGTCAATCTTGACCCTGGCACTCATCGGTGCTTCATTTATTGCAGCAGTTGCCCAAACAGTATGGGTTGGCGGCGAACAGATGTATCCTTCCAAGGATATTATTGACAACGCAATCAATTCAAAAGAACACACGACGCTGGTAACGGCAGTTAAAGCTGCAGGATTAGTTGAAACATTAAAAGGAAAAGGACCTTTCACCGTATTCGCTCCCACGAACGAAGCATTTGGCAAACTTCCCGCCGGTACGGTCGACGGATTGCTAAAGCCTGAAAGCAAAGGCACGCTGACGTCAGTACTATCTTATCACGTGATCCCTGGAAAACTTGATGCCGAAGCGATCGCGATGGCAATCAAAGCTGGGAACGGCAAGGCCGAATTAAAAACAGTGAACGGTGGAAAGCTATGGGCGATGATGAATGGTCCTAAAAACGTGATCCTTAAGGACGAAAAGGGAAACATCGCCAATATAAGCACCTATGATGTTTACCAATCGAACGGGGTGATCCATGTTATTGACGCGGTAGTAATGCCGAAATAAGAACGTTTCAATTTTGTGCAGAATGGCTTGTGATCAGAAAGGCCTCCTCAGGAGGTCTTTCTTATTGTAACAACTCCTAACAATAAGCATCCCGTTAAACCTTATTCCCTTATCTCCTTATCTCCTTGTCTCCTTATCCCACCACATCCTGTGAATATTACGATCCCTTTACTATTTTGCGCCCTCATTTAACACAGACCCAGGAATGGTTAAAGTTGGACAGGCTCGGCTGTCAGTTTCAGATTTTGAAAAGGTTCTCTATCAGGGCGAAGAAATTCAGCTAGATAACGCCGCTTTAGAAAAAGTAGATAAGAACTTCACGTTCCTGAAATCCTATTCTCAGAATAAAATCATATACGGGATCAATACTGGTCTTGGACCGATGGCCCAATATAAGATCAGTGATGAAGATCAACGTCAACTTCAATACAATCTCATTCGAAGCCACAGTTCAGGGGCTGGCCAGCCCATGGCTGAAGACCTTTCGCGAGCGACAATGCTAGCGAGGTTAAACAGCCTTATGCAGGGTTTTTCCGGGATACATCCTTCGGCTGTTACCTTGCTCAGCGATATGCTGAATAAAAAAATCACTGCATGCATTTTTGAACGCGGAGGTGTAGGGGCAAGCGGTGATCTGGTTCAACTCGCTCACCTTGCATTGAACCTTATTGGAGAAGGTGAAGTGTTGTCGGATGGTTCGTTAGTCGATACTAAGGAAGTATTTTCAAAACACAACGTCAGGGCCCTGGAAATCCATCTTCGCGAAGGGCTTGCGCTTATGAATGGAACATCTGCTATGACGGGTGTTGGAATGGCAAGTATAATTCATGCCCATTACCTGGTCGGATGTTCTGTAGTTCTTTCAGCGATTACTAATGAGCTGATGAAGTCCTTTGATGATCACTTTTCGTTTGAATTGAATCACGTAAAACATCACAAAGGCCAATCGAGAATAGCGGAGGCAATGCGAAATGTGCTAAACGATAGCAAATTGATCCGCAAGCGTCCCGATCATTTGTATCACAGGAAAATCGAAGAAGCTATATTTACAGACAAAGTTCAGGAATACTATTCGCTTCGCTGTGTGCCGCAGATTTTAGGACCGGTACTCGACACGTTGTGGGAAGTTCAAAAAGTATTGGAAGACGAAGTTAATTCAGTAAATGACAATCCCGTCATTGATCACGAAAGAGAAAATGTTTACCACGGAGGTAATTTCCATGGAGACTATGTTTCGCTGGCAATGGATAAGCTAAAAATCGTCATTACAAAACTCTCAATGCTTTCCGAACGGCAGCTTAATTACCTGTTGAATGACAAACTGAATCAAAAACTGTCTCCGTTCATTAACCTGGGAAAACTCGGATTGAATTTTGGATTACAGGGTATGCAGTTCACTGCGACTTCTACCGTGGCCGAAAATCAAACGCTGTCATATCCGATGTATCTTCATAGCATTTCCAACAATAACGACAACCAGGATATTGTTAGCATGGGCTGCAACGCAGCGTTGATGGCAAGAAAAGTGATTGACAATAGCTTTGACGTTCTTGCTGTTCAAACTGTGGCGCTGGCACAAGCGATCGATTACCTTAAATGCCAGTCGAGGCTTTCGCCGTTTGCAAACAATTTCTATCATGAGGTGCGGGCCATATTAGGGCCTGTGATCGAAGATCAACCGCGCTATAAGGATATTCAGTCCATTAGAAAGTATCTCGTCAAACTGGGAGCAACCGTAAAACTACAGCCGTGAAATATGCACTTGTAACCGGAGGATCGAGAGGTATCGGAAGAGCCGTTTGTCTTAAGCTGGCAGAGCAGGGTTATAATATTCTTGTCAATTATAAGAGCAATAAGGAAGAGGCTCTCAAAACCGTTGAACTCATAAAAGGGCAAAATGTTACCGCTGAACTTCTACCCTTCGATGTCTCGAGCAAAGCGGACGTCGACAAGGAGCTTGGTGGTTGGATTGAAAGCAATAAAGAGAAAGTCATTGAAGTCTTGGTAAATAATGCCGGTATACGCCAGGATGCTCTGATGATCTGGATGACGGACGAACAATGGAGAAATGTTCTCGGCTCAAGTCTTGATGCGTTTTATTACGTGACACGACACATAATTAGTGGAATGCTCGCAAACCGGTATGGGAGAATAGTAAATGTCGTTTCATTATCAGGGTTAAAAGGTATGGCTGGCCAGACAAACTATTCGGCGGCGAAAGCAGGTGTAATTGGTGCAACCAAAGCGCTGGCGCAGGAAGTTGCGCGTCGTGGTGTCACGGTAAACGCCGTAGCTCCTGGCTTTATCCGGACGGATATGACCGGCGATTTGAATGAAGCTGAGTTGAAGCCTCTTATCCCAATGAAGCGTTTTGGTGAGCCGGATGAGGTGGCAGATGCTGTGGTCTTCTTAGCGAGCCTGAAAGCAGCCTACATTACAGGCGAAGTGCTTTCGATCAACGGTGGTCTATATTCGTAGCACAAAAATTCCCTCTCGTGCTGTTTAGAAGTTTTTTCGCCTGCGAAAAGTAACCAAAGTGATTAGTCGAACTCTATTTATTTATGCCGTTCACAATGTTAAAAGTTATATTTTTGCATGATTAAAGGTATGCATGCCGATGATATTCAGACGGTGTGCTGATTTTTGATTAGCCATTTTTTAATGAACAGAGTCGTAATAACAGGATTAGGGATTTATTCTTCCATAGGTAAGAGCCTGGCTGAGGTAACTGAGTCCCTGTACAAAGGAAAGTCAGGCATAATTCTCGATCCGGCCCGCAAGGAAATGGGATATCGCTCTGCCCTCACGGGTTTTGTAGAAAGACCAGTGCTAAAGGGCATTCTAGACCGAAGAGCGCGTGTCATGCTTCCAGAGCAGGGAGAATTTGCTTACATGGCTACCAGGGAAGCGCTGGATCAGGCTGGAATGGACCACGATTTTCTTACGCAGCGGGAAGTAGGTATAATTTACGGCAACGACAGCTCGGCTCAACCAGTGATTGATGCTATCGATATTATCAGAGAAAAAAAAGATACGATGATGGTCGGATCTGGAAATGTTTTCCAGGTTCTTAACTCCACGGTGAATATGAACCTGGCGACTATTTTCAGCTTAAAAGGCATTAACTTTACCGTTAGCGCCGCGTGTGCAAGCGGATCGCACGCTATTGGTCTTGCTTCAATGTTTATTAGGAATGGAATGCAGGACTGCATTATTTGTGGGGGAGCACAGGAAATAAATAAATTTTCGATGGGAAACTTTGATGCCCTGGGTGCTTTTTCAATTCGTGAATCAGACCCAAGGGGCGCTTCAAGACCGTTTGACAAACATCGTGATGGGCTAGTTCCCAGCGGAGGTGCAGCTACCGTTGTCGTAGAAAGTCTGGAGTCCGCACAAAAACGTGGTGCAAAGATACTTGCCGAGGTTATAGGCTACGGTTTTTCATCCAATGGCGAGCATATCTCGAACCCCAGTGTCCAGGGTCCGGCGCGTTCGCTTCGGATGGCCATGAAAGCCTCTGGATTAAAAGCTTCTGAAATCGATTACGTGAATGCGCATGCTACGTCAACACCTGCAGGAGATGCAAGCGAGGCTAAGGCTATTTATGATGTTTTTGGTGAAGCACACACACCAGTTAGTTCGACAAAATCAATGACTGGACACGAATGCTGGATGGCCGGAGCCAGTGAAATTGTTTATTCCGTGCTGATGATGCAAAAGTCTTTTATTGCCCCAAACATCAATTTTGAAACCCCTGACGAAGATTCGGCGCGTCTCAATATCATCGCCGAAACCATGAATAAAAATATTGATGTATTTTTGTCGAATTCTTTCGGATTTGGAGGAACAAATTCAACTTTGATTGTTAAAAAGTGGAGAAATGGTGATGGAAACAGCTAGGATCATTGAAAAAATTAATGAGTTTTTGATCGACGAATTCGAGGTAGACCCTGAAAAGATCCACCCGACCGCCAATCTGCGAGAAACATTGGAGCTCGACAGCCTTGATTACATTGACCTGGTGGTTGTTATCGAAAGTAACTTTGGTTTTAAGGTAAAACCCGAGGACTTTACTAACATCGATACTTTCAAGAGTTTCTACGATTACGTCGTCCAGCGTATAGGTGAGAAGGTAGTCTCTTAATTTATGCCTCGCTGGCAGGGAAAGTCCAAAGGAACTCCACTCGGATACAGGATCTTCGTTTTTGTTATCCGGACATTCGGACTCAAACCGGCGTACGTGCTTCTGCGGTTCGTTGCGTTTTATTACCTGCTCTTTTCCTGGTCGTCATCAAAGCACATTTACCGTTATTTCCGTCGCTTCCATCGCTATGGACTGATAAGGTCTGTCATTTCTATTTATCGCAACTATTACATCTTCGGTCAAACCTTGCTTGACAAAGTCGTCGTTATGGCCGGCATTGATAACAAGTTCACTTATGATTTTGACGGCGAAGACAATCTGCGGCAAATCGTGAAAGGCGGGCGTGGGGGAATACTTCTTAGTGGTCACGTTGGTAATTGGGAAGCTGCCGGCCACCTGTTGAAAAGGTTGGATACGCGTATCAATGTGGTGATGTACGACGGTGAGCATCAGCAGATCAAAGACTATCTTGAGCAGGTTACCGGAGGAAGAAATCTCAAAGTGATCCTCATCAGGCCTGATATGTCGCATGTTTATGCGATGGGAGAAGCGTTGCAAAAAAATGAACTGATCTGTTTGCATGCTGATCGCTTCCTGGAAGGCAACAAAACAGTCCCCAGAAACTTCCTGGGAGAAGAAGCCCATTTTCCTCAAGGGCCGTTTCTTTTATCTTCCAGTTTCAAGGTCCCTGTTTCCGTCGTGTTTGCTTTCAAAGAGTCAGCAACCCACTATCATTTTTATGGAAGCACCTTACTCGAACGATCCGCCGACGAATCCAAAACGGATTTTATGGACCGTTTACTGTCAAGCTTTACCCGCGAGCTCGAACAAAAAGTAAAGATGTACCCGGAACAATGGTTTAATTATTTTAATTTTTGGGGAAAATAGCCAACTTTTGCCCGAATGCTTGCAAACCGGACCGACATCCTCCAATACATACCTCAGCGAAACCCCATAGTTATGGTGCATGAGCTACTGGAAGCCGACGAAGAGTCCGTAATTACACAACTTACCATCGAACCTGATAATGTTTTTCTCGCTTCCGGCTACTTTACTGAACCCGGGATGGTCGAGAACATCGCGCAGACGGCAGCAGTTCACGTGGGCTATCAATGCACATTAAAGAAGTTGCCAATTCCAATAGGCTATATCGCAGCCGTTAAAGATTTAAAGGTCAGGTTGCTCCCAAAGCAAAACTCCACAATTACAACTTCCGTAAAGGTCATAAATAAAGTTTTAGACATAACTGTGGTGCAGGGAAAGATAGAGCACGAAGGTGAGTTGTTGTGCTCATGCGAAATGCGAATCTTTGCCAAGATCCAATCCTAAATAAAATACATATGAGACTGTATAAATTGATTGCACTGTTCATCTTGATCTCACCAACGACGTTTGGTCAGACGAAGAGTGATGTGTTTAAAGAAGATGTAACCGTTACCTGGCTGGGTCTGGATTTTACAAGCACAAAACTGATTGGAGATCGCGAGAAATTCGGTTCTGAATCCGACGTGCGCCATTTGCTAGATGCATGGAATGATCTCATTATTAATGAGTCGGACAAATTTAATGTAGCCAGAGCGATCGACAGAAAGAAGGTTGAAAATGCCCCTGATGTTGCAAAGGAACATAACGCAGAGTTGGATGTTATGGCCATGTTTTCAGAGGAGCCAAAGGACTATTTACACGTAACGCCTTCCGATGTCGAACAGATCGTAGCAGACTACGACTTCAAAGGCAAGAGCGGCATCGGCCTGATGTTTATTGTGGAGAGCTTTAGTAAGCTGAATGAAGAAGGATCCATATGGGCAACGTTCATAAATATGGACAGCAAGGAGGTACTTTTCAGTGAACGTCTGACGGCGCCGCCTAAGGGCTTTGGTATGCGTAACTTCTGGGCTGGTAGCGTGTTTGGTGTCCTGACAAAGATGGAAAAGAAAGAATTTGAAATGTGGCGAAAGAAGCATTTCAGACCATAAGTCAAATCACAAAAATTGAGGTCCGTCCTTATTTTTTAACCGGAACATTTTGATTAGCCACGAGACCGAAGTCATTGTCAGATTTAATGAAGCCGATCCTTTGGGAATTGTCTGGCATGGCCACTACCTGCGATATTTTGAGGATGGCCGCGAGGCTTTCGGCAAGACGCATGGAATATCTTATCTCGACTGCTACAAGCACGGTCTTGCTCTTCCAATAGTGTCCGTTCATTGCGACTATAGCAAACCCTTGCGGTACGGTGACATTGTAAAAGTGCAGACGATTTTTGTCAACTGCGCAGCAGCAAAAGTGAAATTCGATTATAAAATATTTGAAGCAAGCCGGAAAACACTGGTAGCAAAAGGATCTTCGGTGCAGGTGTTTGTGGATTTAAAAAACTTCCAGCTTCAACTTACATTACCGGCATTTTTTGAGGAGTGGAAACAGAAACAGAACCTGATTTGATGAGATGAAGAAAGTTTGGATGGTTGCTGATTCAGTAGTGTCTCCGTTGGGTTCAACCTCACGGACAAATTACCAGAAATTGACTCAGGGGATTTCCGGCATCGCACTTGTCGATGACCCCAGACTGAACCCAACACCGTTTTATGTAGGGGCTATTCCTGACGTACTGCAGGATGGAACATCGACAAGGTTTGAAACACTTTCCAGTATGGCGATTGAAGGTGTCATGTCTCAGTTAGCCATTCCATTAGAAAAGACTTTATTCATTCTCTCATCAACAAAAGGCAACATTGCTTTCCTCGAGGAGGGACAACCAGCCCATCCGAGGGTACATCTGCATGCAACGGCCGACTTCCTGGCGCAACGTTTTGGCTTCAAAAGCTCACTGGTGGTCTCGAACGCCTGTATCTCGGGCGTTATGGCACTGATCGTTGGGAAAAGAATGATCGAAAAAGGTGAATGTGATCATGCGCTCATTGTTGGAACCGATGTCTTAAGCCGGTTTATAATCTCTGGCTTTCAGAGTTTGCAGGCACTCAGTCCGGAACCATGCAGGCCGTTCGATGCAGACCGAAAGGGCATTAACCTGGGTGAGTGCTCCGCGACCATAGTGCTGTCATCTGATCCTGGTATACTGGGTGCGAAACCAAAAATCAGGGTACTCGGTGGTGGATTGAGCAACGATGCCAACCACATTTCCGGACCGTCACGAACCGGCGAAGAGCTGGTCTTTGCCGTAAAGCAGGCGATGGAAGAATCACGAATCCAACAGTCAGAAATCGATTTTATATCCGCTCACGGTACGGCTACCATTTATAATGATGAAATGGAAGCAAAAGCGTTCTCGTTGATGGGAATGAACGAAATCCCTCTAAATAGTCTTAAGGGATACTTCGGCCATACGCTGGGCGCAGCCGGTGTGGCTGAGGTGGCGATGAGCGCTCAAAGTTTGTTGATGGACGAACTAATTCCATCAAAAGGGTTTGATTCGTTAGGTGTGTCGCAGCCGGTCAATGTGATAAAACATTTTGAAAAACGCGCTCTTAAGACCTGCCTGAAAACAGCGTCAGGTTTTGGAGGTTGCAACGCAGCAATTATTTTACAAAAGGAAAACAATTAACTGAAGATGAATTTTTTTGAGTCTGAACACTTGTCGGCATTAAAGGCGAAGGAAGAAGCCCAATGGATCACGTTTGCACCATTCGTGTTTCAGGCTACGCGCGTGCTCCGCAATAGTGGAATATTAAGCGTGGTTGAAGCACACCGAAAAGGCGCAACATTGGAGGAAATCAATAACGAAGTAAATCTCCCTGAATACGGCGTACGCGTGTTGGTAGAAGCAGCGCTTGGTATTGGACTTCTAACCGTCAACGAAGGAAAGTACAAGATCACCAAAACCACATACTTCATCCTTCATGATGAGCTGACGAAAGTAAACATGGATTTTACCCATGACGTATGCTACCAGGGAATGTTCTTCCTTGAGGAAAGCATAAAGAATCAAAAACCAGAAGGTCTCAAAGTGTTTGGTAAATGGCCTACGATCTATGAGGCGTTGTCTACCAATCTTCCTGAAAAGGTCAAGGAAAGCTGGTTTTCTTTCGATCATTATTACTCCGACAACGCTTTTCCGGAAGCATTGCCCCATGTATACAAACATAAGCCAAAAACATTATTGGATATTGGCGGCAACACAGGAAAGTGGTCACTGCAAAGTTTCAACTATGACAGTGATGTGAAGATCACAATCGTGGATCTGCCTGGCTATGTCGATACGGCAAAGGGAGAGATTGAAAAGAAGGGCTACGGCGACAGAATATCATTTTATCCATTGAACGTTCTGGATGAGATGCAAAAATTCCCAACAGGTTTTGATGCCATCTGGATGAGCCAGTTTCTGGACTGTTTTTCTGAAGCACAGATCGTGTCGATTCTAACTCGTTGTAAGCGTGCACTCAACCCCGGCGGATTTATCTATATCCTCGAGACCTTCTGGGACCGCCAGCGGTTTGAAGCGTCAGCTTTTTCGTTGCAGCAAACATCGCTGTACTTTACAGTAATGGCCAATGGCAATAGCCAGATGTATGACTCGAACGTCTTCATTCGCTGTGTGGAAAAGGCTGGGCTGGAAGTGACTGAACAGACCGATTATGTCGGGGTTAGTCACACCTTATTGGTCTGCAAACCTATTGAAGAAAAGAAATAAAATTGAAATAGACGATTGACGAAGATGAGTGAGAAAGTAGATGTCCTTGTAATTGGAGGTGGGCCGGCTGGATCAATTGCAGCTGCGATGATCCACAAGAGTGGACTTTCTGTTCGTGTTGTTGAGCGAGAGAAGTTTCCGCGTTTTGTAATTGGAGAGAGTTTGTTGCCGCGTTGCATGGAAGTGTTGGAGGAAACGGATCTTCTTGATGCTGTCAAAGCCAAAAACTTTCAGGAGAAGTTCGGTGCAAAGTTCATGAAGGAGGATAACGTGGCAGACTTCAACTTTTCAGATCAGTTTTCGAAGGGCTGGACGTGGACATGGCAGGTGCAACGTGCTGATTTTGACCTTGCATTGATTTCTGAAGTTCAACGCCGCGGCGTACGAGTGGATTTTGAAACGACTGTTACTGGAATAGAATTCTTTCCCGATGAAAGTTCCTCAACGACAGTTCAGCATAAGGATAATACGACTGAAAAGATCGGTGCCCGCTTTATTGTAGACGCCAGCGGATACGGAAGAGTTATTCCGCGATTGTTTAACCTGGACAAACCGTCCAACCTTGATCCCCGTAAATCCATCTTTGCACACGTAACTGACGTCCACAGGAACAATCACGACGAACCAAATAGGATCATAGCTGTAATGTACGCCCCGGGAGTATGGACATGGGTCATTCCATTTTCGAACGGAGTCACGTCGTTGGGTTTTGTGGGAAACTTTGAATTTTTCGAGAGCATCGAAGGCGACCAATCGGAAAAATTCAGGAAGTGCATTCAAGGAAATGAATATCTCAAAAATAGGTTTGGCGATGCGTCCTGGGTGTTCGAACCGCGAAAGCTTGAGGCCTGGTCAGCGACTACGGATAAATTTTATGGTCCAGGCTTTGTCCTCACCGGAAATGTAACCGAATTTCTCGACCCGATATTCTCGTCGGGCGTAATGTTCGCCACAGTTTCAAGCCACCTGGCCAGTAAAATGGTGATCCGTAAACTAAAAGGAGAAACCGTCAATTGGGATGATGACTACACTAAATTTATAAGACAAGGCGTTGACACTTTCCGGACTTTTGTGATGGCCTGGTATGATGGCACCCTCGAGACCATTTTCTTTTCAAATAATCCTGATCCTGTTATAAAAAGCCAGATATGTTCGGTGCTTGCCGGATACGTTTGGGATCAAACTAATCCGTTTGTCAGATCACATGAAAAGGCAATAAAAGGGCTGGCAAGAGTAATTCGTTTACAAAGCCTTTAATAACTTTTCCCCATAAATGAACTATATCAGCAGACATTGCCGCATACGGAACCGGGTTATAGCAAGTGGTGGACAAATGGTCTTTGAGAAGAATGGTGGCAATCTCGATGAATTTATGGATTCGGCTTTCGCATCGCTATCGATCGCGTATCCGAAATTTTACAAGATGGACAGGCTTTCAAAGCTTGGATTTCTTGGCGCCGAAGTTTTGCTTAAAGACATAAAACTGCTGGAGAAGTATCGCCCTGAGCGAATCGCAGTGGTAATCTCCAATTCCAATGCGAGTCTTGATACGGACCTCAAATATTTTGAGTCGACAAAAACCATTGCGAGCCCGGCCTTGTTTGTATACACGTTGTCAAACATCGTCGCGGGAGAAATATGCATTCGGCAGGGAATAAAAGGGGAAAATGCGTTCTTTGTCCTCCCACGTTTTGATGCATCCCGGTTAGCGGAATACGGTGAAATTGTTATGGCATCCCAGAAAACTGATGCATGCATAGCCGGCTGGGTAGACGTGCTGGGGGAGCAACATGATGTTTTCTTATATTTGCTGGAGAAATCGAAGGACGGAGCGCTGGAGCATACTGCGGAGCAGCTCAAGAAACTTTATCATGTGAACTATGGACCAGTTGATGGCGGATCTTAAGAGACAAATTATCGAGGCGTTGAATTTGAAGCACTTGAAACCGGAGGATATCGGCGACGATCAACCTCTGTTTGTTGAGGGGCTCGGACTGGATTCAATTGATGCTCTGGAGCTAATTGTGCTGCTGCAGCAACATTATAATATCAAGATGGCTAACCCACAGGATGGACCCCAGATCTTTAAATCCGTCAAGACCATTGCCGATTATATCAAGACCAACCAAACCGCTTAATTAAGTTGAAAGGCCGAGTATATGTAGCCGGCACCGGTGTCATTTCAGCAATCGGTAACTCAATCCCGGAAACCTTCACGTCATTTAAGAACCATACTTCCGGTGTAGGGAAGGTGACTTTATTTGACACAGTCTACAAGGACACGTTGCCCGTCGGTGAAGTAAAGGCGTCAAACGCGGACCTGGCAGCTAAGCTCTCAACAAACCCAAACCTAACCAGGACAGCGTTGCTTGGAATAAGCGCGGCCAGAGAAGCCGTTGCCGCATCGGGCGTTGATATTCAAAAATGGAGGACCGGACTAATATCTGCCACCACAGTTGGTGGAATGGACAAAACAGAAAATTTTTTCATTGAGTTTCTTAAAGACTCTACCAGGGGACAGCTGCGTAACGTTGTTCATCATGAATGCGGAAGCGCGACGGAATTAATAGCTGACGACCTCGGAGTGAACGGATTCATTTCTACGATCAACACGGCGTGCTCATCGTCTGTGAATGCAATTGCACTGGGTTCGAGACTTATTCGACATAATATTCTTGACGTGGTAATTGCCGGTGGAGCTGATGCTCTTTCAAAGTTCACCCTAAATGGATTTAACAGCCTGATGATCCTCGACCGAAATCCATGCAGGCCGTTTGATTCCAGTCGGAATGGCCTTAACCTTGGCGAAGGAGCAGGGTTTGTTGTGCTGGTTTCTGAACGCGTGAAAGATGAACAAAAATTGAATCCTTCCTGCATTGTGGGTGGATATGCAAATACAAACGACGCATTTCACCAAACTGCATCTTCGCCAGAAGGACGAGGCTCATTTGGAGCAATGACAAAAGCACTTGCAATGGCTAATCTTTCACCCGAGAAGATTGATTATATAAATCTCCACGGTACGGGTACTCTCAATAACGATCTTTCTGAAGGTACTGCAGTAAAGCGCCTCTATGGTGATCGATATCCCCCATTAAGTTCCACGAAAGCATTTACCGGTCATACGTTGGGTGCAAGCGGTGGGATAGAAGCTGTTTTTTCTATTATGGCAATTGAACAACAATGTGTGTTTCCAAATCTCAGATTCGAAACCCCCATACCGGAGATCGATATAAGACCTCAGTTATCATTTGAATCCAACATCAAAGTGAGTCACGTGATGAGCAATTCGTTTGGATTCGGAGGCAATTGTTCATCAATAATATTTTCTGCGACCTGAAATAGTACCGACGATGCCAGTATACATTAAAGGTATGGGTAACATCTCTCCTCAGAAAACCTGGGGTGATGATCCATTGCTGGCTAATCCGTCCGATTATTCAGGAAGTAAACTAAGCTGTATCGAGCCTGACTATGGACAATTCCTTGATGTGAAACAGCTGAGGAGAATGAGTCGGATAATTAAAATGGGCGTTGCCGCGGGAACGATGGCCCTTCGCCATGCCGGTGTCACTACACCAGACGGAATAATCACCGGCACCAGCTTTGGCTGCCTCGAGGATACTGGCGTATTTTTGACAAAATTGATCGAGAACAATGAAAACGCGTTGAACCCCACACCTTTCATTCAATCAACGCACAATACGATCGGATCACAAATTGCATTACTACTTCAATGCCAGGGATATAATCAGACGTACTCTCAACGTGCGTTTTCCTTTGAGCACGCTCTTCTCGATGCCATACTTGAACTAAAAGAAAATACTGACCAGCACATTCTTGTCGGAGGTGTAGACGAGATCACTTCCTATAGTCATTCCCTTCAAAAACGTTTTGGGATCTTCCGCGATAGTTCGTCAAGCCTTAATCTGCTGAAATCTGGGGGCGACGGCACTATTAACGGGGAGGGGGCAGTATACATTACGTTATCCGGAGAAAAACGGAAGGATGATACCGTTTCTATCGAGTCCGTCTTGACAATCTATAACTCGCCCGGGAATGATATAAAGGAAAAGGTCAGGGATTTTATAAATGAAGCGTCATTGAATACCAGTGCTATCGACCTGGTGTTGTTGGGAAAATCGGGAGAAAAGGAGGGAGATGCAGATCTTGAAAGAATTGCGTCTGATTTGTTCCCAACTGCCTCTTTAGGTGCATTCAAGCATCTCTGTGGAGAGTATCCAACCGCGAGCGCATTTGCTTTGTGGCTTGGGGCACGGATCATTCACGAAGGCAAAACGCCTGCTATCGTCCTTGATAGGGAGTCTGGGAGATCGATGAATAACGTTTTGATCGTTAACTCCTATTTTGAAAAGTACCATTCTCTCATCTTATTGCGTGCATGCTGAAATTCAGGACAATCAATATCATTTTTGGTGTTGTTTTGGTGATCCTGCTCATCGCGGACCGCGCTTATAATATACCGTCCATATGGTACTGGATAGTTGTCGCGATATATCTTGGTGTAGTTGCGTATGGAACGTCTGTTCTGTCAGCCCAATTTTTCCTACCAGTAATGTACAAAGGTAGTAGGTCGTCTAATAGCGTTGCTCTTACTTTTGATGATGGTCCTATTGCTGGCAATACAGACGAAGTTCTGCGGATTCTTCAAGCACACAATGTCCATGCTGCTTTTTTTTGCATCGGCAACCGGGTTGAAAGTAATCCTGAATTGACGAAGAGAATTTTTGAATCCGGTCACCTGATCGGCAATCATAGTTATTGGCACCGCGCAACGTTCGACTTGCAAAGTGGGGCAACGATCGGAAAGGAATTAATCGACACAGATCAAGCAATCTTTAAAACTATTGGCGCAAAGCCCGCCTTTTTCAGACCTCCATATGGTGTGACTAATCCAATGGTAGCATCTGCAGTTAAACGTGGGGGATATAAAACGATCGGCTGGTCCGTGCGATCATTTGATACGATGATCAAGGACAGCAAAGTATTGATGGAAAGAATTACCCGCTCGTTAAAAGGGGGCGATGTGATACTGCTTCACGATTACTGCAACATCACACTTGAAATTTTGCCAGATCTGCTCGATCACATAAATAAGGTTGGACTGAAAATTGTTCGAGTAGACCAGCTGTTGAACGAAAAAGCTTATGTGTAAACGATCTTCATTTGGGTGCGAGCTAGGCAAGGGTTGGGTTATCGTTCTCGTATTGACTACACTTATCTCCGTAGCTGCCTATTCGCAGCATCATGGCTATCGTCCGATTGGGGATCTGGCCGCATTTAAAAAACAGTTTGCGACAGGGTCGTCGAAAATATCTTCGATTGAAAGCTCCTTTACACAGGAGAAAGTGCTTACTGCTCTCACAGAAAAGATTACGTCTACCGGAAAATTCTGGTTTAAAAGAAGCAATAAGGTAAGAATAGAATACATCAAGCCTTATACCTACACAATGATCATGAACGGCGATAAAATGTTGTTTCGCGATGATCAGAAGGAAAACAAGATAAATGTACGGTCAAACAAACTCTTCCAACAGATCAACCAGATCATGATCGATTGCGTTCAGGGCACTGTGCTGGAAAGTAAAGATTTTAATGTCACGGTATTTGAAGACGAAAAAACCTACCTTCTTGAAATGGATCCCACCTCCAGGTCGCTTCGTGAATTCTTCTCGACGATCGTTTTGAAAGTGGATAAAAAAGATTTTGCCGCAAACTCTATTGAAATGAATGAAAAATCCGGCGACCGAACTACCATCCTTTTTAAGGATAAAAAATTAAACACACAACTCCCAGATGCGGTGTTTGCTTTTTGAATCAATCATCGCCGTTTGTCTGATTGGATGCGCATCTGAGTATGCACATCTTCAGAAAACACAAAACGATGGAGATTGTCCCAACAGGATATTGCCGTTAGTAATACAAACATCCTGGTACGACGCAAGTGTAGATGTCTCGGGAAGACATATCAGCGGGTTGCTTCTTTTTAAGAACATGCCGGATAGTTCAAAAAGAATCGTATTTACGAATGAAGCGGGCCTCACTTTTTTTGATTTTTCGTTCTCCAAAGCGGGTCGGTTTAGTGTAGTGTCTGTCATTAAGCAGTTTAACCGAAAAGCAGTGATTCAGACTCTTGAAAAAGATTTTGCACTTGTGCTCGGCATACCTTTCTTAGACGGTGTCAGAGAGCGTTATACCACCGTTGATGACGTATACTTTGGATTTAAGCAAAAAAATGGAACTGCCTATTTCATTACCAACAAAGATTGTGCTTCTTTACTACGGTTGGAATGGGGCGATAAAGGTAAACGACTAGTCACGGTCCGTACACCTGGCTCGGGCTTCCCCACACCGGCTACAATAGAAGTTGACCATCATACTTTCAGGATGAACATAAAATTGACCCGTATTCAAAAGGAATGATCCTGCTTGACGATTTTTATACCATCATGAATCGTGACGCATCTGACAATACGGTGCGTGCGAAGATATTTATTAACCGCAGACACAAGATCTTCGAAGGACACTTTCCAGGTCTGCCTATAGTGCCCGGAGTTTGTATGATGCAGATCATTCGCGAGATCATGGAAGTAACAACTGAAAGATCCCTGATGATTTCTGGCGCTGACAATATGAAGTTCCTCTCGGTAATCAATCCGGATCAAAACCCCGAGGTTGATGTTTCCATTACATATTCCGAAGATAGCGGTACATTCAATCTAAACGCCTCCCTTTTTGCCGGAACGGTCACATTCTTTAAATTAAAGGCTGCGTTGAAAACGTCTTAATGGAACCTGCATCTTTCCGCCCCCTTTTTGTTCAAAAAAAAGTATGTGTTCTTATTCCAACATACAACAACGAGCAGACGTTGGAACAGGTGTTGCGCGATGTACTTTCCTTTACTGATCAGGTGATTGTGGTGAACGACGGGTCCACAGACTCGACTCCGGAAATTCTAAAAAGGTTTACTGGTATCGAGCTGGTCTCCTACCAAAAGAACAGGGGCAAAGGATATGCCTTGCGTCAGGGGTTTCAGCGTGCCGTAGAGAAAGGTTATGATTACGCTATCAGCATCGATTCTGATGGACAACACTTCGCCGAGGATCTCCCAAAATTTCTACAGGGAGTGGAAGAGCATCCTTCCGCCATAATTATCGGTGCCCGTAACATGGGGCAGTCTTCAGTTCCTGGCAAAAGCAGCTTTGGCAATAAGTTCTCAAATTTTTGGTTCTGGGTGGAGACTGGATTGACGATGCAGGATACACAGAGTGGATATAGACTCTATCCAGTCAAACAACTGAGTACAATAAATTTCCTCACTCGTAAATTTGAATTTGAGATTGAAGTGCTCGTGCGCGCCGCGTGGAGCGGCTTCGAGATTGTCCACGTCCCGGTGCGCGTTTTTTATGCGGAGAAAGCAAAGCGTATTTCGCACTTCCGCCCATTCAAAGACTTTTCACGGATAAGCGTGTTGAACACCGTGCTTGTTATCATGGCACTTTTCTATATCAAACCCCGGGACTTTTTCCGGAGCATTAAAAAAAAAATTTCAGGGATATTCTTTACGAGCATATCTATAATCCTGATGAATCGGATGCAGTAAAAGCTCTATCCGTCGGCTTTGGAGTATTTATGGGCATAGTCCCCATTTGGGGGTTTCAGCTGGTCGTCGCGATTACACTTTCTTTTCTTCTTCGCCTGAACAAAGCATTGGTAATTATTGCTGCAAACATTAGTATTCCGCCAATGATCCCCCTGATCCTTTTTTTGAGTTATCAGATGGGTGCATTGTGGAGAGGCGAGCAAGTAGAAGGTATTTCGTTTAGCAAGGAAATCACTTTTGAAACCGTCGCGAGTAACCTAGTTCAATATGTTTATGGGGCAGTATCTCTTGCTATTACCGCAGGTGTTATTTTTGGAGGCTTGACTTATATAGCGCTGAAAATCTTTAAGAGGTCAAAAACCTGATTCATGTCGAAGTTCTTCCTTAACCTGTACGATTTTTTCCAGCGTAGGAAGCAAGTCTTCTGGGCGTTCTTTCTATTGACCACACTTGCAATTGGCCTGGGCGCATCTCAAATAGATATTGAGGAAGATATTACCAAATTCTTCCCTGACGATGAACGCGTCGAAAAACTGAATTACGTGTTCAGGAACTCCAGGTTTGTAGAACGGCTAGTGATTATGGTGTCTGCAAAAGATAGCGCTGCAGCACCTCAGCCAGACAGTCTGGTAGTACTTGCCGATACCTTAGTTGGGAGGATTGAAAGAAATCTAAACCCTTATATCAATAAGATCAGCAGCAGGGTTGACGAAGAAAAGATCCTGGAAATGATCAACATTGTTCATCAGCACCTACCGATCTTTCTCGACGATGCCGATTATGTTAAGCTCGATTCGATTGTGAATCCTGCTAACATCAAAGGAGCCCTCGAAGCTAATTACAGGCAACTTATTTCTCCCGCCGGCGTCGCCGTGAAGCGAATTATCGCGGAAGATCCATTGGGTTTTTCATTCCTCGCGCTTGGGAAGCTCCGCCAGCTACAATACGACGATAACTTTGAACTCTATGATGGATACATCATTACAAAAGATCACAGGCATTTGATCTTTTTCCTTGAACCAGTGTTCTCCTCAGCCGAAACAGGAAGGAATACTGCATTTATAGATGAATTGGCGTCAATAGTTAATCAGGCATCGGTCAACCAACTACATGCGTCTGCGTCCTTTTTTGGTGCGTCGGCGGTGGCGGTCGGAAATGCTAAACAACTGCGAGGCGATTCTATACTTACCATTAGCCTGATGGTTGTACTGCTGATGGTTTTTCTAATTGGATTCTTCAAAAAGAAAAGAGCCCCGTTTCTGATCCTGATACCAGTCATCTTTGGCGGTTTGTTTTCTCTTTGTTCTATCTACCTGGTCAAGGGTTCAGTGTCCATACTCGCGTTAGCAGCGGGTTCTGTCATCCTCGGAATCGCCGTTAATTATTCATTACATTTTCTAACGCACCTAAAACACACGCCCGATATCAAGACTGTAATAAAAGACCTCGTGTGGCCTTTAACCATCGGAAGCACCACTACCGTACTTGCATTTTTTTGCCTTCGGTTCGCGAATGCCGCAGTACTTCGCGATGTTGGCTTGTTTGCGGGATTTAGTTTGATAGGGGCGGCTTTGTGTGCGTTGATTTTTCTTCCTCATTTGATTCCTGACAAATTGTTTCTGAGTGATCATGCCAAACAAAGTTGGCTTGAGCGACTATCTCTATCGTCTGTGTTGGACAACAGCCGTCTGGTTTGGTTTATTTTCCTCGTTACTCCTGTGTTTTTTTATTTTGCCCGCCAGGTCACCTTCAACAGCGACGTGGGCAAATTGAATTTCATGACGGAGGAGACATTTAAGGCGCAAAAAAAGCTGGAATCCATCAACCGGTCTTCTCTAAGCGCAATTTATGTTCTTTCAACCGGTGCCGACCTTCAAGCCGCATTGCGTAAGTCAGAACAAATAACGCCGTTACTCCGGGACCTTAAGGAACGCGATCAACTGCGGAAATATTCTACTGTGTCAACGTTCCTGATTTCAGATTCATTACAACAGAAAAGGATAGCGCATTGGAATTCATTCTGGACAGGGGAAAGAAAGTCGACGGTAGCAAATGTCGTACGACGCGAGGGCGGTGCCTTGAAGTTTTCAAATCAGGTGTTGTCAAACTTCGACCAAATGGTCAATAAAACTTATGAGGTAGCTGATACGTCGTCAATGAACACCATTCGTGCTGCCTTTTTTGATGAATACATAATTGAAGATGAAAGGTCGGCGTCAGTAGTATCCTTGTTGAATGTCGAGCCCACCCTCCGGCAAGGGGTGTATGCTAAGCTTGACGGTACATCTTCTTATGCGTTCGACCGGCAAATGCTCACGAACATGTTTGTGGAATACGTAAATGCAGACTTCAATTTCATTGTGACATTCACGGCGATCCTGGTGTTTATCACTCTCTTTATTTCATTCGGGCGTATAGAGCTTACGGTAATCACGTTTGCGCCGATGTTCATTACCTGGATATGGATTCTCGGCTTTATGGCTTTGTTCAATATTGAATTCAACATCGTGAACGTAATGGTGTCGACATTCATCTTCGGACTTGGTGATGACTATAGTATTTTTATTATGGACGGGCTGCGGAGCGAATATCAGTACGGCAAGAAAGTCCTTCCGTCAATACGCGCTTCAATATTCTTGTCGGCGGCAACAACTATTGCCGGATTAGGCGTGCTGATTTTCGCGAAACATCCTGCCCTGCGGTCAATTGCTTCGATATCCATAATTGGAATCGTATGTGTCTTTGTTATGTCGCAGACGCTGGAGCCGTTTCTATTTAGACGTCTCATTACGAACCGAACCAGAAAAGGATTTACACCTATGACCTGGTCGGGAATATTGCGGACTCTTTTTACGTATTCCAGTTTTGTTCTTGGTGCATTGGTGCTGACCGTTGTCGGTTTATTGATAAGAACATTACCTTTTGGGAGAAAGAAATTGAAGCTTTTCTATCATACTCTGCTAGGTTTTTTCACGGGGACATTGTTATTCGTGGCTTGGAATCTTAAGCTTAAAATTATCGGTCGATCACGAGATCAATTTGATCGGGCGAGTATTATAATATCCAATCACACTTCTTTTCTCGATATTTTGACTACCACCAGTTTACATCCAAAGCTGATCCTTTTAACGAATAAGTGGGTTTGGAATTCGCCGGTAATGGGCGGAGTAGTGAGGCTGGCGGATTATTATCCTGTATCAGAAGGAGCTGAGGAAAGCGTTGACAGGCTGAGCGATCGGATGGCTGAAGGTTACTCCGTGGTGATTTTTCCGGAGGGAAAGAGGTCGGAGGATGGCAAAATAAAGAGATTTCATAAGGGCGCATTTTACCTGGCCGAAACTCTGAAACGCCCCATTCTGCCATTGCTGATTCACGGTGCCGCACATAGCATTCCAAAAGGAACATTTTACCTGACAGAAGGCACGCTAACGCTTAAGTTCCTTCCACGAATCGAACCTGGCGAGGAAAGATTTGGTGCTACATACTCTGAGCGAACCAAGGGCATTAGTCGATATTTCCGCGAGGAATTCGACGCATTGTCAAAAGAGGTGGAAACTCCCCAATATTTTTCATACAAACTGATCACAAACTACCTCTATAAAGGTCCGGTACTTGAATGGTATTTGCGAGTGAAGCTAAAACTTGAAAAAGATTACGCGCCCTTTAATAAACTGATACCGTCGAAAGGCACGGTGTTGGACCTGGGTTGTGGTTATGGGTTTCTCTGTTATATGTTACAATTCACTTCGAACGAACGATACATAACCGGTGTTGATTATGACGAAGAAAAGATTGACACTGCAAACAACGGATATTTAAAAACCGACCGCCTTAATTTCTACTGCGCTGACGTTACAACGTTTCAATTAGATAAATATGATACTATTGTAGTCAGTGATGTGCTTCACTATCTAAGGGAGGCGGATCAGGATATTTTGTTGAAAAGATGCTTCGATGCACTCAACGAGGGTGGACGATTGATTGTCAGGGAAGGAAATGCGGACCTGTCAAAACGACACAAAGGAACTATGATTACTGAATTTTTTTCCGTGAAGCTTTTCAGGTTTAATAAGTCCGTCAATTCCCTGAATTTTGTTTCTGGCGAAAGAATCAGGAAGCTGGCGGTGTCAAGCGGATTGACGGTAAATGTATTAGATGATGCAAAATTTACTTCGAATGTTATTTTTGTAATCCAAAAAACGTTGCTGTAACATCGGTTAAAAGGCAATCGGGAATCGACACCTAATTCATTCGTAGAAGATGCAACAGTATGACGTAATTATTGTGGGGAGTGGACTCGGGGGACTGGCATCCGCGACAATTCTGGCAAAAGAAGGATATAAGGTTTGTGTGTTGGAGAAGAACAAACAGATTGGAGGCATGCTTCAGATCTTTGTTCGCGAAAAAGTGATCTTCGACACAGGGGTGCATTATGTGGGCGGCCTCAGCAAGGGTCAAAACATGTATCAGCTTTTCAAGTACCTGGGGATCATGGATAAGGTCAAGATCCGTAAGATGGATGAGGACTTTGTCGACGGATTGATCTTTAAGGATGACCCGGTCATATATTGGTACGGACAAGGGTACGACAACTTCATCCGGATCATGGTTTCCAACTTTCCTGATGAAGAAATTGCAATTCGTGCGTATTGTGATAAGATGAGGGAGATATGCGGCCAGTTTCCTTTGTATAATCTCCATGTCGGGACCTACTCGCAAAGCGAAAGCATTTACACCACAGATGTTCAGGCCTACATCGAGTCAATAACCAGTAACAAAAAGCTCCAATGTGTACTCGCGGGTACCAACATTCTGTATGCAGGCGCCCCAAATAAATCACCGTTGTTTGTTCATGCGTTAATCGTCAATCATTACATCGAAAGTTCGTGGAAGTTTGTGGATGGTGGATCGCAGATCGCGAGGTATCTCGCAAAAGAGATAACCAGTCACGGGGGAAAAGTAATTACTCACGTGAATGTCGTCAAGCTGAAGGAAGAAGGCGGCAAGGTAACTTATGCCGAAGATTCGAAAGGAGAGCGCTACCACGCGAACCTTTTCATTTCAAACGTGAATCCTTCAAAGACAATTGAAATCACGGAAACCAAGATGTTTAAGAATGCATTTCGTTCGCGTTTGAAAAGCCTTGACAGTACTATATCTACGTTCTATGCGAACGTAGTATTGAAAAAGAACTCGTTCAAATACATGAACAGTAACATTTATTGTTATGAGCAGGAGAATCCATGGTGTGTGAGCGATTATACGGATGATACCTGGCCGCAGGGATTTGCTTTGTTTTTCGTTGCGTCATCAAAATCTACGGAGTATGCCGAGGGTCTTACCGTCATGACTTATATGCGTATGGATGAGGTTGACCAGTGGAAGGACACTTTTAATACGGTATCGAATGAGAATGAACGGGGAGAAACATACGAAGCCTTCAAACGGATAAAAGCTGAAAGACTTTTTGATCGCGTTGAAAAACGTTTTCCTGGATTTAAAGACGCGATCAAATCTTACACAACGGCAACGCCACTTACCGCAAGAGACTATATAGGATCCGATGATGGATCACTTTATGGTTATGCAAAAGATTATCGTGAACCGTTAAAAACGTTCATTTCTCCGCGCACAAAAATTCCGAACTTGCTGTTAACGGGTCAGAGTATCAACATGCATGGAGTCCTCGGCGTAACAATCAGCGCCGTTGCAACGTGCGCGCAGGTTTTAGGAATGGAATATCTTGTGGGAAAAATCAGAAATGCTTAGGACGTTTGTACGGATATTGGCGTGGATTTTTGGGGTAGCCATACTGTTGCTGCTCCTGCTTCTGGTTTATATCCGTTTGGTTTCTAAAGTAGATCCACCAACGGCGACTTCAGGCGCTATGGGGAATATGAGCGTTAGCCAGCCGGTTAAGGGACTTTTTGTGCTCGGCAATAACTGGTTTCGAAAAAGTGAAAGCGGCCTTTATGAACTATACGTCGAAGGTGAACCATATGAACGGGGTCTCGCAAACGGCAAGCTCACAGAAGATCTTGTCCGGTACCAGGAACAGGTTTTTACCGATCAGATCCACAGACTTGTTTCCAATGAATTCTACCTGGAAACATTGAAGTTTTTTGTAGGGTGGTTTAACCGCGATCTGCCGGATAATGTAACGGATGAATACAAGCAGGAGATCCTCGGTGTATCTCAGGTAGCCTCTACTGAGTTTAATGACATAGCTCAACCGTACCAAAGGATATTGAATTATCACGCTGCTCATGATATCGGACATGCTTTGCAAAATATGTCGCTGGTCGGGTGCACGTCGTTTGCAACGTGGGGCGACAAGTCGGAAGACAGTACATTGATTGTTGCACGGAATTTTGATTTTTACGTTGGTGATGATTTTGCGCGTGATAAGATCGTAGCCTTTTATAGACCTTCGCAGGGATACAAGTTTATGATGGTTACTTTCGGGGGAATGACTGGCGTCCTGTCCGGAATGAACGACCAGGGACTCACCGTCACCATCAACGCGGCAAAATCGGATATTCCCCCCGCCTCGGCGACACCGGTATCTTTGGTTGCTCGTGAGATACTTCAGTATGCTTCCACTATCAAGGAAGCGTATTCCATCGCTCAAAAAAGAAAAATGTTTGTAGCTGAGTCATTTCTAATTGGTTCCGCGAAAGAAGGCAAAGCATCGCTGATTGAAAAGACACCGGAAGCGATAGACTTTTTCGAGTCGTCAGAAAATTATATAGTAAGTACAAATCATTTTCAGGGCGATACTTTAGGTAACACGCAGTTGAACATCGACCATGTAAAAACGAGTGCGTCCAAGTATCGGTTTGACAGGGTTCACGAACTGTTGGATGGCCAGGAAAGAAATTCTGTTTCAAATAGCGTAAAAATCCTCCGTAACCAGCTTGGACAAGGCGACAAAGATATCGGACTGGGAAATGAAAAGGCGATAAATCAGCTCGTAGCGCACCACGCTATTGTTTTTCAGCCCGAGCGGCAGCTCGTCTGGATATCGACAGGACCCTGGCAACTTGGCAAGTTTGTTTGTTATGATTTGAAGAAAGTATTTAGTTACAAACCAAAGGATAACGAGGAGATCTATGAGCGAGACAAAGAGATTCCGGCCGATTCCTTTCTACTTGATCCCGCTTTCAGGGAATACGTTAAATTCAATAAGTTTCGATTCCCATTCAATCCGAAAACAGGACTTGAGCCCGACAGTGTCGTAAAATGGAATCCGAATTCATACCACGCTTATATGTTGGCCGGGGATTATTGTAAAGCACACAAGCAATGGGATAAGGCAATTAAATGGTATGAGATGGGGCTGACAAAAGAAGTTGCTACGGAACAGGAGAGGGAATACATGAAAAAAAACGTTCAACACTGTAAAAAAAGGATACAATGATCATCGGAGTAGGAATTGATATGATCGAAGTGGATCGCGTTGCGGACAAGATAAATAGGCATCATGGATTCAGGGAAAAGGTCTTTTCTGCGAACGAAATTCACTTTTGTGAATCCAAGCCAAATAATGCCGAAAATTATGCGGCGAGATTCGCGGCAAAAGAGGCGTTCCTTAAAGCTACTGGTCATGGGATGACCTTGGGTTACAATCTTACCGATATCGAAGTCGTCACCGACGCAAATGGCAAGCCTTCGTTGATGTTGAATGGAACATTTAAAGAGAAGGCTTCCGAGTATAACTGGAACAAAATATATGTTTCCCTTTCACACCTTAAGTCAGTTGCCTGCGCAGTAGTTGTTATCGAGGAATAGTTAGCCAGAAAAAAACGCTGGTGAGTTGGGCGGTCTTGTGCGCCGTAGCCGCGAGTTCTCGGGGCTACGGCGGAAAATAAAAAAGGTGATGCTTTAGAAGCACCACCCTTTTCGTTTGTTTACAGGATAGCTAATTAGCTGAGTTTTTCTTGTAATTCGTCGATCTTTGCCTGTGCTTCTTGCTTTCCTAGGGAGAGAGACAACTTGTAAAGCTCAAGAGCTTCGCGTTGTGTTTCTTTCTTTTTCTTAGGAGCAAACTTTGTTCTTTGAGCTGCAGTTTCAAGAGCTTGTGCTTGTGCAAAGTAAAGGTCGGCTTGGCTAGCTTTAGATGCTGCGTTAACTTCTTCAACTTTAGCTTCAAGGTTTGCTACATCCTGCTCCTTCATCTTGATAGTCTCATTATTTTGAGTGATCGCAGAATCCCGTTGGTTAACAGTCATTGCCAATTGCTGGTTTTCTACTCTCATCTTGTCAACTTCACCCTGAAGCGCAGTAATTTGTTGTGTGCTCAATTCCAGGTCAGCCTTTAACCTCTTGATAGTGGTTGCATATTGGCCCTTTGTATTCTTAACAGACTTCTCAAGGGTAGCAATTTTAGCTTGTGTTTCCTTGATATGGCTGTTAATACCCTGAAGACGGGTCTTATAGTCAGTATATGAAGTACCTTCAACTACGTCCGTGCGGAGAAGTTGGCGGCTTGCATCGATAGAATCGATCAAAGTTCCAATTTCCTGGAGTGTTGAGGCAGTTTGCTGGCTAGCTTGAAGCTCGGTACGGAGTGAATCGTTCTGAGATTGAAGCGCTTCTCTTTCTTTTTTATCGCAGCTCCAGAGCATCGCTACTAGTGGTACTGCCAAGATTAATTTTCTGATCATACGTGTGTTTTTATAAGGTTGTATGTCCATCGTTTACAAATCAGAGGACAGAGATCAGTAATTGTCAATTTTGGCGATGAATGGTAGAAATCGGGGGTTAAACCGCGAAATGAGCGATAAATCACCCGGAAGCGCCCTGAAATGTGGGGAATTATTCAACAGCTTGTTGTTGATGGATTCCCCAAAACAAAGAAGGCCAGGGTGTTCCTGGCCATTCTTTCAAGTTATCAACGATGTGTTACTTCAACTTACCTTTAATATAGGCGCCTAGTTCCATACCCGCCATGGCATAAGCTTCTTGTAATCTCGCTCCGGTGTCAAATTCATTTCCGAAAATAGCGCTTCCTGGAGATTTCATTATACTGATCTTAGCGAGTGCCTTGTCTTTATTCTTCGTTTCAACGAGCCATACTTCAGCATCAATATAGGCTGGTTCACTCTTGATCCCAATATTGTAACCAGGTTCCGTTTTTAAGGTTTTAAATATCAATGTATAATCCGGGCCTTCACTCGGGGTGGCGATGTCAGAAAATTTTGAGAACCGTTCTTTAAAACTGGGTTCAAATTTATCTTCACGATTCCCTGTCCATTCGGCCTCCCATTTATCGCCCTTACCGGCTTCCTTCTTGTTGTAGTCCCCTTTCTTCTTGGCGACATACTCTGTTTCGGTGGTCTTGCCAACGGCCATGTTATCGTATTTGAATTCAATGGCCACCGCCGTCTGTCCTTTCAGAGGGCTTACATCGCCTTCAATCAATTTCAACTTTTGACTATAACCCGTAAAGGACAGGCATAGGAACAGGATAAGAGATAGATTTTTCATGGTGTTGATTTTTAAACTTTATTTGTGATGGAGATATCCCTTTGAATGGGATTGTAAAATTCTAAGGATTGTACGAAGAAAGTAAAAAAATCCCTTAATGTTAAACGGCCTGGAAAGTAATTTTTTTATCATTTTGACTTTCGAAAGTTGTCGTAACATAGGTAAATAGCTACATGATGAGGTTTCTTATGAGGATCGTTATATGCTTTACTTTTTTTGCCTTGGTCTTTCAGGCACATGCGCAGCAGGTTAACTCTGATTCTGTATTTATGCGCAACCACTATGAAAAGTTTGAGTACCAAATTCCCATGCGCGATGGTGTGAAACTTTTTACGGTGGTGTATGTCCCCAGGAATAAATCGAAACAATACCCGATCTTGCTAAATCGCACCTGCTACAATGCCTCGAATTATGCCAGCTTTAAAACCAACTCGCATCCTTCGAAGTACCTGGTTCAAGATATGTATATCCTGGTCTTTCAGGATGTACGAGGTCGGTACATGAGTGAAGGTACTTTTGATAACATGCGACCGAATGTTCCGGGAAACGATCTGAAGAACAAATCTGCGATTGATGAAAGTTCTGATACATGGGATAGCATCGACTGGATGATCAAAAACATTAAGGGTAACAATGGAAAGGTTGGAATGTTCGGAATTTCCTACCCGGGATTTTATACAGCCGCCGCGTTGCCGGACGCTCACCCGGCGCTCAAAGCTTCGTCGCCACAAGCTCCCATAGCCGATTTCTTCTTCGATGACTTTCATCATCAGGGTGCATTCCTTGAAAGCTATACGGCTGCCTTTGCCGTGTTCGGTTATCAGACCGGAGGAAAAACAAAAGACAACTGGTTCAAAGATGAGATGAGTCGCTTCGAGAACCAGGGAATCAAGGATGGATATGATTTTTACCTGAAACAGGGTCCTTTGAAGAACATCACGGAAAAATATCACCACGACAACTTCTTTTGGCAGCAGTTCGTGGATCATCCCAACTACGATGAATTCTGGCAGCAACGTAATCTATTGCCCCACCTCAAAGGTGTGAAGCATGCGGTCATGACGGTGGGAGGTTGGTTTGATGCCGAGGACCTATACGGCCCATTGAACATTTATAAAACCATCGAACAGACCAGTCCTTCTGCGCATAACACTATAGTTATGGGGCCGTGGGGCCACGGTGACTGGGCGAGCGAAAAAGGCAAATCAACGCACAATCACACCTACTTCGGTGATAGTTTGTCAACGTTCTACCAGCGTGAAATTGAACGGAAATTTTTTGCATATCATTTGAAAGGGGAGGGGAATTTGAATTTACCGGAAGCATTCCTTTTTGATACCGGGACTAAGGAGTGGAAAAAGTTTGATTCGTGGCCACCGAAGAATGTAGCACCCATCCGTCTTTATTTTGGCGAGGATGGCAAGTTATCGTTAAATGAACCTACCGATTCCCAAGCGGTATTTGACTATGTAAGTGATCCCGAAAAACCGGTACCCTATACGTCGCAGACCGAAAAGCTCACGTTTACACCACGTGGATTCATGAGCGACGATCAACGTCAAGCCTCGACTCGTCCCGATGTACTCACCTTTGAATCAGATGAGCTCACTCGTGACGTAACGGTTGCCGGAGAGATCATGGCAAAACTCAAGGTTTCAATGTCTGGAACGGATGCCGATTTTATTGTAAAGCTGATCGATGTATATCCTGATGACCATCCGAACTATGAACATAATCCAAGCAACATTGTGATGGCTGGATATCAGCAGCTGGTGAGAAGTGAAGTATTCCGCGGAAGGTTTAGAAATAGTTTTGAAAAGCCAGAGCCTTTTACCCCGACGCAGATAACTGATGTAAATTTTCCGCTTCAGGACATCCTTCATACATTCAAAAAAGGTCACAGGATAATGATTCAAATTCACAGTACTTGGTTTCCCTATATCGACCGGAACCCACAAAAGTATGTTGAGAATATTTATAAGGCCAATGCTGAGGATTTCATTAAGTCCACGATAAAAGTATATGGCTCTTCAGTGGTGGAAGTTGGTGGTGAGCAAAAGTTAAAAGCGAAAATAGATATCAAGAAATAAGTGCTAACAATCATGAATCATCTGTGTAGTAAAAGTTCCTATTTGATAAGAAGGTTCGGTGCAATAGGGTTTCTGTGTGTCATTTCTTTTTATTCGAATGCACAGTTTAAAAACATTAAGGTCGACGAAGGTTCTGATGGCAAGCGAGCGGCGGAACCGAGCATCGCCATTAATCCTGGTAACCTGAAGAATGTAGTCGTGGCGACGTCAGACGGCACAATAAACTATTCGTTCGACAGCGGCCAGACTTGGGAAAAAACAAAGCTCACCTCGCCGCTTGGCGTTTACGGCGATCCTGTTCTGGTATCCGACGACAAGGGAACAATGTATTGTCTTCATCTTTCCGATGCCAGCGGTGAAGGGCTGAAGAATGAGAAAAGCCTTGACCAGATCATCTGTCATATCTCTAAAGATGGTGGAAAGACCTGGGAGGAAGGCGCGCCCGTGGGGTCCAATGCGCAGAAGGACCAGGTCAAACCCTGGGCAGCTGTTGACTCAAAAGGAAATCTTTACGTAACGTGGACGCAATTCGACAAATACAACAGTTCAGACGCCGCTTGCAAGTCTACGGTGTTGATTAGTTCCTCCTCTAATGGTAAAAAGTGGAGCAAACCTGTGGTTCTTACTCAAAATCCAGGTGCATGTATCGACGACCAAAAAGCTCCAAGTGTTGCTTTCCCTACCATAGCTGTGGATAGCAAGATGTATGTCGCCTGGTCGACACAAGACAAAATCTACATTGACCGTTCCTTTGATGGCGGTGGTGTGTGGCTTTTCAATGACATTACAGCCATCGATTGGGTTGGTGGATGGAATGTGAAAATACCCGGGCTTGCACGCGACAATGAGTTTCCTACTCTGCTCGTAGATCGATCGAAGGGCGAATACAGAGGGGTGCTCTATCTTTCGTGGGCGGATATGCGCAGTGGGAAGAATGACACCGATGTTTGGGTCTCAAGATCGCATACGTACGGCGATCAATGGGCAACACCGACAAAAATGGGAGACGATAAAAGTGGGAAGCATCAGTTTCAACCAAGAATGGCTATTGATCAGTCAACCGGTTTTGTTTACATAGTCTACTACGACCGGAATGGTTATGACGACAATCAAACAGATGTATATCTTGCCTATACAAGCGACAGTGGCGCGAATTTCAAGAACGTTAAGATCAGCGAAACACCATTTGTTGCAGATGACAACGCAACCTTCGGAAATTATATAAGCATCTCTGCAAGCAACGGCGTGATCATGCCGGTCTGGGTGCGAACGGATGGGGGAAAGACCAGTGTATGGACCGCAGTAATCAAACAAGATGATATTATCACACCTGCCGCTCCGGCCAAAGGAAAAAAGAAAAAGTAAGCTTGCTCGCAGAACTGCTTTCTAATCGCTAACAATAGCCATCCGTTGAACAGGCCGGTGCGGCTTCGGCTCCCGATTTACTTGCTACGTCCTGCAAAACATTGATGAATGCCTCGGTGGCTTGCGCGCCTGACAGAGTGTAGCGGTCATTTATGATAAAAAAGGGAACTGCGTGAACCCCTAATTTGACAAACTCTTTTTCCGATCTTACAATACCATCCATCCGTGACTCATCTGTAAGCCATCCTTCAATAAGGTTTCGTTCCAATCCGGCACTCATACCCACCGTTATGAGATTTTCATCCTTCGAAAGATCCACCCCAAGGCTAAAGTATGAATTAAACAATGCTTCCGTGACTGGCGCCCGCCTGTCAACTTCTTTTGCACCCGCTATGATAACATGGGCCTTTCTGGTATTTGGCATTACGTTCTGCTTCTCAAAATCAAATTGCAAACCGTCACCTTGAGCTATTCGTGCTACGTTGTTGGTCAGCTGGTGATATCTGCTTTCGCCGCCAACTTTTTCACCAAATATTCTTTTTGGTTTTGGCCTTCTGCCGATAGTTCCGGATGTAATTCAAACGGATGGTAATTGATACTGAAATCATACTGATCGCTAAGCGCTTCTATGGCTTTTTCGAGCCTTCGTTTCCCGATGTAGCACCAGGGGCAAACTACATCTGACACGATATCTATTTTTATTGACTGTTTCATAAGTGTCGGCTTGACCGCTCGAAATCGTTTTAAATCGGAATTTTTTTCCTCGCTGCCTTTTGAATTCTTTTGAATTCTTTGCCTAACATCTGAATTTTTTAGATAGTTCAGGTTCTTTTTGGGGATACCATTTCAGTAGCCGTATGAACAATAGCTATTTAAAAAGCTTTATCTTACTTTTGCCTTCCAGTTAAAGAAAAAAACTAAAAAAATGACTGTTGACGAGAAAAAACTAACATTCAAGGTTAAAGACCTGTCACTGGCTGCTTGGGGCCGCAAAGAAGTTAAATTGGCCGAAGCCGAAATGCCTGGGTTAATGGCTATCAGAGAGGAATTTGGCAAAAAGAAGCCTTTGAAAGGCGCTCGCATTGCCGGTTGCCTTCACATGACCATTCAAACTGCCGTTTTGATTGAAACGCTTGTTGAATTGGGTGCCGAAGTAAGCTGGTCATCCTGCAATATCTTCTCTACACAAGATCATGCCGCGGCTGCTATAGCTGCTGCCGGAATTCCCGTTTACGCCTGGAAAGGAATGAATGAGAAGGAATTTGATTGGTGTATCGAGCAGACTCTTTATGCATTTAAGGACGGCAAGCCATTGAACATGATCCTTGACGATGGTGGTGACCTTACAAACATGGTGCTGGATCGTTATCCGGAACTCGTCGCAGGTATAAAAGGTATCTCTGAAGAAACGACTACCGGAGTTCACAGACTCGTTGAAAGAATGAGCAACGGGAAACTTCCGTTGCCAGCCATAAACGTGAACGACTCAGTAACAAAGTCGAAGTTTGATAACAAGTATGGTTGCAAAGAATCATTGGTTGACGCTATTCGCAGAGCGACCGATGTTATGATGGCCGGCAAAGTTGCCGTTGTAGCTGGGTATGGAGATGTTGGCAAAGGGTCAGCTGCTTCACTGAGAGGAGCTGGAGCCAGAGTGATCGTTACGGAAATCGATCCTATCTGCGCATTGCAGGCAGCGATGGATGGATTTGCAGTTAAGAAAATGGACGACGCTGTTAAAGAAGCTGATATCATAGTTACCGCTACCGGAAACTTTGGAATAGTATTAGGACGCCATTTCGAATCAATGAAAGACAAGGCGATCGTTTGTAACATCGGTCACTTTGATAATGAAATTGACGTAGCATGGCTCAACAAGAATGGTTCTAAGGATGAAGTAAAACCTCAGGTCGACCTTTATACACTTAAGAATGGCCGCCAGGTAATCTTGCTTGCCGAAGGTCGTCTTGTTAACCTTGGATGTGCAACGGGACATCCTTCGTTCGTAATGTCTAACTCTTTTTCAAACCAGACACTTGCGCAATTGGAGCTGTGGACCAACACATCCAGTTATGAAAATAAGGTTTATACACTGCCTAAACATCTCGATGAGAAAGTGGCAAATCTGCACCTCAAGAAGATCGGGGTGGAGCTGGATGTACTTTCTGATGCACAGGCAAAATATATTGGCGTTGAGGTTACAGGACCATTTAAACCTGACTACTACCGGTATTGATTCGGTGGATCGATCCAACAAAAAAAACCCGGTACTAGCCGGGTTTTTTTACTTTGTGGCACTTAGCTTGTATTAACTGCATTCATTAATCAATTACTCATGAAGCACCTTTACAAATTTGCGTTCATCGGACTGATTTTTTTAATGTCCTTTTCACCTAATCAGAGTTCTAATATCGAATTCAGTTGTTTTAAAATGCACAAGGCGACCAACACCTGCCACTTTAACTTTACAGTGGATGGCGCCAAGTTTCGCTATGTGGACATGGGCTGTAAGTACAGCAAGAAGGTCGATGAGGTTGTAAAAAAGGTCAAGGATGGATCTCTGGCGCTCGCAAGAGATTGGAAAATAGAATGCCCTGAAAAACCTAAGTAGCTTCTGCTGAAAAGTATCTCCCACAAATCATCGCTGACATAAAATACCGCGGAAAAATCGCATAAGAAGTTTCAGTGCAAATCTGCGCCTGCCCCGAGCTTACTCGGTGGTGCTTTCGATCAATGAATTCTGCGGGAAAAAGATGATATAACTTTTTCAGCAAACTCTAAGGAAGATTCTAGCGACCAGGTTGAATTCTCTTCTGGAAGAGGGGTTTTAGAATCGCCCGATCCAGCACTAGCCAGCCAAGTACAAGGTTAACCAGGATTATCACGTTGACCATTAGTTTCCCGTCGATTGATATGGAGGGAAGGCTCTTCTCAATGTATTTCTTAGGAAGGTTTACCTGATTGAGATCGATCGTAGTTGAAATGTTGTCAAATACGCCTGCTGGAACTAATACGGCAGCGATTATTGCAACCAGTAAAACCCCGGCAAGAAGTAAAATACTGTTACGTATGGGAAAACTCGTGCTCCTAACGAGGTCGTGATTTAGCCTGCCCATCACGAGCTGAGTGAAATTCTTCGAGGGATGATCCAGTCGGTTTGCGCGCAAGAGCGTGTGTGTTGACCGCAACTGATCAAGACGTTTCCTTAGGATCCCATTTTGTTCGAGATCTTTTTCAAGGGTGCGTTTTTCAGATAGTCCGAGCGTTCCGTCTATATAACGGAGCAACAAGTCGTCTGATTCGGGATTCACTTTATCCATACGATCATAAAGTTAATGCTTCCTGTTTAAGAATGTTAGTTAATTCGTCAGCTAGGCGTTGCCTTGCTCGGTGTATACGAACTTTGGCGGTATTGGCCTGCATTCCTGTAATGGCTGCTATCTCTTCCAACGAAAATTCCTCAAGATAGAATAAGGTCAATGCTGTTCGGTCTGCTTCATTAAGTCGTGCCATAGCCGCGTTCAAAAATTTTCGTTTGTCAGTCTTCTCCAACAAACCTTCTCCTTCCTGTTGGTACTCCACTACTGTACTTTCAAGACTTTGAAATTGATATCTGCTCTTCCTCTTATAACTAATGGCGGTGTTAAATACGATCCGGTATAGCCAGGTCGAAAATTTAGATTCGCGATTAAATCCTGCCAGATGTTGGTAAGCTTTGATGAATGCGTCTTGAGCAGCTTCTTCCGCGTCGGGTCTGTTTTGAAGGATTTTGAGCGCAATCGTATAAGCATAACTCTTATATTTATTCACCAAATCAGCATACGCCGACTGTTCGCCGGCAAGGATCTTGTCGAGAATAAGGTGATCCGGATCGTTGATCATTATAGGTCTTTGACGCCTTGCTGATGAATCAAGTTACAGGTTTTGTGTCTGAAAAGGTAAAATGTCCCCCCTTTGGAAACCACTATAGTTAACGCTGAAGTAAACTTTTGAAATTTAGCTGTAACCCGGCCCAAAATCACGCGTCATAGAGCCAAAATCAATAAAACTTAAAAAATATGGATGTAGCAGCTTTAGGGGTTATGGTCCCCATGGTTTTGTTTATCTGCGCGGCAGTCGTCTGGATATACCTAAGGAAGTTTGAAAACATGGAACGAATGTCGATGATCGAAAAAGGAATGGATCCTAAGTCATTTCGCCTAAACCGCATCCACGATACGTCCATAGCACTTCGCGCTTCTCTTTTGCTTATTGGTGCAGGTGTCGGCCTGTTAATGGGTTATTTCCTAGACAGTACATTCTACATGGAGGAGGTAGCCTACTTTTCGATGTTGTTTATTTTCGGAGGACTGGGGTTAGGTGCATCGTATCTCATCGAGGAGAAAAAAATTAAAGAAGAAAACAGAATTAGATAGTAATATTTCTGAGCACTAATCGTTGATTTAAATTTTTTGTGGCATTCTATCATCAACTCTAAAGCTCTTTGTGTAGAATATTTGTCTCACCTTGTAGAATGACTCTACGAGTACTGTTGCAACGCTACGGCTACTTGTAATTTCTTATCGATTGACAGACAGTAAGTTATTAATAGTCCTCCTGCTGGCATACAATTCGTGTGCTGGGACAGGAAACTATGTAAAACTTAAATCACAAAAATTATGAAAAAGTTAATGTTTGCCTTTGTCGCTCTGTTGGGAAGTGTTGCATTTGTAAGTGCTGACGCAATTAGCTCTAGCATAAATCAGACTCCCTCAGCTCAACAGGATGAAAAAGTGAAAATTAAGCCTGAAGAACTTCCTGAAGCCGTTAAAAAGGCCCTTGAGATGCAGGATTACAGAGGTTGGTTAGTTGATGCAGCATACAAGGACACAGCAAAGGAAACTTACGAAGTTCACCTGAAGAACGGCGCTGAAACTAAGATCGTGAAGTTTAACAAAGACGGTAAGAAAGTTGAATAATCAGTTTAACTGATTTCGAATCGTCACAAAAAAGAAAGCTGGAATATGTTCCAGCTTTCTTTTATTTTGAGCCACTTATGGCCACTATCTTAGTAATTGAAGATGATTTGACGTTTTCTAGAATTCTTGAGGGTTTTCTCGGTAAACAGGGATTTAAAGTCAGGGTCGCTCACAAAGGAGCAGATGGCCTGCAGTTGTTTCAATCCAAGGCGTTCGATCTTGTGCTGCTGGACTACCGATTGCCTGATGTGACGGGAATGGACGTTCTCGTCGACATAAAAAAGACATCACCCGCTACACCGGTTATTATCATGACCAGCTTTTCCGATATCCGCACGGCGGTGAAGGCCATGCAGGTGGGAGCCTTTGAATACATCACAAAACCTGTGAATCCTGACGAACTGCTCATGATCGTCCAGCAGGCTCTGAAAAAGGGCCAGAACAACACCTCCGTTGCTACAAAGGTAAGCCTGAAGAAATTTGTGGAGGGCAACAGCGCGTCAGCTCAGCAGCTTTATAACCACGTGAGATTGGTAGCACCCACCGATATGTCGGTTATTATCGAAGGCGAGAGTGGAACAGGAAAAGAAAATGTTGCGCAAACTATTCATTCCCTAAGCCCCAGGGCAAAAGCAAAATTTGTTGCAGTTGATTGCGGCGCCCTCTCAATGGAACTGGCCGCAAGTGAGTTGTTTGGTCACGTGCGTGGCGCTTTTACAGGCGCTGTTCAGGATAAACTGGGTCAATTCGAGGAAGCTCATAAAGGAACGCTCTTTCTCGATGAGGTTGGGAATCTTTCATACGAGATCCAGGTGAAACTACTCAGGGCTATACAAGAACGAATCGTTCAACCCGTTGGAAGTAACAAAGAGACCAAGATCGATGTACGAATAATAACAGCTACTAACGATGATCTTTTTGAAGCCGTGAAAAAAGGAAGCTTCAGAGAGGATCTGTACCACCGCCTTAATGAATTCAAGCTGAAGGTTCCGCCCGTGAGAGAGCGTTACGACGACCTGGAAGAATTCATGAACTTCTTCAGAGAGTTGGCTAACATGGAACTCGAACGCACCGTTGCTGGCTTTGACAAAGAGGTAGTCGATATATTTAATGCATATGACTGGCCGGGAAATCTTCGTGAGATGAAAAATGTCATCAAACGTGCCGTATTATTAACGCATGAAGGTAATATTACCGTTCACGATTTACCCGTCGAGATGATGGAGGCGATAAGAAACCCAACGAGCAAAATTGCGCCTGTTTCATCACCTGTATACGATCTGAAAGCATTACAGGAATCACAAGAGAAAGAAATGATCTTAAAAACTCTTAAAGAAGTCCGCTATAATAAATCAAAGGCAGCGAGAATACTTAACATCGATCGCAAAACCCTTTACTTAAAAATCGAGAAATACGGGATTGAATAAGTATCAAAGATTAGAGGATTGGGCAAATGCATGATTCTTTATTGCATTCAACACTTTTTCAACTGCACTATTTGCCTGGTTAATCGGTTCGATCATTGTTGTTAGTTCAGCCCCATCGATTAGATTAACTTCTATTTCCTTTAGGGTTGATGATATGCTTACCATTCCCATTTGCCCGGTTCTTCCCGCCAGTTTGTGAACTATTTCGCGCACGGTTATGGCGTTCAATCCGCTCAGACTTTCATTAAGTTTTATAACGTCGCTTTCCGTTTCTTCTATGAACTGGTTGATAATTGATTGAAAAAGCGCGTCATCTCCAAACGTCATCGATCGTAAAGTTGAAAGATCAACCTCGCCGAATTCTTCACTCTTGCCATTCCCGCTTTTTATAATGTTGAACAAACCTAACAACTCCTGCTCGCGGAAAGGTTTGGAAAGTACAGCATCAAATCCTTCGTCCAGCAATTCCTGTTGTTCTTGCGGCAGCACATGAGCAGTTAGTGCCACGAATTTTATTTCAGAATCATATTTTTTGTGAAGCTCATGGCACAATTCAATTCCATTGATCTCCGGCATGCGGATATCCATCAGAATGTGAGTTACTTCAGGATCAGGCTTTTCATCGAGTAATCTCTTTGCCCCATCGTAGGTGGTGAATGAAATTTCATTCTTGGCGAGGATCAATCCGCATAATCGCAAGATCATGACATCGTCATCAACGACGATCACTTTGCCTTTGAATGATTTGCCGTTGTCATTCGCAGTGGATGGCTCAACCTTAGCGACACTCTCTGCCTTGTCAAAACCCAAGGAAACCTTAAATGTGGATCCGTGCCCAGGCACGCTCGACACATCAAGTGCTCCTCCCTGTGCCTCCACAAGGGATTTTGCAATAGTGAGGCCTAATCCAGTTCCGCCAAAATTGCGCGTGATTAGTGTATTGGCCTGTTCGAACTGATTGAATATTTTTGAAAGATCCTCCTTGCGTATTCCTATCCCTGTGTCTGAGATCTCGAAGTAACATTGAACTTTGCCTTTTTCCTCCCTCGTCTTCAATGCGAGTTTAACGTATCCTTTAGACGTAAATTTTATGGCATTACCTAAGAGGTTGTAAAGCACCTGTCGAAGTCTGAATGCATCACCACTAACTTCATATTCCTTGGCCTCCTCGACATCCAATAATAGCGTGAGCCCTTTTTTCCCCGCCTGGATACGCAACGCCGATTCAACTTCCTTAACTACCTCCATGAGTCGGAAATTTTCACGGCTCAAAACAAAACTTCCGCTGGAAATACGACTGTAGTCCAGTACTTCGTCGACTATATGCAGCAGATGCTCGGACGAACTGTTGATCGCCTCGACAGCATCTTTATCCTTTCCCCCGTTTTCTTTTAGTTGCTCGGAAAAACCAATGATGGACTGAAGAGGTGTACGGATTTCGTGGCTCATGTTTGCCAGAAAACGTTGCTTGATCTTGCTTAGCTCCTCTGCTTCGTCTCTCGACTTCTCCAGTTGCAATTTGTAGTAGTTGCTTCGGGTGATGTCAACCCATATCAGATATACGAGAAAAGCTGCACTGATGAAAAAGACAATCAGCAGTACGCTTATACGCAGCATACTTTCTGTTACCAACGATACTGCATGATCGTTGTTTTGATTCATCTTGGCCAACTCTTCATCTTCAACCTCATGCAACACACTCAGCAGCTGACTGACAAGAATGCCATTGGCATGAATAAGCTCGAGTTCTTCATCGAGCAATCGTTGACTCTCTCTTCGCTGATCGGTTTCAAGATCGAGAATAATACGTTCCACCTCGTTAAGTGCCTCGTTTTGCCTGGCGACGGAAAGTGTATCAACGACTACACTAAGCTCTTCCTGCACTTTAATATGAGTAGTCTGGGGTTCAATCTTTTTCTTAGGCCTTAAGAATTTCGCCAATCGTGAACGCTCCTTTTCATCGGCTACCGAGTCTCTAGTGTACGTTGTGGTTGTTTTCTTCTCTGTAGTAATCACGCTGGTATCATAAACAACGCGCTCATTCACGAGCATGCGGGTAATACTATCCAACCGCTTGTTAAGGGTTCTGTTTTCGATAGCCTCAGATTTGAGTTTTAGGTAAGATGAAAACAGCCTGTTTCTGTTCTGTAGAATTTCCTTTATTTCGAATAATCGCGTTTGCTGCGCTGTGTCCCAATTCAACAGCTGTACAGAATCCACCTTATCCACTAAGGATTTAGATTGATTGAAAAAATTCTTATGCAGACCCTTTGGATTCTTTAAGGCTTCGGCCCGCTGTTCCTGATCGATCGCCGTAATTTCCTGGAATAAAGTTTTCAATGCATTCAGTTCTTGGTTGGGAGCTGAGAGCTGATCCACTGTTTCCATCATTTCACGAAAACCAAACCGAGTGATTGCAAGGGCAAGAAGAATAGCAATAAAGACCAACAGAAATCCTGCGATCACCTTGCTTTTTACGGACGTAGAATACAATTTCTCCTTTAACTTCTTCATATCCTCTTCCGAAAGAATGCCTGTATTAGCCTGTACCTGCTAACGGATTAGATTCCCGTATAATTCCTGTAATGAACCGGTAATTCTCTAAAGGTAAACCAAAAATCTTTTTTTAGCCATAAACCCATTTCACTAGCGTCAGAGAAGCCAGGAGTATTATCAGAATGGATGCAAGATCAAGCAGGATTCCCGCCCTTACCATATCCTTCATGCGGATGTATCCGCTCGAAAATACTATTGCGTTAGGGGGCGTTGCAATGGGAAACATAAAGCCGATGCTTGCACTTAATGTAACCGGCATCGCAAGCAGTACAGGATTGACATTCATTCCATCTGCTATTCCGAATATTACCGGGACAAAAATCTGAACCAGTGCGACGTTGCTCATGAATTCGGATAAGATCACCGTGGCAACAATCAAACCAAAGATCAGCCAGGCATTATACGTACTTTGTCCTGCTAACCATTTTCCGATGACTTGGATAATACCTGTGTTCTCTAGTCCGCCGGCCAGACATAATCCGCCACCAAACAGGAACAGGATTCCCCATTGAAGGTTAAACGTATCTTTCCAGTCCAGTAAAAAGACATGCTTCCTGAAATTGGCGGGAACAACAAACATTAATAATCCGCCTATCATGGCAATGTTCGTGTCGTTAAGCAACTCCTTCTTAAAGACATAGGTATTGAATAGCTGTTGAAAGATCCAAAAGAAGGAAGTAAGGCCAAAAATGATGAGGACCCTTTTTTCTTCCTTTGATATCCGTCCCAACTCATGAAGTTTACTTTCAATCAGTTCGTCCGTGCCTTTTACATTCTTGAGGTTGTTCGGAAAAAGTATCCTGGTAATTATAACATATGTGCTTAGTAATAACACTATCGCTGTCGGCACGCCGATGAGCATCCATTTTCCGAAGTCAAGCTTCTGATTATAGAATTCGTCTAATAATCCAGCGAAGACGACGTTCGGAGGCGTGCCGATAATGGTTGCAAGGCCGCCCAGTGTTGCGGCGTACCCAACCATTAGCAGTAACCCCAAAGCAAAGTTTCTTTCTTGCTTTGGTAGTTCATGTGGTTTGACGTCTTCTTTGGTCCTAAGAAGGTTGATAACAGATAAAGCTATTGGTAGCATCATCATTGCAGTTGCCGTGTTGCTGATCCACATGCTTATGAATCCCGTGGAGATCATGAAGCCGAGTATAATGCCATTACCGGACGTGCCGGTGACGCGGATGAGATTTAGCGCTATCCGTTCGTGAAGACGGTGTTTTTCCAGAGCCAATGCAATAAGGAAACCTCCAAGGAAGAGGAATATTATTGGGTTTGCATAGGGTGCGGCGGCGTCTTTCATCGACATTACCCCGAGGGCTGGGAATGATACCAATGGTAGCAAGGCCGTTACCGGGATGGGTACTGCTTCCGATATCCACCATGTGATCATCCAGGCACCTAGAGCCAAAACCTTGTTCGCACCGGGTGAAATGAAGTCACTTGGTAATGAAAGGAGCAGAATTACAAAAAGAAGGGGGCCAAGGATAAATCCGATTTGACGTGCGGAAAAGAGATCTTTATTCACTGAAAGGGTATTTCGCAGTGTTTCAAAACTAAGTTATTTGAGGGCTTGTTCAAAGACTTGGAGCAGCTACCTAGGTACCTAGGTAGCCAGGCACCAGGGTATCTGCGTGGCATTAATTAAAAATTCAGATTCTTAAAATAATATCCACTTTCGTCCGACTAACAAGTCACAAGCGAAGCGAAGGCAATGGACATGGCCATGCAAATAAAAGAACAGACGTTTCTGAGAGAGAAAGACAGGTTGCTGGGTTTTATCCGCAACCGGGTTTCGTCGCTCGAAGAGGCAGAGGATATTCTTCAGGATGTGTTCTATCAGTTTGTTGCTGGTTATGACACTATTGAATCTCTCGACAGGGTCACGTCGTGGCTATTTTCTGTTGCCAGGAACAAGATAATTGACCGCTACCGACGGGATTCGTCGCGTCCCAAAAGGACGGATCTCGGAATTCAGACAGGTAGCGATGACGATGCACCACTCACTCTGCAGGATATCCTCCCAGACCTTGGCAACACCCCGGAGGATGCTTATTTGAGGGATGTGATATGGGAGGCCATTATGGATGCGGTGGATGAACTGCCCGCAGAACAGCGCCAGGTGTTTATTCAAAACGAAATTCAGGAACGCAGCTTCAGGGAGATTTCGGAAGAAACGGGCGTATCCATCAATACTTTGCTGTCGAGAAAACGATACGCAATCCTTACGCTGAGAAAGAAACTTCAAAGGTTATATAATGACATTTAAAATATTGTAAGCTATGAACAAGGGTATGAGAATATTAGCATGGACGGCAATGGGAGTGCTTGCCGTTACAATCTTCGGATTGGTGACCATGCTTCTTTGGAACTGGCTTGTACCAGTCTTGTTTAACGGCCCTGTTATCAGCTTTTGGCAGGCATTAGGACTACTGATATTGTCAAAGCTGCTCTTCTGGGGCGCTGGCGGGAAAGGTCATAACTGGCGTTCACATGGCTATCAAAATCATTGGAAAAATCAGTTCTACAACAAATTTTCGGCAATGACCCCTGAAGAACGAGAGGCGCTTAAGCAAAAGATGAAGGAGAAATGGTGTCATTGGGAAGGAAGCAGCTCGCCTAAAGAATCAACCGGTTCAAACGATTGAAGGGACGATTCGGTAAAAAATCACTTAAAAAGTGACAAAAAAGTGGAACGATGATGTGATTTATTCGTTCAAGGAAACTGAGGAAACTTTTGTAATGTAAATAGTTTCCTTAGTTTTGCCGCCCTATGGAAGAATCCGAAATAAGAAAAAAGATCTTGAAGGCTGCCGAAAGCCTGTTCATGAAATACGGTGTTCGAAGTATTTCAATGGATGACATCGCCAGGCAGCTATCGGTCTCAAAAAAAACCTTGTACCAGCATTTTGCTGATAAGGAAGACATTGTCACTATGACGTGTCAGGCTCATATCGAAGAAATGTCCAGGGAATTCCGGGAAATTCAAAATAACGCAAAAAACGCAATCGATGAGCTGGCCAAAATCTCTATATGCCTGAAGCAGAGTTCCGAAGAAATGAATCCCTCGTTGTTGTTCGATCTCCAAAAGTACCACCCAAAGGCGTGGTCTGTTTGGTTAAATCACAAAAACAACTTCATACGTGAATCAGTGATACGGAACCTCCGGCAAGGAATTGAAGAAGGTTACTTCCGATCAGAAATTGATAAGGAGGTAATAGCGGCCATCCGGCTTGAAATGGTGCAACTGCCATTTGACGACCGGGTTTTTCCACCTTCTCAATTCAAACTGACAGAAGTACAAATGCAGATCTTCGACCACTTTGTTTACGGAATATCGACAGAGAAGGGAAGAAAGCTGTATCAAAAATATAAAGAAAGCCTAGTAGAACTCTCAAACCTTTAACCATGAAACGATTAATACATTCCCTTTTAATTAGCATAGCTCTTCCGTTGGGAGCGAATGCTCAAACTACGTATCCGGCGTCTTTTACACTTGATGATTGCATCAAGTTCGCGTTAGAAAATACTATCGAGGTAAAGAATGCGAGAGTAGATGAACAAATTGCGCAGGCAAAGGTTAGAGAAATAACTGGTATCGGGCTACCCCAAGTAGATGGTTCCGTGAGCCTCCAACATAATCAAAAATTGCCCCGCTTCTTTGCCCAGTACCAGGTAGCCCAGGGATTTGGCGGTGAGGATGAAAATGGAAATCCGAACCTTGACTTGCCCGGGGTAGAGCCGACGGACGTCGTTGCATCTCAGAACTTCTTTCAGCTTCCGAGCAACGGTAGCGCTGGATTAACCATAAATCAGCTCCTTTTTAACACTACATATCTTGTTGGGCTGAAGGCTGCCGGAACATACAAGGAGCTTTCACAGAAAACCTCGGAGCAAACTCAGATCCAGGTGATTGAGGGCGTAACTAAGGCATACTATGCGGTTTTAGTAAATAATGAAAGAATATTATTGTTCGACGGCAACATCGCGCGTGTCGACTCATTGCTGCGCACAACAACCGCATTAAATCAAAACGGATTTGCTGAAGCAATAGATGTCGACCGAACTCAGGTTACCCTCAATAACCTTAAATCGGAAAGACTTAAGTTCCTCAATCTTCAGAATCTCAGCCTTGGACTGCTCAAATTTCAGATGAACTATCCGATGGACAAAGACCTCAACGTAGCTGGAAGCCTTTCTGACCTCAAAGTAAATGAAAACCTCTTCAATGAATACGAGGAAGGTTGGGATTATAAGAACAGGATCGAGTACAAGATATTGGATACTCAACGCAGACTTCAGGAGCTTGATATCAAGAATCAGCAATCACGTTCATATCCAAGCCTCGTCGGGTTTGCAAATCTTGGTTACTCCACACAATCGCCGGACATCGGTGGCGTCTTTAAGACAAACACAAATGTTAGCGACGATGGAAGGATCGGACCAGACAAGTGGTATTCGTATTCTACGTTTGGCATTTCACTTAGCGTACCACTCTTCAGCGGATTGCAGCGTACTTATCAGGCGCAGCAAGCGAAATTAACTTTGCTCAAGATCGAGAACAGCTTTACTTCATTGAGACAAGGAATTGATCTCAGCATTCAGCAGAATACAATTGTTTATAAGAATGCGCTTGAGAGTTTCAGATCTCAACGGGAAAATATGGAGCTCGCCGATCGCGTAGCTCGCGTAACAAAAATTAAATATGAGCAGGGGGTTGGTTCAAACATTGAAGTTACCGATGCCGAATCTAGTTTAAGAGAATCACAGGTAAACTACTACAATGCATTGTTCGACGCTATCCTGGCGAAAATAGATCTCGACAGAGCATATGCGAAAATTGACCCCACACAATACATAACACCAACAACCAAGTAAAACCCCAACCAAATGAAACTCAATTTCAATATGAACTCAAATATATACACCCGTTTGTCTGTATTGACCGTCATTGTGCTGCTCACGGCGTGTAGCGCAACTACACCCGAAGATGACAAACAGTCTCGCCTTAAAAAATTGAAGGAGGAACAAGCAAGCTTGTCGAAAGAGATTAAAAAGCTTGAAGATGAAGTTGCAAAAGCTAATCCTGATTCTGTTGCAGTAAAGGCTAAGGAAATTGCCGTGATCGATCTTGCACCAAGGAGCTTTGATTACTCTATCCAGACACAAGGTAGTGTAGAAGCTGAAGACAACATTATGCTAAGTGCCAAGTCCATGGGAGCTGTCACAGCAGTATACGTTACCGAAGGGCAGCAGATATCAAAAGGTCAGGCTTTGGTGCAGTTGGATAATGGCGTTATCAAGCGGACCATCGAGGCAATGAAGGCTCAGTTAGAGCTGGCAACTGCTGTGTATAATAGACAGAAAAATCTTTGGGATCAGAAAATAGGAACTGAAGTTCAATACCTTCAGGCGAAGACCAACAAAGAAAACCTTGAAAGGCAAGTCGAGTCAATGAAAGAGCAAAGTGATATGTCCACGATCACATCGCCAATTAATGGAACTGTGGACGAACTGATAGCAAAGGTCGGCGAGAATTTATCCCCAGGAATGCCTGCTGCACGTGTAATAAATTCCTCCAACCTGAAATTGAAAGCAAATGTTTCTGAGGCTTATGTCACAAATATTAAAAAGGGGAATAAAGTATTGATAAACATTCCAGAGCTGAAAAAAGAGTTGACCGCACAGGTATCATTTGTGGGAAGAAATATTGACCCGCTTTCACGCACATTCACTGTTGAAATCAAGCTTCCTTCATTGGCGGACCTTCGTCCAAATATGACAGGCCTTGTGAAAGTTATTTTTCATAGCGAGGCGTCCACGATAGTGGTACCGATAAATGTTGTTCAAGACGTCAACAAAGAGAAAGTCGTCTATATCGCTGAAATGAGCGGCAAGCAAATGGTAGCGAGGAAAAGAGTGGTTACAGTGGATGCAGTCTACGATAACCTCGCGCAGGTTCAAGGTTTAAAAACCGGTGATAAAGTAATTACCTCAGGGTACCAGGGTTTGAACGATGGCCAGGCCGTTAAACTTTAATTCGGGTTTCGACCTATTAACCCCTAACGTGTAGAAACTATGCAAGACACCAATAAAGAATTCAGACCTACCAGCTGGTCGATCGATAATAAAGTTGTGATCTATGTGGCCACAGCTATTATCTGTATCGCGGGTATGATGACCTATAATAGCCTTTCGAAAGAGAATTTCCCTGAAGTAGTGTTTCCGCAGATCTATGTGGCGACAATATATCCTGGAGCTCCCGAAGACGTTGAGAACCTGATCTCAAAGCAGATTGAAAAGCAGGTAAAATCCATTGCCGGTGTGAAAAAGATTACCAGCAATTCATTGCAGAACTTTTCCAATGTGATCATCGAATTCGAAACCGATGTAGAAGTCAAGGAGGCAAAACGTGAAGTACAGGAGGCAGTCGACAAAGCAAAGAATGATCTTCCCTCTGACCTGAGAGATGATCCTATTGTCCAGGATATTGATATTTCAGAGGTTCCGATCATGTTCGTCAATCTTTCCGGAGACTATGATCTTCAGACGATCAAAAAATATGCGGACCAGATGCAAGACCGGATTGAAACTCTAAAGGAGATCCGAAGAGTTGACATCGTAGGAGCATTAGACCGAGAGATCCAGGTAAACGTGGATCTGTTTAAGTCAGCGCAGGCAGGTATCAGCATGGATGATATCAAAAGTGCGATACAGTACGAGAACGTACTTATTGCTGGCGGACAGCTTTCTGTGGATGGAATGAAACGTTCGATGAGCGTAAACGGAGAGTTTACCTCGGCTGAACAAATGGCCAATATTGTAGTGGGCTCTATCAAGGGTGGTAAAGTCTATTTGAAAGATGTGGCCGATGTACTCGATACGCACAAGGAGCAAGAGAGCTTTGCGCGGTTGGATGAGAAGAACGTGGTGACACTGAATGTGGTAAAGCGGGGAGGAGAGAACCTGGTTATTGCATCGGATCAGATCAATGACATTGTTTCGGAATTTGAAAAGACTGTCCTGCCCAAAGGCTTAACGGTTACTATCACCGCTGATCAATCGGACAACACCCGCGTAACATTACATGACCTTGTCAACACGATTATCATCGGGTTTGTCCTTGTTACCATTATCCTTATGTTTTTTATGGGCGCAACGAACGCGATCTTCGTAGGTCTGTCAGTGCCTATATCAAGTCTCATTGCATTTCTATTCTTTCCGTTAATGGGTTTCACCCTCAACCTCATGACGTTGTTTTCCTTCTTGCTGGCGTTGGGTATTGTTGTGGACGATGCGATTGTTGTGATTGAGAACACGCACCGTGTATTTGACAACGGCAAAGTGCCCATCCGCAAAGCGGCAAAGCTTGCAGCCGGCGAAGTATTCCTTCCCGTATTATCCGGCACATTGGTGGTGCTTGCGCCCTTTGTTCCGCTTGCTTTCTGGCCTGGCGTTATTGGAAGCTTTATGGTGTACTTACCCGTTACCCTTATCGTTGCGCTGCTGGCATCGCTGGTAGTTGCATATATAATGAATCCCGTGTTTGCCGCTGATTTTATGAAGGTTCATGATCATGACAGCAAACCTGCAATAACAAAAGGATACAAAATTGCAGCCGTCGTATTCTTTGCGATTGGCTTGTTGTTCTATATAACAGGTTCTGTTGGGCTTGGCAATTTCACGATATTTATGTTTGGCATTTATTCGCTTCATCGCTTTGTACTGGAAAAAGTTATTTCAAATTTCCAGACGAGGGCATGGCCTTCTGTGCAGACGGGATATAAAAAAATGATTGCCTGGTGCCTGGAAGGAAGGGTGAAACCTTTTATGGTTGTTGCCGGCGTGATTGTTCTTTTTGTTTTCTCTATCGTTTTCACTGCTATACGGAAACCTCCTGTTGTATTCTTCCCAGAGGGAGATCCTAACTTTATCTATGCCTATATCCGGATGCCGATTGGAACTGACCAGCGCGCAACTGATTCTATTACGAATATTGTAGAAGACAGAGTCATTAAAGTAATTGGAAGTGATACCGCAATGGTTGAATCAGTTATTTCCAACGTCGCGATCGGGGCAGCTGAGGATCCATTTGGAGGAGCTCAGAACCAACCTCACCTCGGTAAAGTATCTGTGGCGTTTGTCCCTTTCTCAGAGCGAAACGGTAGGTCTTCCAAAGAATTTTTAAGTACGGTCCGTGAAGCAGTAAAAGGAATAAAAGGTGCTGAAGTTTCGGTGGGGCAGGAGCAAGGTGGTCCTCCTACAGGAAAACCCATTAACATTGAAATAGCTGCTGATGACTTTGATGCATTGGTTGCAACGGCAGATCGGGCAAGGCGCTATCTCGATTCGTTGCAGGTACCTGGTGTTGAAGAATTAAAATCTGACTTCCAAAGCGACAAACCTGAGATCATCATCAATATCGATCGTGAAAAAGCAAACCGCGAAGGTATTTCGACCGGTCAGATTGGAAGTATTCTTAATACTGCGATATATGGCGATGAAATATCCAGGTTCCGCGATGTGAATGATGATTATCCTATCCAGTTGAGAATTAAGGAAAGTCAGCGCAACGATATAAATACCCTGATGAACCTTCCAATCACGTTCAGGGATATGGCGATGGGAGGAGCAGTACGACAGGTACCTCTTTCCTCGATCGCGAAGATCGATTACTCCAACAGCTTTGCGGGTATTAAAAGGATCGATCAAAAGCGCGTGATCTCGTTATCTTCAAATGTATTGACTGATTTTAATCCTAATGCAGTAGTAGCTGAGGTGCAGGGTCATTTGAATGATATTAGCGTTCCAGATGGTGTTACCATCAAGATGACCGGTGAACAGGAAGACCAGGCGGAGACGTCGGCATTCCTCGGAAGAGCAGGTATGCTCGCTATTGGATTGATGTTTATGATCCTCGTGATCCAGTTCAACTCGATTAGCAGGCCACTTATTATACTTTCAGAGATCTTGTTTAGCGTGATTGGAGTTCTGTTAGGTTTCTCGCTGTTTAAAATGGAGATATCAATCGTGATGTCCGGAGTTGGTATTATGGCACTTGCGGGAATCGTTGTGAGAAATGGTATCCTTCTGGTTGAATTTACCGACCTGCTGATTTCACAAGGTGTCGAGCTCCGGGAGGCTATCATAGAAGCGTCCAAGACCCGGATGACTCCGGTGTTGTTAACAGCGATGGCGGCTACATTAGGACTTGTTCCGCTGGCCGTCGGCTTTAACATAGATTTTGTGACCTTGTTTACGGAATTTAATCCGCACATCTACTTCGGCGGTGATAATGCGGCCTTCTGGGCTCCATTGTCATGGACTATGATTTTTGGTTTGATATTCGGGACGTTCCTTACACTTTTCCTGGTTCCAGTGATGTACCTGCTTTCAGTAAAGCTAAAAGCGCGATTGATGGGCTGGTTTTTTGGAACACCCCGCGATGATGCAAAAAGCACGGTTACATCGATATAAAATTTGGATGTGAACGATCGACCCTGAATCGGTGTTGACGTTTAGACTAAATATTCTAAAAAGTCGTCTTACTAGTAGGGCGACTTTTCCTTTCTTTATGCAGCGAAGAATTATGACACTATTGACTTTTGCAATTATCTTTTTGGTAATTGACTATTACGTCTTCCAGGGAGTGCTGGTCGTTAGCCGCAATTGGGGCCACACATGGAAAAATATAGCCAGGTATGGCTTTTGGATTCCAACGATCCTAAGCATTGCTGCGCTGCTTTGGTGGGCATTTGCTGATCCGTACAAGTACAATCATAATTTCCGCGCATGGATAATCACCGGCCTGGTTGCAACTTACTTCTCGAAGGTTTTTGCCGTTCTTTTTCTCTTCGTTGATGATGTACAAAGAGGAGTGAGAACGCTGGCCAACTTTTTTAACAAAGGAGCGAGTGATCTGCCGGGTCCTTCAATCCCTCGGTCCGAATTTCTCGCAAAGACAGCTTTGCTCGCGGCAAGTGTTCCTTTTGGAGCTATGACGTATGGAATTATCTCTGGCGCACACGATTATCGAGTTAGACGGACGTCGATTAAGTTACCAAACCTCCCAAAAGAATTTGATGGAATAAAAATCGCCCAGTTATCAGATATACACACAGGAAGTTTTTTCAACAAAACTGCGGTGAAGGGTGGCGTTGATATGTTGTTGAAGGAGAAACCAGATGTTATTTTCTTCACGGGCGATCTTGTAAATAACGAGAGTTCTGAAGTGAAGAACTACGTCGACGTATTTGATAAGCTAAAAGCACCACACGGTGTGTTTTCAGTTACAGGTAATCACGATTATGGAGACTACCATAGCTGGTCAAGTCAGGGAGCGAAACAACAAAACTTCAAAGACTTGATAGAGGCGCACCGTATTATGGGATTTGATCTGTTGATGAACGAGCACCGGTTTCTGGAGATCAATGGAGAAAAGATCGCCATAATTGGCAACGAGAACTGGGGCGGGGGAAGGTTTGCTAAATACGGCAGGCTGGACAGAGCGCATGCGGGCACAGAAGAAGCGCCAGTGAAGATATTACTTTCGCACGATCCGAGTCATTGGGACGCTCAGGTTCGGCCATTATATCCCGATATTGATCTGATGTTATCGGGACATACTCACGGATTTCAATTCGGAGTAGAGATTGGAAACATTAAATGGAGTCCATCACAATATGCGTACAAGCAGTGGGCCGGTCTGCATAAGGAGGGATCGCAGTACTTATACGTGAATCGTGGATACGGATATCTTGGATATCCTGGACGCATTGGCATGCCACCGGAGATAACGATCATTGAATTAAAGAGGGCATAAGAATTTTCAATCGGGATCTCTTAGGTCTTCAACGAGCAGCATTTCTTCCTTGAGCTTTTTGTAGAGCCGATCGTAAAGTTCAAACGTTCTTTGATGGGCGTGGTGATTTTTCAGGTTTGGCTCAATAGGTGAAGACTCAATAGGTGAAGATGAGAGCGGCTTAAGCTCAGCATACTCTTTTATCAGATCTAACTTCTTCATTGCTAAATATGCCGCTCCCAGAGCGGAGGCGTCTTCTGAATTCAGTAGGTAGAATTTTTTACCAAAAATATCAGCAAGGATTTGAATCCAGGCCCGCGTGTTTGTAAAGCCTCCACTTGCATGTATCTTCTGTATTGACAGCCCGCCATCTTCCATCGCTTTCGCAATGCTAAACAATGCCATCGATATCCCTTCAATTACGGCCCGTGTAAAATGTGCCTGAGTATGGTAGTTTCTAATGCCGAAGAATACTCCGCTGGAATCGCTGTTCCATATTGGGGCCCGTTCGCCCAGCAGATAAGGAAGAAAAATCAGGCCATCAGCCCCCGCTTTGGTATTATCCAGCTCACTTAATACTTCGGAATATCTGTCAGGTGAATCGAGTTTTTGTTTAAGAAAGCTTTCTATATACCATTTCAAGGCCACACCGCCGTTATTGATAGGGCCTCCGGATATATACAGATCCGGAAAGAGGCAATAGTTAAAAGTCATTGCCTTGTGATTGTAGGTCGGCTTCGAATTGGCCACTCTGATCGCTCCACTGGTGCCGATCGTAAGAGCCGCCACTCCTGGCTCGATTGCGCAGCTTCCTATGTTAGCCATGCAGCCGTCGCTGCCGCCAATAAGAAACGGGACATTAGCTACTGTCTTAAGGATATCGACTTTAACACCCTGCCTGACATGATCGACAGGTACAGGGCTGCTAAGCATGTCCTCCCTGATCGCACAAAGTTTAATTGATAAGGGATTCCAGTTGAGTTTTACGATATCAAAAAGGCCCGTAGCCGAAGCGATAGAATGATCGACCTCATACGCACCAAACAGTTTGAACCAGACAAGTTCTTTGATTGAAATGAATTTGTATACTTGTTTGAATAGGTCTTCCTTGTTTTCTCTCAGCCAGATGATTTTGCAAATAGGCGCCATAGCGTGAATTGGCGTACCGCTCTTTTCATAGATCGTGTCACCGTCATCCGAATCTTTGATCTGTTTCGCGATTGAAGAACTCCTGTTATCAGCCCACGTTATCATATTCATCAATGGATCCCCATTCTTATCGACGGGAATAAGACTATGCATCGCACTGCTTAATGCAATTGCAGTGGGTTCGGCCTTCAACGCTGTGACTGTACGTTGAATACATTTAATAAACGCCTGCCAGATCAGTTCGGGTGCTTGTTCACTATAGTTTGGTTCCGGATGGAGGGTAGGATAGGAAACCTGTTCTGTATGAACAGCATCACCGGAGGTGTTAACTGCCACGGCTTTGGTACTGCCTGTACCGATGTCAATTCCTATGATGTACTTCATTCGTGTAATTGGAACGTCAAGATATATAATAATAAAAACAAAAAGGGCACCTGGTTTCAGATGCCCTTCGGTTTAGGTTAGGTAGAGGTATTATTGATGAGCTGCCTCCATCTCTCTTCTGCGTTTTGCGTCGAGGGAAAATTTCCCTGCGCCGAACACCATAAAGACGACCAAGCCAACCAAGACGACTATTGAAGCCCAAAGCTCCATATGCTGGCCAATGGAAAGGAATCCTTTAGGATAATTGACCATAAAGACCGCACCAATGAGAATGGGTAATTGTAATGCACAAATAATTCTTGTAAAAAGTCCGAATGCAAGTAGAGGTCCGCCGAGGATGTGCGCAAAGACAACATAATGTGAAATCGTCATTCCCGCAAAGTAAACATTGATTCCCGAGGTGGTCATTTCGAATTCATCCATGTGCGTTACAAAGGAAAGGCCTTTGTAAGTAAGAAAGAACCCCAGAGCGATCCTGAAAATGTCAAGAAACCCAGGCCGATGACTATTACCCCACCGTTCAACATCGGTAATAACACTCATAAACTAAGCGTTTTGTTGAATACAAAGTTTACAAAACTCTCAAACCAAAATCAAGGGTTTTTTGATGTATTCCAGATGCGTATGATCCAATATATTGGAAACGCAATAATTCCGAAGAAAACGAATAATAGTATCCACATCAGCTGTTCAATGCTCTCCATTTTTTTGTTTGTCGCAACGTGCACTATGTAGAAAATTAATAACGCGAGCGATAACAGCGATGCCAGAATGATAGGTACAACAAAGGAGGAGATACCCAAAAGGATATCGGCGGGTTCAGGATCGGAATGCTCACTCGTTGCAACGATGTTGATGATGAATCCGAATACCTGAAAGAGTATAATTGGGAAAAAGACAAATGGAAGGAAAGTAAAAAGTCCAAGGACGATATTTTGAGTTCTGTTGATTTCCATGGGATTGCGAATTGGAGATTTGGTGAAAACGTTAATTAACTCAAAAAAAAACTGCCCAAGCCGGGGCAGTTTCATTAATACCTTATTGGTGGTCTCTTAATACTCGGTATTGTTGCTGCGGTTGAATCCTCCGGAACTTCCGCCTCTATAGCCTCCACCGCCGCCGCTGCGTGGCGCGTCTGTTTTTGGTTTTGCTTCGTTAACTACCAAAGTCTTGCCCATAAAGTTGAATCCGTTAAGACTCGTGATAGCCTGACGGGCTGCTGATTCATCGGTCATTTCAACAAAACCGAAACCACGGCTGCGCTGTGTTACTTTGTCCATTATGATTTTGGCGGAAGACACTTCGCCATACTCTTCGAATAATCCCTTCAATTCCGGGTCGGATGCCTTAAAAGGGATGTTGGCAACGTAAATGTTCATTGTTCAAAATAGTAAATGAGAAAATTAGTTTACGTCAACTGACAAACTTTGGCTGAAACGACTGCTCGCACTAAGGAGAGAGGGTCTTAGTTAAAGGACGGCAATTAACATTTAAAAGTAATAAGAAATTTTGATTAATGGAAAGCCATGAAATTTCGCCGTTCCATCGAAAATTTCAACGTAGATTCAAATAGCGCACATTTGCAATGCCCTCTACCCCACAGGGTACCCGAAAACCGTTAATAGGTGATTAGCTTAGCCACCTTCAGGTGTGGAAATTAATCTGCACTATCAAGCGTTGCGATTCAGTCTTGAATGGCCTTTACCGTGTTCATTCGGCATTTAGTAAGCTCGGTCGATCGCGCCTGATCCGTAGATCTTCTTATTTGCGGTCTTTGTGTTACCCTTGTGTTTAACGTTACCACTTCCCAAAACAAGGGCTTCCAGGTTATCGGTTACATTCAACTGACAAGACCCGGATCCCGTTACTTTTACCTTAGCCTTTTCAAGCGCACAGTTGAATCCATTTATACTTCCAGAACCACTTACTACACCTTCAATAAGTGAAGCATAGCCCCGCAGTGTCATGGTTCCGCTGCCACTCACCTCAGCTTTGATCGTGTTACCCTTAAGATCAACATCCATATTTCCGTTGCCGGATACCCCCAGCGTTATAAAATCAGTTGCAATGGAGTTTTCAGAAACAATTTTCCCGCCGCCATTTACCTGTAATTCGTTTATGCTTTTCACACTTACATATAACTTCATTGCTGGATTTACCTTGATGTCATCAATCTTGGCCCAAATGCTCTTGTTTGAATTGTCCGGCTTGCGCTCAACGTTAACCATCAGGATCCCGTTTTCAACTTTTATTTCAGTGACTGCGAAGATTTCTGTCAACGCGTCAACAGTTACCTCTTGCTTATTTGTCTGCTTGAGATAAACAGTGTAGTTGGAGTTTACATAGATACCTTTGAATTCGGGTAGTTCAATCACTTTTTTTGTGGTTTGAGCAAATGTGCTGAATGTGGTGACAAGTAAGACGACTAGTAGAACTCTGGTTTTCATGGAATTAAGTATTATTTTCCATCAAAATAACTTCGGGTTCCTGGAATAAGGAAACCATCCCGACGATTAAAACCGTAGCTGGTCGGACGCACTGATCAGTAAATTCTCAATTCCGCGTCAAACATTACTTGCCCTTTCGAAATATGCTCCGGAAAATGAGGATAAACGCTATTCCGCCTATACACATTACTACTACAATTTCTGGTGTGATCTGGTCTATAGCGTGCATGTAATGCTGCGTTTAGAAACTTATTCGCAGCTGAAATTTAACATCGTTTTTGATATTAGTGTTGATAGCATCCAATCCGGACCCGATTTTTTCTTCGTCTGGAAATCGTGTGGATGCAAACCGCAACCAAAGGCTGAGAAGTCGGTTTACTTTGTATTCCACCAAAAGCATCTTTCTCGTTGCCACGCCTGAGTAAGCGGGCATAGAATACGCGAGCCAAACGTCATTCTCGTACACGTATTGGCGGTTGTCATAATCATCAGTATCGGTAATTGCATAACGCGCGGTTATTTGAATTTTGCCAATATCAGCGCTAATGTCCTGAAGTAACGCCATTCCGCGACTGGTGTGACCGTTAAAAGTATAGGTGCTAAACTGGGCCCGCGTTTTCATTCTTAGTTTTTGTCTATGACCATATTCCAGGCCTATCCAATAATTAAACTTCTGGCCTTGATCTGTAAGAAACGTAACCTTGTTTTCCCCGGTATTTCTCGCTCTTGACTCTTCCCGGGCTTGTACAAACATCATTATCTTCCTACTTGGTTGATAACTAAACCGCAATAACCATTCGTGCCCATGTGAAGGGGAATATCCCCGATATCTTAGCCAGGGAAACTCAAAAAAATCTACGTATCCCGATAATCCCAACTTCTGATTGATCCTATACCTCCAACCCCAGTAAATTCCTTTTTCGTTTTGAGTTATGCTGTTCTCTGCAAATGCATTTGAGTAGAACGAATAGAAGTTTCGTGCGAAGTTTCGGTAAAGTATCGCGATATCGAACTTCGTCGACAGCCCCAACAGTACTCCCGCAGTTAATGCATTTCCCCTCTTCAGTGATCGTGAAAACTCGCTAAAGAACGCTACGTTTTGAAACGTATAGTTTACATAGGCTCCAATGTTCTGTTGTGTCTTACCGGCAAAAGCAAATTGATTGTATGGTGCGCTTTCGCGGGTGACGTCAACATTAAATCTGACAATATTGTACATCAAACCGGCATCAAGCTGACGAGTTTTATATTGAAGAATTAGTGCTCCGTTTTGATCAATAACTGTTTTTCTTTTTGAAAGCTCCGAAACATTGCGATGGAGGCCTGATGACTGAAAAGACGACACAACGGTTTCGCTAAGCGTATCTATTTCAAGATTTGCATCTCGCTTTGCTCTCGAATAAAACCCGGTTATGTATACCTTAGGCGTTACTTCTATGGTGGCAGCGGCTCCTCGCAGGTAGCCACCTTCATTAACGGATGTGTATGGCATCAATCCAATATTGCTTCTTCTGCTTGTGAGGATCGTTTCGCTTCCTTTTCCGGTTCCGAATCCACCACCTAGCATAATTCCCTGAGCAAACTGGCTTTGAAAATCTCCGACGATCAGATTCTTCACTCTTCCTTTGTTTTGAATCTGAAAATGAAACGACAGATAGTCAAATCCATAATATCTGAGTCCCGGACTCCATGAAATGTTTTCTCCTGGATCTTTTTCTGCCGTAAAGCCGACGCTGTAGTCTCCTGGTGTGCTCGACCGAAACCTTAGGTAAATTTTGTCAGGAGATCCCCTGAACCTTTGTATAGAATCAGGTTTGTTCGTAAAACCGCTTCGCGACTGTATCGTCCGTTCGTATCGTATCATGAAATAGTTATCGCCTTCTTTCTTTACTCGTTCCAAAAACCCAGCGTCGAGCGTCGACGATGGATCTTTTACCTTCACCAATGGAGCTATTTTAAGTATAGTCTCTATGTCAAACAGCGGAACAGCCTGAAGCTCGTAGATCGAAAGCAGCTTGCCGTTTTTCTCTCTGTAGTCGAGAAAACTCGTGATCTGTTCTTCCTTAAGGATCTTTAGAAATCTCAATTCCTCGGACGAGACCTTGTTTAAATCAAGAGGGCGTGAAAGAAGCTGCAATAAATTTTCATAAAGCTCCTCATAGTTGAGGTCTTGATCCTGAAAGCCATAAAGTTCATCGGCAATTCTGCTTGGGTCAATATCAGTTCTTGGAAAGTCCTGGGCGGCAGTGCTAAGGAATAAACAAACATAGACGAGAAGCTGGACCATTCTCATTTTGTCTTATTGTTTAGCTTATACGAAACTGATGCCTGGTGTCGAGAACCAATGCCTTGATTGTATTGGAAGGCATAGTCAATACTATATCGCGTGGGTTTGAAGCCGAATCCGAAGTAGCCTGTGTTGGGTTGAATGCGAATTCCTGTTCGGATAAAGAATTTTTTCAGGATCCGGTATTCAACGCCGGCCTTTACTGCTGGTTTGTGATCCAGGTCTTTTTCAATCTCCGCTGTAAGCGTTGCATCATCCGATGCTTTCACTAATACACCGACAATCAGTACGGTAGGTATTCGCTCTTGGTCAAGTTCTGATAATTTTGGCTGGTTTATATTAATGACATGAGCTCCCAGCACTAACCGTTTCGTCAACTCGGCAATTCCGCCAAAACTTGCGGTTAATACGGCCTTGCGACCAAATCCCTGAATGTTGTATTGAATGTAATTAACCTTTACGCCCAGCGAGGCCAACCCAAACGTGTTGCTGTATCCTAACGTAACAAGTTGTTCGTTGTAGAGATCATCACCGAAATGAAATAGACCCAGGCCGGCGACGCCGATTTTTACGGGAAAACTAAATGTTGCGGCAGCTTTGTTAAATGGTTTGAACGAAGGCTGAACATCGTACGTAAATGCTGCAACAATTGATGTCACTTTAGCAAGGCCTGCAACGTTATTAAAGGCAGACCACTCGTCGGTTAAAGCTGATGAGGAGTATGCCATGCCTGCAGCACGGCCACCCATGAGTGTTGACGAACTCTGAGCAAGCAATGAATATTGCCATGATAATATCATGACACACAACAGTATGTAATACACAACGGTGAGAATTATTATTTTTAAGTTAAGAAAATGCTGAGATGATTGTCAAGTTAATTGCATGTCTTTTGTTATTTGTTCCGTTACATGCTCAACAGAAAAGTAGAGTTTTATACAGCAATGGAAAAATACGAGCAGAGGGAATAAAAAATGAAACTCAAAAAGTAGGAGAGTGGAAATATTTTTATCCCGACGGCACGCGTATGGCCATTGAGAATTATAGAGATGGAAAATTGGATGGTGATGTAACCTATTTTTATCCTACTGGTTCAATTCAGGGAATAGAACATTGGGAGATGGGTGATCTTACTGATTCAGCCAGGTATTATCATCCTGATGGAAAAATCGAAAGGTTAGGTCGTTACGAGAAAGGGCAGTACGACGGTCCATGGAAATATTTTCATCTCAATGGACAGGTAGAGCGGATACTTTATTATCGCAATGGTTTGCCGACTGGAGAAGTAAAGATTTTTGGTGAGCAGGGTAAATTGTTGCAGGCCGGTTCCTATTTACAAGGAAAAGAGGATGGCTACTGGGAATTCTATACGGAAGATGGTCAATTGAATTATTCCGGCCATTATAAAAATGGCGAGAGAGTCGGGGAGTGGTTTGAGTATGACCGGAAAGGCCGGAAGAAACCTTGGAAGTATAAGTAGCATCCAGTTATTCCTGACGGTAAGTAGTCAAAACTTGAGTGTTGTTTTATTGAGTGTTGAGTGTTTTTGAAACCGAATGTCTCCGATTGAAACACTCAACATTCAATATATCAACACTCAAGTATTTTCTGCTAAAATTCCTTTTTAATATGGAAGAAGAAACCGTCTTCGCCTTCTCCATTAAACGTGTATTCGAAACGGAATACGGCGTCGTAAGATGCGACGATGTCTACACCGGCGCCGACTCCGCTGATAAGCTTGTCAGATAGTCTGCTGCTGATTTCATAATTGGGATAGTTGCGTACGTATCCAACATCTGCATACGTCTTCAGGAAGATCGATAACGGAATATGGCGGAATTGCCGGATTGGGAGTAAGTTTAACGTGTAAGTCCTGGCAAAGATGCGCTTCTTCAGTGTAGTCTTGTTCAGCCCATAATAAGGTCCCTCTATAACGTATACCTCGTATCCCCTCACAAGTTGCTTTCGGTACCCCATTGCTCCATAATTAGCATAAGCTAAATCACGTGGTGTACTCCAGTATAGAACGCTGTTGTTTGAAAGAAAAAAATCATTTCCCAGACTAAAAAACTTCGTGTAAGTGGCATTCATGTCGAACTTGTTGACATCGTCGCTGCTGCTTAGCCCATATTTGGCAGCTCCGGCGGAGAGATAATATCCAACCAACGGATAGCCGACGTAGTCCCGACGATCTGATGTAAATTGATAAGAGAGGACGCCGTATTGCTGAGAGGTCTCGCCTTCGCCAAAATAATTCGGATTAAGAGAGGTGATCGTATCATATATAGAAGTGCTCCTGTATTCGATCTTTACGGCGTGTGAGGAATAAAAAGAGTTTCTAAAGGTGTACGTAAGCCCTCCGCCTCGAGTGTTTTTTAACACGTCTTCCGCCTCGAGGTATTCAAGCCTATGATCTAATGTTCTATATGCCAGATTTTTTGTCTCCGAAAAATCGAAATCGACAATAAGGCCGTGTTTTTGTTTCTTGTCGATGTAAGGGAAACGATATGATATTTCAAACCTGCGTGTGAAGCCGAATTGTGCAGTTAGTCTGAGTGTCTCATTGCGGCCCCTCATATTAAACTGATAGAGTCTTAATCCGTAATTTACGCGGCTGAAATCATGATTATAAGTTTGCCACCATTCATTGAAGTTCCGGTCAGCCAGTTCAAAGATCGGTGAAGGAAATGTGTACCACCTTTCGTTAAGATCGATCAATAAGTCAATTTGATCTGGTTGAAATTCAAGTATCCTGATTTCAACGGTATTAAAAAGCCTTGTATTTATAAGCTTTTTCTTATCCATATCCAGAATGATCGGAAGTTCCGTGCTGTAAACAACATCGCCGGTCTTTAATGTAAGTTCGCGCAATACTATCCGTTCCTTCGTTACTTTATTTCCGACAATAAATATCCGGTTGATGTGAATGAAATGGCCAGTAGTGTCAGTTGCAGTCCTCGATTTTGTCGGGCGTTTTATTGAGTCCGGGAGGGCATAGGGATTGCCGGCAGCAAGGGTCTGCTGCAAGGAAAGGAATACAAAGAAGCCGAAGATAGTTGCCCGCATCACATAGTACCACAGCTCCATTGAGCACAACAGGTTTAATTATTATTCAATCATGAATTTGGCTGCTTCTCTTTTTTAAAAGATAACAACAAAATTACAACACCTGCTATGACCAATGGAATGCTTAATATTTGTCCCATATTCAATATCATACTGTCTTCAAAGGCTTCTTGATTTTCTTTTAAAAGCTCAAAGAAAAAACGCAAACCAAAGCACCAGATCAGAAATATTCCCAATAGCCTTCCGGGAGGCAGATGTTCTTTCTGTCGACCCCACAGCCAGTAAAGGAATAAGAACAATATAACGCATGAGATCGATTCATAAAGTTGGGCGGCATGACGGGCGATAGCAAACGTGCTAATGCGAGTTGCCAGAGTTCCATCTGATTGTTCGGCTACACTGATCCTTGTGTTTTCGCCAGTGGCGTCAAAATGCTCGTGTAGCGAGTTTGCCAAAATGTTACGAGCCGTGTAGTTGCTTAAGTTATCAGCCTGACTTTTGGTGACTCCTTTTTTAAAGAACATATAGATGTTTATGGGTACACGCCCGTTCCCTCCTTTGGGAAGCGAGTCGTTCCTTTTGATCACGACGGATTCAATAATCCCATCGCGATCAATACGTTTATCCGTGACCGATTCTTTAAATTCACTAACAAATGCTACACCATACGGTTTGTCAGTAGGCAAACCGATAATCTCGGAGTTAAAGAAATTTCCCAGGCGTATGAGCGCTCCCGTCAACGCGACGAGGATTACAATTCTGTCAACGACCTGGAGGTATGATTGCCCAGGCTTTTTCTTTCTGCTGTAAAGCCAGAGTGCAAAAAGAATTCCAATTGCGCCTCCATGGCTGGCAAGACCCTGTAATCCGGTGAATCGAAAAGGATTAAGTTCAAACGGGAGGAAAATACTAATCGGATTTTCGAAAATGACCTCAGGCTGGTAAAAGATCACGTGTCCCAGCCTTGCACCAACGATCGTTGCGACAACCATGTATATCGTGAGCGTATCAACATCTTTTTCGGGCTTGCCCTCTTTTTTGTAGATATAGTATAAAATCTGCTGGCTTATGAGGAAACCCAGCGCGAAAAAAAGCCCATACCAACGAAGTGCGAATGTTCCAATGGAATAGATTTCAGGACTTTTGTTCCAAATGATATAGTTCAGTATCGTCATAAGCGGCAAATATAATTACAATTGAGGATTGGAAAAGGGGGAGAGTGGCTCTGTCCGATAATTTGTAATTGCCCCAAAATCAAGGGATTTGGGCATCGGCAGCTCAAAATGCAATTAAGAGCCCTCAAGATTCTATCTTTTGTCAAAGCTCATCAAGTAGAGACAACTCCTCTAAATAACCCGAAGACAGAATAGGAAACCGGCACCAGGTCCGCGGGTCGACGTTCCAGTCATCCAGGTGAAGAGAAGGGGCGAGTCGTTCCCGTTTCCATTGATTTGCAGACCACAACCTGAAGTATTTCTTTATGTAGCCTTTCAAAACCGACGGTTCATAGGCGCCACACATCGCATTGAAAACTTCCACTGGTGATTTACGGTCGATTAATGCGTTTTTTTCAATCTCCAGTAAGACTGAGTAAGGCATGAGGTCAGATTCATCTGTTTGGTGCCTGGACAATGGGCGGAGTTCGGCAGTAGGTTCCAAGCTGTTCGTATATCTTAGGCCAGTGTGTTGGAGCGTGGTCTCCGCCCACTTAAGCCATTGCAATATGAACACCTTACTTAGCCCCGCGATAGGCGCGAAACTTCCGCTAGTGTCTCCATCCATCGTAGCATAACCCACAGCGCCTTCACTGCGGTTGGATGTTGTGAGCAAAACGGCCCGCTTTATATTAGCTAGCATCCAAATAATGGGCGATCGAGTTCTTGCCTGAATATTTTGTAACACAATATCATCCGAGTCCCACTGTAGCTCACGTCCGACAGCGTTCTCGATCTTCTGCGTATAGGAGGTCACCTCTTCGTCAATGGTCCAATGATGGAAGCCAGCACCAATTGAATGTGCTAGTTCACGGGCAGCATTTAAGGTTTCAGACGAAGAATTCTTGGTACCCTGATAAGCGCAGGTCAAAAGTTGGCCTACCGCGTCTTTCCAGTCGTTGATGGATTTGTCTATTCCAACCGCGCCATTAAACTTTTCCCATCCTAATTCTCTCGAGCCACGCTTGACCATCTCCGCGACCATTACAGCGCATGACGATGAATCGGCTCCACCACTGAGAGAAAGCACGAAACCCTTTGCTTTGCTTTTTCTTAAGTAGTCAAAAAGTCCAAGCGAGACTGCCTGTGCCAACTCTTCATTCTTTTCTTTATTGTCGGTCGAGATTACAACCTGCGATTGCTCGGGATTGTCAAAATCCACTTCGGTGCCTAGCACATTAAAGTTCTTGAATGAAAGTCTTTTGTTGACGGCAACAAGTTTTCCCTTTTGACCAATTATGATATCGCCGTCATATATAATCCGTCCGGCCTCATTACCTAATAAGTTCGCGAAGACGTAGACGCATTTGAAGTTTCTGGATCCCTCCACCACAACTTCCTCTTCACGAAGTAAACTTTTCAAGATCGCGTAATGACTGGCACTCGGATTCAATATCAGGTCTACACCCCGCTCGAAGAGCCTGTAGCCAGGCCGATTGTCTTTACGCCATGCATCCTCGCAAATCTCAAAGCCGAAATGAATTCCATCTACTTCGTAGGTAAGGTCGCCAACGTTGATCTTTTCACCATCGCGCGTGATTTCGCTTACTTTATTCGCTGGCCATGCGTCGAACCACCTTGGTTCATAGTGCACGCCGTCGCGGGCCATATTTTGCTTTAGGCTGATCCCTAATATTTTCTTGTTACTAATAACACAGGCACCGTTATACGTGATTCCGGCAATCCGTATCGGTAGCCCTATTGCAACAGTAATGTTTTCGCAATAGGGTTTGATCCTAAGCAGCTCAGACCACGCACGTTCGGGTAGCCAGTCGCTAAGGAACACGTCTTCGCATCCATATCCCGTCACACATAACTCAGGTAGACACAACAGACTGATATTCTGTCTTATTGCCTCCTGGATCGCTTCAACTATATTGTTAGTATTGTTCTCCCAGTCGAAGGGGATCTGGTTTACCGTTGCTCCTCCAATTTTTAGTTTTCTCACAGTATTCGGGCAATGATTTTTTGGAATTAAGTCGGAGGAGAGCGCTTCGCTTTCCCCGGAACAGGTACGCTTAATTAGTTAACAAATTCAACATCTCACAAGTTTTAAAAGCGGCGTCCTGCTCAGCCTTTTTCTTACTATTTCCATAACCCGTTCCTTTGGCTTCGTTATCCACCAGGACTTGAGCAGTAAATTCCTTGTGATTGCGTCCTTTCTTTACATTGAGGATCTCAAACTTAACGTCTTTGCCCTCGCGTTGTGCCCATTCAATGATCTTACTCTTAAAGTTCGAATCTGAATTGACAAGATCATCAACATCATAATTTGGATTAATAAGCTTGTCAATCACGAATTTCTTGGTTCGTATATACCCTTTATCGAGGTAGATCGCCCCAACAATTGCTTCAAGAGTATTTCCAAGGATGACCTGTTGGAGGTGAGCGTTTTTTTGATCGAATTGAACAATGTTAGCGACGCCGATTTTTCTGGCGAGAAGGTTGAGTGCTTCACGGTTAACAATACGGGATCTGATCTCAGTAAGGAAACCTTCCGGTTTGAATGGGAACTTCTTGAACAGGAAGTCTGCTACAGCCGCACCCAGGATTGCATCACCCAGGTACTCCAGTCTTTCATTAGATTCTTTGTACCCGGTTCCGTTTTCTTTGGCAATAGAACTGTGCACCGTTGCAAGCCTGTACAATTCAAGATTTGATGGTGTAAACCCCGCTATGTTTTGAATAGCGGCAACCAGCATTTTATCTTTTTTCGATTTTCCTTTCGGAATGTTTAGGATCTTCCAAACCAAGCGTAATTCAAATTGAAAGTAAGTAGCTGCTAATTTAGCAAATAACTACAATCGTTAAAGTAAAGCTGCTTTGCCCTTCGATGAATCCGGCAAGTTTATGCTTTTTTGAAGATGATTGAGAAATTGTGACCACCAAATCCGAAGGTATTACTCAAAGCTATATTCACTTCACGTTGCTGTGCTTTGAGGAACGTAAGATTCAGCCTGGGGTCAAGGTCCGGATCATCGGCAAAATGGTTTATTGTCGGTGGCACGATAGACTGGTTGATTGCCATTAGGCACGCAATACTTTCAATAGCACCCGCTGCGCCCAATAAATGTCCGGTCATAGATTTCGTCGAGCTGATGTTCATTTTATAGGCGTGGTCGCCGAACACTTTCTGAATAGCTCTTATTTCACCGATATCTCCTAGTGGTGTAGAAGTACCGTGTGTGTTGACGTAATCAATTTCGTTTGCACTGATATTTGCATCTTCGAGTGCATTGAACATTACTTTGGTTATTCCGGCCCCCTCAGGGTGAGGAGCTGTGATGTGATACGCATCTGCCGACATGCCTCCACCAAGCACTTCTCCGTAGATCTTTGCCCCGCGTCTTTTAGCATGTTCATATTCCTCAAGGATCAGAGCTCCTGCACCTTCTCCCAGTACAAATCCATCACGGTCCTTATCATACGGGCGCGATGCAGTTTCAGGAGAGTCATTCCTTTCGGAAAGAGCTCGCATCGCATTGAACCCGCCAACGCCCGCTTCGCACACAGCTGCTTCTGATCCGCCAGATACAATGACATCGGCCTTCCCAAGCCTGAGATAGGTAAATGCGTCGTATATAGCGTTGGTTGAAGATGCGCACGCCGAAACCGTTACGAAGTTAGGACCACGGAAACCATACTTGATTGAAATATGCCCGGCACTGAGGTCGGGGATCATCTTAGGGATGAAGAATGGATTAAATCGCGGTGTGCCGTCACCCCTGGCATATGTCTTTACTTCCTCCTGAAAAGTTAATAACCCCCCGATACCTGAACCCCAGATCACCCCAACCCTATCGGGGTTTAGCTCAGCTAGCGGGAGGTTTGAATCTTTTATAGCTTCATCGGCGGCAACCATGGCATATTGTGCGAATGGATCCATTTTGCGTGCCTCTTTTCGATCCATGAAGCTGCCGATGTCGAAGTTTTTTATTTCACAAGCGAACTTGGTCTTAAAGTGTTTAGCATCAAAGCGTGTAATAGGAGCAGCCCCGCTCTTACCGGCTTTCAGCCCTTCCCAAAATTCCTGCAACGTATTGCCAATGGGGGTAAGTGCACCTAGTCCGGTAACGACTACTCGCTTCAAATTCATGTTTGATAGGGTGTGGTTGTAAAAAGGCAGTAATCAACTATTTCTTCACGTTTTGCTCCAGGTATGAAATTGCCTGGCCAACAGTTGAAATATTCTCGGCCTGATCGTCTGGGATGGAGATATTGAATTCCTTTTCGAACTCCATAATGAGCTCAACGGTGTCAAGGGAGTCAGCACCTAGGTCATTGGTGAAGCTCGCTTCTGGAGTAACCTCAGATTCCTCAACACCAAGTTTCTCGATGATGATCTGTTTTACTTTTTGTGCAATTTCAGACATGTTTTTACAGTTTAGTGATTTTAAAATCTGTGCAAAGAAAGAGATTTGCGGCAATATTGTCAAACTTTTTTGATCTTGCGAAATGAGGGTAAAAGCTGCCTATTCTATGCGGAAATGAAGAAAAGTAAATTAGTAATCGACTATGAATTTGATTTTGAATTAGTCGGGCTCATCTCCTCGGCAAAAGGATACAAGCTTGCATGGGAACTCAACCAAGCGCTTGGAATTCATCTGGTGAAGCAACCCGACCTGGTCGTTGGCTTTAAGAACAGCGAGGAAAAGTCCTTTTCCTTCTACGACTACCAGACACAGTTCAATCGTTTGAAAATGTTCAAAAACAGGCCCAACGACTCCGACGGTGGAAAGTATTACCTGATCCCTGAGTTTCCTCATTACGATTTTATAATTTTGACCGATATGGAAGAGCAGCAGTCGCACCAGCAATTAATTCAGTCGATTAAGTCGATCACATCAATTCAATTAGCTGCCCCGATTCCTTTAGAAGGACTTAAATCAAAGTCTAATTTTATCTTTTAATTTGCTATGCGCTGGACTTGTCAACACAATTTGAATCTGATACACCTATAACCCTATGCTAGAAAAAGTATCGTTTAACAAAACGAAAATTGTTGCCACCGTAGGCCCTGCCTCAAGCTCTAAAGAAATGCTCCACTCGTTGATCAAAGAAGGTGTGGATGTATTTCGACTCAACTTCTCCCATGGAACCCATGAAGATCACCTCAAAGTTATACATAATGTACGCGAGTTAAATGCAGAGCTCGGTACACAAATCTGCTTGTTACAAGACCTCCAGGGTCCGAAAATTCGCGTAAACGAAATGCAACCAGACGTAGTCATCGAACGCGGACAGGAACTGATTATCACAACCCGCGAATTGCTGGGCAACAGAGAAATAGTAAGCACTTCATATAAAACTCTTAACAAGGATGTGAAGATCGGGGATATGGTCCTTATCGATGATGGCAAGATTGAATTGAAAGTCACTGAGATCCGGGATGTGGACGTCGTAACGGAAGTAGTATACGGCGGTCCGTTGAAGTCACGGAAAGGAATCAATCTTCCATTTACGAAAGTATCGGCTCCATCACTCACGGAAAAGGATTTGAAAGATCTGGAATTCGGACTGGCAAATGATGTCGACTGGGTGGCATTGTCTTTTGTGCGTCGCGCCGACGACATAACTCAAATGCGAAAAATAATCGATGCTCACGATTCCTCGGCCCGCATCGTTGCCAAGATCGAAAAACCAGAGGCCCTTAGTAACATTGACGACATTATTGCTGCTACAGACGCTGTAATGGTTGCGCGCGGTGATCTCGGTGTGGAGATATGGATGGAAGAGGTGCCAATGGTCCAGAAAATGTTAGTAGAGAAGTGTAATAAAGCAGGAAAGCCGGTGATCGTTGCTACCCAGATGATGGAAAGCATGATCGAAAACCCCCGACCTACCCGCGCTGAAACCAACGACGTCGCTAATGCCGTAATGGATGGAGCAGATGCATTGATGTTATCGGCTGAAACTGCATCAGGTAAATATCCGCTGGAAGTAATCCGAAGCATGGTGCGAACAATAGCTTCAGTAGAAAAGAACCCTGCGATCTACTTCAGATTCCGCGAAGTGGATAAAAAATCACCGACATATATTCATGACAACTTTGTCCTGGCGGCCTGCAAGCTTGCGAAAGACGTGGGTGCTAAAGCCATAGTGGGCATGACACAGTCAGGTTATACTGCATATCAATCATCAGCGTATCGTCCTAACGCAAATATCTTCGTGTTTACCAGCAACAAAGCTCTGCTGAATAAGATCAATCTCGTTTGGGGTTCTCAAGCGTACCTTTACAATAAAACAAACTCCACCGACGAAACCATAGCGGATGTTGAGGAAATACTAAAGGCAGCTGGTCACGTAAAAACGGGCGACATATTCATTGTGATGGCCAGTATGCCAATTCAGGAAAAAGCTCGCACGAACACTATCAAGATTAACATTGTTAAATAGGCTGTAGGAAATAGGGTGATAAGGAGATAAGGAGATAGGGGGATAAGGGCGTTAAATCCGCTAAAAACTGTATACCTTATCTCCCTACGCCCAGGCCTTCGGCTCTACGAGAATAGTATCTTCCTTTTCAACTACAACCATTCCTGCGGGATCACCTTTGCGCTTGCGGACAAATTTCCTCGGTGTGACAACTACCGGGCACAGCGTCTCATTTTTCCTCTTCGAATAGTAGGCAGCCAGTTGCGCCGCTCTTTCGATAACATCCTTTGGTATTTTTTTTCCAGCCTGATGTTTTATAAGGACATGTGAACCCGCTACATCTTTGGCGTGCAGCCAGAGGTCATCCTTAAAACTATGGCGTAAGGTTAACGTATCATTGCTCTTTGCATTTTTCCCAACAAGTATCCTGAAGCCATTAAACTCGAATTGATGATAGGGCAGAGGCTCAGAGGTTTGGGACTTCTCCCGTATTCCGGTAGAAGAGATAAAACTGCGCAATTCCTTTAAGTCACTGATCGACGCTGTTATCTGGATCTGATTTCGCAGCGTGGCCATTTCTTGCTCTCTCTTTACCAGTGATTGCTCCAGCATGCTCACTTCCACCTGTTGTTTCTTTGCTTTCGTGTAATAGATCTCCGCATTTTTTTGTGGGCTCAACTCCTTCTTCAAATGTATCTCCAGTGGCCGATCCTCATCGTAAAAGTTTGCAAGAGTAACTTTATCGCTCTTGGCCCCAATAGCGTGAAGGTTGGCCATTATCAGGTCGGCCCAGATCTTATAGTTGTTGTGCTGCAGAGACTCCAGCCGATGCAAGGATTTCTGGTAGGAGTTCTCACTGCTTCGAAGGTCTGCTTTCAACCGACTCATTGCCGAGTTTCTTTCTGAAGAAAGAGCTTCGTCCTGTATGTAGGTGATATAAAAACGATTAAGTGCTTCGATCGGATCGCTGAATTCCTTTGTGGCCGTAGGAAAAGGAAGAAGGGACAACGTGAGTTTCTCGTCTATCTCGACAACATAATAAGTTGGAGTATCCAATATTCGTAGGACGTGTTGTATAGCGGCCCATTGCTCGTCTGGTGATTGGTTCGCGAAACCGTTCATGCTTAGATACTTCCATACGACTTTGCCAAATGTGAAGTAGTGCGCCTCAACGCGGTCGCGGTTCTTTAAAAATGCTTCGTATGACCAATCTATATCACGGTCCAGCGTTGCTGGATTGAGTGAAAGATCAGATGCAATACTTTGATTGAATACCCTCGTCACGGCCTCATTCTCAAATAAGACGCAGTTGGATCGGTTTCCGTGCATCTTGAACAAAAGCGATAGGCCATCGGATAGGTTGATAATGAAACTTCTTTCGTTGTTAAACTGACGAAGCCCAATGATACGACGTCCGATGAGTTCGTCGAAGAGGTCCACGCTATTTCGCCGGGTGCGATGAAAAACTCCCGGAAAGGATAGGCATGCAAATGATGGTCCGAAGGCCGCTCGGAGAAACAATGGATCATTTGTTGTTTCAAATCTTATCACCAACTCATCCTTGCTCTGGCTGAAACACTCCGACACGATCGAACCTTTCAGTCGCGACTCGATGCGAGGAGTCAGCGTTCGAAGAAGGAAAAAGTTGTTATGCACTGTGTCGCTACCTTAATTATCCCAGTATGCGAAATTTAGCGGATATATTCTCAATTACTTGTGCAATAGAACTGGATACTCAAATCGAAAATTCCAGTCCGTCGAAGGCAAGAAATGTGTTTGGGGGAAGATCCTTTTCAATTGTTGAATGAAGGCCAAGCTTGTGGCTAATGTGAGTGAAAAAGGTTTTTGCCGGGCGGATGCGATCTACCATTTTAATGGCGCCATCAAGATTGAAATGCGAGATATGCGGCTCGACCTGCAGGGCATTTAATACCAGCACTTCTGTTCCCGATAGCTTCTCAATGGTGCTGTCGGGGATGAAGTTTGCGTCGGTGATGTAGGAAAAATTCTCAAACCTAAAGCCAAGCACGGGCATTTTAAGATGCAGCACGGGCAAAGGAATAATGTTGACACCGTTGATTTTGAAGGGCTGGTCGTTGATCTCGTTCAGCTGAAGCCGGGGAATACCGGGATAACTTTCCCCGTCAAAAACGTAGGCATACTCCACTCTCAACTGCTCGAGAGTGTGCTCCGTTCCATAAACGGGCATATCCATGGCTTGTAAGAAATTGTATGCCCTGACGTCGTCTAGGCCGGCGGTATGGTCACGATGAGCGTGAGTGAAAACGATCGCGTCAACATGACGTATATTCTCCCGCAACATTTGTTGGCGAAAATCCGGGCCTGTGTCGATGATAAAATTTTGGCCGGCTATGTCTACCCGTATGGATGATCGAAGTCTTTTATCCCGATAGTCCAAAGAGCTGCAAACCTCACAAGAGCAGCCAATTACGGGCACACCTTGTGATGTTCCACTACCGAGAAAAGTTACTTTCAAGCAGCCTCAGGTTGTTGATGGAGTTCTTCGTAGAGCTTTTGACTTTTTTCTGTGAACCGGGTGCCATCCAGAGCGACGCCCTTTAGAATTTCGAATAACGCATTGACTTTACCTTCTGTTGTGTAGAACTTATTGACAATGATTATTTTCTGCTCCTTGAGCACGCAGTATCCTGACTTAAAACTCCCTTTTTCATACCTCAGGGTATAATCAGATTCAGCGATCATGTCCTCCAGCTTGGTCAAGAACTGATTAGTGTACTTAATCATTATTGTATTAGTGGTTTTCGGCCGAAAGATAAGAAATAGTCGGAAATGTAGGAAAAACCTGCCTCTAGACACCGTGTTCCTCTTCTTCGCTGGTTTTCTCACTTTGCCGCTTCCCTGTTAACTTGCTTGCCGGGAAATGCATCAAAAGAAACTCATCGTTCTTGTGGGACCCACCGCAGTTGGTAAGACATCGGTGGCTATTGCGGTTGCCAGGCATTTTGGAACTGAAATTATTTCCGCCGATTCACGGCAAATATTCAGAGAGTTGACTATCGGTACCGCTAAACCATCTCCGGCTGAATTGGAACAGGTCCCTCACCACTTTATCAACAGCCACTCAGTACATGAACCCTATGATGCCGCTGAATATAGCAGGGACGCATTGTTATTGATCAGCGAGCGTTTCACACAGCACGACCGGCTGATCTTGTGCGGAGGATCGGGCCTGTATGTAAAAGCTGTTTGTGAAGGGTTTGACGAAATCCCTGAGGTTCCTGAAGCCATTCGTGAGAATCTCATGAAAGAATACGAACAACACGGAATCAAGGTGTTGCAGGAAAAGATGATGGCGCTGGATCCGGACTATTATCACGAGATAGATAAACAAAATCCACATCGCCTTATTCGTGCGCTGGAAGTCGTTGAAGGTACAGGCAAGTCCATAAGGTCGTTTCAGAAAAAAAATAAACTGGAACATTCATTCTCGATCGTGAAAATCGGCTTGACTCTTCCGCGCAATGTCTTATTCGAAAGAATAGATCGCAGGATGGATGAAATGATTTCTCAAGGATTGTTCGCCGAAGCAGAATCACTGTATCCTTTCAAGCATATCAATGCGTTGCAAACAGTGGGATACCAGGAGATCTTTGATTACATCGACGGAAAATACGATCGGGAGGAAGCGGTAAGGTTATTGAAACGAAACTCAAGAAGGTATGCGAAAAGACAGCTCACTTGGTTTCAACGCGATGGTGATATTATATGGATGGAACCTCATAATATTGATGGAATAATTCAGGCGATCGAAGAGCCCGGCAGTTGTTGACAAACTTGAAAGTAAATGGAGAAGAAGGTGCTTATCATTACTTATTACTGGCCACCAAGTGGAGGTAGCGGAGTTCAGCGGTGGCTGAAGTTTGTGAAATACCTTCCAGATTTTGGTTGGGAGCCCTATGTCTTTACTCCAGAGAATCCGTCTTTTGCTATGAAGGATGAGTCACTTCTAAAGGATATTCCACCCGAAGCCGAGGTTATCAAGTTTCCTATTTGGGAACCTTACAATGCATTTTCCAGGATCTCGTCTGCCGTTGGTGAAAAAAATTCGCAGGCATCGACTGCGGTAGCCTACGGTAAGGACAAGTCTTTTTTTCAGAAAGTTGCTACATGGATACGCGGAAACCTTTTTATTCCCGACCCTCGTGTTTTTTGGGTTAGACCATCCGTTGGGTTCCTCAATGACTTTATACGCGACAATGGCATTAGTACAATTATAACGACTGGGCCACCGCACAGTGTTCACCTTATTGGCTACCGACTGAAACGAAAGAATCCATCATTAAAATGGCTCGCCGATTTCAGGGATCCCTGGAGCGAATGGGGATTTCTGGATAGCCTCTCCGTGGGCAAAGTTGCGAGACGCGTTCATCGGCGATTGGAAAGTAAAGTTCTGAGATCGGCAGATACGCTCATAACGATCACACCTTTTTATGTTCGTAGATTTGAAGCTTTATCCGGCAGGAATGTAAGACTGTTATCAAATGGGTTTGATCACGAAGACTTTGAGACGTTACGCATTCAGCCAACGGCAAAATTCATCGTACGACATGTGGGCATCATAAACGAAAAATGCGATCCGAGGCCTTTTATGTCCGCGGTTGGAGCGTTGGTTGCAGAACACCTTGAATTCGCAAAGAATGTGGCGGTTGATTTTGTGGGCGAAGTACATCCGCAGTTCCGGGCTTTCGTTGACGCTTCTCCCCTGATGTCGGCATTCACCACGTTTACTCCGGCCGTGCCACATAGCGAGTTAATTCAAATGTATGGGAGGTCGTCGTTACTACTTATCGTTCTCACCGGATACAAAGACGCGGAGGGTTATATGCCCGGTAAGCTATTTGAATATCTCGCAACGGGCCTGCCGGTCATTGGTACGGGCCCCGAGAACGGCGATGCGGCTGCAGTACTTAATGAGACAGGAGCAGGCATTATGTTGGACGGGAACAATCGTGAAAAGTTAAAAGCAACGCTTTTGACGTTTTACCAGAAATGGAGAAGCGGAGCACTCGATGCAACGTCCAAAGCTGATTTGAAATATTCGCGGAAAGAAATAGCAAAAAGATTGACAGAGCTGTTGTAACAGAAAACCGTTAATTCATATAGATTTATTCTTAGATAGAAAAAGTTTGGTAAGTAAAAGTTTCTTAAAGAGTTCACTCATCTATACTCTGGCCGGCATGTTGCCCATGGCCAGCGCCGTTATTTTACTCCCGTTGTATATACACAACCTGAGCACAGCGGCCTATGGAGCTTTGGCGGCTTATATGGTGTTCACGCTTCTGGTCCAAATTATTGTCACATTCAGTTTTGACACCTCGGTGTACATTCATTTCCACGAGCTTAAAAACGATAAGGAAAAACTCAACGTTTTCATTAGTTCTGCATTTGTCTTTATGATCCTGTTGAGCATAGCAACTGCGTTGGTACTTTCGCTCACAGGAAGTTTCCTTTTTAAGGAAGTGTTTGCCGAAAGGAATATTTCCTTTTATCCCTACGGACTGGCATCCGTTGGTTCAGGGGTTTTTCAGGCATTATTTCGCGTGCATAGCACCCTGCTTCAGAGTCGGGAGAAGCCAGAAACATTCTTCTGGTCGAATGTTCTTTCTTTTTCGCTGGTGGCAATATGTATCATTATCGGGTTTGAGATCTATCCTAATTCGCTGGCCGGTCCGATCATCGGAAGGCTTATTGGATCGATTATTCCAGCTGTGTGGGCGTTATCAAGGATTTTCAGAGAATTTGGTTTTCATTGGGATTTCGGCTGGCTAAAGTCATCTCTCGCTTTCAATACATACAATTTCATCTATCAGTTGCAACAGTGGGTCATCAATCAATTTGATCGCGTGCTCATGATTTTCTTTTTAACGTTGTCGGATGTTGGAGTTTACGACTTTGCGCTCAAATGTTTGATTCCGGTGGAACTGCTTATGAATAGCCTACACAATTCCTTTTATCCAAAAATAGTGACCGCGGTGATGGATCAATCAAAAAAAGGCTCGACTCCAGGGATCAATCGTTACTATCACGGACTTACTGCTGTGGTCATGCTCTTGATCTGTGGAAGTATTCTGACCTTGCCGTGGGCAATCAAGATATTTGTTAATCGACCCGATTATCACGAAGCAATCCGATACATTCCTTACCTCGGTATCGTATACCTTTTTCGATGCACAAGGCTCTTCTTTACTGTGCCCTATGGAATTCTAAAATACACGAAGCCATTGCCCGTTATCTACATGATTGTTTCAGGATTGAAAATAGTATTAATATTTTTGCTCGTCGGTCTCATGAATATTTACGGAGTGATCCTTGCATCAGTGATTAGCGCTGTTGTGGAGGTTATCATGGTGAAGCTTAGTCTAAGACATGTGTTTGATTTCCAATTCAACGTTGTGAAGGTGATTGTCATCCCGTCGGCGTTGCTGCTTTTAATTGTTATTCTGGAACCCACTTTAGGGCTACTGTACCCCAACCTTGTCCACGTCTTCTATTTGATAAGCTGCGTCGGTTTGCTTTGGTGGGCCTATAGAAATGAAATCACACTCATAAATCCTTTCAATTCAAAGCAAGGTAAAACAGGAAATTCTTAACATTGCCGATGAATAGTCTTACTTTGCACTTTAAATAATGATTCCGGTTACGAAACCTTTTTTGCCACCGATCGAGGAATACGAACAGTATCTTAAGGATATCTGGAAGCGTAATTGGCTTACGAACAACGGCCCTCTGGTAAATGAACTTGAGCTAAAGCTCAAAGAATTCCTGGACATTAAACACCTGCTGTTCGTGACCAACGGCACGATCGCGCTGCAGGTCGCCATAAAAGCACTCGGGCTTAAAGGGAAGATCATAACAACACCTTTTTCATATGTGGCAACCACAAGCAGCATCGTATGGGAAGGCTGTGAACCCTTGTTTGTGGATATCGATCGCGAAACGTGCAACATAGATCCTAGCAAGATCGAAGAAGCCATTACGCCGGATACCGTTGCAATACTCGCAACTCATGTATATGGAAACCCCTGTGATGTTGAGGTGATCGATAAAATAGCACGAGCGAAAAACCTGAAGGTTATCTATGACGGGGCTCATGCTTTTGGAGTGAAGGTGAACGGCAAGTCCATCTTTGAATACGGAGACATCAGCACCTGCAGCTTTCATGCGACGAAATTATTTCATACCGTCGAAGGAGGGGCCATTATAACAAAAGATCCCGACCTTCTTAAAAAGATGGCGTACCTGCGAAACTTCGGTCATGATGGTCCCGAACGATTTGCCGAGCTGGGAATAAATGCCAAGAATTCTGAATTACACGCGGCAATGGGACTGGCAAACCTTAAATATGTCGACAAGATCATTGCAATACGAAAGGATTTATCGCTTCATTATGATCGTTTCCTGAAAACTTTTCAGGGCGTCAAGCAACGGATGGCTGATCATACGGAATACAATTACGCCTACTATCCTCTTATTTTTAATTCAGAAAAACTGTTGCTTGCGGTTCAGGAGACGTTGAATCAGAACTGGATACACCCACGCCGTTACTTCTTCCCGTCTTTGGAGGATCTGCCTTACGTTCATCCGCGTTCGAGATGTACAGTCACAGATGATATTTCAAAACGCGTGCTGTGCCTTCCACTTTTTGATACACTTACTTCTGAAGAGATTGATATGGTGTTCAGGATAATACTTAGGGTTCAGAATAATTAGCGATCGACGTGGAATTGGCCGCGATTGTTTTTAACCGCAAAAAAAACACGCAAAAGACGCAGAATAATGCGACAAGCCATATACGATATACCATATACCCTATTCCTTTTATTGCATCCTTTGGAATGAAAGATCACGAATATAAATCACGCTTTCTTTCATGAATCTTCACATCGCTCCAGATAATACATTTATCAATGCGTTCTATGGTAATCTTAAAGAGGTGTCCCTGCTCAATAACAATAGGATCGTTATTCGCTCTAATAACAAGGAACTCGAGGCAGTAAAACATGACATTCCGTTTGCTCCGTTGTATTCTAAAAAATTCAATTTGTTAGTAGGGGATACTTTTTCTTACGACAAAGTGTACGTTCACTACTTTACCCCGCTGTTGTACAGGTGGGTTGCATTAAACAAATTCAAAGAGCTCAATTGGTTGCCCTGGGGGGGTGATATTTACAACCTGCCTTCGCTCGATCATCTTTGCTATGAGCCGTTGACCTACATGCAATACATAAAAAAGAACAAGTCATTTGGGCAGATTCTCTACGAGTTAAAGGTTTTAATATTTAATTCCGCATTCAAAAAGCGTGCTTATTCAAAAGTTGCCAACATCATGACGTGGATGGAACAGGAATATCAGTTTGCTTTACATCACCTTCCCGTACAAGCAAAGCACAAGTTCTTCTTTTATGAGAATCAGTTTCCATATTCAGATCTCGATTCTATTCAAAGTTCAACGACGACACGTGATAGACTTTCGCTTATTATTGGCAATTCCGGTTCGCCCACCAATAATCACCTTGACACTGTCAGCTTTCTTGAAAAGCATAAAATAGGTGCGGATCTGATCGTCCCTGTATCCTACGGCGATAAAAACTATATTTCATTCCTCAAGAAAAGGCTCACTTATAAATACGGCGCGCTTGAGTTTGTTGACCGTTACATGCAGTTCCATGAATACATTCGATTTCTTGCCGACGCTGATGGTCTTGTTATGAACACCATCAGACCCCAAGGTTATGGGAACATTTTTATGATGCTTTATTTGAACAAGGCAGTTTTTTTTAACGAACGGAATATATCACTGCCCGACCTGACAAAGAACGGAATCAATTGTCTGTCATTTCAGGATATCGTTTCATTTGGACAGGAGACACCCCCTGAGAATAGGGGGGCAGTTGTAAATTTTCTTTCTCACGAACGTCTCCTCACGGAGTATCGTCAGCTTTTCTGCTAGTTTTTTTTTATTCAATTGTGTGTAGCTTAATAATTTCGGATTTATATTCAGAGATTATTCACTAAACGTTATACATTATGAAACCGATGGATTTTAGAAAATTGACCGTTGCATTGACGTTGTATTCAATGCTTTTACTCTGTTTAATTGGCTGCGAAAACGAATCGTATCAGCCGAATGCTACTGCAGATTTACAAGAGCCGGTAAGCTTGCAGAGGATTGATTTTATTGATGGGTATGAGGGCAGTTCAGGGGGAAGATCCAATCCCTCTACAGTTCTGTTTTCAGCTATGGATTGGAATAATGCCCCGTTAATTCAAACTGGCTATGGAACCGATTTAGGCGGAGCGAGTTATTCCTTTGGAAACACTATACCATCATCATCTCGAGTGGCCGCATCTGTTGTGGGTGACTTCAACGGAGATGGCGTTGATGAATATATCTTGGCACTCAATTCATCAAGTGGACCGAGTTTATATAAATTTAATGGTCCGGGTCCAGTTGGGTTACTGTGGAGTGGTGTCAAGTTCTATCAAGGAACAAATTTCTGGACTATTGCGGGTGTTGCCGCCGTTGATTTTGATGGCAATGGAGTGGACGAATTAATTACTGCTTTGAATTCATCAACAGGACCGGCACTTTACAAGGGAAATGCGACTTCTATTGGTACGTTAAAGATTTATCAAGGTCCGAGTTCGCTGTCAATTGTTGCAATTGCTGCCGGCGATTTCGCTGGTAATTCAAACGAAGAACTTATATCAGCGTTTAATTCTTCCGCCGGCGCCAGCCCATCACTTTATAGAAGTCAGGGATCAAATGTAGGAACTCAATTTTACCAAGGATCTACTTTTTGGAGCGCCAGTTCACTGACAGCAGCTGACTTTGATAATAATGGAAGGGATGAGCTTATTACAGGTTTGAATTCTTCTACCGGACCTGCGTTATACAAGGGAGATGCCACCACAATTGGATATGTGAAAATCTATCAAGGAACGACTGCTGTTGGTAGTTTAAGTGCACTTTCTACAGGAAAATATGGTACTGTGTGCAAAATGTTTGTTGGATTTAACCATTCCACAACAGGTATGACAATATATCACAATGATGGCACAAACATGGTTACTCAAATTGCTACGAGGCCTACGACGCATAAGATCAAAGCGTTAGCCTCAGGAAATTTTACATTGTTTTAATTAGGATCAGCAATTAATCGCAGAGAATGAGGCCGTTTCAAACTTTTGGGACGGCCTTTTTTCATAACGATGGTATGTCCCCTCCTGTTTAAGACTGAGTAGCGACGTATTCAATGGCTGGACATGGGGTATTTATGAATGAGCTAATTCGGCATATGATTTGGGAATGAATGGACACGTGACAAATGGCTGAGCGTGATGAATTCTATCTTGGCACATAGGCCCGCGAATTGAACAATGAGGCTATTGGCATTTTGTTATCTTATTCTCTAACAAACATCTATCGTGAACCTTTATCTTGATGCAGTACAGCAGTTAGAATGTCAATTAACTTTTTAGCATTTGCTTCTGCATTTAGGTCTCGTGCTGCCTTTCCTGAATTCTGCTTATACATTTCGACTTCAACTTTTGTGAGTTTATTGAGTTTCATGGCAAGGCTTTGCGGAGTAAAGTCTTCGGAAACAACGCCGGTATTGTATTGATTTACAATTTGAGACATTTCAGGAGTCGGGCCGATGGCGACTCCAAGCCGTGCTTGAATAAAATCGAACAACTTATTGGGTAGTGTATTCTGATAGTTAAAGTTGATAGGTGGGATGAGGAATACACCAATGTCATATTTGTGTAAAGTTGCGACAACTTCAGTGCTTGGTACGGGCGGAACGATTTTAATGCGAGCATCGGAATGAATCTTCCTGCGAAGATCATCTATGTAGTGTCTTGTCTTTTTTGAAGCAAAACCCGGAATCATCAGGATGAGGTCGAGTGTAAAACGGTCATCCAGCATGGTCATCATTTCGATCATTAGCTCAAGTTTTCTAGATGGTGTGGCAATACCGTGGTGAACCATTCTGATTTTATTATCTTGCAACGGGGATGGATCAAGATCGGCATAGTCGTTCGCATTAGTAATTATTTGTGCTCTGACATGGAAATGTTTCTCGTACTCCAGGGCAAGTCCATTTCCTACAGTCAGCATGGCAGACGTCAACGGTATGTATTTCTTACAGAGCCATGTATTAAAATCCTGGAAGAAAAGACGCCACATCCACTTATCTTCAAAATGACGAGGCGCGTATTCATGTGCGTCAAATATTACTTTTGGACTGCCAGGAAATTGGAAGGCCAACGGTAAAGTTTCGACATCATTCGCTATGACAGCATCAAACCGAATGGAGGCAAATCCTGAAAGCACGTACGAATAATCGTGAAGAATTTTGTGCGCGATAGCGTGTAGCTTCAACAATAAAAACACGGAGGCGGTCGATTTTCGTAGGAACGTAAGTGCTGTGGGTTTGATAACGACGAGCTCATACTCAGGCGAAGGATCACCATCAAAGCATATTATCGTTGTTTGATAATTCTTCTTCAAGGCATTTAACTGACGTCTTACACGCGCATCGTGCTTAAGATTGCTCAAAACGATTATCAATATTTTCTTCATTCGAGACGAAACTAGTTAAATTTTCCTCAAGCGACTCAGAGTTATTTCGATTGTAATGAACATCTGGATGCACTCGAACAATAAATTTCTTAGGCATCTTGCAAAATATCCAAGTAGCCGTTAATTTTGCAATGGATTTCGGAAAGCAATAGCCCTTAGTTAATGTTTTTATACAAAATAAGCTTTCCTCAACGTCCCTCTCACTCCGAATAGCTCGATAATTAGTTAATGGGGGCGATTTTTTTCCCAGCCTCCTAAAATTTTTAAATATTTAGAGTTGTGCGACCGTTTTTCTTTTGGTTTTCCTTTGTTTTTATCGTTTCCGTTACTCAGGTTGCTGGCCAGCAATTGGATGAGATAGGATCTGGTAGAGCTATTCTTTTCGACGGTAATAATCATTATGTCGATCTGGGAAATGTGTATGATGACCTGGCTCTTCCGGTCACTATTTCCGTTTGGGTTAAAATAAGCCCGGGCGCCACGTATGCATTTCCAATTTTTAATTCTCAGGATAACCTTCCGTTGTATAATGGTGTTACATTCATCGTAAGTTCAAGTGCCTTCTCTATTCAATACGGCGATGGTATGGGTGAAAATGATCCATATTATCGTAGGGGAAAAAGTGCGAGCATTCCTGATATGTCGGGACAGTGGATTAACTTGACTGGCGTAATGCGCTCTGAGAACGACATGGATCTTTATTTAAACGGGATAAATATGGGCGGCGCGTATTCCGGGAGCTCTCCCTTCCCCATGTCATCCAATTCGCCAGGCGATAATGCGAAGGTCGGATATTGGTATAGCAACGGAATCACTACTTATTTCAAGGGCTCAATGGACGAATTGCGGATTTTTAACAGATCGCTTTCAGAACTGGAGATCCGCCAACAAATGTGTAAAAGGCTGACCGGGAATGAGACCGGCCTTATTGGGTATTGGACCTTTGATGAACTATCAGGCAATATCTTAAAAGATAAGTCCCCTAACCATTTCGATGGCGTGCTTATGGGCAATCCGACACGCGTTTATTCGGGTGCACCTGTTGGTGATGTCAGTACCCATCTTTATTCAGCGTCCTGGTCGGGTAAATCACTTAAGCTCGATGACGTTGAAGTCACCGGCGTTACAGGAAATCCGGAAGGTGTTCACATATATAAAGTGAACAGCGTTCCTTCACAAACGACTGGCCTAGACGACATAAACGCGGCCAATCCATATTATGGCGTATTTATCGCAAGCCGCGATGACAATAATTTCTTCGACGCTAGTAAAAAATCTCTCAACATCTGCAGCTTCTTTATCCGGGAGGAAAATAGCATACCACAGTGGTCGCCGTCCGCGGAATTGAAGAGTGTAAAGAGGAGGATGGAAATAGTGCCGGTAATTGGAGAGGAGATAATCGTTGATCTTGGAGTATATCGTATTCTTTGTGACCAGCCCTCGTATCTAGTTGAGTCGGGTATTGCCGATCTTACGGGGAAATCTTTCTTGTGGAGTACAGGCGAGACTACGCCGAACATAACTGTTGCAAAGTCAGGGCTATATTCGGTAGACGTCTCTGACGTGTGTGGGACGTACAGCGACACAGTAAACATTTTGTTCGAAAAGAAACCTTCTTTTAGCCTTGGCCCTGATGAGACATTGTGCCTGACACAACCGAAATTGCTGACACCCTACGAGAATCCTGCGGGACTCAATTTCAAATGGCAGGATGGATCAACCCAACAATCTTTTGAAGTGCGTGACCCTGGTACATATTGGGTAACCATCGAAAATATTTGTGGTGCTTTAACCGATTCTGTTCGGATCGAAAAGAGGGAAGTTGAACCCCCAGATATCGGTTCAGATAGAATAGTTTGCGACCAGATATCCCATACGTTGGAGACTGGTATTCTTGATCATTCAGACAAGAGCGTTATGTGGAGCACAGGTCAAAGTAGTGGATCGATCGAGATCAATAAATCGGGGATCTATCACGTAAGCGTAACATCCATATGTGGTATAGACCGCGACACGGTAAATATTATCTTTTCAAAGAAACCTGCGGCACTTGATCTTGGGAACGACGAGGCACTGTGCGCGTTTGCTCCAAGAGTACTGAAGCCTTATGATTCAAAGGGCGACCTTGAATTCGAATGGCAGGATGGGTCGAAAGGAGAATCATTGGCATTAACTGATTTCGGCAAGTATTGGGTGGAAGTTAGGAATGCGTGTGGGATCGAATCTGACACCGTGGTGCTTTCAAAGCGCGAAACGAACATTAGAGAAATACCAAACATCATTACGCCAAATGGCGATCCATTGAATCAACATTTTGTGCTCGAGCGCGAGACGGGGGGGGCAAATCGGTTGACCCTTTACAATCGCTGGGGAAACGAGGTGTTTACTACCAACGATTATCGAAATGATTGGGACGGCGATGGCCTAGCCCCTGGTGTATATTTTTACCATGTTAACGGCAGCTGCATTGGGGACAAAAAGGGTACTCTGACTATATCAAGGTAAATGGCACCGGGATATAGAATTCACATATCATTTTATTTCACATTTTGATTTCCGGCAAAGAAAGGGAATTTTGCATCAAACTGTATTGATGTGCGAATAACCATAATAGCTGGTGCAAGACCCAATTTTATAAAGATCGCGGCGCTCATTCGAGAACTAAACCGTCGACCTGAGTCAAAAATCAAATTCAGGCTAGTTCATACGGGTCAACACTACGATCAAAACCTAAGCAAGATTTTTTTTGAGGAACTACAAATACCAGAGCCCGACGTAAATCTCGCAGTGGGTTCCGGCTCACAGGCAGAGCAGACTGGAAGGATAATGATTGAATTTGAGAAGGATCTGCTGGCAAATCCTACGGATATGGTAATCGTTGTGGGCGACGTTAACTCGACAATGGCTTGCACGATAGTGGCTAAGAAGCTGCAAACCAAAGTGGCACACATCGAAGCTGGGATCCGTTCGTTTGATTACTCAATGCCGGAGGAAGTAAACCGGATAGTCACAGATGCATTGGCTGACTATTATTTCACTACCTCAAGTTATGCAAACGAAAATTTGAGATTGAGCGGAACTGATCAATCGAGAATTTTTTTTGTCGGGAACATTATGATCGATACCCTGATGTGGGCGAAAGATCGCACGAAAAAACCGGATGTGATCGATCGACATTCCCTAAGGAGAAATGGTTACTATGTGATAACATTACATCGACCTTCGAACGTTGATGAGGTAACAAAACTCCGAAGCATTCTTGACGCAATCGAAAGAGGAATTGAGAACTCTGTCGCCGTTTTCCCAGTTCACCCCCGGACTGCCAAGAAACTGGAGCAATCTTCCTGGAAGTCCGACAAGATTATCCTCATTGAGCCGTTAAGCTACTTTGAATTTATCTACCTGGTTCAGCACTCGGCAGGAGCGATAACAGATTCAGGTGGAATTCAGGAGGAAACAACAGTGATGGGGGTTCCATGCATCACTCTTAGACCTAACACCGAACGACCCGAAACGGTCACTGAAGGAACAAACGAGCTGATAGGAGACGATCTGGAAAAGCTACTGAGCAGCATCAAGAAAATAAAAACAGGGACCTGGAAAAATGGCCGTGTACCTGCTTTATGGGACGGACGGACAGCAGAACGAATTGTCGATGTCCTGTCCAGGATGTAACCTTATTCAACGAACAAACCTGCCACTTCAGCGTCCGTGATTGGGCGATTGTAGATCCTGATGTCATCGATTTTTCCTTTGAAGAAGCTAACAAGATTTCCACGGCATCCAATTGTCATATCTGCGGTGTTGGAAGTACTGCACGACGTGTTGTCGGTAAATTCCTGAATCATGCTACCATTGAGGTAGTGACGAAGTTTGGTTCCTTGCTTCACGAGAACAATGTGAATGAATTCATCATTATCAATGGTAGGAGAGTAGGAGGTAGGAGCATTGGCACATCCTTGTCCATCGTGCCGAACGTGAATGATCTTGTCTTCGTTCTGGTCGTCAGCAAGGGGATTTAGGTAGGAAATAGCAAATGGATATCCGTCGGCATTGCCGTTCCATTTCCGTAGTATGTCATTTGTTCCTTCGTGCGGCACTTGCGTGGAAGAGACCGACGCCCACAGCGAAATCGCGAAATCACCGGTGGGATTCAGTGCACTGTGATTAGCAACACTAATGTAGTCGTCCTGGCCATCAAAGAAGTAAGATGAATTGACGTTTCCCTTCCTGTCATTTGTGAGCGAAGGGCCATGCAGAACTCCATCGTGATGGTTTGTTGTGCTATCTTTTGCATCTGCATTAAACGGGTAAAAGGCCACCAGCCCCTCCGTAATACTCTCGTTGAGAAGCATGACAACCAATGGAGACACATTAAATTGGCTGAGCTCAGAAGCAGTGAATATTTTCTCAAATGGTAGGTAATCGGGCTTGGTCACTGTCACAGTATAGCTACCCTCTCTTGCGGGAACAGAAATCGTGGAAGTCTCGGCCGCAAGTTCTTTCGTGATGACTGACTGACTTTCGGCCGACACCACTAATGTGGCCTGGGTCAAATGAAAACTCTTCGTTGTTTCGTCATAGGTCTTAACTTCCAGCATGAACGGAAAAGATGGTTCCGATTCTTCGCCGCACGAAATGACGATGAAACCTGCAACTACCATCAAAAAATATTTTCTCAATTGAGTAATAACCATAAAAAGATTCAAAATAATTTAAGAATAAAACGCAAAGGTCAAAAGTTTGATGGAATTAATAATATTACCTCATCAAAATGTAAGCGATTGAAAAAAGAAAATCGCCACAGCACTCACGATTTCACCGTGATTCGAATTCTTGTCGGATTTTCTTTTGCAAATGTTTCCCACGATTTGCCCTTTCCCCGTGCCAATCCATTTTGAAAATGATGACATACGGCGACAGCCAACGCGTCCGTCGCGTCAAACAGTTTTGGAACCTCCTTTATGGTGAGTAATGTCATCAGCATCTTTGCAACCTGCTCTTTGGAAGCATTTCCGTTGCCCGTAACAGATTGTTTTATTTTCCTTGGCGCATACTCCACGATAGGTATTTGGCGCGAAAGTGCTGCAGCCATCGACACGCCTTGCGCCCTGCCGAGTTTCAGCATGGATTGAACGTTCTTTCCGAAGAATGGGGCCTCTAACGCGACTTCATCCGGATGATATTCATCGATCAGGCTGATAACGCGCTCGAATATCTTCTTCAGTCTGAGCTCGTGGCCGCTATACCTGCTAAGTTGGATGACACCGAATTGTAATAATTGCACTTTGCTCTTTTGGATTGTAATGAGTCCGTAACCCATTACATTAGTTCCTGGGTCGAGACCCAGAATTATCTTCTCCTTTTCCATTTTTCCCACGGCCGAAGATAGGCAGGGTTTGTAAATTTTTGAAATTGCAACTCATGGTATTACTATCCATCATAGTTTTTGTCTGCTATTTCGTCGTCCTGGCCGTTTTGATCCAGGGATGGAATCGAGGAATTAGAAACGATTTGATTCTCAAAGCTGAAAAAAGCGCGCTCTTCATTTCAGTCGTTATTCCTGTGCGGAACGAAGAAAGCAATATTGAATGCCTTTTGACTGATCTCGAGAAGCAAGATCACGCAGATTTTGAAGTTATAGTAGTAGATGACCATTCCGAGGATAAAACTGTTCACATTGTGGGAGAGGTTGTCGCCAGGAATCCACGATTACGACTCGTCATTAATGCTGGAGATGGAAAGAAGGCCGCGCTCACATCGGGTATCGAGGTGGCGAAAGGGTCTGTGGTCATTACAACCGACGCCGATTGTAGAGTTTCTACGGAATGGCTTTTGATGTTGGCTCATTTTTTCGAAGACAACGAAGTCAAGATGGCGTTTGGTGGCGTAAGAATGGAAGCAAAATCCCTCTTCTCCAGCCTTCAGTCACTTGAGTTCGCCAGTTTGATCGGATCTGGCATGGCAATGGCCTCCTGGAACTATCCGGTAATGTGTAATGGAGCCAACCTCGCATTTAGAAAATCAGTCTTCGAAGAAGTGGGGGGTTATAAAGATAACCTACATATACCGTCCGGCGATGACGAGTTTCTCATGCGGAAGATTCTGGCGCTTTATCCAAATGGAGTCAGGCCTGTGTTCCATAGGGAATCGGTTGTCTCCACATTGCCGAATAGTACCTTAAAAGAATTTCTTCAGCAACGGATACGCTGGGCTGGAAAATGGACTTCTAATAATTCACTGTTGAGCAGGACGCTAGCCGTTTTTGTCTTTTGTTTTCAGCTAACAACTGCCTTGCTCCCCTTGTATGTTACGATCGGCTGGATCGATATTAAGACCTGTGTCATTTTGGTGGTTTTAAAAGTAAGCTTTGAATTTCTCTTTTTAAAAAGGGTGACTAAATTCTTGTCCCTTCAGTGGAATTGGGTCTCTTTTGCCATTCTGCAGGTCATTTATCCCGTGTACGTAGTCTTTATTGGCGTGCTTTCGAACTTTAAATCTTTTGAATGGAAGGGAAGAAAACTAAAGTCCCTCTCCGTCAGCAATAAATTGAACAAAGAAATTTTAGGATAGCCAAAAGGGTTGCGCCCAATTCCCTTTTCAGGTTAACTTTACCTTTAAGATGACAGAACAGACCCTCAAGGCGAAATTTGAAATTAAGGAGCTGCAGCTCAATGCGTTGCTGGAGATCACTCAGGCAATAAACAATAACCTGCCGGAAGAGTCCCTTTATAAAATATACAACTTCACACTGCGATCAAATTTGAACATCCAAAAGCTCGCTCTTTTTGTACTTGACGATGAATGGAGCTGCAAGGTTAGCTTTGGAACTAAAAAACATTTCAACAAAGCAAACCTTCTTCCGGAGTTCAAGACGATGCAGGATATCACTCACCTAAAGGAATTTGACGAATGTGACTTTACCGTGTTCGATATCATAATTCCGGTCACGCACAAAGCCAACACGCTTGCGCTGGTTTTTGTAGGTGGATTGGAAAAAGACGACTATCAGAACGAAGACGGCGTAAAATTCATCCAGGCGTTAAGTAATATCATTATCGTTGCAATAGAGAATAAAAAGCTCGTTAGAAAACAACTCGTTCAGGAGTCCTTTCGCAAAGAACTGGAGATTGCAAGCGATGTACAACAATTCCTGTTCCCTGACACACTTCCAAATACCGAAAGCCTGAAAATCGAGGCGAGCTACCTTCCACATGATATGGTGGGCGGGGATTATTATGACTATATTCCAATAAACAAAAACCAGTTCCTTATTTGTGTAGCTGATGTAAGTGGTAAGGGAATTCCAGCGGCGCTCATGATGTCGAACTTCCAGGCATCATTACGGACGCTCCTTAGACAGACACCTAATCTCACCGATATTATTGAAGCGTTGAATTTTCAGGTTCTTGAAAATACCAAGGGTGAAAAGTTTATTACATTTTTTGCCGCTATTTATGATATCAGGTTAAAGACCATGGTGTATGTCAACGCAGGTCACAATCCACCGATATTGATGGACCGGAAAAATGGAATGCGCATGTTGGAGGATGGTTCGACTGTTCTGGGTGCGATGCATCCGCTGCCATTCCTTAACGAAGGTTTTATCACTGGGATAGATGAGTTTCTGTTGTTTTGTTATACAGATGGACTAACTGAAACAGTTAACGAACAGGGATTTGAATTTGGTGTAGAAAAGCTGATTGATTATTTCAAATTCGACGAGACATATACAAAAGATCTAAAGACCATTCATCAGGATATTATTGTGGCGCTTGACACCTTTAAAGGCCGAAAAGGATATCACGACGACATAACAATACTCTCTTGTCGTGTGGGTTAGTCTAGCCGGGTCAAGGTTTCATTATGGTTCATCGGACACCTTTTATCCTCCCTCTTCTTTACCCTTCACTTACCTGGAGAATTCCTTCTATAGGAAAAGAGTTATTTCTCACTTTTGATGACGGGCCGGTGTCGGGACCCACAGAATTTGTTTTAGATACGCTGCAGAGCTACAATATTAAAGCAACTTTTTTTTGCATCGGCGACAATATCAGAAAGCATCCCGTTGTCTTTAAGAAGATAATAGACGCCGGACATAAAATTGGAAACCATACACACAATCACTTGAACGGGTGGAAGACAAATAACTCCAGTTACGTTGAAAACGTTGTGGAATGCAACAAACAGATTGCTGAACATTTGCCTGTCGCCACAAGTTCTACAGGGATTTTCAGACCGCCGTATGGACGTATCACACGCAATCAGATCAAATCGTTAACAAACTTCACAATCATAATGTGGGATGTACTTGCCATTGACTATAACAACAGATTATCCTCCAAACGATGTTTGAAAAATACGATCAATGCATCTCGGCCCGGTTCAATAATTGTTTTTCACGACAGCTATAAGGCCGAAAAAAATCTGACCTTTGTTCTGCCAAAATATATTGAGCATTTCCTAACGTTGGGATTTGAATTCAAAGTTGTCCCCGGATGAAGAACGTCTTGGTTACGCCATTAGATTGGGGCCTCGGCCACGCGACGAGATGTGTTCCTATTATCAATGAATTATTGAAAAGGGATTGTAATGTTTTTATAGGGGGATGTGGAGACTCTCTCGAGCTACTAAAAAAGGAGTTTCCGGCACTCCCTTTCTTTTCGTTGCCAGCTTACCGACCAGTCTATCCTTCTTCAGGCTCGATGGTCCTGAAAATGTTCACTCAGATTCCAAAGTTTCTGACCACCGTAAAACAAGAGCATGTGGCCATCGAAAAAATAGTAAAGGAATCTAAAATTGATCTTGTAATTTCTGACAACCGCTATGGATGCTGGACTTCCGTCATTCCTTCTGTTTTTATTACGCATCAGACCAACTTACTGCTCCCCAAGAGGTTCAAATGGCTTACGAAAACGGTTCGACGGCTGAATCTATCTCTCATAAGAAAATTTTCAACGTGTTGGATTCCCGACTATCCGGATGGTAGAAGCCTGGCGGGCAAGTTGAAGTCGTTGGGAAAAAGGAACCTGAAAATAAAGATCAAATACATTGGCGCTTTATCTCGCTTTGGTCAACCGACGTCACGAGAGATCTTATACGATATTGTCTGCGTTCTATCCGGACCTGAGCCACAACGCAGTGCGTTAGAGCAAATCGCAATAGACGGGCTTTCTCGATCAGGTTTGCGTTATTTCGTAGTTCGCGGCGTCGTCGGCCAGAGTAACGATGCAGGCTCAAATCACAATCAGGTCAACTTTCTTAAAGGTTCGGATCTGCAGGCAATCATTGAGCAATCTGAGTGTGTGCTGGCGCGCAGTGGATATAGCACAATAATGGATCTGGCTAAGCTGGGCAAGAAGGCGATCTTTGTCCCTACCCCAGGTCAAACTGAACAGGAGTATCTTGCGGCGCGACTAAGGGCAAAAGGGATTGCATTTTCGGTTGCACAGGAAAATTTCGACATTATGGACGCGTGGACACGATCGCGTTCCTTTACAGGATTTAACGAATTCCCCGGTGACGTACGCCTTTTAACGGACGCACTAGACGAAATATTTACTCCAAAGATCCCCGAACAGTTATAACTATGAGGAAGTTTCTTAAAAGTTTCGTTTATGCATTTCATGGAATAACAACGGGAATTACTGATCAACGTAATCTCCGAGTTTTGATTTGTATTGCAGCGGCAGTTATAGCGGCGGGATTCTATTATAAGATAACCGCCGTGGAGTGGTGCATTATCTTGTTGTGCATCGGTCTTGTCGTCGGGCTGGAGCTGATCAATTCCTCAATTGAAAGCCTGGTGGATCTAGTAACAATGGAGAAGAAGCCGTTGGCGGGAAAGGTCAAGGACATGGCGGCAGGCGCAGTATTGTTTGCGTCGGTTTTGTCGTCAGTTATTGGATTGATAATTTTCGGGAAATACCTGTTGGGATAGGAGGTAAACTTTTAGCATTTGATTTAAAGATGGATTATTTCATAGATACTCACGCTCATATTTATCACGAAGATTTTCTCCAGGACAGGATCGATATGCTTCAACGGTGTACGGAACAGGGGGTAACGAGGATATATATGCCAAACGTTGATCACGCGTCGATCGACGCAATGTTGGAACTCGAAAGTCGGTCTTCGGGACAATGTATTGCGATGATGGGATTGCATCCATGTTCCGTGAAGAAAGGGTTTGAACGGGAACTGTATCTTGTCGAGACCTGGCTTTCAAAAAGAAAATTTTCGGCAGTTGGCGAAATTGGTACCGATCTATATTGGGATAAGAGCCTGTTCGACTATCAAAAAGAAGCCTTCGTGATACAAGTCAATTGGGCAAAAAAACACCACCTTCCAATTGTTATTCACTGCCGTGAAAGCATTGATGAAACCATAGAACTCGTTGAGCACATGCAGGACGGAAACCTGTCCGGGATCTTTCATTGTTTTTCAGGTAATATTGAACAAGCCCAAAAGGTCACAAAGCTTGGCTTTTACCTCGGCATCGGTGGAGTTGCCACATTTAAGAATGGCGGATTGGATAAAGTACTACCAGATATAGACTTAAAGCATTTGGTGCTCGAGACAGACAGTCCTTATCTTGCTCCTGTGCCTCATCGGGGAAAAAGAAACGAACCATCGTATATACCGCTCGTAGCAAAAAAAGTAGCAGAGTTAAAAAAGGTCTCGATCGAGGAGGTTCAACGCGCTACAACGGAGAATGCGCTGAAGTTATTTACGACAAATGATGAATATTAAGAAAGTAAGTGTTAATACGGCGCTCCCTGGAAAGGCACGCGCACGTATTCTCATTATTTATACGGGAGGCACGTTCGGTATGACGTATGACCGGGAGGGGGTGCTAGTGCCGTTTGACTTTGCAGACATTCTCCACGAGTTGCCTACCCTTAAAAATCTGGCTCTTGAGATCACTGCTTTTTCCTTTGTCAAGCCTATTGATTCATCAAACATAAGCATTGAGCACTGGCAACTCATTGGTAAAATAATTTTCGAACAGTATGAACACCAGGATGGGTTTGTCGTTTTGCACGGCACTGATACAATGGCTTATACCACTTCGGCATTAAGTTTTATGTTGGAGGGATTGCAGAAGCCGGTGGTGTTTACCGGTGCTCAACTTCCTATAAGCGAAGCGAGATCTGACGCGCGCGAACATTTAATTACCGCGCTGGATATTGCTTCTGCCCGAAAGGATGGATTTGCGCTCGTCCCCGAAGTGTGCATCTATTTTGATTATGAGCTGCTGCGCGGCAATCGGTCCAAGAAGGTAGAGAGTATGCAGTTTGATGCGTTTGATTCGGGTAACTATCCGCCACTGGCAAAGGCTGGAGTGAAAATCGATTATAATTTTTCTGTTATTCGTTCGGCGACGTCTTCAACGGGACTAACGCTGCGATCGAAGTTTGAGACCAACATTGCCATCCTGAAACTATTTCCAGGCATCGATATCAACGTAGTTAAGGCCGTGTTGGCAGTTCCCGGTTTAAAGGCTGTTGTAATAGAAACGTATGGCTCTGGAAATGCGCCTACTTTAGGTTGGCTGTTGGAAGAAATAAAAAAGGCGATCGAGCGCGGTATAATCGTCCTTAACATATCCCAATGTCCGGGAGGGCGAGTGACGCAAGGGCGATATGAGACCAGTAAGGGGCTTCAACAGATCGGCGTGATCAGTGGAGCAGACATGACCACTGAGGCAGCTATACCGAAGTTGATGCTGTTAATTGGCGAACTGGGAATAGACCGTGCAAAACAGCTTATAGGCACGTCGCTCGCGGGTGAACTTACCGCCTGACCGTTTGCAAACTGATTATTTTATTGATTTCTTTGTGCCCCATTTCGCAGTCCTGGAGAGGTGTCCGAGTGGTTGAAGGAGCACGCCTGGAAAGTGTGTATACTGGAAACGGTATCGCGGGTTCGAATCCCGCCCTCTCCGCTAAATGGCTTTTCTAGCCTTTTTTAGCCATTTTATTACGACAAGTGTTACTACTCTTAGGCAATCCTGCTTCCGACCAGCACACAAGTCGACCCTGATTATCGCATGTATGATTAATAAAAAGATCGTACTTTTGGGCAACGTTAAATCATAGACATTTGTCGCTCGATTAGCCATTAACATAAACCGTATACCCAAAAAACTTTTTCTTCAGCGACGATTAATCCTCTCATTTTTCACTTGCTGAAAAGGATTCAAGTTTTTATCAATTCTTTAAAACTCAAACAAAAAAATGAAAGCGATTTCTAGGGTCTTATTGGCCGCCACATTGTGTGGGTTGTTCACTTCCTGCTCAGACGATTCAGAAAATGCGCCGGTTGCTCCGGCAGGCAACCTAATTGCGACGGTTGGTGGTATTGCGTGGGAGTCAGAAGCTATTGCTTCTGTTGAACACGATTTTGAGTGGGTTCATGTTGTGTCGCGAATAGACAACAAAGAAATTTGGGTGTTAGTTAACAAGGACGATACCGTCGGTACGTATGAGGTGACGGGTTATGGTGACCAAGTCGGTCCTTCACCGGACGCGATTGTCACTTATAACAATTCGTCGTCGGAGGGGTCATCGTCCACTTATTTTGACAAAGATGTCGTGGTTGGGTCGGTAACCATTACCGAAATAGACGAAGTAAATAAGACCGTTTCAGGAACTTTTTACTCGAACGTGAAGAGCAATACCACCGGAACTTTACTGGAAATTACCAGTGGTTCATTCACTAAAATTCCTATTGAAATGTAAAATCCCCGGAATACAACGGGGGCCATGAATACTATTATCAAATGGAGCAGCAATTCGTTGGAGTCACCTATATCAGCGACGGAACTTACAAGAAATCAGGAAACTTAACAGCTATTAACATCAATGCCATTAACACACAAATACATTACAATAACTCCGGAAGGCTACTTAGCACTTGCCCCAATGAACATTAATTGATTAAACAAAATATAAAATTTCCGATGAAAGCAAACTTAGTCTTAACTATATTCCTTGTTGCAACCGTGGTTTCTTGCAAAGAAATAGAGGGACCCGAAGGATTAAAAAGTCTTATTAATATTTCAGAAGAAGCGGCAGGTAGCAATTGCGCTGCAGGTGGACAAAGGCTTGAAGTGGGTATTGATAAAAACAGAGATAATGTCTTAGACACCAATGAAATTGAATCTGTAAAATATATTTGCAATGGCATAAATGGCTTGAGAAGCTTGGTTGATGTTGTAAATGAAGCTGCCGGACCAAACTGTATTAATGGCGGGGTTAAATTAATGTCTGGAGGCGATACCAATGGCAATGACCTCCTCGAAGCCCTGGAAATTACGTCGACACTATACATATGCAGTGTTAATATTGGCTCTGACGGCCATTCTACAGTTTTCAATGTAGATGGGGAAAGTCCTGGGGTAAATTGCTCTGCTGGAGGCTATAAGATCGAATCTGGTCTCGATATTAACGACAACCTCATTTTGGACAATTCTGAAGTTGGAACAACCCAGTATATCTGCCACGGAGGGCCATCCTTCGACAAGCAAACCAGGCTAGACTTTCTGTTTGGAAGTAGTGTCTTTAATTCGAGTAATAGTAACACTGGTACAGTTTTACCAGAACGGGTTCAAATACTGCGATTTAATAAAGGGTTTTATTCGGCAATAGACTCAGTCATTTTTGTGGCCAACATCTGGACTTCGGATGCAAATACAAATTGTCTTGTCGAATTGTATAATGTCACTGACAATATACCGATATCAGGATCTCTGTTGTCGACAAACTCAACAGTAGATTACTATGCAGAAAATCTTGGGGTATATGTCTTCTCTGATGATATTAAGAACGGCCTTCCGAATAAGGAGATAACGCTCGGATTGCGATTACGATCAGAGACTGAAGGAGTGACCGTAAGTATCCAAAGAGCTCACTTATTCATATATAAAAAATAGGCTATTGCACTCGTCTGGACCAATAGAGAAATATTTTCTAAAAAGCGTTTAGAAATGGACAAAACTTTTAATTTTGGGCGCTTTCAAGCTAAGTAAACTTTGAAAAAAAATTATTTGCGACTTTGCTAATGTTGCACAGACTGAAGACTAATGTTAAGTAATTAACTTAAGACTCGCCCCGATTAACTCGGGGCTTTTTTGTTTATGGATGGAATAAGTATCACCTCCCAATTGAATAATCCCAAGACAGTCCGTGCCTGGTACATGTACGATTGGGCTAATTCAGTTTACTCGCTGGTGATTTCATCAGCAGTTTTCCCGATTTACTACAAAGAAGTCACCACTGTGAATGGCAATGACCATGTGGGGTTTGCAGGAGTAACCATTCAAAATTCTGTTCTTTATTCCTACGCACTGTCGTTTTCCTTTTTGATTGTTGCACTAATGCTGCCGTTGCTATCAGGCGTGGCGGACTATACTGGAAAAAAGAAGGCATTCATGAAGTTCTTTGTGTGGTTGGGCAGTCTGTCATGTATAGGTCTTTATTTCTTCGACGGCGTTGCCTTATTGTGGTGGGGGATTCTTTGTTCAATTCTTGCAAGCATTGGCTATTCAGGCAGCCTTGTATTTTATGACGCATTCCTGCCTGAAATTGTAACTGAAGACCGGTACGACGTGACCAGTGCAAGAGGTTATTCTATGGGGTATTATGGAAGCGTCCTTCTTATGGTCGTAAGTCTTGTGTTGATCCTTAATGCACCCTCCTTCGGTTTCTCCGGAACAAACGCCGAAGCAAGTCTTGCAGCGACCCGATTTTCATTCTTGTTGGTAGGGGTGTGGTGGATCGGGTTTTCGATGATCCCGCTCAAAATCCTTCCAGAAAACGTCTATAATAAAAAACCGACTGGCAACGTATGGACTAACGGTTACATGGCGATCGTAAGAGTTTGGAAGAGCCTTAAGCAGCTTCCGGATCTCAGGCGTTACCTGGTAGCCTATTTCTTTTACAACTCCGGTGTCCAGACGGTCATGTATCTAGCGGCGCTTTTTGGTACCGACGTACTGCATTTAGCAAGCGATAAGCTGATCGGAACGATATTATTAATTCAGCTCGTCGCATCTGTCGGAGCATGGTTGTTTGTCAAGCTATCCTATTCAAGGGGTAATCGCTTCTCATTGATAGTAATGAACGTTATTTGGATTGCTGTTTGCATCGGGGCATATCTTACCACAAATGAATTTCAATTTTATGCATTGGCATTTGTCGTTGGTGTGATTATGGGAGGTATCCAATCTTTGTCAAGAGCCACTTACTCCAAACTTATTCCGGATGATACGGTCGATCATACGTCTTATTTTAGCTTTTACGATGTCACGTTTAATCTGTCGATCGTGATGGGAACATTCTCGTTCGGTTTCGTCAATCACCTAACGGGAGACATGAGAAATAGCGCGATCTTCCTTGGGATATACTTTGTTATCGGCGCGGTAACATTGCTCAGCGTGAAATCAAGCGACGTTACCATACCTGGAAAGACTGCCTGACCATTCATAGTTCATTATTTGTACGATGTATCTGGTATAGGGTATATGGTATAGGGTATATGGCCAACCGAAGATTGAGAAAGTAAGGAAAACAGTTTACGGTTGAGTACCTAGAATGCCAGCCGACGGGATACCTTGTGGGACAATCGTTAGCCATTGGGGAATCTAAAGATGGAAGCCTGGCTTGCAAAATATGAGTCGTCTAAGGATTTTATTACGCTGGACGCCTGGAAGAAAGCGAGGTCGGTCAGGATGTTTTTCTATTCTGAAATCATTTCAACATTACCTTCTGAAGAGAAATATAATTTGGGTGCTCAAATAAGAAGGGCGAGCGTAAGTGTAACCGCCAATATTTCGGAGGGCTATGGACGATTCCACTATCAAGAAGGCATACAGCACTATAGGATTGCGCGTGGATCGCTTTACGAACTGAAAGACCACTTGATCTCTTGCCTGGATTTACAATACATTGACGATTCGCTTTTTGACAAGGGTATCGATTTGATCGAGCGGGCGAAAGTGAAGCTAAACGGATTTATTAAGTTCATCGAAGCAAAACAAAAAAACGGAATGAATCGCACACACCCATATACCATATTTCCTTATACCTTATACCGCCCTTATACCCGTATTCTCCATTCTACTCAGTATCTCAGATGCTTCACTGTTATTCCATTGTTGATTAACTGCTTCAGCGAATCAATTCCGATCTTCAAATGCGTCTCCACAAATTGTTTTGTCACAGCCATGTCGCTGACCTCTGTTTTCACACCTTCAGGAACCATCGGCTGATCCGAGACAAGTAATAGTGCTCCAGTTGGGATCTTGTTCGCAAAGGCCGTGGAGAAGATAGTTGCTGTCTCCATATCTATGGCCATGGCACGAATCTTTCTTAAGTAGGCTTTAAAATCATCATCCCATTCCCAAACTCGTCTGTTAGTCGTGTAAACAGTGCCAGTCCAATAATCCTGACTGTTATCTCTGATAGTGGTCGAAATAGCTTTTTGAAGAGCGAACGACGGCAACGCTGGTACCTCGGGGGGGAAATAGTCGTTTGATGTTCCTTCGCCTCGTATGGCTGCAATCGGCAATATAAGGTCGCCTATGTCATTCTTTTTCAAGCCACCACACTTACCCAGGAACACCGCAGCCTTGGGTTTGATGGCGCTAAGGCAATCCATGACCGTTGCCGCATTGGGGCTCCCCATTCCGAAGTTTATGATGGTGATTCCTTCCGCTGTCGCACTGCGCATGGCCCGGTCAAGGCCATGAACCGGTACTTCGTGCCATTTTGCGAAGAGGTTGACGTAATTATCAAAGTTGGTGAGGAGGATATAGTCACCGAATTGGTCGAGTGGCTTTCCTGTGTATCGCGGAAGCCAGTTTTCGGCAATGTCTTGCTTCGTCTTCATACTCTAAAGTAATAGATAATGTTGAATTCGTAAGGGTTTGTTCAGCGCGAAAGCGCTGATGTAGGGATGAACTAAAAGTAGTTTATTTGTAAAATGATCAAACTCAATCTTCCTGCGTTCGACTGCGTTGTAAAAAAAGAGGAAGGGAAATTTTTTATTCAGGATATCATCCGTAAAAAATATCTTGTCCTTACACCTGAAGAATGGGTTCGCCAACACTTTGTCAACTATCTCATTACTGAATTGAAGTATCCAAAGACATTGATAAAGATCGAGGGAGGTTTGACTTTTAATAAGCTATCTAAGCGCTCTGATATTGTTGTATTTAATCGCAATGGTGAGCCATGGATGATTGTGGAATGCAAATCTCCGAGTCAGAAAATAAATCAGAGCACCTTGCGTCAGGCATCTGTTTATAACCATACGTTGAAAGGCAAATACCTCACGGTTACTAATGGCATCGTGCACATATGTTGCGAGGTGAATTGGACTGAAAGCAAAACCGCCGTACTTCGCGCTCTGCCATCTTTTGAATGACCTGGAATCAGAGTTCGGCCCGATGTTATTGATTAGAGGTATTTCTTAACATCAGTATAGGGCAATGCGAAAGCATCGGCTACTGCCTTATACACCACCTCACCGTGAATAACATTTAGGCCGTTGCGTAGTTCCATGCTCTCCTGGCATGCCTTCTTCCAGCCTTGATTTGCTAACCGGATAGCGTAAGGCAGTGTTGCATTGGTCAATGCAAGAGTCGAAGTATATGGAACTGCACCAGGCATGTTAGCGACACAGTAGTGCACCACATCGTCTATTATGTATGTAGGATCTTCGTGAGTTGTAGGGCGACAGGTCTCGATACAACCCCCCTGATCAACTGCCACATCTACAAGCACAGTTCCTGGCCGCATGGTTTTGAGCATATCACGCGTAATGAGCTTTGGAGCTTTTGCTCCAGGTACCAAAACTCCACCAATGATCAAATCGCATTCTGGTATCAATTCGCGGATAGTGTACTCATTGGATACAATTGTGTGAACGTTCTTCGGCATCACGTCATCAAGGTACCGCAGTCGATTAATGTTGAGGTCCATAATCGTCACATCGGCACCCATACCCGCAGCGATCTTGGCAGCATTTGTTCCAACTACACCACCGCCAAGGATTAAAACTTTCGCTGGCTTAACCCCAGGAACACCTCCAAGCAGAATCCCGCGGCCCTTCAATGGTTTCTCCAGATATTTTGCACCTTCTTGAATCGCCATACGGCCCGCTACTTCCGACATCGGAATAAGCAAAGGCAGGCTACCATCAATTCGTTCAACAGTTTCATATGCGAGACAAACTGCACCACTATTAATCATGGCTTTCGCTAACGGTTCGTAAGATGCGAAATGGAAATATGTAAAAACAAGTTGATCCTTTTTGATGAGTTTATATTCGGCGTCAACGGGTTCTTTAACCTTCATGATCATTTCTGCCAAGCCAAATATCTCAGCTGCATCGGCGACCATTTTTGCGCCGGCTTTGGTGTATTCGTCGTCACTAAAACCACTTCCGACGCCGGCAGTTTTCTGAACGTAAACTGAGTGGCCGCGCTTGACAAGCTCTTGTGTGCCAGCTGGTGTTAAAGCAACGCGATTTTCATTATTTTTAATTTCCTTGGGTACGCCTATGATCATGGTACAAACGATTTAGCGGCGCAAATATAGCCAACAAGGCCCTGAAAGTAGGAGTGACCCATTGATTTTTTAAAAGCCTCCAAAAACCATGAATAGAAACAGTCAGTATGCTTTTTACGGGTCGTTGATGATGGGAATGGAAAACCACATTCCCTACGAAAAGCACTTGAAATTCCTGGGCAAGGTGCACCTGACCGGCTTCAAAATGTTTTCACTAAGACAGTACCCATATGTCGTCAGAAGTAATGATTCAAATCATCGGATCGTCGCGGAGCTTTATAAGGTTAGCGACCGAAAAACAGAACAATCTATACATCAAATGGAACTGGAGGAAGGTTATATTTTTTCGGAGGTCGATGTAGCAGACGATAAATTTGGCATCTATATTTTTGACACTCATTTGGTCGATAGTGCGGAGATAATTGATGGCGACTGGCGTTCCTACAGAAAGCCGTAGCGTGTTTGAAAGTCAACAACGTTTTGTCTATTTTTGAACCTAACCTGTTCATCTTTAAAACCCTTCAACCTTGAGCGCAGTTAAAGAAGCAAAAGTAAAATTCGCACAGGCAAAGGTTAAAGAAATTCTTGCCGACTATCGACTTGCCGTGGAGAGTCGTGAAGCGAGCCTTATCGGTAGAAAGGAAGTGTTCATGGGAAAAGCTAAGTTCGGCATATTTGGCGATGGTAAAGAGATCGCGCAAATAGCTATGGCTAAAGTTTTTCGCAAGGGAGATTTTCGGGCGGGATATTATCGCGATCAAACGTTCATGTTTGCAATCGGTGAGTTAACAGTGCAGCAGTACTTCGCGCAACTGTATGCTCATACGAGTGTTGACGCAGACCCCGCATCAGCAGGTAGGTTAATGAACGGCCACTATGCAACTCGCTTCCTGGATGAGCATGGTAAGTTAAAAGCGCTTACCGAGTTGAGGAACAGCAGTGCTGACATTTCTCCGACAGCTGGCCAAATGCCTCGCTTGCTTGGATTAGCTTATGCATCCAAACTTTTTAGACACAATGCTCAGTTGAAAGAGTTCACCGATCTTTCCAATAATGGAAATGAGATAGCTTTTGGAACGATTGGAAACGCTTCAACTTCAGAAGGAATGTTTCTTGAAGCTATTAACGCGGCTGGTGTGTTGCAGGTACCTATGCTGACTTCAATCTGGGATGATGATTACGGAATTTCCGTGCCTCAGGAATATCATACAACAAAGGGTAGCATATCAAAAGCACTTGCAGGCTTGCAGCGCACGGAAACTGAAAAAGGATTTGAGATTATTACTGTTAAAGGATGGGATTATCCCGGACTATTAGAGGCGTATCAAAACGCTGAGAAGATCTGCAGGGAAGAACATGTTCCAGTATTGTTTCATGTTCAGGAGATGACACAACCTCAGGGCCACTCGACATCTGGTTCGCACGAACGTTATAAATCTAAAGAACGTCTCGCATGGGAAGTAGAATTCGACTGCATTAAGAAGATGAGAGAATGGATCATTAATGAAGTCCTGATCCTTCCTGAGGAAGTTGATGCAATTGAACGGGAGGCCAAGATTTCGGCCAAGCAGGCGAAAGAGCGGGCATGGAAAGCTTTTATGGATGACGTCCGTAAGGATCAGACCATCGTTTCGAGGATAATCGAGAAAGCTATCCGACAAAGCCAGAGAGGCAACGACTTTATTCCGATTCGCGAGGATCTTATTAAAGCTATCAACCCTACGCGTTTGGAAACAATGCGTGCTGCAAAGAAGGCCATAAGGCTTCTCGTTGACGAAGATATTGAAGCAAGAACAGAGTTGGTTCGTTGGATAAAGGATGCAGAAGTAGATAATATCGATCGTTACAGCTCGCACATGGTAAGCGTTTCAGATGAATCTGCTTTAAATGTGAAGGGCGTTGAAGCTGTATACAACGAGTCATCGTCATTAGTTGACGGAAGGGAAATATTGCAAGCTTGTTTTGACGCAGCATTAAGTAGGGATCCCCGTGTGCTAGCATTTGGAGAGGACGTTGGAAAAATCGGCGACGTAAATCAAGGTTTCGCTGGGCTCCAGGCAAAGCACGGAGAATTGCGTGTAACAGATACGGGCATTCGCGAGTGTACAATTGTAGGGCAGGGGATAGGTGCTGCGCTTCGCGGGTTAAAGCCGATCGCTGAAATTCAATACCTGGATTATTTTATCTATGCACTGGCGACGTTGTCTGATGATCTTGCCTGCCTCTATTACCGGACTAAAGGGGGGCAGAAAGCGCCTTTGATTATCAGGACTCGTGGTCATCGCCTTGAAGGTGTATGGCATGCTGGTTCACAAATTGGTATGTTGCTACATTCCCTTCGCGGAATTTATATCATATCACCGCGCAACATGACTCAGGCTGCCGGGTTTTATAACACGATGCTTAAGTCAGATGATCCCGCTGTAATTATTGAATGCCTGAATGGTTATCGCTTGAAAGAAAGACTTCCGGACAATATTGCAGAGTTCACCGTACCCGTTGGGGTACCCGAGATCCTCAAAACGGGCAGTGATGTAACCGTCGTGACTTATGGTTCAATGTGCCGGGTGGTAATGGAAGCTGCGGAAGCACTGGAGGCATCGGGAGTATCCTGCGAGGTGATCGATGTACAAACGTTACTACCATTTGATATTCACCACTCGATCCTTGAATCGATAAAAAAGACAAACAGAGTTGTATTTGCTGATGAAGATGTACCTGGCGGAGCGACGTCATTTATGATGCAGCAGGTCCTTGAAGTGCAAAACGCTTATCAATATCTGGACAGCAAACCGTTGACAATTACAGCTAAGGAACATCGTCCGGCTTATGCGTCAGACGGCGACTATTTTTCAAAACCCAATCCCGAGGACGTTTTCGAGAAAGTGTATAACCTCATGGTTGAAGTTAACCCTTCAAAGTTCTCTCCGATCTATTAAAAAAATCGGACACTAGAATTATTGGGGAAGTATTCTAACGTTTGATTTTATCGAGCGTGAACTCCGGCGTTTCAATCCAATCGCTGTCATTTAGCTCTCGATCGCGGATCCTTACCCTAAGCTTAAGGGTCTTTATGCTAAAAATACTTTTCATCCCGCTGGTGACCATCGCATACTGAAGGCTTCCTTCAAGCGGACCGTCCTCTTCACTCAACACAGGAAACCGTTGGTTGAATGAAATTGTGCAAAACTCCTCTTCCCAGTCGAATAACTTGTAGTTGCTACCTTCTTTTACCCAAAACTCAACTTCGATATTGGCGTAGCTCGGATTCCTCTTGAAGTAGAATGTGTCCAATAGAACGTAAATTTTATCAATGCCAGGATAGGCTAAGACCGTGTCAAGATTGTAGGTCTCATCGAAAATCTCCTTGTCATCCTCATCGACAAGAACATAGGTATAAGTATAATACGTGCATGAGGTCTGATCGTCAACGTATGGAGGAATGTTCAAAGAGGCATAAGCGGGATCACGTGCTGTCCGAACAGTCACGAGCTTTCCAGGCGCATTCGAAGGGACATCAACGAATTGTGGAAGTTCAAGGTACATGGTCTGTTTTTCTACCTTGACAGTATCGCTTTCCGTGGCCAGGTAATAATTCACATCATGATAAGGAGGATCAATATCGGTTGAAGACAATCCCAGATCTCCATTGCCGTCGCGGAAGGAGATGGTCAATACCAGTGAATCTCGTTCTCCGACAGCCTTGGCTTCACGGAAATAAATGCCCTCAAAATCAATTTCTGGAGTGATTGGGAATTCTGGTGGATCAAAGCAGGCTGTTACCCCCATCGATATTCCAAATAACAATACGCCTTTTAACGCTTTCATCCCGTACAATTTCAACTGGTTAAGTTAAGTAACACCTGGATACTTTTAAAAGTTTTGAATCAAAATTAAATGCCCCGCCAAGCGCGCTTTCACTCACTCGCTTCAGGGTTATGGTCGATTCGGCTGTAAAACCGAACCTTCGCTCGAGACAACGGGTATTAATGATGTTTAGAGGAAAATCAGAGCATATCATCAATCCGATTGGGGACTCGATGATAAGCCTTTATTGACTACTTGTTCGGGACTTATCCGCCCTTCGTGATCTTATCCAGAGTAAACTCAGGAGTTTCGATGGCGTTACTGTCGTTGAGATCTCGGTCGCGGATCCGTACTTTAAGTTTAAGGATCTTGTTGCCAAAAACAGTTTTCATCCCACTGGTTGCCATGGCATATTCCAGACTGCCTTCCAGAGGGCCTTGCTTGTCACTCAGAACTGGAAATCGCTGGCTAAATGAAATCGTACAAAACTCTTTTTCCCAATCGAATAACCTGAAGCCGCTACCATCATTTACCCAAAACTCAACATCAATATTCGTGTAAGTGGGATTTCTTTTGTAATAAAAAGTATCCGTTAGCATGTAGACGTTGGCGCGGTTCGGATAAGACAAAACTTTATAGTTATATGTGTTATCGAAAATGTGGCTGTCTGTTTCCTCTACATAAACATCTGTATAAGTGTAGTATGTGCAAGAAGTATGTGGATCAACATACGACGGGACCACGTCTTTGTACAATGGCTCCTCCGGGGTACGAACAGTTACAAGCTTACCCCTGGCGTTAGGTGGAACCTCGACGAATTGAGGAAGGTCATTGCGGACTGTTCTTTTTTTCAAAGGAGTGATATCCCCTCCATCCGCGAGGTAGTAATTCAAATCATGATAAGGAGGTTCAATGTCTGAGGGGGAGAGACCAAGGTCACCATTGCCATCGCTGAAGGATAGTGTCAGGACAAGTGCGTCCCTTTCTCCGACGGCCTTTGCTTCTGTGAAATATATGTCCTCGAAATCAATCTCAGGTTTGGCCGGTAATTCTGGCTGATCATAGCAAGCGGTTACTCCTATCGAAATTCCAAATAATAATAGGCCTTTTAATGCTTTCATCCTGTACATTTGACACGGTTAAGGTCAGTAACGTTGGATACCCTTAAGAACTTTGAAACAAAATTATATAGCGTAAACGAAAGTTCATTTGAGGATATTGCGCTCGAATTATTTCATTTTCAGGCTGTTCACAATCCTGTCTATCGCGATTTCCTGGGAAATTTATCTGTTGACATCAAGTCCATTAAACAACTAAATCGGATACCTTTTCTACCCATTCGATTCTTCAAAAGCCACGATATTAAAACGGGCGGATGGATACCGGAAGTAACGTTCACAAGTAGTGGTACCACTTCCTCAACGATCAGTAGACACCCAGTCCGGCATCTGTCATTCTACCTTAGCCATTCTCAACGAACCTTCGAATATTTCTTCGGTCCGCTTGGTGATTATCACCTGCTCGCGTTGCTTCCTTCATACCTTGAAAGGCATGGTTCTTCCCTTATTGCTATGATCGATCATTTTATTAAAGAAAGCGAGTCCATCCATTCCGCATTCTACCTCCACGATGTAGACCGGTTGGTGGAGCGGCTCGATGGTCTGAGGCGAGATGATAAGAGAACACTATTGTGGGGAGTTTCCTTCGCATTGTTGGATCTTGCGGAAAATCACAGAATGGACCTCAGCCACTGTTTTGTGTTCGAAACGGGAGGGATGAAGGGAAAGCGCAAAGAAATTATTCGCCATGAACTTCATAAAGTGCTTAGTGAATCGTTTCATTTAAAGAATGTGTTTTCTGAATACGGTATGACAGAATTGCTGTCTCAAGCGTATACAAAAGGGGGTACACGGTTTTTCTGCCCGCCGTGGATGCGGGTCCTGGCGCGAGATCTGACTGACCCCTTGGAACGGGGGTTACTAAATGAGACGGGAGGGATTAATGTCATCGATCTGGCCAATTGTCATTCCGTCGCTTTTATTGAAACGGAAGATCTTGGGCGCGTATTTGACGATGGCTCTTTTGAAGTGTTGGGACGAGCAGATAACAGCGATGTGCGAGGCTGTAGTCTTTTGGTGGAGTGACCTGGTCGTTTGGCACTGTGTTTGTTTTATTGTAAAAGAATGATATTTTTGCTATAACCAAAGTCAGTAAAAAATGAAAAAGCTTGTTGTATTCGTTGTATTAGCGGCCTTTATTTCTGCATGTAGTCAGTATACCTGCCCGACCTATACAAAGAAAGAAGCGCCGAAAAAGAACTCAGCGCAGCGTATTTAGTACTTTTTGCGCGCCGCTCTATTTCAGTCGTCAGTCCCACGACTTAAGTAGTTTTTAGAAGCTGGACAGGGACACGCCTATTGTCCATGTATTGAAGTCGTTGAACGTGTCATCCGTTTTCAATCCTTTACCTTTCTCAAATAACGGGCTCAGGTTGTAGTATGTGAAAACGCCGAAAGGGCCGAAGCCAATACGTCCCATCAAACCGTAACGGAATTTGTTCAGGTTAAAATCCTGTTTGTCTTTGTACTTCTTAACTTCATCATTTTCCCTGTATTTCACTTTATTAAAGGAGTCGTATAGGAAGCCGACCCGGCCACCCACAGACACCTTAAAGCTCCGCGCCGGATCTTCTGGATTCACAGTGTATCTGATTTCAACGGGTACCTCTACATAATTGGTGATTAGCATCGATTTCGTGATACCTTCTACCGGTGCATCCTTCTCCGGAATCATGATCAACTCGCTATCTGCATCGTAACCAAGCATGTAGTTGTTTTTGAATTTATAACGTTCAAGGCTGAGGCCTATTCCTGGAACAACGCTGAAGCTAGAGTTTAGAATTCGTATGTCGTATTGATAATAGATATTGGCGGTTCGGGAGCCCCAGAAGTATAGACTAAAATCGGGAGGACCACTAACGTCACGATTGAAGCCAAATTCCACGTTAAACGTTCCAGGGATGTCAGGACGGGGTGTTTTTTTTGTCGTCTTTGTTGTAGCATCCTGCGCCAGGGTTGTAAAAGCGACCCCGGACAGAAGCACTATACCAGCTAATTTCTTGATCATGCGGTCAATTATATCATTTTGAGAGCCCAAAAATAGCCTTTTTGACGTCAGGGCAAAACCTATTTGTTTTTGTTGAGTGAAATTATTCTTTACATTTGCACTCCAAAATTTAGTCATCTTCCAATACTGGACCCGTAGCTTAACTGAATAGAGCACCTGACTACGGATCAGGAGGTTCGGGGTTTGAATCCCTGCGGGTCCACTTAATCATCAGATCCTGATAACTTATGTTATCAGGATTTTTTGTTTGATGTGTACTCGCCATAACCCGCTGGGATCATGAGCGCCTTGTGCGTGGCGGCGCGTATGAGTAATGCCTGCGGGTCCATCAAAGAAATCCTGACAGCAACGGTTGTTGGGATTTTTTATTTCAACCTACCCTAAGAGTTACCTGATCATGAAAAAGTTTTATGTGAAGGTATGTTTATGCTATTCGGAGTAAAGTCGACACGGGAACGACCCAGGATGTTGAGAAGAGGATTTAACTTCACAACTAGGGAAGGTTTCACTGTCAAAATCCTTTACCGATCTTGGTGTTTAGGTTGTGTTGAAACGTGTGAGAATTCTTTGCAATGGCCGAACCGCAGCTGTAAAAGGTAACTGGGTATTTGTTTTCGCAAGGCGGTAGGAATTTTGTAAATTGTGTTTATTCCAACTAATTGAACTTCATTCGTGCTATGACGAATGACTGCGGATATGAACAATTTATCTCCATCCGGCTGCAACAAAATAATTTCTGCGCTGACAATTTTCTCCGCATCTGTTCTCTTTACTTGCTGCCAAGACACCTTTTACAAACCACCGGCGCCCGCGCCAACCGCAGAGTTTGGAATCGTTATCTTCGATGAGGCTGGCACTGAAGGTACATCCTTTAGAAAAGGTACTGATATCAAGATTGGCTTGAAATTGATCACGGATGGAGGGGGTGCTCTTCAATGGCGCGAAGACGACGAGTGTCGGTTGTTTTCTAACAAGGACTTTCTACTGGTTTTCCAGAGCAATGAAAATCTTGAAGATCCACCAACTTTATATTTCCCGCTTGGAACACCCTATGAGAACCCGATGTATTGCGCTACCATCAAACTTCCAACGAATTGGATCACCAGAGGAACGGTGATCGCTGCAATTCCCTGGAGCACCAACCCGGATAATAAACCGCTAGTCGCTGGCAGGTATTATGCGACCGCAGCTTTCGATCTTATTATAGACGGCGAGGTCAAGCGTTGGGACTTAAGACACGATTTTGAAATTTATAACTAGTGTTAAGTTAAGTTTATTTTGACGGACAAGATTGAATGTTTTCACCCATGCTGGACGTTGGCTGTATAGTCCAATACAAATACATTTTAACGCAAAGGATTATGAATGCATCACAGCGACCTCCTCGTACGAAGCACAGGGAGGTTCATTCATCTTATCTTGAAAACGTACCTAATTCGCAAAGGCTGCAAAGCGCAGGTCCCATGGGGCGTAGTCGCGCCTTGCTTGGATTTAGTGTATCAGAACTTTCTTTTTTTCGGAAGGTTCAGACTACCTATGACCAAGCTTGCGCGACTGCAACCGATCAGAACTGCAGTCTGCGCCCTCCGCGCATCAGATCAAGTAAACGCAAACGAGTCTCCCTGTGCTTCTCACGAATGAGTCCTGCTGATGCATTTGCATTCCCTCTGCGGTAAAATGCATTTCTTTTCTAATTTCAAAAGCTCCTTCTTCGGAGAAGCTCATAGTCTGAGTCAAACGTCATTTCAAACTTAACATAGCACTAGCTACATCTCCAGTTTCATGTTGGATGGATGACATTGCGACGTCAGTTATAAAACATTTATTTACTTATTCCGCGAAGAATCTTTTTCACTGGTCAGCGCTGACGTAGGTTTGACATTTGTTTTCTCCTTTTCCAATCGTCTTACAATCACAAACGCGATCAACAGAGTAACTATAATCAGAAAGTAAATCAATGCAATGGCGATGTGCCTGATCCGGAGATAGCGTTTATGGCGCTCCATAATATCACTGTAGTTCCGATGCTGAGCTATTCGCCCGGAACTCATCTTCTGCCTTCTTATTCGTATTTCATTCCTTCCCATCGTACTTAATCTTCAGGTTGAAATTCTTGCGCAGCCGGTCTAATGCGCGATACGTCCTCATCTTTGCACCGCTTTCGGAGATATCCAGAATAAATGCAATTTCCTTGAAATCCTTGTCTTCAAAAAACCGAAGCTCAAGAACTTCTAGCATTTCGGTAGGAAGGTCCTTAAGATAGTTCAGCAACCGTTGAACGATCTCCTCGTCCCAGTTTTCGGTGGCTTGCTCGATCAACTCCCGGACCCGCAACTCTTCAATGCTAAAGACCTTGCTTTTTTTCTGTTTGCGATAATGCTTGTTTACTTCATTGCTGGCGATCTTGTACAGCCAGGCTGAGAAGGGCAATCCACGAAACTCATACCGGTCTAGGTTTTTGAGCACAATGAGAAACGTCTGGGAACAAAGGTCCGCAGTCAGGTCCTCATCATCAATTTGGCGGTACACGTAATTAAAGATCCGATCAAAGTACTTTTCATAAAGCTCGCCGAAAGCTTTGGGATTCTTCCTTGACCGCTCCAGGATAGAATACTCGTTCTGTATCTCCGCTTCGGACATGCCTTGCAATTACGTTCTAATAATGCAAAGGATCGAACAAAGTCACAAGTGCTGCGTTCCGAAAGAAAGTAGGATAAAAGAGGAGCCGTACGAATGTACAGCTCCACAATCTCAAGATTTCATAAGATCATTCGTTTCGCAATGTATCGGCTGGGTTGATCAACGCCGCCTTTACCGCCTGGTAACTTGCGGTTCCGAACGCAATTACGATGCAAAGAAGGGATGAAAGGAGTACAGGCGATAGTCCAATCTCAGTTTTATATGCAAAATCACTGAGCCATTTATCCATCATCCAATAGGCTATCGGAAAACCAATAACAATCGCGATGATCACAAGGCGGGTAAAATCCCTGGTGATCAGCAACACGATGCTTGATGCGGTTGCACCCAGTACTTTACGGATTCCAATCTCTTTGGTCTTCTGAGCAGCAGAAAACGAAACTAATCCCAGCAGACCGAGGCATGCGATTGCAATTGCCAGCATAGAAAAGACCGTGTTGATCTTAGCCATGCGCTGTTCATTGTCATACAATGAACTGTATCGCTGGTCGACAAACTGGTATTCGAACGGACGATGAGGTACAAGTTGATTGTAAATTGTCTTAATAGAGGAAATCGATTCCGTAGTGTTACCACTCTTCAGCTTTATGAAAATATTATTGTAATCGCTCTCCTGGTCGAACAAAACCAGTGGTCCGATTTTCTTATGTAACGGTGCAAAATGAAAGTCTTTAAGCACCCCAACAATTTCACCGTGTCGACCATTCATGCTCACGCGCAACCCAATCGCTTTTTCAAGGTCAATTGAAAGTTCTCGCATGGTTGATTCGTTGATAATAAAAGAATAGGATGAGGAAGTAGTATCGTTTTTCGCTTTGAGAATATCGGCCTCTGTGAAATTTCTTCCAGCAGCAAATTCCATTCCCAGCGTGGGGATAAACTCAGCATCAATGGACATAGCGGTGACAATCATGCCGGGCCCATCGGACCCATCCTGCACATTTATCGAGTATCCGGCTGCGATTGATGTCGGCGATTCCGCAGCTCGTCCAATGTTAGCCACTACGCCTGATCGCATGACTTCAGTCTTTAGTTCGTTGTATACTTTTTCAGTCTTTCCGTCTAACGGGATGATCAGCGTATTCTCTCTATCATAGCCAAGTTTCTTTTCCTGGAGAAAATCAAGCTGTTTGACAACAACGAGTGTCCCGATTATGAGAATAGTAGATATACAAAACTGAAAGACCACCAATCCCTGTCTTAACCATATTCCTCGTCGTGATGTCTTGAATTTTCCTTTTAGCACACTTACAGGCTTGAAGGAGGTGATAGCGATGGCCGGATAGGCGCCTGCAGCAAGCGCGATAATAAATGAAACCAAAATGGAAATGGAAATAAAAACAGGACTGAAGATGATACTTCCGACAAAAGACTTACCTGTGATATCATTGAAGGCCGGGAGTGCCAGCCTCACCATTAGGAATCCTACACACAAGGAAAGTAACGTAATGATAAGAGACTCTCCTGTAAACTGCAGTAGAAGTTGGTTACGCATTGCGCCCACAACTTTACGGATTCCAACTTCTTTCGCACGGTCAGCGGCACGTGCCGTCGCAAGGTTGACGTAATTAATACAAGCGATCAACAAGACCAGGCAGGCAATTGCGCCAAAAATGTATATGTATTTGATATCGCTTACTTTGGCCCATTCGGTCATGTCAGACTTAAGATATATGTCAGTAAGTCGCATGAAATTGTATCTCACATAATCGCCGGGGTTGGCCAATTCAGACGCAAGCTCTTTTCTAACGAGAGCTTCAGTTTTTTCTGTAAGTGCCTTTATGTCCGTCGAAGGTCCGAGACGAACATAGGTCTCATAGTTTGCACTCCACCAGATCTGTTCTTTGGATTGTGCTAGTGAAGAAAAAGAGCCAAGAAAATCAAGATCGATGATCGAGTTTGTTGGAAGGTCACTAAGTAAGCCTGTTATTGTATAAACTTTGGTGTTAACCTCCAACGTCTTTCCCATAACATCTTCACTTCCGAAATATTTCCTGGCGGTTGAGTTTGTTAGAATTACACTATTCGGCTCCTTCAGAGCAGTTAGTGGATTTCCTTCAATCAGCGCGAAGGAAAATACTTTAAAGAATGTGCTGTCAGCGTAGAAGAACTTGTCCTCCTGAAATACATTCTCTTTATTTCTTACGATGTATGGACTCCAGTTTGTGGGATTGTAAAGCCTTACACCATCTTCAACCTCTGGGAAATTTTTCTGTAGAGTAGGAAGCAGCTTCGTGGGTGATACCGACGTCTTTGCAGTCTGTCCGCCAAAACCATATTCCATTGACGAACGATAAATGCGATCGGCATCGCGGTGGAAGCGATCGTAGCTGAGTTCATGGGTGATCCAGCTTACCAGAAGGAGTGAAGCTGCGATACCTAATCCTAATCCGACCACATTAATAATAGAGTAAAAGCGGTGCTTTACGAGATTTCTGAATCCGATGAGAATGTAATTCCTTATCATGATAAATTGGAAAAGTGATGGCTATTAGACTTGTGAATTGTGCCTCAGGTTGCACGTGGATGACCTATATTTGGATAAAATCGGAGTGTTCGCGTCAAAAAAAGAGCATTCCTTCAACATTTTTCCAGAATTGCGTGTTGAAAACTGAGTGATCAATGCGTCCAGGGGAGTGATAAATTTATCCCTCAATCGGGGGTATTACTTAACTTACGATAAACGTCTACTTTGCAAGGTGTTAAACATGGTTAGGGCGATATTGTTAGTTGCCTGTGTTCTGGGTCTAAACACGTCAGTATTTTCGCAGGATTTCTTTTATTCAACGCGAAATTATACGGCGATCGACGGCCTCCCACAATCTCAGGTCCGCGCGCTTGCAGAGGATAAAAGTGGCTACTTATGGATCGGTACGGAGGGAGGTGGCCTCGCGCGTTTTGATGGACGTGAATTCAAAGTTTATACCACACTTGATGGCTTGCTCACAAATCAGGTGATCGGACTGCGCTTTGATCAGAAAGACAATCTTTGGATTTTACATCCCCGCGGTATCACAAAATTCGATGGATTGAATTTTAAAAAATTCCAGGCTCCGGTTTCTCATCCTTCATCAAAACCAATTCGCCGCGTTTACACTGTTAATGATACGCTCTTTCTTTTATCAAGCACCGGACTGACCAGCAAGATTTACGAAGACTCACTTTACTATTGGGAAAAGCAAGTCTTCAGAGACAAACAAGTATGGGCAGCACATGTTGCTCCCGGAAGTGAAATCTGTTTTTATCTCAGCGACGGTTCTTTCATGGTGCGAAATGAGAAAGGTCACGTACCCATCGCAACGAACGCCGAGATGGGCAAGCTTAGAAACATCTTCAATTATAATCAGGATGTTCTCCTTCAATCGGTGAATGGATTGTTCCGACTTGATATCAAGAACAATAGGATTGAAAAATTACCATGGGACATTCCACATCATGTCTTGTTGTACGACCAAAAGGAAAGCAAATTCTGGACATCCAACGGTACCACTTTGTTTAAGGAAACTCTAAAGGACGGCCTTGTAAAAAGAGATACGATTTTAAAGGATGTGGACATTAACCAGGTGTTGATCGATTCAGAGGGGAATTCCTGGTTAGCGTCCAATGGCAATGGACTATTTAAATACTTTATCCAGGATTTTATGCAGTGCAGCTCCGACAACATGAAGGGAGTGATGTCTGTGCTGAAGGACCAGGATGGCGCAAGTTGGGTAGGAACGATGAACAAGGGATTATGGAAGATAAAGAAGGGTAAGATAAACTCTTATGTTGATGAAGTTGATCCGTACCGGAACATGATTCATTGTATCAAGGAAGCGCCGGATGGAACAATATGGGTAGGAACAGTAAAAGGTCTCGGGAAGTATGATAAGGCTAAAGACAGCTTCCATTGGATCACACGCGAAGACGGGCTCCCAGGGTATACCGTGATGAATATCGAGTTTGATGACAACTCAATGTGGATTGGTACTGGCAATGGATTATCTCAATACGATGGAAAATCATTTAAGAATTATAACATCGAGAACGGGCTGGCAGCCAACGGAATGCTTGCTCTTCGTTACCTGAAAAAGAACAATACACTCTACCTGGGCACTGAATTGGGTATTAACTCAATAAGGGACGGAAAAGTTGGAACCGTTTCCATGCCCGAAATTTCTAATACCGCCGTTTACAGTATCAATACATATCAGGATTCGCTATTACTTATCGGCACAGCAGGAGCAGGGGTAGTGCTATTTGATCCGTTAACCAACAGACGCAAACTCGTGACAACACGCGATGGCCTCGCTTCGGACTTTATCTATTTTGTAGCAGCGGATGACACGGACTATCTGTGGATAGGAACTGAAAAAGGTATTAACCGGGTTAAGCTCGACAAGAACTTCGATGTGCTTGAAAATCTGCACTTCGGTTATGAGAACGGGCTCACTGGAGTCGAAACCAATCAGAATGCTTTCTTTCTAAGTCCTAAAACCAAATACTTCGGATTGGTTGACGGTGTATATGAATTTAATGACCTGAATAAACAACGACTGCGTTCATTCGATGTCCATTTAACCGATGTTCAAATTTTATACGGTGAATATTCGCCCCGGGAATATGCCGACAGTACGTTTGGCTTTTTCAAAATTCCGTATCAGCCTTCGTTACCTCCGGACAAGAATCATATCACGTTCAAGTTCAACCGTGTCGATAAGCGCTATTCAAGGTCAGTAAAATATAAATACTACCTCGAGAACTTTGATAAAACGTGGTCTCAACCATCGTCCGTTAGCGAAGTGACGTACAGTAATCTTCCTCCGGGAGACTACACACTCAGGATAATGAGTACAAACAACCGGGGGAGCTGGTCGGATACCAGGATAGCATATGACTTTACCGTCAAGACGCCTTTTTACAGAACAGCTTCGTTCATGGTTGGAATGATCATCCTGGTAGGGGGGATAGTTACGCTGATATTGTTTTTACGTGTAAGACAAAGGGTGAACAGGATCGTAATGCTGGAGCGGATTCGCCAAAAGGAACAGGAGAATCTACGAAAGGAAATTGCCCGGGACTTTCATGACGAAATGGGAAATCAACTCACCCGTATTATCAACTATGTCAGCCTGCTGAAGCTAAATGGAAATGGAAATGGAAACGGAAATGGACACGGCAATGGCAACGGACATGATCTCTACACAAAAGTGGAGGACTCCGCGAAATATCTTTACAACGGGACACGTGATTTCATTTGGGCAATCGATCCCGTAAACGATGAGTTGTCAAAGCTCTTCATCCATATCCGTGACTTCGGAGAAAAACTTTTCGAGGAAAAGAATATCAATTTTCGCGCTTTTAACGGTGTAAAGGAAAAGATCAAATTGCCTTACGGGTTCAGTCGCGAGGCCAATCTGATTTTTAAGGAGGCAATGACGAATGCCTTCAAATCATCACAGGCGCACAACGTAACACTTAATCTAAAAAGAGACGATGCGAACGGCTTTGAGATGAGCCTGGTTGACGATGGAGTTGGATTTTATACCGATGAAATAGAAAAATCGAATGGTCTTCAAAATATTCGGGAAAGAGCCAACAGAATCAACGCCCTTTTACGTATACACAGTGTAAAGAATGAAGGGACCACGATTGTTTTGAATTTTACACTTAATAAAACTCTAAAGTATGGCCTTGCCTTTTAAGAAACGCGTAATGATCGTGGAAGACGATCAGGAAATCAGGAATAGTTTTACTCTTATCGTGAACAGTTCGCAAAAGTTCATGGTAGTGAATGCCTACGGAAGCGCCGAAGACGCTATAGCCAGTCTTAACAGGGACAAGCCGGAAATAGTATTGATGGATATTGAATTGCCGGGCGTAAACGGGATTCATGGCACAAAGGTCATTAAAGACAAGAGTCCGCATACTGACATTATAATGGTTTCCGTTTATGAGGATAGCGAACTTGTGTTCGAAGCGCTTAAGGCTGGTGCCTCCGGGTACATTACCAAAAGCGCGAATTATATGGAGTTATTATCAGCATTAGAAGAAATAGTAAAAGGAGGCGCACCTATGAGTAGCAGAATCGCCCGCATGGTCATTGACAATTTTCATGTCAACCCCAATTCTCCGCTTACAAAACGTGAGACAGAGATCCTTCAACTGATCTCCGAAGGGAAGACCTACACGCAGATTTCCGAAGAACTGTTTATTTCAAAGGAAACTGCAAAAACACACATCAAAAACATCTATTCGAAGTTGCAGGTAAACAGCAAGTCCGAGGCTATCGCAAAGGCCAATTTGGAAAAGCTCATCTGATCTGTCGCGTATTTGTTTCGAATTTTCCATGGTAGCTTACTACGGCTGATTTTTTATTTAACAAATTCATCCTTTGTGGGTGACAGAGAATTCATATTCATCAGTGATCTTTGCTGCCGTTCCTTCAATACATGAGTAGACTTTTCTTCATAAGTTTAGGTTAATGATAAAAACTTCTCAGAAGGACAACCCTCCAGACGGGAGGGTTTTTTGTTTTATACAGTATCCATTCCTGAGTATAAATTTGTTGCCTTGCCTCACCGTTGTAAATAGACATTTAAATCCCTCTAACCATTAAATAGAGAGGATTTCATTTCCATGTACCCCACTTTGAGTTACTCCTCACGCAGGAATATACCATTCCTTAGGTCATTCTTTTGGTAGACACTTTTGACATTTTTGATTCAACATCCTGCCGATCGTTAGGTAACGACTTCAGGGTGGATCTGAATAACGTAAACAAACCTAAATTGTATGAGGAAGATTTTACTCGCAAGTTGTATGTGTCTTACAATTGCATGGAGCAATGTGATGGCACAGGAACGGTCGATTACCGGTAAGGTAACGGCTGAAGAAGATGGATCACCCTTGCCGGGTGTGAACGTTGTCTTGAAAGGTTCAACGACGGGAACAGTAACCGATGCTGAAGGAATTTATAGACTCAGTGTGCCGACAGACGGTGGTACCCTGGTGTTTTCTTTTATCGGTCTGAAGACGCAGGAAATCCTCGTTGGTGAAAAATCGGTTGTCGATCTGCAGATGGGTATGGACATCCAGCAGTTGGGTGAAGTAGTTGTGACTGCAGCGGGGATCGAACGGGAAAAGAAATCGTTGGGCTACAGATTGGAAAATGTGGATGGCACAAAGCTTCAGCAGGTTTCTGAAGCCGACCCATTGCGCGCATTGCAAGGTAAAGTTGCCGGCGTTAACATCACCGGATCGAGTGGTGCACCTGGTAGTTCAACAAGGATAACCATGCGTGGAAACCGTTCATTGCTGGGTAACAACCAGCCTTTGATCGTGGTTGACGGGATTCCGTACGATAACACACAAACCAATACATCAAATCAACTTTCAGGTGGTGGTGCTTATGGTAGCGGTCTCGCCGCTATTGATCCAAACAACATCGAATCAATGAATATCCTGCCTCCCGGGGGAGCAGGTGCCGCTCTTTACGGAGTGAGAGCCGCGAACGGTGTGATAGTAATTACAACAAAAACAGGAACATCCCGCGCTTCCAGGAAAGGACTTGAAATTTCTGTGAACACAAGCTATTCCGTAGAAGAGATATCAGGACTGCCAGATTATCAAAACAAATACGGTACGGGTACTGGTTTTGTATATGGACAGGTAAATGGCTCATGGGGTGCTCCGTTCCAAAACGCAGTTCCCTATCCAACCATTGCCACCATACCCTTGTGGACGGACATTGCTGCCGCGTATCCCGACGCACCGACAACAGTTCCTTATCAAGCTTATCCAAACAACGTAAAGGATTTCTTTAATCGCGGAACGATGTGGGACAATTCTGTTACGCTGACCGGTGGGAATGAAAAGGCCAACTTCACAGCTACAATTTCGAATGTCGATCAGAAAGGTATCGTGCCGGAATCAGGCTTTAAAAGAACAGTTGTCAGTATAGGAGCAAACACCGTGTTGGCAAACAAGGTGACAATAGGTGGAACGATGTCCTATAGCGATAGAACTCAACACGGCCCTCCAGGTGGAGCAAGTAACGCTATCGGAAACGGTTCTGCATTTGCCCGTACCATGTATCTCGGACGTAACTGGGATTTACAAGGTCAGCCTTATGAAAACCCGCTAACGAGGGAAAGTATTTTCTTCGTACCCAAAGCTACAGCAACCAACCCTTATTGGTCAGCGCTATACGACGGCTTTGAAACAAAAGAATCACGTGTGGTTGGTAATCTGAATATTACCTATGATTTCACTGATTGGCTTAACCTCTCTTATCGAATAGGTGTAACCCACTTCAACCAGACGAACCAGGAATGGTATCGTCCAGGTGGTCGTGCCGCAGGCGGCGTCGGTCAAATCATTGACGACTATGTAACGAACACAGAAATTGAATCTTTTCTGATGTTGAATTTCAACAAGCAGCTTAGTGAAGATTTCACGTTAAAAGCATTTGTTGCTCACAATATCAATCAACGTGTTCGGGAGCAGCAAGGGTACCTTGGAACGGGTATAATAGACTTCAACATAATCGACATGGATAACACCACCAGTGTATTGAACTTCGGCGGGATATACACCAAAAGGAGGTTGATCGGAGTGTTGGGTGAAGTTCAGTTGCAATACAGGGACTATCTCTTCCTGACTGTTAACGGAAGGAACGACTGGTCTTCTACACTGCCAGAAGCAAACAGGAGTTTCTTTTATCCCGCGGTCTCAGCGTCTTTCGTTTTTACCGAGGCGCTTAATATGAACTCATCGATATTGACGTCTGGTAAGCTCAGGGCGAGCTATACCCGTGTTGGTAATGATGCTAATCCTTACTTGTTAAATACAACGTTCACGCTGAACCCGCAATTCGTTTCTCAAAGCGTCCAGTTTCCATTTAAAGGAGTACCAGGCGTTACGTTGGGTAATTTGCCAGGCACAAATGACATCGTGCCGGATCCCAACCTGACTCCGGAATTTACCAATACATTCGAGCTCGGAACGCAACTGCAGTTCTTTAATAACCGTGCATCATTGGATGTAGCAGTATACAGTTCGATGACTACGAACGGTATTGCGGCGCAATCTTATCCAGCAGTTTCTGGCTATACTAACTATCTGACGAACTTTGGTGATGTCAGCAACAAAGGTATCGAGGTCGGACTGAACCTTACGCCAATCATGACAACCGGTGGATTTGCATGGGATATTAACGCGAACTTCACACATAACCGCAACCTCGTTGAAAAGCTCGCTCCTGGTGTAAATGAAATTGTAATACAAAATTTGTTTGGAGGTGGAATCACGCCTGTCTTAAGGCCAGGTCAGGAGTACGGGATTATGAGAGGTTCGGTTGATGCGCGCGATGACGAAGGCAATCTGCTCATAGATCCATCCAACGGTCAACTCATCGCTTCGCTTAATCCAGCAATTGTCGGCAATCCTAATCCGGATTTTATTGTGGGCTTGACAAATACATTTACCTACAAAGGAATAAGACTCTCTGTCTTATTCGACTGGAAACAAGGTGGAGATATTTACTCAACAACAGTTAATCAGCAGCTGGGAAGGGGAGTAACACGTGACACTGAAAATCGCGAAATGAATTATGTGATCCCTGGTGTAATTGGAGATGTGAATACTTTGGAGCCCATTTTGGACGATGAAGGGAACAAGATACCCAACACCATCCAGGTTGAGGCTAATGACCTTTATTTTGGCCGGACCTTTGGAACAAACTCTGCCGATGAATGGAACGTGTTCGATGCTACCATAGTGAGGCTGCGTGAGGTTGGATTAGGATACACTCTTCCAAAGAGCTTGTTGGCAAAAACTCCATTCGGATCAGTGGTCATCACGTTGACAGGAAGAAATCTATGGTACAATGCACCGAACTTCCCTAAATACTCAAAGTTCGATCCTGAAACCAGCACATTCGGAACTTCAAACGCGCAGGGATTCGAATATGATAACGTACCGTCAGTGAGAAGGTATGGCATTAACCTGCGACTAACATTCTAATTCTAAAGAGATTTATTTATGAAGAAGATATTAAAGATTGCTAAAAAGCCATTGATTGCATTGCTCGTATTGTTGAGTGCCGCTGGTTGTAGTGATTTCCTGGACATCAATACGGATCCAAACAATCCGCTTGACTCGCGACTTGATCAAATACTTCCAACTGTTCAAACGGTTATTTTTGAAGGATTGGGCAACGGCTCTGGCGGTATGTCCGACCTTACGTCTCAGTACGTCCATCATACCGTTCAACGTGTAAATTCGAACTTTTACTTTTTTGCTGGTAACGAGTTCAACATCGCATCTGCGTGGCCTAATCTATATGCAGGTGCGCTAATGGATTTGAATGTTATGGTCAATAAAGCAACAGAGCGGGAATCCTGGCATTATTTGGGTATCGCGCAAATACTTAAAGCCTATACTTATAGTCAAATGATTGACTTATGGGGTAAGGTGGCGTATTACGAATTTGGGCAGGGAACCGCAGCCCCATTCGCGGCTTACGACGAAGGCGCAGTGGTTTATCCTGAATTGTTGAACTTATTGAAGGAAGCAGTAGTGAACCTCGAAAAAGACGTGGAAGAAACACCTGGCGGGGATGATCTCATTTACGGTGGAGCTACAATTAGATGGATCAAGCTTGCGAATTCAATAAGGCTTAAGCTTTACAACAATGTTCGAAAGACTGCAATGTATGATGCAGCCGAAGTCGCGGACATTATTAACAATCAGGATGTGATCAGCAGTATGGATGACGGGTTCCGGCTTTTGTATGGAACAAGCAACAATCCCGACAACAGGCATCCATTGTTCAAGCAAGACTACGTAGACAATGCGCCAAACTACATCGATCCCTATTTCTATCTCATCATGAAAGGGGACCCGAGTCTGCCAGAGTTTAATCCAATACTTAGTGGTATTGAGGATCCGCGGGTGCCATACTATTTCTACAATCAGCTTGCGGGTGATGACCCTCAAAATCTAACGACATCTGCTTATTGGGGTGACTTCCTTTCAATTTGGTTTGCTTCCCTTAACATTGACCCTAACGAAGGTTTCGACCAGACGCAGTCGCAGACAGTTGTGGGATTATATCCTTGTGGTGGCGCGTTTGATGACGGCTCTGGTACTACCGCAGGCGTTGGAGCAGGACAAAATCCGGGCCTTGGCGGTGAGGGTTATGCCCGACTTTACCCTTATCTGGCACATTTATACACCCGTGCCGAGCTGAGCTTAATGAGTGGTGCCCCTGGCGATCACCGGGCACTCTTCGAACAGGCGATGCGCGCCTCCTTTGATGAAGTAAATAACATGGGCGCAGATCCTGTTCCAAATGAAGATGCCTACATCACTGCCGTGATGGCGCTCTACGATGCCGGTTCGACACAGAAAAAACTGGAGTTGATCCTTACTGAGAAATGGATTGCAAGCTTTGGCTTCAGCCTGGATTCGTATACCGACTATAGACGTACGGGCTACCCGGTAATGTTTGATCCTAATACTGACGGCAATCCTTTTACAATACTCGGAAGGTCTTATCCAGTGTCGATACCCTATTTCGTGGATGACCTGCAGATCAATCCGAATGCAGCGCCTCAGCGCAACCCGGGAACAGACAAGATATTCTGGGACGTCGATTAATATTAACCCTAACGCGATATGAAATACATAATGAAATATAGTTTTATACTCTCTCTCGTTCTCCTCGCACTTTCATGTCGAGATGAGGATCTTGTGAGATTTCCCGATGTTGCGACTGGGGTAAACGCAAGATTGATACTTTATCCAGAGAGATCTTATATCAATTTTGCAGACCTCGGGAATGCCGCCATTGCATTCGATGTGTATTCAGAGAACACCGACCTGGAGGAGATTGTTTATTCCGCCACATTCGTTGAAGCCAGTTCACCAAACACAGTGTACCCAACGGTTCCGGCGATCACTGTGCCGGGAAGCGCTTTCGTCAGTGGTAAGGCAACTGACGTGGAAATCACTGCAGAAGAACTTGCTGCAGTGTTAAACCTGCCAGGTGGAAAGGACTATTTCGAAGGTGGTGACAAGGTAACGTTTACTGCGCAAGCAAAACTTACCGATGGGCGCACGTTCGATGCCAACAATTCAGCACCCAGTATAACAGGTGGAACGTTTCCGAGCTTTACATTGCAATTTGACGTATTCGTAGGCTGCCCATCACCACAAGATGTCATTGCGGGGGAATACTGGTCCATCATGGAGTACAATGACGGCGGCGAACCCGTGGGCGACACGGTTGACGTTGACGTTACTTTTGCAGGACCGGAACCATTCCGCTATCATGTGACTGATCACACGGTCGAGCTATACGTCCCGTACGGTGGCACTCAGTATCCTGCAGATTTTTATGACATCTGCGGGCAAGCTATTCTACAGCCTGCCACCTCCTTCGGGAATGTGGTTAACCTCGATCCACCAAATGGTAATTTTCTGCCGGCGGTAATTGATACAAGCACGCCTCAAACTAAGTTCGTGTTGAATTGGCTTGAAACTAATAACAACATAAGCGCATCAATTCGTTTTGTAAAAAAACCTTGACCGACACGTTAAAGATAGAATAAGATGAAGAATACATATAAACTACTAATGTTTTTATTGCTGGGAGCAATGTCTTGCGTCGATGACTACACCGACGCAAATCCTCCTGGGCAACTGGATGCGCCAACGTTGCGTTTAAGCGCCAGCGGCAGCAATCAAAAAGTTGAGACTGTGCCCGTAAATGCGTATCAAAACACTTACGTTGCGTATCAAACATATGATGGAGGAGGGATTGAATACACGGTTTCTGTAATTGATGCACCTGGAAGAGTGGGAGCTGTAAGCGTTGCGTCCTCAGCGCCTGAAAATGGTACACTTACGTTGGATGATGCTTCTGTTTCCGCTCTAATCGGACAAGAGACAGGCTCATTCAAGTTTACGTTTACTCCAAGCACAACGCTGCCTGATCTCTCCGATAGGGTGCTTAACCTGATCATCACCGTTACGGACAGTCAGGTCAGCCAGGATGGAGAAGCGGCGCCCAAGACAACAACGTTAACGCTTCCAACTAACCTCGTTAAGTGTATCGGTGAACAGCTTGAAGAAGGCCTCTATGTTGTAACTGTAGCGAACGCAAACCTTGATGGCGGCGTAGCCATTACACTGGATGATATCAAAGCTGACGGAGGTGTTGAAGAAATACTTGTTGAGGTCTCGATGGACAGACCAGGTCTTTATACAATCGATGAAGTTACCGGGGGCGTCTGGCCCGTGTATTATCCCGGCCGTGTAAACCCCGCGTTGAAAGTTGATCTTTGTGGAACTACAATATCAGGACACGAGGGCGAATTAACTGCCGGTTCGCTTCCTGGGCCACTTAGAACATTTACAATTGACGGCACGCTCAATGGCGATGGAACTGTTAATATTACGTGGTCTTATGAGCGATCTGATGGAGTTGCAACACCACCCGACCCTGCAAAGGGCACCTATACGATGGCAAAATTAGAATGACATATTTGAAACGCCTTCTTTCAATAGAAGGCGTTTCATTTTTTCAACATCACAATTGCTTTACCAGTGCTTGGTTTCATTTTTCAAAATGTACCGACAAGTACTAATGCACTATTGCGATGTAAGTCTGATATTAAATTCGTCTGAAATATGAATCGATACTGTATAGTTTTTTTGGTGAGCATAGTTTCTTTAAATAGTTACGGCCAGGGCAGCGTGATCCCTTCAAACGTTAGAGCAGTGAATACTATCGAACGTTTGACAGATTCAAATGGGTTAGGAAACAACGAAATGATGTATGGTATCCCTATTCCCGAGGGCAAGGTCATTGGCGATACTTACTTATCGACCAAATGGAGAAGATCCGTGATTCTACTTTACGACAAGAATAAATTGATTGAGGGGTTCCCCGCGCGGTATGATATATATGCCGACGAATTAGACGTTAAGGGCGCTCGTGGGATAAAGGTTTTGGAGGGCCGAAGGATAAAAAGTTTTGTGTGGATGGACTCCTCACGCGCGGAGCCTTATTATTTTGTCAATGCAAAGGAGTTTAAGGTGAACGGCGTTCCTCTGATTGGATTTTATGAGGTGCTTGTGGACGGGAATACGCCACTGTTCAAAAAAATGAACATCACTGTCAAAAAAGCTGATTACAATGTGACTTTGTCGATCGGTAGCCGAGATGATAAGATTCTGAAGAGTCCGACGTATTACCTGGCGGACGGTAACTCAGCGTATGTAATTCCAGGTAGCAAAAAGAAATTTCTTCAGATGCTCAAATCAAAAGCGGACGAGGTTGAATCCTACATGGATTCCAATGGATTGTCCATCAAAAAGGAGGAAGACCTAGTGTTGATCTGTAAGTATTACAATTCTCTGCAGAATAACTGACGCCGCTCATATTCCGTCCGTAAAATTTGCGATTTATTGTCCGGACATTTCTTCATAGCTTAGGACCCTAAGCTTATACCCTATGAAGAAGGTTCTGTTTATTGTTCCATTGTTGGTGATGAATGTTGCATTTGGACAACGCAAAAAAGAAGTCACTGCTTCTGATCCTCCTGCCCAGAATGTTATTCAAACCAAAGTCGCAGGAATGCAGGTCTTCGCCGGCTTTTTTGAGTTCTACTACGACGTGAAGCAGGACAAGGTCCTTTTGTTGATCGATAAATTTGACTCCGAGTTCTTGTATATAAACTCCCTTACCGCAGGCGTTGGTTCCAACGATATTGGACTTGATCGCGGGCAGTTGGGAGGTGAGCGGATCGTAAAATTTGAAAGGAGGGGGCCAAAGGTATTGATGGTGGAACCTAACTATAGATACCGTGCAATCTCTGACAATCCAGACGAAAAGCGTGCCGTACAGGAAGCGTTCGCGCAATCTGTATTATGGGGTTTTAACGTGGAGGCTGAAGACGCAGGGAAGGTATTGGTTGACGCTTCAAACTTCTTCCTGCAGGATATGCATGAAGTTATAGAGACATTACGTTCAACTAAACAGGGAAATTACTCCCTGGACAAATCCCGTTCGGCATTCTACGCACCCAGGATCAAGAACTTCCCGCAAAATTCTGAATTTGAAGTGACACTGACATTTACCGGAGATGGGACCGGTGCATTTATTCAAAGTGTAACCCCGACGCCTTCAATTGTAACGGTCAGACAACATCATTCATTTGTTCAGTTGCCGGACAACAACTACAAGCCGAGAAAATTTGACCCTCGCGCAGGATATTTTGGCATCTCGTTCTATGACTACGCTACGCCGATCAATCAACCCATTGAAAAGAGATTCATAGCCCGTCATAGACTAGAAAAGAAAGATCCATCGGCGGCCGTTAGCGAAGCCGTTGAACCTATTGTGTATTACCTCGACCGTGGTACGCCGGAGCCCATCAGGTCAGCACTCCTTGACGGCGCGAGGTGGTGGAATCAGGCATTTGAAACCGCTGGATATAAAGACGCATTTCGTGTAGAGATGATGCCGGAGGGTGCCGATCCTATGGATGTCAGATATAATGTTATTCAATGGATACATCGTTCAACTCGTGGGTGGTCGTATGGTGCAGCTGTTACAGATCCACGAACGGGAGAGATCATCAAAGGTCACGTTTCGCTGGGTTCGTTGCGTGTTCGGCAGGATTTTCTCATTGCAGAGGGATTATTAGCCCCTTATGAAGAGGGAAAACCTGTTACCGATGAAATGGAAAAAATGGCATTGGCACGACTGCGACAACTGTCGGCACATGAGGTTGGACACACGATTGGACTCGCGCATTCTTATTCCTCGAGCGCCGAGGGAAATGCTTCGGTAATGGATTATCCCCATCCGTTTGTAAAAATCGAAAACGGAAAGTTGAGTTTATCGGATGCCTACGATAACAAGATTGGAGAATGGGATAAAGCCGCAGTAGCGTTTGGCTATCAGGATTTTCCGGACGGAGCCGACGAAGCCAAATCTCTGGATGACATTATCCAACGATCTCTTAAAGCGGGGATGACCTTCCTTTCTGATCAGGATGCTCGACCCCTTGGTGGTGCACATCCATATACTCATTTGTGGGATAATGGAAAGAATGCCTCTGATGAACTGAAAAGGGTTCTTGAAATCAGGGCTATCGCGCTTAATAATTTTGGGGAACGAAATATTAAACCCGGTGCTCCTATGGCAACGCTAGAGGAGGTTCTTGTGCCAATGTATTTCTTCCATCGTTATCAGACGGAGGCGACGGTAAAACTCATCGGAGGCCTTAACTACCGATATGCGATTCGTGGAGATGGTCAGCTTGTAACGGAGGTAGTACCCGCTTCTGAACAATTGAAAGCACTTGACATGCTGATCAAAACCATTGAGCCGTCCGTTCTTATGTTACCTGAAAATCTTCTAAAGATCATTCCTCCACGGCCGATGGGATATGGACGTCATCGCGAATTGATTGCTTCGAGAACCGATCTTACGTTTGACGCGCTGTCAGCCGCTGAGAGTGCAGCAGGCATGACGTTGAGTGCGATACTACAACCATCGCGTGCAGGCAGACTTGTTGAATATCACGCCAGGGATTCAAAGCAGCCGTCTCTTGAAGCAGTGATTGATAAGCTACTTGTTGCAACAATTAAGAACACTCCAAAGACTGGTTATCAGGGTGCTATTCAGATAACTGTAAACGACGTTCTGATCGATGCATTGATTAGACTGGCGGCGAATAAGAACGGATCCACCCAGGTCCGGTCAATCGCTTTTTTGAAGCTCAATCGGCTGGATATTTGGATGAAGGAGCGACTAAAAGTCGTTGCGGATGAGGATTGGAAAGCCCACTACATGTATGCTCAGGAGCGCATTCGGAAGTTCATAGACGATCCACAGGACTTTAAACCAGAGCAAGAACTGGATCCACCACCAGGGGCGCCGATCGGTATGGATAGCAACGAATTCTGTGGAGGTTTTTGAACCGCAACCTCGTCGCTGGGCGTGTTTTGTGTTTTCTTTTGGCGGTAAGTAGGCATGTAGGTTTTCGGGTCTTTTTGACTGGAAAATATATTTAGGCTTATCGAAGTTGCATGATCCTGCCTAAACGGGACATTTTTTATGTTGCTTCGTGCACTTCTTGTGGTTATTTTTTTGCAAGTTTTTTCTTTCTGTAACGCGCAAGTCGCAGAAACAGATAGTCTCGAAAACATTATTAAAACCATCCCTTCCGATACTTCAAAAGTATGGCACCTTAACAGGTTAGTTACCATCCTTCGTGAAAGAGACAATAACAAGGCCTTTGAATACGCAAAGGAGGCAAAAGACCTCGCACTTTTGTTGAACTATGAAGGTGGATTAGCACAAGCGCTGGAAAACCTTGGATGGATACATTATCGCAGAGGTGATTATTCTAAAGCCTTTGAACTGTCGGTTGAAGCAATGACGCTAGCTGAAAAACTTAAAGATAAGGCAGCCATTGCACGCTGTCTGAACAATATAGCGGCGATCAATTATGAACAAAAGCAACATACGCTAGCAATTGAAAATTTTAAGAAGGCATACGCGGTTAGTAGTGAGATTGGCGACGGCCCTGGCCTGTCGCGCAGCTTAAATAACATTGCATTTTGTTTTCTTGGGCTCAACCAACTTGATTCTGCTAGACATTATGCCGAAAGGGGACGTGAAGCAAGCCGTCGCTATGACAGGCCTTATCTTGAAGGTTTTGCCCTTAGAACGCTGGGGGACGTAGAATTCAACGAGAAGAAATATGAAAGCGCATTGGATAAGTATGAAGAGGTGATCCAAATGGCCGACAAGCTTGAGAACGTATTCCTGAAAGTTTCAACGATCCACCGGATCGGAGAGTCTTATGTATCCCTAAACAAGTCTGAAAAAGCCCTGGTTTATTTGTTGAACAATATTTCTGTTGCCAGACGTTACGAGTTTCGACGTGAATTGGAACGATCACTCAAACTCATTTCTCAAATTTATGCCAAACGAAAGGAGATCGGAAAAGCGTATGATTACCAGAACCAATACCTCGCCGTCCATGACTCTCTTTATCAGCAGCAGAGCAGCGAGCAAATGGCATTGATGCAGGTGAAGTTTGATTCTGAAATGAAAGAGGCGAAGATCGAATTGTTGACGAAGGACGCACAACTAAAACAGGAAGAGATAAACAGCCAGAGAATGTGGATGTACTTTTCTATTGGCTCTTTGACCCTGATGGCAATCCTTGCATTTGTGTTATTGTACAGCAACAGATTGAAAAAAAGAGCGAATGATGAGCTTGAATTGAAGAACAGTGAAATTCAACTGCAGGCACATCAGCTAAAGAATTTAAATATTACGAAGGATAAGCTATTCTCAATTATTAGTCACGACTTGCGGAGTCCGTTGGCGAGTTTACGTGGTTTGATGGATATCCTTGATTTAGATGGACTATCCAGCCAGGACTTTATTTCCACTTCGAAGAAATTGCGCCGGAGCCTTGAATCGGTGCAGGAGGATTTGGATAATTTATTATTCTGGGCCCAGTCGCAGCTGAATGGACTCCAAAGTAATCCTGAAAATCTGCAACTGCGACCAATAGTCGACGAGAAGATAGAACTTTTTGGAGAGATCGCTCAGCAAAAGAAAATTACCATATTGAACGAGATTGATGATTCGATTTCAGTAGTTGCGGACAGGAACCACATCAGTTTGGTGGTTCGAAACTTGTTGGCGAATGCCATAAAATTCAATAAGCTTGGGGGACTGATCACGATCACCGAAAAAAATATCGGCGATTATATAGAGATCTCGGTTTCTGATTCCGGGGTGGGAATGACGACCAGCGACCTGGGAAAACTATTCAATGCTGAAACGCACTTCACCAATCCTGGCACGCATCAGGAAAAAGGTGTAGGCATAGGGTTGTTACTCACAAAGGAATTCATTGAAAAAAGCGGTGGATCCATTTGGGCTACCAGTGAGCTTGGTAAGGGATCCACCTTTACATTTACTGTAAAACAAGGACTGCCAGTTCCGGCACCTGAGTTTTTCTAAGTTCAGCCCTTTAACTTCTCAAGTTCAGCCTTGTAAAGGTTTTCGTTGGCTTTTTGATTTTCCGGCAAGTTCTTAATGGCGATCTCCCAATTCTTTATTGCGTTTTTCTTGTCCCCGACAGCTGTGTATCCCCGCGCCAGACCGACATAAGTTGTGAACTTATCTTCAGGATGAAGCTGATGGTTAAGTTTGAAAACTTCCATTGCCTTTTCATTTTTCCCGGCCCCTAGAAGAGCCCTTGCGTATTGATGAATAGACTGCATTGTTGCAGAAGGTAGTTTAATAGCCTTGTTCATGATTGCTTCGGCTTCTTTATCTCTTCCCATAGCGTCTAGCACGAGGGCTTTTGTTTGCAGAGATGAAAAGTCTTCCTGACCAATGAACGGGCCGCTTATTGCAACGTCAGCCCAGGTAAGTGCTTCGTCAAGGTTAATCTTGTTTTGAGCACAAAATTGAGCAGCTGTCATCCAGCCCTGATACGTAAAACCAGTTGTCGTTCCGCGAAGCTCATCCCTCATCCTGTTAACAAAGAGCTCGTTTACGTTTGGAACTTCCACTTTGAACGACACTCGTTTGTTTTCCCATTGCAGAAATGCAATTGTAGAGGAAGGCCGACGATCATCAAATCCGTAGGTTAGCCACTCGGTGTATGGCGCATCCGTTGGTGTTGTTTCGACGCGTAAGGCATCATCCTTGGAATCGTAAAAATAACTTCCCCAGTTCGTGGAGTTCTTTGAAAAGATCCAGCGCCATGGTCCTTCTTTTTCAACGTCTAGAAACAACCCGTACGATCCGGCCTTCAAATCCTGTCCATTGACCTTAACGTCGTGTGAAAAAGTTATCACTGTGTTTTGATTAGCTCCCGCACGCCATGGTGCTGCCTTTGATGTTCCGTAACCCTGATCAATAAATCCATAGTGGACGAGTTCTCCCCAAATGTGTCCTTTTCGATCTTGCCCATTTGGCCCGTGTACGTCGGGACTGCTATAGGTAATATTCACGGTTGCTAACCCGATTCCCTGGGTTACGGTCGATTTTTGATTGTCGCCATCTGGCGGTAATGTAAGCTGTGCTGTGGCGCTGCCAGCCACGAACAAAAGTGTTATTAGTAAGAGCTTTTTCATGTTAGTAATTGGTAGAGTGACCCAAAGTTAAGGGAATGTGTCACAATGAATGTCACCCTTGTGTCGGGATTTATAGGGCGTTCTTTTTCGGATTTTTAGCGGGCACCAGAACATGAAGTGCGGCTGGGACAAGTTCAATGTAGAAGGTATCATTTAGTCCACATGGTTCGCCATCGACATGATAATCAATTGGTTTTGTGGTTCTGATTTTTAATGATGGTGCTTCCATGAATTCGCAGAACGAAGACTTGGCGAGCCGTCCGGAAAAAAAGGAATAAAGAAAATCCAGCCTGAAGAGTGGAACTCTTTTGACGACATTTATGTGGAGGAGGCCATCGCATACGGAGGCGGCAGGAGCGATCCGGGCGTTGTTCCCGTACTGCGATGAGTTGGCGATGGCGATAATAAATGCGTCGCGTTTGATCGATTTTCCATTCATGACAATTTCTGTTTCAAATTCCTTGAACTTCAGAAATTCCTGAACGGTTAGCATAACGTAGCCGATTAACCCTCTTGTGCTTTTAACTCCGAACAAGTTGGTTATGTGTCCATCGAATCCGATACCTGATACATTAAGCGATAATTTTCCATTGACCCGGAATACGTCTATTGGCAATGTCTTACTATCAAAGATCTGATCGACTGCATCCGTTATCTTTAATGGTATGCCCAGATGACGAGCCAATCCGTTCCCGGAGCCTCTCGGGACAATACCCATCGGTATACCGCTTTGAATGAGTCCACGTGCTACTTCATTGATCGTTCCATCACCGCCAACTGCAATAACCTGACTAAAGCCATTAAGGTGAGCCTCTTTTGCAAGGTCGATCGCATGACCCTTGCGTTGTGTAAACTCTATTGAGCAGGTGGCGTTGTTCTTTTGGCAGGCGCTTTTAATAGTGCGCTCGAGGTCCGACGCATAGCCAATGCCCGCATATTTGTTCACAACAAATAATATTTTCTTTTCTGCTGTATCCACGAGTGCCTGATCAAGTTAAGAGTTAAACCGCAGTCATTGATCCTCAAATTTAATGGATCCTAGGATAGCTGACGTGAAGGTTGTTTGATTTCTCTGGTGAGCAGAGTGATATTAAGGCGAGAGCTACTTTTTGATTTTTTCCTGAATATACTTTACAGCCTGTCCAAATGTTTGCATTTTTTCGGCATCATCATCTGGAATACGTATATCAAAGGTCTGTTCAAACTCCATGACGATTTCAGCGTAGTCGAGCGAATCAATCCCTAGGTCTTTAACGAAATTGGCGTCTTGAGTTATTTCAGATTCTGCAATGCCGAGTTTTTCAGTCAATATCTTGGTGACTTTCTGGGGTATATCTTGCATAGCCGGATAAACTGTTTGGCAAATGTATTAAATCTGGATTTGCTTAACAAGTTGAATACAGCACTTGTTGAGAAGTATCTAAGAACTCGATTGTAATCTCTTAGAACCTCATAAAAAACTCAGTACCCTTTCCAACGGTTGACTTAACTGTCAGCGTGCCCTGATGTTGGCGCATGATCTGACGTGACAAGCTTAGTCCAATACCGGATCCTAACTTTTTCGTCGTAAAGAATGGTATAAATATTTTTTCCATTGCCTCCGGATCGATCCCGGTTCCGTTGTCTTTAACAGAGATTACCGGTCTGGACTTATCATTCACAGAAGCTTTGATCTCAATAACCTTGGTGTCCTGCTCGTCAAACGCCTGAATAGCGTTTCGTAAGAGATTAATCAATACCTGCTCCACCATGTTCTTATCTGCCATAATAGTAAGGTCCTCAGGGTAAACAGAGATAGTCAGTTGGATACTCCGGTCTGTGAGGTCTCTCTTATGTAAGATGCTTAATTCTTCCAATAATGTTCGCACGTTGATCTGTACTGGTTTCGGTCGCGGAATGCTCGTGAGACTTCTGAACTCCCTGACAAAATGGATAAGGCCATCGCTTCGTTTACTTATTGTCTGAAGTGAAAGGTGAATATCATTGAGCTGGTCCCTTGACAACGGTTCATCATGTGCTTCATTAACATAAGGCTTTAATTCTTCTTCAATAATTCCCGCAAGTGACGAGATTGGTGTTACCGAATTCATGATTTCGTGCGTAAGCACACGTACGAGGTTTTGCCACGCCTCCATTTCTTTTTCTTCCAGTTCACTTTGGATGTTTTGAATTGAAATGAGCTTTACATTTTCGCCTCTCAACGTGAGCTCAATGGCATAGATGGATAGTTGAACAAGTTCTTCTCCAATTTTAAGCCGCAGGAGCTCCCTTCCGCCAGTTTTTAACTTTTCAAAAACGTTAACGAGTGTTTCACTCACTACCTTCAGGTCATTTACATTTTCGGCGCGATTGATCCTAAGAAGCTTTCGTGCGGCGCTGTTGAATATTTCGATCTTTCCATCTTCTTTAAAGATGATGAGTCCGATACCAACATGCATTACGATGTTCTTAAAAAAGAGGAATTCGGAGTCTTTTTCACGCCGTGAATTCCTTAGTTTGACCATGGCCTCATTCAGTTCCTTGTGAAGGCGTTTTACGGATGGATCATCGCTTTCAGTTTTAAAAGAATAGGACAGGTCGTCAAATTGTATTGAATCGAGAAAGGAGGCTATGTTTTCGTTTGACCGATCCAGGTATTCGATTAGTAACTTGACCTGATAGATTGATAATCCAAAAAAGACAATTGAAAAAAACCAGTCGCCTCGAGAGAAACCAAAAAAAGTGAATAGGAACAACGAGGCGGCCAGAAAAGCTACTCGCGGAAGTACGGGAGATTTCCAATTAAAGTGCATATTTTTCCATTCGCCTGTACAGCGATGCACGTGTGAGTCCCAGCTCATCAGCGGCTTTCGAGATATTGCCGTTGTGCATTTGTAATGCTTTGGCAATCGCAGCCCGTTCCACTTCATCAAGATTTAACGTATTGTTTACTGGTCCTGACGTCAACGAACGGCTAAGAAGGAAATCACTTTCCTGGAGCGAAGGAGAGTCCGTCATTATAACCGCGCGTTCAATAGCATGTTGCAATTCCCTGATGTTACCAGGCCATGCATATCGTTTCAACCTGTCCATTGCCTCGGGGGCAATAGTGGTTACCAGCTTGTGATATTTTTTTGAATAGTAGTTAAGGTAATGTTGCGCCAGTAATGGAATATCTTCCACCCGCTCCGATAATGGAGGGACCCGAATCTCAACTGTATTTATCCTGTATAAAAGATCCTGGCGAAAGGTACCTTCCTGAACCATCTTATGAATAGGCATATTCGTGGCACAAACCAATCTTATGTTCACGGGAATGGCCTGGTTCGCCCCAACTCTTGCTACCTGGCGTGTTTGTAATGCACTGAGCAGCTTGCTTTGCAGGCTCAGACTAAGATTACCGATTTCATCCAGGAATAACGTTCCGTCATTGGCCAATTCAAATCTACCGGGCCGGTCTTCGCGGGCATCAGTAAACGAGCCCTTCTTATGACCGAACAATTCACTTTCAAATAGCGACTCCGTTATAGCTCCCATGTCTACCGAAACAAAACTGTTGTCACTCCGCAGTGAGCGCTGATGAATTGCGCGGGCTATCAACTCTTTACCTGTTCCATTCTCGCCAAGAATAAGGATGTTTGCATCGGTCTTTGCGACCTTGTCGATAAGTGCGAAAACTTCTTTTATTGAAGAGCTTTGACCTATGATTTCGGCAAATGGCCGGTTGATTTGCTCTTCCAGCATTTCTTTAGCTTTCTTGAGCTTATCAACCTGATTATAGGATTGCTTAAGTCGTATAGCGGTAGCGATAGTAGCGATTAGCTTTTCGTTTTGCCATGGCTTTAATATAAAGTCTGTGGCTCCTTGCTTAAGAGCTTTGACGGCCATTTCGACATCACCAAATGCAGTAATCAGAATTACTACGGCATCTGGATCATGCTGTAAGATCTGCTCCAGCCAATAAAAGCCCTCTTTACCACTTGTAATATCCTTGCTAAAATTCATATCCAGCAGTATCACATCGTAAGTATCGTTGTTAAGCAGGAATGGTATCTTCTTAGGATTCTTTTCGATTATCACGTGATGTGCCTGCTTTTTGAGCAACATTTTCGCTGCCAGCAGAACATCTTCATCGTCGTCGATCATTAAAATTTTGCCGCCTTCCGGATTCACTGTGGTAGATTTAGGTGAATGTGTATTAATAGGGAATTCTGTGCCAATACTTAAATCTCGCATTCAACGCGATTTAACGGACACCACTGTCCTTTGATGTACAAATATGTTCAAAAGCGTACAGTTTTCCTTGTGTTTGGCTAAGGGCTTATCTCGAAAAAGTCGATCGAATTCTTCTGGATGATAAAGAGCCGCTCATCAGTTAAAAGGACGAACTGCCCCGTCTGTTTAAGCGGCATTTCCCTGGTTTCTGCAGTAAACAGGTTGAAAAAGTTGAGTGTGTTGCCGGTTTGAAAGTAGAGCTCTTCACCAAGGAAGTTGAAATGAGAAAGATCATTTTCTCCGACCACCTTCAGAAGCCTTCCAAGACCGCTGAAGATCAACACGCCCTTTTTCTTGTGAAGCAAAAAAACAAAGCCTTGATATTCGCGGAGGTGGACATACGAAGAAATGTCATCGACAGGTTTTTCCGAGATCTTTGCATCAACAGTAACAGTTCCTGTTGCGGCGTCGATCTTTTTTAAACTTATGTCGGCAGCATCAAGCACCCAGAAATTGTGGTCACCCGATACACACATTAACCATGGATCAATTGCCACCGCGGCGTCAAGTTTGTTTGAACTCGTTACGTCGAAAGATGGGTTCAGAAATGCGAAATGTTGATCGCTTCGGAAATAAGCAAATAACCGTGAGCCGTCGCGTGGGTCGAATTGAGTAGGGGCAGGGTTGTTTTTATAGACACTTGTTACTTTACCATCCTTATCAAATTTTTGAATCTGACCACTGGCTGTTACAATGTAAAGATCACCCGGCCGGTCGACAGTAGCATAGGTGATGGATTCATTAATACTTTGAGTCGTAATTTTCTTTTGAGCAACGACGGTGGTAGACAGAAGAATCAGACAAAGTTTCCAAACACAACATTTCATGGGTTCCATGTTTTTAGCTTTACATCCTTGCCGTCGTATTCCGCATATGTGTTGAAATGGACCCACTCTCCAAGATTTATATATCGACTGGATTCACTGATCTTTAAGTCAAGTGGCAGATGGCGGTGACCAAAGACATAAAAGTCGTGGTGTTCTTTTTTCTCCAATGCCTTGCAATAGACCCAAAGGAACTCTGCTTCTTCGCCCTGAAATTTTTCTTCGCGCTTCAGGTTGCTTATGCGGCTCCTGCGCGACCAATATGTTGCAATGCCAATGCCAAAGTTGGGGTGAAGCCTCGCAAATAGCCATTGACACACCTTACTATTAAAAAACTTCTTCAGGAATTTGTACGTGCTGTCACCCGGCCCAAGTCCATCGCCATGACCAATGAGCAAGCGTTGATTACCCACTTGTAAAAGTTGAGGATTCCGATAGATCGGAATTTCCAGTTCGTGTCTAAAATAATCGAACATCCACATGTCATGATTACCGGTGAAGAACGTAATAGGGATGCCTGCGTCTCTTAGTTCGGCGAGCTTTCCTTGCAAGCGGATAAATCCTTTTGGGATCGCGTGCTTGTACTCAAACCAGAAATCGAAAATATCGCCCAACAAATAGATTGAATGCGCTTCGTCTTTGATTGCATCAAGCCATCGTACAATACGTTTCTCGCGATCAAGGCTCGCTGAATAATTCGGAACCCCAAGATGAAAATCAGAGGCAAAGAAGATCTTTTTTCCGTTGAGGCTTTCCAAAGATTCAATCATAAAAAAACTCAGGCGACCTTATCGCCTGAGTTCAAAAGTAAGATTTATAATGAGAAATTAATTACTTGTTTTCTTCCTGCTTTTCTCCTTCCAACGTCGGTGTCGGGTCAACCCCTGGCTGCTCGTTCTCCTGTTGTTTCTTTTCATACTTACCTTTTCCATTTGTGAACTGCTGATAAGTAGTAAGCTTTTCAAAAGGACGTTTTCCGATCAGTCGTTCAAGGTCAGCCTGGAACAGGATTTCTTTTTCCAGCAATTCCTTCGCTATCAAATCGAGATACTCGCGATGTTGCATCAATAATTTCTTGGTGCGTTCATAAGCTCCATCGATGATGTTCTTAACCTCGATATCGATCTTCTCGGCGGTTGCATCTGAGTAAGGCTTTTGGAATGAATACTCAGATTGTTTTGAATCATAGAAAGAAACGTTACCGATGGCAGGATTCATACCGTAAATAGTCACGATACTATATGCCATTTTCGTGATCCTCTCCAGATCGCTTAGGGCGCCAGTTGAGATCTTGCCAAAGACTATCTCTTCAGCTGCTCTTCCACCGAACGCCATACACATCTCGTCCATCATCTGCTCTGTCTGGTAAAGGAACTGCTCACGGGGTAAGTATTGGGCATAACCCAACGCTGCCACACCGCGAGGCACGATACTCACTTTCACCAATGGATCAGCATGTTCAAGGAACCATCCTGCAACAGCGTGACCCGCTTCGTGGAAAGCGACAATCTTCTTTTCCTCCGGAAGTATGATCTTATTCTTTTTCTCTAATCCGCCAATTACACGGTCGATAGCGTCCTGAAAGTCCTGCATATCAACCGCCTTCTTATCTTTTCGTGCTGCAATAAGCGCAGCCTCGTTACAGACGTTGGCTATTTCTGCCCCTGCAAAACCAGGTGTTTGAGCTGCGATCTTTTTGGGATCCAAATTCGGATCAAGCTTTATAGGCTTGAGGTGGACTTTGAAGATCGCCTCTCTACCAACAATATCCGGTTTGTCTATACTGATCTGACGGTCAAAACGGCCTGGTCGCAACAATGCCGAATCAAGGACATCCGGGCGGTTAGTAGCGGCCAGAATGATCACGCCGGAATCAGTAGCAAATCCATCCATTTCTACCAGGAGAGAGTTCAATGTGTTTTCTCTTTCATCATTCGCGCCAGGCAGCTGGCCACGTCCACGTGAACGTCCTATCGCGTCAATCTCATCGATAAATACTATACACGGTGCTTTTTCTTTGGCTTGCTTAAAGAGGTCACGAACGCGTGCTGCGCCAACCCCGACGAACATTTCAACGAAATCGGAACCCGACAAAGAGAAGAAGGGAACGCCGGCCTCTCCTGCAACGGCCTTTGCCAGCAGGGTCTTGCCAGTACCAGGAGGCCCAACGAGAAGAGCACCTTTAGGTATTTTACCGCCAAGTCGTGTGAATTTGCTAGGTGTTTTTAGAAAATCAACGATTTCCTTAACCTCTTCTTTGGCTTCATCCAGCCCGGCAACATCCGCAAATGTGATCTTTACCTTGCTCTCGGCATCAAAAAGAGCCGCCTTTGATTTGCCAATATTGAATATCTGACCCCCAGGTCCAGCTCCTCCTGTCATACGACGCATAAGCATCCAGAAACCAAAGAGCAGGAGGAAGAGGAATCCCCACTGAATGAATACCTGGAAGTAGTCCTCACGGTTCTCGGTTTTATATTCCGGCGATTGGCCAGCCGGGAGCCGGTCTCTGAAATCTCTAAATTCCTTGTCGAAATTTCCAGAGTCTACAACTTTCAACACGAAATGAGGGCCGCTGTTGCCGCTCCCAAATGTATTGTTCGTCAGCTGGTCCTTATACTTGGCATTCTGAAGTGCTTCAGGTTTTAATGTTATTTCAACAAATTTCCGATTCTCAACCAAGACTACTTTCTTGACATCGCCGCTTCGCACCATTTGCTTGAAGTCGTCAAAGTCCTTTTCCTTAAGACTACTGGAATTATTAAAGTACATAACCCCAAAAATCACGGCCACCGCAGCCAGAATCACCCAGATCTGGTAATTGCCACGGGGTGGTTTGGTTGGTAAAAGGGGTTTGTTATTTTCTTTCTTGTCAGCCATTTCTATGCAATCAAATTTATAATCCTCAAAAAAGTATCAAAAGAATAACGTGAGCAACGGTTTTTAGTTCTTCCCGTCCTCGATTTCGGTTATGTCAGCATCTCCCCAAAGGCGTTCCAGCGCATAAAATTCGCGCCTGTCTTTGCGAAATACGTGAGCAACAACATCGATATAGTCGAGTAACATCCATTCTTTATTGTTTTTTCCTTCGGTGTGCCAGGGACTTTCTTTCAAAGCTTTGAAAACTTCGGCGTCGATAGAATCAGAGATGGCATCCAACTGCTTATCGGAATTTCCAGAACAAATCACGAAGAAATCGGCCACGGCATTTTTTATTTTCCTCAGGTCCATCACCACAATGTCAATCGCTTTTTTTTCCTGCATCCCCTTCACTATAACGTCACTCAGCTTTTCGGAACTGGCACCCTTCCTTTTTTTCGCCATTAATCTATCTTCGTTTTTATTTAACCCACAAAACTAATCAATTTTACTTTGTATAAAATCCCTGCCAGTACGCTTTTCCTGGGTAAAAACCTTGTTTTTATGCCGGAATGTCATTCTACCAACAGCCATTCCCTTCAACTCTGCCAACAATCTCCTTTAGCGCCGGATGGAACATTAGTTATTACTGACAATCAAACCACGGGCCGGGGCCAACGAGGAAACAAATGGATCACCGAACCAGGCAAGAACTTGACACTTTCAATTATCCTTAAACCAGCGTTTCTCGATGTAAAAAACCAGTTTTTTCTCACGGTGTTTACATCGCTGTCATTAAGAGACTATTTGCAGTCTAAAGGATGTTCAGACGTCCGGATAAAGTGGCCGAATGACATCTACGTGGGATCAAAAAAAATCTGTGGAATCCTGATCGAAAACGTGGTCTCTGGCAATCGCTTCTCAAATAGTGTCATTGGTATTGGATTGAACGTAAATCAGGATGAATTTGGTGTAGATAACGCGACATCATTGCGTCTTTCGTTGAACCAATCGTTCGATCTGCAGTCTGAACTCGAAACCTTGCTGGCTTTTGTCGAAGCGCGTTACCTCAAGCTGAGGCAAAACGACCTTCAGTCCATGATGGAAGAATATCTTTCTTCGATGTATTGGCGAGGTGAGCCTCATTTGTTCAGCTCCAATAACAATTGTTTTGAGGGAACTATCACAGGGCTTGATGAAAACGGAAGGTTAAAGATTCTCACAAACAGCGGAGAGAATTTATTTGAGGTAAAAGAAATCAGCTACGTTCGATAGCCCTTAATTATGAACAGACTTAATTCGCCTAGCCGTATCGTAATAACATGCAGTAAGAGGTTATCACCTTTTGTCGAGCAAGAGGTACGGGACCTGGGTTTTGTTCCTGAAAGAACATTTATAACTGGCCTGGAATTTTATGGGTCGTTAAATGACTGTATCAGGTTAAACCTGAACCTGCGTTGTGCGAGCCAGGTTCATTTTTCATTAAAGGAATTCAGCGCAAACCATCCTGATGACTTATACAAAGAACTGGTAGCCTTCCCGTGGGAAGACTATCTTCTCAAAGATGGTTATTTTTCCGTAACCAGTAATGTTGATCACCCGAGCATTAACAACAACCTCTATGTTAATGTGAAAGTTAAGGATGCGATCGTGGACCGAATGACACGTGAGACCGGCCGTCGCCCCGACTCGGGGTCAGAATTAAAAGGGGCCGTAATCTATGTGTACTGGAAGCAGGAACGAGTTGAGGTTTTTGTTGACACATCAGGCGAAACATTGGCAAAACACGGCTATCGGAAGATTCCCGGAAGGGCTCCCATGCTTGAAGCCCTTGCTGCCTCTACGATCCTTGCTACAAAATGGGATAGGAGATCTCCGTTTGTGAATCCAATGTGTGGTTCAGGTACAGTGGCTATTGAGGCCCTTCTTCTGGCTACTAATAGAAAGCCGGGACTTCTACGCGACAACTATTCATTTATGCACTTCAAGGGTTATGATGATGGAGTTTATAAGAAGGAGTTAGCGGAAATTAAAGGACAGGTTCACGAGGTCGATGGACTCGAAATCATAGCCACCGATATAAGTGCGAATGCAATCAAGATTGCAAAATCAAATGCGCAGGAAGCCGGTGTGGCGGAACTGATAACTTTTCAACAGTGCGATTTTGAAGAGACAAAAATGAGCGAGGGTAGAGCAGGCGTTGTGTATTTTAATCCTGAATACGGTGAACGCATGGGCGATATGTCTGAGCTTGAATCCACGTATGCCCGCATTGGCGATTTCTTGAAGAAAAAGTGCAAAGGTTACAGCGGATATATATTTACCGGCAACCTTGAGCTGGCCAAAAAGATCGGATTAAAAGCATCCAGGAGAATAGAGTTCTACAATGCCAAGCTGGACTGCCGCTTGCTTGAATACGAATTGTATTCGGGAACCCGCAGACAAGTCAATGATAAGCCGACCGAAGCTGAGTAGGATGATCCGGTCTGATTGAAAAACATTCAAGCCACGAAAACGTAAGTGAGTTGGCAATGTTGTTACACGTTATGGTATACTGTTGAATTTTATCATCAACTATTGTTTTCTTTTTTGGGGGGAATAGCTAACCAGGCCAGCAGTCGTTGTATTGACGCGTGGCATGATTTTTTTACCTACAATGCTATGAAAACGCATTGTATAATCATCATAATAGCATCTCTGGTCCTTCTGCCGGATCACAACGCTCACAGTCAAAACAAAAAGAAGGCTGCATCAGCAACAGCCAAAAGAAATACGGTCGCATCCGATACGTTAACACTGCCACCTCCAAATGCAACGAAGTCGAAGAGGAACTTCAGCAATGTGCAAGGTTGGAAAGATGGCAAGACTCCAAAGGCAACGGAAGGATTTGGGATTAACAAGTATGCTGATGGTTTTGAAAATCCACGCTGGATGTACGCAACTCCAAATGGTGACATTCTGGTGGCTGAAAGTAATTCGAATCACACGTTTTGGGAAAAGATCGGCGGATTCCTTATCGGGGCATCAAAGTCAAACAATCTTCACAATAGCGCAGACCGGATTACTCTCTTGCGCGACGCCAATCGCGATGGAATTCCAGAAGTACGCGAGACATTCCTGACTAACCTGAATCAACCATTTGGTATGCTCGTACTGGGCGATTGGTTTTATGTTGCAAACACGGATGCCTTGTGGAGATATCCGTATAGCCCGGGCGATACGAGGATCACAGCTAAAGGGGAAAAGGTCGTCGATCTTCCCGCAGGCAAACACAACCGGCATTGGACGCGTAACATCATCGCAAATAAAGACGGTTCGAAGATCTACATTGCCGTAGGCTCAGGGAGCAACGTCGCCGAGAATGGCATCGAACAAGAATTGCTTAAGGCTGATATACTTGAAGTGAATCCTGATGGAACAAATCTTCGAGTCTTTGCTTCAGGCTTGAGAAACCCGGTAGGTATGGATTGGGCGCCGGGAACGAATACATTGTGGACGGTCGTGAATGAACGCGACGAATTGGGAGACGATCTTGTACCCGACTATCTCACGAGTGTTAAGGATGGCGGATTTTACGGCTGGCCTTACGTTTATTTTGGCTACCATGAAGATTCTCGAGTTAAAGACGCTAAGCCTCAGGTCGTCGAAAATACCATTATGCCGGACGTTGGCCTTGGCTCCCACACAGCGTCATTAGGTCTGGTGTTTTACACGAATAAGACATTTCCGTCGAAATATCACGAAGGTGCATTCATTGCTCAACATGGTTCATGGAACAGGTCCGTGCTGTCTGGTTATAAGGTGATCTTTGTTCCATTTAAGGATGGTAAACCCAGCGGACCGCCTGAAGATTTCCTGACAGGCTTTATTGCAGATCTTGAAGAGGACAAAGTATATGGCAGGCCGGTTGGGCTTCTGGTCCAAAACGACGGATCGTTGCTCATTACAGATGATGTAAGCAACACTATTTGGTGGGTTTCGGCTACTCCTGCCAACATTTCTATGAAGTAGGGCGGTCCAGGCGCAAATGATTCCCATTCTGAAATAAGAACTTTAGATTATGGGAACGATTGTCTAGACTCTTTTTCAATCGGTTAAGTTGGAAGGGCGAATTTCGGGTTTAAAATCACTTTTTTACGTGGATGTTGCTCCGTGAGCTTTTGGAAATTGTTTTGCGTAAGTCGGTTGAGTAACAGTTTTCCATGACAACTTTTTTCGAGCATCAAAAGTCCAGCTCTAAGCGCAATTACCCAAAGAACCTCATCGTGCTCGCATCCGCCGATGGAGCCTTGGGGGAGGATGAAAGATCACTGATAACGCGGATTGGATTGCGTCGGGGCCTCAAAGCCTGGCAGATTGAAGAGCTATTTTCAGACGTTGAAGATCACACGACTTTTTTGCCCGAATCGATGGCTAACAGGATGAACATGCTACACGATCTTATGGAACTCGTGTATGTTGACCGCCAGGCAAATGCAAACGAGATACAATACATAAAGAATCTGCTTGATGTATTTCAATTGAGGTCGGAGTTAATGGATGACCTAGTAGACCTCTTCAAAAACGGACCACCTTCGCGAATGGACTGGATGGATTTTGTCGACAATACTTGTCGAATCTCGGTCGAATCATAAATTGATCCCTACACTTTTGTTTTTTCCGTTGTGATGTAAAATTGATTTTAAGTACTTTGGAACTTTCAGTAGCGCTAGTGCTTGCTGAATAGTTTAAAACAGTTTGATTATGGCTGAAGTACTTGAGATTCCGAAGCGTCCAAAAAGAAAGTTCTTATCTGAAGATTTTAAGGTTACGTCATGGGAAGTGCTAAAACCTCACTTCGATAATTTGATGGAGAGAAAACTTGATTCTGTAACAGATGTCAAGCACTGGTTTCTCGAACGAAGCGAAATAGAATCCGTTATTGCCGAGGATCTCGCGTGGCGGTATATACAAATGACATGTTACACCGAGAACGAGGAGTATCGAAATAGCTATCAGTATTTTATTGAAAATATACAACCACAGATAGCGCCTGTTTCTGATAAGTTGAATAAAAAAGTGGCAGCATCTCCTTTCCTCGACGAGTTGTCGCAGGCTGAGGGCTACGATATCATGATCAAAAATCTGAAAAAAGAGATTGAGATATTCCGCGAGGAAAACGTTCCATTATTCACAGAGATCAACACGGAATCACAGAAGTACGCGCAGCTCAATGGAGCGATGACCGTAGAGATTGACGGAAAAGAGTTGACACTTCAGCAAGCAGCGGTTAATCTTATGTCGACGGATCGTGCAAGGCGGGAAGCCGTCTATCATAAGATCACTGAGCGAAGGTTGAAAGACAAAGAAGTGCTCAATGATTTGTTTTCAATACTCATTCGGTTGCGTGATAAGGTGGCTGTCAATGCCGATTTTGCCAATTTCAGAGACTTTATGTTCAAAGCCCTGGGCAGATTTGACTACAGCCCGCAGGATTGTTACGATTTTCACAATGCTATTCAACACGAAGTAGTACCTATTCTCGATCAGTTTTCAAAGGAGAGAAAGGAAGCCCTCAAGGTTGGACAACTTCGTCCATGGGACAAAGCGGTGGATCCGGAGGGTCGCGAAGCTTTAAAACCTTTTACCAACGGCAACGAGCTGGCGGAAAAAACGATCGAAGTTTTTCGCAGGCTTGATCCGTTCCTCGGACAGTGTCTTTCGATCATGAGGGAGATGGGCCATCTGGATCTCGAATCAAGGAAAGGGAAAGCGCCCGGTGGATATAATTATCCTCTCGCAGAGATTGGAGTTCCATTTATTTTCATGAATGCCACCTCGACGTTGAGAGACATGGTGACAATCATGCACGAAGGTGGACATGCCATTCATAATTTCCTTACAAGAGACCTTGAGCTCAACGATTTTAAGTCTACACCATCAGAAGTAGCCGAACTTGCGTCGATGTCAATGGAACTTATTTCAATGGACCACTGGGATGTTTTTTTCACTAACGAAGAAGAGCTGAAACGTGCAAAAAGAGAGCACCTCGAAGATATTATTGAGACATTACCATGGGTAGGCACAATAGATCAGTTCCAGCATTGGATATACCTTAATCCAGGCCATACGTTGGAGGAAAGGAAAGCCGAATGGAATCGAATATTCGATCGCTTTGCAGATACGGTCACAGATTGGACGTCGCTGCAAACCGCAAAAGACTTTTTGTGGCAAAAACAACTACACCTGTATGAAGTACCGTTTTACTACATCGAGTATGGAATGGCACAATTAGGCGCCATTGCCGTTTGGAGAAACTTCAGGAAAAATCGCGACGCAGGTCTGGCGGGCTACCAAAATGCATTAAAGCTCGGCTATCTCCGGACCATTCCGGAGATATACAGGGCAGCTGGTATCAAATTCGACTTCAGCCGCGAATACGTCAAGGAGCTGATGAATTTTGTCCGGGACGAGCTCGCGAAGATCTGATTGTTAGCCTCGACTCTTGTCAAGCAGATCGCTGAGGATCAACGCTTCTTCGTCGCTTAACAGAAGAACACTGTCGATCTGAGTCTGCTTCTTGTCGATTGCTCGTAACAACTCCAGGCCCTCTTCCGTCAAGTTGACGTCGGCCGCTCGTTTGTCATTTGAGCTAACTCGTTTTGTGATAACCTTCTTTGCAAGAAGTCGATCCAATAGTCTCGAAACATCAGAGTTCTTGTCCAACATTCTGGACTTAATTTCTGTTGCCGAAGTACTGTTCGGGTACTGGCCTCTGAGGATGCGAAGGATGTTAAATTGTTGTAGTGTGATGCCAAAGGGTTTAAAAATGTCCTTTTGTTTTCCCTGCATCCAACCGGTGGTATAGAGCAGGTTCAGCACAGCTTTTTGGAGGGGGGTCTTAAATTTTTGCTGTTTGATTTCGTCTTCGATTTTCATTTTACACAAGGTAGACTCCGGCAGTTCAGGCCGGAGTCTTGTTAATTACTAACTAAGCTTTCTTATCGGCTTCGATCTTACAGACGATCTCCACGACATCGCCTACAACCATTTCACCTGTAGGCACTTTATTTGCCCAGGTGAGGCCGTAGTCTTTGCGATCAATCTTGCCTGTAAGTTTGAAACCTGCTTTTTTTCCACGGCCGGTGTCTACTTGCCCGCCATAAGTCACGTCGAATTCAACGGGCTTGGTAACGCCGTGCATGGTGAAATCTCCTTTGAGCTTATACTTGCCACCATCTTTCACAAGAGTGCCCTTGAAAGTGATGTCAGGATACTTTGCCGCATCAAAGAAATCAGGAGATTTCAAGTGATCATTTCTTTTTTCAACTTCGGTATCAACGGATGCCGTTTTTGCAGTAAAACTTACCTCCGCACCGTTGAAGTCTTCTGCTTTACTTACAATCGATCCTTCAAAGTCATTAAAACGTCCGTCGACTTCAGTAACCGCCATGTGGGTAACGACAAAACCAATCTTTGTGTGGTTTTTATCGAGAGTCCAGGTGGTTTGCGCAAATGCACCGGTCGCTACAAATAGCAACGCGAATAATGTGTTAATCTTTCTCATAATAAATCTTCATTTTTTTTAACTGATCAAATATAATGATTGTACCCAAAACATTTGTTTAGACAAATGTTATTTAATCCAATCCCAAAATCCTGGATAGGTACGTTTACTCACTCGGGCTCACTTTCAACGTGGGGGCAATATAAAAATAATGCCCGTTTTCAAAATACCCTGCGAAAGGGAAAATTGAAATTGAATACAAACGCTGCAACTTTTGGTTCAAATGTAACCTGATTAACCTTTAATGTAGAAGTCCGATATAAGACTGCGGTAGGATGTTGACCATTCAAGGTCATGGTCGTATAGCAAAATTTCTCCCTCATCAAGAGACTGTGCGCTCGTGCTGAATTCAAGCAAGGTCCGTTCTACCGGTTTTTCCCGTCTGGTTTTGAAGTGACAAATCCGAGTGCAAAAAAGTTGATAGCGGCTCGCTAACTCGGAGAACACCATGGCTTCCTGATAAGGAAGGATTACGTTAAACCGTCCATGTGATGTCAATAAGCGCACCACTGCTGATAACAGGTCGTCATAAGAAAGTGAGGAGGTATGTCGAACCTGATGACGCCCCTTATCGGGTGGCCGGAGACTTTTATTAAAGTACGGTGGATTCGTCACAATGAGATCAAAACGTGCTACAGGAAAATAATCCTGCACCGCAAGCTGATGAACACCAACTCTCGAAAACCAGGGAGACTTACTGACATTTTCGGCAGCTTGGTCAGCGGAATTTTTTTCAATTTCCACCGATTCTACCTGCGTTGAATTGGCCGTGCGCTGTGCTAACATGAGCGCAATGACGCCTGACCCCGTTCCAATGTCAAGTATATTTTCGGCGGCCGATACATCAACCCATGCGCCCAGCAGGACGGCATCAGTGCCAACCTTCATAGCACACCTGTCGTGGCGAACTGAGAATTGTTTAAAATGAAAATAAGTACCGCTTTTCATACCTTCAGGGTTCATGCGGAGGGATGACCTTCGGGCAAAATAGATATTAATTGTTATGCAGAAAATCAGATGGGGGATTTTGGGTTGCGGAAAGATCGCCAGAAAGTTTGCAGCAGATCTCAAACTTGTAAAAGACGCGGCATTGGTCGCAGTGGCGTCAAGGGACGAACAGCGGGCAAAAGAATTCTCGGAGGCTTACAACGCACAAATTGCGTTCAACTCTTATGAGGCATTGGTGAGCAGCGACAAGATCGATGCTATTTACATTGCTACACCACATGGTTTTCACCACGAGCATGCATTGATTTGTCTTAACCACAAGAAAGCAGTGTTATGCGAAAAAGCGCTCGCGTTAAATTCCTGGCAGGTAAAAGAGATGATCGAAACATCCAAAACCAACAAGGTTTTTCTTATGGAAGCTTTCTGGACAAAATTTCTGCCTCAATATCAGGCGGTGAACGACCTTATCAACCAGGGTGCTATTGGAAAACTGAAATTGATCCAAGCCGATTTTGGTTTCCTTGCGGAGACACCCACACCTCAGCGACTATATGATCCCAAGTTGGGCGGCGGTGCACTGCTCGATATTGGGATTTACCCGGTATTTCTTGCCCTCTCTTTGTTGGGACGCCCGGATGATGTAGAAGCTGTAATGTCTCCGTATCCATCAGGAGTGGATGAACAGATATCTGCGGTTCTGAGATTTAATACTGGTGCACTTGCTATTACCAGTGCAACCTTTGCCGCGTCTACTCCGGTAGAAGCAACCATAGTCGGCACTGAGGGTTATATCAGAATGACAAACCGTTTTCACAATGCCATTGCCAATGTTGAACTCGTAAATTCAAAAGGCAGTCAACAGGTTCCTGTTTATAAAGAAGAAGGTTTTGGATACCAATTCGAAGCGCGACACGTTGGAGAATGCCTTAGAAAGAATCTTATAGAGAGCCCCGTCATGAGTCACTCGGATTCAGTGTTGCTCATGGAAACAATGGATCGCATACGGTCAAAGTGTGGAATCAGATATGAGGTTGATTAGTCAACAATTGAATCGCGACGAAAGGAAAAATTGAGTACTTTTCGGATTCTATTAAATCGGAATTATGCAAAGTGAATTAAAATTGGTTGGTACAAAGGACGAAGTAATGTCTAGCGTGGAAAATTATTTATCGGGCCTTGGATTTCGGATTGCTGCCAGGGACCTAAAGCGCCCGTGGGGGGGATTTTTTGTTTTGGATGAATCACAAGCTAAGGAGTTCGCAAGTTTATATTTTCCCGGAATAGAGATCGATACCTTGAAGATAAGTGGAAAGCTCAGTCCCAAGATCCTCATGGTTGAGGATAACAAAAGACTGTCGTGGCAGTATCACCATCGCCGCGCGGAGATCTGGAAGCTTATAGCTGGCGTTGCCGGTGTAGTTACCAGTGAAACTGATGTCGAGGGGAGTTTGCATCAATTAAAGGTTGGCGAGATCATCAGACTAAAACAAGGTCAACGGCATCGACTTGTCGGGCTCGAAGGATGGGGGATGATTGCTGAAATATGGCAACATACCGATAGTCAACGCCCTTCCGATGAAGATGATATTGTGAGGGTGCAGGACGACTTCGGCCGTTAGCCTCAACCAATACACCACGGATGGTATATACACTGCTGAACATTTTATCGACGATCGTAATCTTTCAGCTTCTGTTGCTGTCCGTTTTTTTATTTAGCGTGAAGGGGGGGAAATCCCGAAGTAACAAGCTGCTTGCGACGTTTTTTTTGTTGTTGGCAATCAACCTTACGGATGGGTTGCTGGTTTATTACGGGTTTTACGAGAGGTTTCCGGCACTGGCACACGTCGAAGACGGGTTTGTGTTTCTCATTGGGCCCGTTCTGTTCTTTTACACAAAATCAGTTGTTTACAGAAGATTCGAGTGGAAGGTTGGGCATTTGTTTCACCTTATCCCATTTATAGCATTCACAGTCGTCTTTCAGATTTACTATCATCTACAACCCTCGGAGTACCAGCATTTAATTCAATCAGCGATCCAGCGACAGCAACTGCCTGCGGGATTTTACTATTCCATTGCCGTCGTATATGCCCATGTGGGCACTTATCTCTATTTTGCTTACCGTGAAATCATTTTTTACAGGCAACAATTGCAGCAAAGATTTTCCCTGTTGCATAAACGCAACCTCGACTGGCTAATGTTCATGATCCTTTCCGTGGGTGTTATGTTGTTGATCACACTAATGTATTCATTCCTTCCACTCGCCACACAGGAATTGCTTCATGCTGGTCTCATTGCGGTCATTGCATTCATCTTCGTTTTTGTAAACACAATTGTCTGGAAGGCATTGAATCAACCGTTGATCTTTTCAGGGGTTGAACCGGAAACAGAAATTGCTACTACCGCCGCATCGCTGAGCGAGCTCGAAAGGGCCGATTGCGATAGAAAACTAATGCATGCGATAATGACGGAACACGCATTCCTAAATTCCGACCTAACACTGGATGAACTCGCTGAACGCACCAACATTCCATCAAAGAAATTGTCGCAGTTCATTAACGAGTACTACAGGCAGAATTTTTTTGATTTTGTGAACACCTATCGGATCAATGAAGCAAAACGCATACTTACGGAATCTAAAGATCCGAAGCTCACAGTGTTGGAGGTGATGTACCAATCGGGGTTCAACTCAAAATCCTCTTTTAATACACTGTTCAAAAAGAAAACAGGACAGACTCCTTCCGAATTCCGGAAAGGCCTTCAAAAATAAGAGTTCGACTTTGCGCTAAATGCGTTCGACTTCCTGAACTCGGTCGACCAGCAGCCTCGTTCATGCGTTTTTTGTTCCTAAAACGCATCATCTATGAAAACGAAACTTTTCCGTCGAATCGGGCTACTCATTGGAACCTCGCTAGCATTCATGCTACTGTCCCCCAAATGGCTTTTTCCCCCTGCAGCATGGGCGGCGCCCTTCCTTCTCATTTTCCTCATTGCCGACTTGACGCCGTGGCGGTCTTATGCTATCGCAGTGTTGACATTATTTATCTCATCCCTGGTATCGCAACATAAGGTCATGCCCTTTCCTGGCATTTTCTTTCCCCTGATGGCCTTTGTGATAAGTCTTCAGGCTGCCATTCCGTATTTATTAAACAGGCTTCTTTATCCAAAGATTTCTGGTTTGACCAAGACGCTTATATTTCCCTTTAGCCTGGTCGCTTTTGAGTATACAAGTTCTTTTGGCGGTGGAGGGAGCTGGTCGTCAATAGCCTATACACAGGTATCTAACTCGCTTTTAATTCAGGCCACATCAATAGGAGGGATTTGGGTCATCACGTTCTCCATCGGCTGGTTTGCATCACTATGGTTTTGGATAACCGAGGTCCAGTGGAAGTGGCAGACCCTCCGGCCCGTGGCAATTTGGTTTATGGCAACCATGGCCGCGATCATGTTTTATGGGTTGGTTAAAACGAATTCCATTTTTTATCCGAAGCAAAACACCGTAAGGGTTGCCGGACTCACTAATAATCAGGTGCCATTGCTGCAGGTGATTTATGAGGATACTTTCGGGAAGAAGATGCCTGTTGATGAAGATGCGCTAACGCAAAATTCACCAGAGCTTGCCGAACTTCAGAAGGGGTTCGCCGCTTTTGTAGAAGATCCATATGATGAAAAATTCAAACGCACGCACTTGAAGCTTGTGGCGTCGCAGGATAAACTTTTAGCGCTAAGCAGAAACGAAGCCCAAGCGGGTTCGCAGATTGTTTCGTGGTCGGAAGCAGCTGTATTCACCATCAAAGACGATGAAGAAAAGCTGCTGACCAAAGGAGCGGAACTCGCGCGGGATAATGGTATCTATTTCCTCATGACAGTTGCCTCAATCCGACCTGGTAAAATAGAGTTTGGAAAAAAGTTTATTGAGAATAAGGCTGTGCTGTTTGATCCCGATGGAAATTCCCTGAATGTTTTCTTTAAGAATCGGCCAGTTCCGCTGATAGAACCCAGTGTAGCGGGCGACGGCGACGTTCCAGTTATTCGGACGCCGTACGGGAAGCTCGCCATTTCGATTTGTTACGATGCCGACTTTCCACAGCTCATGAGCCAACTTGGAAAGAAAGGTGCTGATATTCTCTTATTGCCTTCGGGGGATTGGAAAGAGGTATCACCCTACCACGCACAGATGGCGATAGTAAGAGCCATTGAAAACGGTACGAGTTTGTTGCGTCCTGTTAGCGGGGCCGTTAGTATTGCATGCGATTATAACGGGAATATTGTCGCCAGGAGAAATTATTTTGACAAGGGAGATAGAGTTGTAGTTGCTTACCTGCCTACCGCGGGAATCAAGACCTTATACTCGAGAGTAGGAGATAGCTTTGCGTGGGTTTGTGTTGTTGGACTGGTATTTATCATTGCCAGCCTCGGGTTCCAGTATGCTAAAAGGCGCACTGCAATCACTTCCACCCGATAGTGATAGTCATGGCAAACCGTTTCATGGTTTCTGCGATCGTGGTTCTGCTTGAAGTTCCCGAAATTGGGTTTCCGTTGACATCGTAATAAAAAGTTGGGCTGTCGAAGTAGCTGCTTACCTGTTGAACTTTTCCGCCGACCGTGAAGGAGAGTCTTAGATCATAATACTTTAGGCGTACTCCAGCCATACCGTAAAACATTTGGCCACCGTCAACGCTGGTCATCCCGTACTCCCATGCTTTCTCCGTTCTCCATGGTGATGACCATCCGTAGTTACATTGTAAAAAAAGAGCATTGGTGTTTTTCGTACCCAGCAGGTCCCAGCTAATGCTTCCAAAAAAGGGCACCGTTTGCCAACCGTAATATGAATCAAACCCGAGACCGCCGCCAACTCTGAATTTTTCGCCTACGGTTATACCGTGAACCGTTGACGCTGTAAATGAAACTTCCTTTTCCGAAATACAATCAGAGCATCCGATCAGGCTTCCGACCTGGACATTGAAGAAGTATTCGACAAACCTCTCACTTGTGACTGAGTCGTCGAGCACCAGACCCACAGCAAATGGATTAGGAGGCCGGGTTGTTTCTTCGACTGATGGACTACCCCTTTTTGACTGTTCAACAGAGTTTACTTTGGGGATCGGCGTATAATAGATTGAATCCGCGTCGAAATCCTGCGCACAAAGAGTTATACTATTTGCGACCAAAAGAACTATTATGCCTGTATGGATCCTGGAATTCATTTCCTCAAACGGTAGTAGTAAGTTAATCAATAACGACCAACAATTTTAGTCACCCTTCACTCCGTTAATTGACACGCCTGGGCGCAAAAAAGTTGGAGCCGGGACCTAAAATAAGTCATTTATCAGGTAACGCCTCGATGATCCCTGTCACCAGCTTTTCAATATCGAAACCATTGTGAGAAACGCCGAGCCGTGCAACAACGAGCTTTTCGCTGGGGATCACCACTACATATTGCTCCTCGAAACCATCAGCCCAATAAGCGTCGGCGGGGATCTTAGGATACTTACGATTCTCGGGATGATTTGGACCTCCGGCGTTGAGCCACCATTGTGCACCGTACTCGCCCATTTTGGCGGAGTGTGTCGGAGTTTGAGAGTATTTCACCCATCCTTCGGGCAGTATACGTTCTCCGTTCCATACTCCATCATCTAAGTAAAGCAATCCAAAGCGTGCCCAGTCGCGTGCGCTGGCATAACAATAGGATGATCCAACAAACGTACCGGACGCATCAGGTTCCATGATCGCCTGATTCATTCCTATTTTATAAAAAAGCCTTTCGTAAGGAAATTTATAATACGATTCATCTCCCACGGTTTCGCGGATAATTCCGGAAAGTATTAGCGTTGTTCCGCTGGAATAAAGAAAATGTTCACCCGGTTTGTCGTGGAGTCCCATGCCTCTCGCGAAACCCGCCTTGTCATCACTATAGATAAACATTTTGTGAAATGTTGACGTCGGAACAAAATAAGACTCGGACCAATCCAACCCGCTGCTAGCTTGAAGGAGATTGTTTAAGGTAATATTCTTTCTATCGTCGTTTTGCCAATCGCTGACAGGAGCTGGTAATTCAGTTTTTAGTTTTCCGTCTTTGACAAGGATGCCTATTAGCGAATTGGTAATACTCTTTGTCATTGACCAACCCATAAATCTTGAATTGTGATAAAAGCCGGGGGCATATCTTTCTGCTATGATCTTACCATCTTGTACCACCACGATGGCCAATGTATTAAGCGGCTTTGCTGGATCTTGTTCAAAAAAAGCATCATCCAATGTCTTAACGAGAATATCGTTTTTGATTCCAGAAGGAATTGAATCGGTCAGAAGATTTCCCATGGGCCACGGAATTGTATCCTGGTCCACATCGGGCCCTGCGGCGGGAAGATTGATCTTTTGATCTCGTATCTGGTCTACGTCGGCCTCCGCGAGCAATGTGCAACCCAGTCCTTTTCTAAAAACTGCTGTACTTGTCCTTCCAAGTAAAGTTGCGGACACGACGGAGTCTTCAGTGAATTCTATCCGGGCTTTGGATACACCAGGGAAAACCTGTAATTCCTTTTCAACTACACTTTCAGGTGTTCTTCCGGCAACAAAAACACACGAGCACATCGTCTTCGCCGCCATACCTGCCATAATAGGAGGGAATGTGACTGCGACAAAGGCGATCGATAAAATAAGGATACCAAGAACTGTCACCGCGAGGATCCAGAATAATCTTTTCATGCAAAAACGGTTATATCATAGTCACGGGAAAGTACAATAATTAAAATTATTCAATTGACATCAAGGTAGCTAAGCGCGGGATATTTTCCGGATTTCGGTTAATCTTGTCTAAAGGTTTGTGATGAAGAAGACGAGGAAGTTTACGCTAGCTGAGCTCAAGGAATTTCTTGACGAAAAATCGGATCTCTACAACCAACCAGGTTTCATTAAGAATGATCCGATATCCATTCCTCATGCGTTCATAAAAAAACAGGACATTGAGATCGCTGGTTTGTTCGCAGCAGTTCTCGCATGGGGTCAGCGAGGAACTATCATCAGAAAATGCAGGGAACTTCTTGCTATGATGGATAATGACCCGCATCAATTCATCCTCAACCATCGCGCAGACGATCTCAAGGCATTTGAGAAGTTCAAGCATCGCACATTCAACCCTACGGATACCCTGTATTTTATAGAATTTCTGAAATGGTATTACCAGAATCATTCTTCGTTGGAAGGAGCGTTTAAGCTCTCCGTTGGCGACAAGAATGTTGAAACTGCTTTGGTCAACTTTCATCAGCTATTTTTCAGCCTCGCCGACCATCCTCGACGCACACAGAAGCACATTGCAACACCAGTGAGAAAATCCACCTGCAAGCGATTGAATATGTATCTCCGGTGGATGGTAAGAGATGATAAAAGGGGAGTGGATTTTGGAATTTGGAATACGATCTTACCGTCTCAGCTTATTTGTCCTTGTGATCTCCACGTTGACAGAGTGGCGCGCAAGCTGAAGTTGATCAAACGAAAACAAACGGATTGGATTACAGCGACTGAGCTCACGATTAGTTTACAAAAACTCGACGCGTTCGATCCGGTAAAGTACGACTTTGCATTGTTTGGATTGGGAATAGAGGAAGGATGGTCAAAGCTTCACTGAAATTTCGATGTTGAAATGATTTGTCGGCACGGATGAATGCTCGCTTTGACTTTTCCGCGTAATTGACCCAATAATCATGGATATTTGCCCCCGGACATTCAATTTAAAATCATTCTAAATTGATAAAAACGGATACATCGAAGGGGTGAGTAACTACCTTTCCCGGGATTTAAAGCGAGGCAGAAAATACGCAACTTTTATTGTGCAACGGTTCAAATAAATTTGAAAAAATGAGTTCCAATAGTAGATTTGTGCCGCTTGTTTTGAAAACGGACACTGAACCTAACATGAAGAAAAATCTAATCTCTGCCGCTTGCAAGTCTCTTTCCCTCCTCGTTCTTTTCGCCCTACTAAATATTACTTCTTACGCCCAGGAAATCTCCAAAGATCCGGCTGCCATCACTGCGGGAGAGGCATTATTTAATGCGAACTGCAAGACGTGCCATAGGGTTCATCAAAAACTAGTCGGTCCTGCGCTTGAAAAAGTTTACGAACGTGCGCCGTCGATAGATTGGATCAAATCATTTGTTAAGAACTCTGCAGGTGTTATTGCCAGCGGCGATGATTACGCTGTAAAAATTTACAACGAATACAATAAGACGCAGATGACTTCCTTCTCTTCTCTGAAAGACGAAGACATCATGAATTTGTTGGCGTACATCCAGGCTGAAACAATTAAGGGACCTGTGATCGTACCACCGCCTAGTCCTGGCGTCGAGGTTGCTGCAACAAGTAACGGTCTACCAGAGAAATACTTAAACATCATCCTGGTGGGCATGGTGCTCATTTTAGTATTACTCCTTGTAATACTGGCCTTCCTGGTATCTGCGCTCAAGAAATTTCTAGATCAAAAGGAACTGTCGCCTGAAGATAAGGAAGTTGTTCATTCACCAATTACATTTGGCTCGATCACAAGAAGCCCTGGATTTATCTTTATCGTCCTCTTTCTCGTCACAGCAATAGGATTCAAAGCAGTCATTACCGGGCTATTTTCAGTTGGCGTTCAGCAAGGTTATGCACCGAAACAACCCATTGCATTCTCACACAAGATACACGCGGGTCAATATGAAATAGATTGTAAATATTGTCACGTTGGCGTCATGAAAGGTAAGAGCGCCACAATCCCTTCTCTTAATATATGTATGAATTGCCACAACCAGATCAGACAAGGCGCTGTTACTGGCGAGGCCGAAATTGCAAAACTTGTTGCAGCGTGGGACACTAAGAAGCCTATTGAATGGGTCCGTATTCACAACCTCCCGGATCTAGCCTACTTCAACCACTCTCAGCACGTGAATGTTGCCGGAGTTGAGTGTCAAACCTGTCACGGACCTATTGAAACCATGGATGTTGTTCGTCAACACTCCTTATTGACCATGGGCTGGTGTATCGACTGCCATCGCAAAACTGATGTCAATTCTAAAGGCAATGCCTATTACGATAACCTTGTGGAGCTTCACAATAAAAAGAGCAAAACTCCTATGAAGGTGGAGGACATTGGCGGTTTGGAATGTGCAAAGTGCCACTATTAATAATAGAGTAAGTAATTACATCAAGAGTTGCGATAAACGATCTATGGAAGAATCAAAGAAGATATACTGGAAAGGCATTGAGCAACTGGCTAACCACCCGGACTTTGTAAAGAATGCTCATCAGGAATTTCCAAATCCTCCGGCACCGGAAGAAGAAGATCCGGGTCACAGCCGCCGCGATTTCCTGAAGATGATGGGCTTCGGAATGTCAGCTGCTGCATTGGCAGCTTGCGAGGCACCGATCCGTAAGGCTATTCCTTATGTTAACAAACCCGTAGACATAGATCCGAGCATTGCAAATTATTATGCTTCCACATATGTTAATGGAGGCGATTACTGTAGCATCGTTGTTAAGACCCGCGAAGGACGTCCTATCAAGATCGACGGCAACGCGCTTTCGTCCGTTTCAAAAGGAGGTACGAGTGCACAAGTTGAGGCATCGGTACTTTCTCTTTACGACAATTCGAGACTCAAAGGTCCAAAGGTTGGAAAAGATAAAATATCATGGGAAGATCTGGATCGCCAGGTTATTGCAAAATTAGGTGAGGTCTCCGGTAAAGGTGCTCAGATCAGGATCGTAAGTAACACTGTCTTCAGTCCCAGTACGAAAGCAGCGATTGAGAAATTCAAAGCAAAGTATCCAACGACACAGCATGTTCAATATGATCAGACTTCATGCTATGGAATTCTGAAAGCCAACCAAGAATCAATTGGTGCTGCGATCATCCCTTCTTACGATTTCAGCAAGGCTGATGTGATTGTTAGCGTAGCTGCCGATTTTCTCGGAAGCTGGATATCGCCTATCGAATTCACGAAGCAATACGCATTGGGTCGCGAAGTGTCTGAAGACAAACGGACAATGTCGCGTCATTATCAGTTTGAATCAATTCTGTCAATCACTGGAGCGAACGCAGATCACAGAACGCAAATAAAACCTTCTGAAGAAGGTGCCGTTGTTGTTCAATTGTATAACCTTATCGCTGCAAAAGCAGGTAGGGGTACCGTTTCTGGTGGCGTTGAAAAACCACACCTCGCAAAAGCTGCGGAAGATTTGTGGGCAAGCCGTGGTAAAGCACTTTTGGTAGCAGGTTCGAACGACAAAGCTATTCAGGTGTTGGTCAATGGAATAAACGATATGCTTGGTAGTTACGGGGTGACTATACTGCCTGGTTTACCAGTCAATTATCGTCAGGGCGACGATGCAGCAATGGCATCGTTTGCCAGCGACGTAGAAGGCGGAAAAATCGAAGCAGTGATATTTTATAACTGTAACCCAGTATACGATCATCCGCAGGGTGATAAAATTGGTGCAGCGTTGGCGAAAGTACCTTTGACTATATCTACATCATATAAGGAAGAAGAAACAGGTTCACTGACAAATTATAAGGCACCGGATCATCACTACCTTGAGTCGTGGGACGATGCCGAGCCGAAGAAGAATCATTATAGTCTAGCACAACCTGCGATTACGCCGATCTATAAATCAAGGCAGGCTGGTGAGAGCTTCCTCGTTTGGGCGGGTGAAGCATCAAGCGATTACTTCGAGTTTGTAAAGAATAACTGGAAGACCTGGTTCCACAAGGATCAAACTATTCCTTTCCAGACTTTCTGGGATAAATGTCTCTACGATGGCGTGCTGGAAACACCAGGCGCCGCTGTCAGCCATACCGTTACGTTTGCCGGTGATGTGAATGCAGCAGCCTCTGCGGCATCCAGCATTAAATCAGCAGGCTTTGAGCTTGTTATTTATGAAAGCGGTGCTATTGGCAACGGATCTCAGGCTAATAACCCACTGCTGCAGGAACTTCCTGATCCGATCACTAAGGCGGTTTGGGATCACTATGTGACCATATCGCCGAAAGATGCCAAAGACATCGACTTTTCCGAAAGCAATACGAAATACTTCACTATATCAGCAAACGGCAAGACCATAAAATTGGCAGCGCTTGTTCAGCCTGGTCAGACTCCCGGAACAATTGGTATTCCCCTTGGTTATGGCCGTACGAAGGCAGGAAAGGTAGCCAATGATATCGGTGTTAATGTTTATCCGATGCTTGCAATGGTGAACGGCTCACTGAGTTACAATGTGAACAATGTAAAGTTTGACGCGACCGACGAACCTTATCAAATCGCGCAGACGCAGACCCACAACACATTTATGGGTCGTCAGTCGGTTATTCAGGAAACGTCGCTGGAAAAATACAAAGACAAAAACTGGGACCGCGAGTTCCATCCAAAGGTTTCAACGTGGGATGATCCTAAACACAAGGTGGCTCCTGGAGAAATTTCAATCTGGAAGGGACATGAATATCACGATCACCACTGGGGGATGGCAATTGACCTGAACACTTGTATCGGTTGTGGTGCTTGCGTGGTAGCATGTAATGTAGAAAACAACGTAGCCCTTGTGGGCCGCGATGAAGTGATAAGGCGTCGTGAAATGCACTGGTTGCGCATTGACAGATATTACAGCAGCGACGCCAAGGCCGACGACTGGAGAGGAATCGAGGAAGCGGCTGAAAATCCTGAAGTTGTATTTCAACCGATGCTATGCCAGCATTGTAACAACGCTCCTTGTGAAACAGTATGTCCTGTCGCTGCAACAACACATAGCACAGAAGGTCTCAATCAAATGGCGTATAACCGTTGTATTGGTACACGTTATTGTGCGAACAACTGCCCTTAT